>Ga0208646_1000210_pt1 | contig 40540 bp, 40 predicted proteins | sample AntAceMetag02UK8_FD_184762 | JGI IMG/M metagenome (GOLD analysis project Ga0208646, IMG submission 184762) | Saline lake microbial communities from Ace Lake, Antarctica - Antarctic Ace Lake Metagenome 02UK8 (SPAdes) (version 2) | ecosystem: Environmental > Aquatic > Non-marine Saline and... | reverse complement strand
ATGACCCAATTTTTAGTTTTATTCAGACCTGATTGCATATTAGTTCTGCAAGGTTTTTTGATTAAAACTTTAGTCATCAGAGTATTTAATACATTATTTTTATAAAATTATGAATAATTTAATACTGGATTTTAATGGTCGGGGAGACAGGATTCGAACCTGCGACTTTCTGCTCCCAAAGCAGACACTCTACCAGCCTGAGCTACTCCCCGAAACAGAAATATATATACTTTATTATAAGCCTAAATCCAAATGCGTTTTTTCAAGTCTTTTCAATGAAAGTGTGTATGCCGCATCTCTAAACGATCTTAATTTCAATTTATTCTTAATTTTTAGAATATCTTGAAAGGCGTTCCTCATTGCGTCTTGTAAGCCAGAGTTAACGTAATCTAATTCACTAGCGCCATTTATGATTTTATTTTTAAGTTCTTTTGAAATCTTTTTATTTGTCAGTTTTTCAATCGACTCCACTATATTACCATCTCTTTCCTCCTCAAATCTTTTACGAAGTCTACCAAATCTAATTTGTGAAATATTTTTGACCCATTCGAAGTATGAGACAACAACTCCACCTGCATTCACATAAATATCAGGAATAACTGTAATACCTTTTTTGATTAAAATTTCATCCGCATTATAAGTAATAGGACCATTAGCAGCTTCTAATATTAATTTAACTTTTATTTTATTAACATTTTTTTTATTTATTACATTTTCAATAGCTGACGGAATTAAAATGTCTGCAGGAAAATTTTCTATAGAATTTTTTTTTGAAAAACCTTTAAAATTAATTTTTTCAATATTTTTATATTTATCAAACTTTTTAATGAATTTATCTAAATCGATTCCTGATGGGTCATAAATAGATCCATTTTTTTCAATTATTCCAGTAATTTTAACTAAAGGATACATTTGATAAACAGATTTAATAAAATTAAAACCTACATTTCCCATTCCCTGAACTACAATAGAATTTTCAGATAAAGATTTATTTAATTTTGATTTTTTTACTTCGTCTGGGTGTCTAAAAAATTCTAACAAAGCTTCAGCAACTCCTCTTCCTGTAGCTTCATTTCTTCCATTTATACCACCTAGTTCAATCGGCTTACCCGTTACACAGCCAATATGATTAATATCATTTGGATGAATTGATTTATAGCCCTCAACTATCCATGACATTTCTTTTGAAGAAGTTCCTACATCTGGAGCTGGAACATTAGTAGAAGGTGAAAGAAATCCAGTTTTAGATAACTCAATCGCAAATCGTCTAGTAATTCTTTCTAAATCATTATTAGAATATTTTGTTTTATCTATTTTTAAACCGCCTTTTGATCCTCCAAAAGGAACTTCAACGATTGCACATTTATATGTCATTAATGAAGCAAGAGCTTCTATCTTGTTAGGATCTACTTGAGTTGAATATCTTATCCCTCCCTTAGAAGGAAGTTTATGGAGAGTGTGGACAGATCTCCAACCTGTAAAAATTTCAGTTTTATTTTTTATTAAAACAGGGAAATTTAATTTTATTGTAGAATGATTAGCGGATAAAATTTTTAAAAAGTTTTTATTAAACCTGGACGACTGAACAGCTCTTCCAACCATCATATTTACATTTTCAGTAAAAGATGGTCGAAGAGATATTTTTGCTTTATTCAATAATATTTATGTTATTGATTATATTTCCATTTAACAAGTAATCAGTAACTTGTTTTGCAACATCAATTGCAACATTTGATTGTGCTTCTTTGCTAGAAGCTCCTAAATGCGGTGTTAATAATAAGTTTTTTGCATTAAACATAGCGCTATCGACTGCGGGCTCTGTTTCATAAACATCTACTGCAGCAGCAGCAATTATACTATTATCAAGGGCTTCTTTTAAGTCAGCTTCATTGATTAAACCCCCTCTAGCACAATTAATTAATACAGCAGAAGATTTCATTGTTTTAAGCGAAGATAGATTAAACATATTTTTAGTTTGATCGTTAAGCTTAGTATGAAGAGAAATAACGTCAGAGGTAGATATTAGCTCTTCCGTTGAAACCTTAGTTGCATTAAATTTAGATAAACTTTCATCTGTAGCAGAAGAACTATTAGTAATAATTTTCATACCTATAACAGAACAAATTTCGGCAACTCTTTGACCGATATTTCCATATCCAATAACTCCAAGAGTTTTGCCCTTTAATTCAGTTCCTAAAAATTTTGATTTTTCCCATTTACCTTCATGTGTACTAGGACTCGCTAAATGAATATGACGCATAAGAGAAAACATTAATCCTACAGTTAATTCAGCTGTAGCTTCCAAATTACCTAAGGGGGTATTCATGACTAAAATTTTATTTTTAGTAGCTGCTTCAATATCAACATTATCCACACCTACACCAGCTCTACCAATAACTTTTAAATTTTTACAGTGACCAATAATTTCAGCTTTTAATTTTGTTGCCGATCTAATTAAGATACCATCATAATCATCTATAATTTCTGTTAATTGTTCTGGTGAAAGATCAGTTTTAATATCAAAGGGGATATTGTTAGTTTTTAATACGTCTTCAACTTTATTACTCATTTTATCGGAAATTAATATTTTCATAATTATTTATACTCCTTTAGTGTTTCAAAAAATGCCCATTCAATCCAAGGTAATACTTTTTCTATATCGGAAGATTCAACGGTAGCTCCACCCCAAATTCTAATTCCAGCTGGGGCGTCCTTATAGGCGTTAATATCATAACCTGCGTCTTCTTTTTCAATTATAGAGCAGACTTCTTTGACTAATTTTTTTTGATTTTCATTATCTAGTTTAGTAAAATCTGGATGAGTAAATTTAAAACAAATACTAGTCGAAGAATAAGTTGCTGGATCGGTAGCTAAAAATTCAACCCAATCATTAGACTCTATCCATTTTTTAATTACATTAAGGTTACTTTGTGATCTCTTAATAAGTTCTTTTTGACCTCCAATAGAAATACACCAATTTAAAGCATCAATAGCGTCTTCTGTGGCTAGTAATGAAGGGGTATTAATGGTTGCACCTTCGAAAATTTCTTTTGTAAATTTTTTATTTTTAGCAATTTGGAAAATTTTAGGCATTGGCCAATCAGGCTCATAACTTTCTAGCCTTTCAACAGCTCTTGGAGAAAGAGCAATCATTCCGTGAGCACCCTCTCCACCTAGTACTTTTTGCCAAGACCATGTAATAACATCTAGTTTTTTGAAATCCATTTCCATTGCAAATACAGCAGAAGTTGCGTCACATATAGATAAACCCTTACGGTCATCAGGTATCCAATCAGCATTAGGAACACACGCCCCTGAGGTTGTTCCATTCCAAGTAAAAACTACATCGTTATCAAAATTAACTTTTGATAAATCTGGAATTTCACCATAATTACTAGTTTGATGAGTAGTAACATTATTTAATTTTAACTGTTTAGTAATATCTTTAACCCAGGTAAGTCCGAATGTTTCCCAGCCACAAACATCTACTGGTCTTTGACCGAGTAAACTCCACATTGCTAATTCTATAGCTCCAGTATCTGAACCAGGAACAATTCCAACAAAATAGTCATCAGGTAATTCAAGAACTTCTTTAGATTTAGTAATTACTTCATTTAATTTTGCCTTACCAATTTTGGCTCGATGTGATCTTCCTAAAAAAGCATTAGATAAAGCGTCTAAAGACCAGCCTGGCCTTTTAGAGCATGGTCCAGATGAAAAGTATGGATGATTGGGTTTAATATTTGGTTTATTCATTTTTTTTCCTAACTGTTAAAAACTATTCGATATGATGATAAAAAATACCATCAAGAGGTTTGGGATCAAACCAAGTTGCCTTTGGGGGCATAAATTTTCCTTTTTTAGCGTATTCCATTACTAAATCTATTTTTACGGGTCTCATAAAAGTAGATATATTAGTAATATCATTATCAACTTGATTCTTCAAATAACCATCTCCAAGAGAAGGTGGGACAAATTCAACTCTCTCATCATTAGTTTCATCTCTGATATCAAGAATTTGTTTTAAGATAAACTCTCCAAAATCTAAACAATCGGCCCCTAAAGATTTATAATTTAATTTTAAACTTAAGCTTAATAATTTACCTTCAAAATATATTTGAAATTTATTTTTATTGGGTTTTTTTACTTCCTTAATCTGAAAAAAACAACTTAGGTCATTTATAAAATTTGTAGATTTGTAAGTTTTTGGAAATTTTACAGACCGATTATAAGTTAAATTATTGCATTGGGATTTAGGAAAAATTACAGCAAGAAATAAAGTCTTAGTTTTTGAATTATTCAATTGAGAGAAACCCTCGACCCTATGATGTCCATCAGCTATATAGAGTTCATCAAAATTAATTTTATCAGTAAAATTAGTTTGAGATTCAAAAATAGAATGAGAGTAGTTCCCTGACTTAAAATAAATAATAGGGTTACTATTAATTTCTTTATGAAAATCTATCTTTAGTTTGCTATCATCAAAAAAAAGATAAATAGGACAAATTTGGTATCTTACCTTTTTTAATTGTTCTGCTCTCTCCTTTCCTTTATGAACAAGAATTTTTTCATGAGGCATTATCTTGTTATTTTGATAATCATTAATATCCAATAAAGAAACCAATCCAACCTGTGAATGGTTTTCAGAATGAATTTTATAAAGATTAAAATTATTTGTTTTTTTAGAAATAATATTATTGCTAATTAATTGTTGATAATATTTTTTTGAGTGATCAAAAAATTTTTTATCAGATAATTTTTTTCCAAAATAAATATCAGGTCGAAGTATCTGAAGTAAATTTAATTTATGAAGGCCGTCAGAGTCGTAATTATAATCAATAATATCTGTACTTGGCGATAGTATTGAAGATAAATGTTTGTTGTTAATTATAAAAGGATTTGGTAATAATGGTTTCATTAAAATGAAAAAACAGAATATACCATATTATATAGCTTTTTTAGTCGCCATAATATTTTTCTTGTATGGTATATTATCCATTTTTCTTCACTAGATTATTTTTTAGATACATCTGGTAGGTTTTTTTCGTCATACCAAACATTTTTATCTGGAATATTGCCATCCCATAAATAACTTTCATAATTAAATTTAGGCATGCCTTTATCGGATCTCTCATAATAAAGTCCGAACTCTCTACAGTATTCTCCAAAAGCATCAGCTTCAATTTCAAGAATATTATTTCTCTCCCATTTCTTTCCGGAAGAAACCCATTTAAAACCTTTAGATTTTAACCAATCTTTATGATAGTAAGTTTCCGATCCAGAAACAGAAAAAGCAATATTTTCAGACATTTATAACCTCATTGAATAATTTGTAGGGATAGTATTGAAAAAAAGTATAATTATCAAAGGTTTTATTATTTTTAATAAATGACAATAAATCCATTTGATTATAGGCTTTTTTGTTATCGGTAACTATATCAGTATTCAAATTGATTATATTATGATTTGAAATAGTTAAAAGATCATCAAATTTGCCAATATTATCAATTATAATGTTGATATTCAAATTATCGTTAATGGAAATAAAAGCATTTAAGTAGGATAATTTATTATACAAAGAGTCATAATTTTTTTTTATAACATTAACTTTAATATCTTCATTCTTAAAATGATTTAATAAATAAAATAAATCCGGAGATTTATCAAAAAAAAGATCCTGCATTGAAGATAGATTATTGCCAAAACTATTATTTGAATATTTTGTATAGATAATATTTTTAGGTTTATTATTAACTAATCTAGAGTAATCATAATTATAAATTAAAAATAAATTTTTAGAAAATTCGGAAGAAATAATCTCTTCAATAAAAGAGATGTCACTGTTTGAATTAAATATAGGGTAATTAGAAATAACCTTCTTACCAGCTTTTAACATTAAATATGTATATTCAAACTTAATAGGATTAGGTAGGAAGTTAATTACTATATCTACATCTTTATCAGAAATAACTTCTTCATATGAGCCATAATATTTTTTGAACTTAAACATAGCAGCTATATTTTTAGAATCCTCTATGTTTCTTGAAGCAACAGAATCAAAATTAAGATAATTAATTAAATTATTAGATGTTAAAAAATTTAATGAGTTAGAATTAGAACTTAATATACCTAAATTGCTTTTCATGAATATTGTAATATAATTATTATATGAAAAAAGTATACCTTAGCTACCACGACATTCATACAGATTGTATTAAATTAGCTAAAATAATTAAAAAAAAATACAACCCAAAAAAATTAGTAATAATATCTAAGGGAGGATTAATACCAGGATCAATTATTGCTCACTATTTAGAAATTGAAGATATAAATATTATTTCAATAAGAAATATTAAAGAAATAAAATCACTAGAAAAAATAATAGTTGTTAATGATCTGATTAATACTGGAAAAACTGCAGAAATTATAAAAAAAAATATTCCTAATTCAAAACTAATAGTTCTTTATAAGAAAAAATCCATAAAAAAAAATTGCGATTTATCTTTATATAAATTTGATAGTAATGAATTAATTGTGTTACCTTGGGAAAATGCCAATTAAATATCTAGTGGTTTTGTATCATAAGCTAACCATAAATTCATAGTCACAATAGTTCCATATGGTTTCCATAATAAAATATTTGAATTTAAATTATTTAAAAAAGGGTCTTTATAAAATTTTTTGTAAGAATTAATAAAACCCAAATCTTTAATTGGAATAATATCTTGGCTGCCTTTATAAAATATATTAAACATCTGTATAGTCCATGGACCAATTCCAAATATATTTATTAAATGATCATACACTTCTTGATCAGACATTAATTTAAATCTAATATTTTTATGATCACTTAAATATTTAACTAAACTGAAGATACATTTTTTTTTATTTTTAGTAATAGGAAGATTTTCAATTTTACTAACATTAGAAACAAAGTTGGATAATATAATTTTTTTAAATATCGACTTTGATTTTAGTTGAATAGAATTTGCAGCAGTTGTGGATATTTGCTGAGAACAAACAGAATTAAATAATACCTGAAAAGCTGTTTGATCAGTATTTAATAAAACTTTATTTGTTCTATATTTTTTAAAAATTTTATCGACTTTATCTAAGTGATCAATACCCTTAGACCAATATTTCATATCAAATTTAATATGGATGAAGTGTCTTGATTTTTAAATTTAGATATAGAAAGTTTTTTGTAAAGCTTAAATGCTTTTGTAGTTAAATTTAATTCTACATTCATTTTTTTAGCATGATTGAGGATATATTTTAAATCTTTTGCCATAAGTTCAGTTGAAAAACCAAAATCAAATTGATTTTTAATCATAGTGGGAAATCTATTTTTAAATTGCCATGAGCCAGCAGCGCCATTTAATACAGCATTATAAAATTTATTTTGATCTAACTTATTAACTTTATTGAATTTAATTGCCTCAGAAATGGATATTAAAATTCCACAAATAAGAATTTGGTTAGAAAACTTACAAAGTTGTCCTGAACCAGAACTGCCCATATGAGTAATATTTTTACAATATGGATTAATTATGTTTTTAACTTTATTGAAATTATTTTTAGAACCCCCAATCATAGATGAAAGGACTGCATTTTTAGCACCCTCTTCCCCGCCGGAAACCGGTGCATCATAAAATAAAGCATTATTTTTTTTAAAATAGGCATTTAACTTAATTACTTGAGGTATAGAGATTGTTGAATGGTCAATAACAATAGTATTTTTAGATAAATTTAAAATTAACGACTTGTTTGTTAAGACAGAATGAACAGCAGCATCATCTTTCAAACAAGTGATTATAAAATCAAATTTTTCATTAATATTATCACTGTATAAAAAGGATTTATTATTTTTTGACCATAGTTTTAATTTATTTTTAGATCTATTAAAAATATATAAATCAATATTTTTATTTTTAGATAAATGGGAAGACATATGAAAACCTAATCTTCCTAGTCCAATAAAAAGAACTTTAGATTTTCGCATAATAAAAAAAACTATCGTTAGATAAATCTAAATTAAATTTTAGATCTTTATGATGTAGAGATTTATAGTTCATTTGCTCTAGAAAACCTAAAACTGGAAAAATATCCCATATCCTTCCCTTATGAATAGGAATAAAACTTCTATCGCCCTCTAATATTTGAATCATATCATATCCAATAGAGCTTGATTTATCCTGAACTGTAAAAGATCCCAATATTTTTGAAAATTTATCTATACCATTCTCATTTAGATATCCGATATGTTGATCATGTTGCTTCAAAGAATGTAAATTAAAATTTTTAAATATTTTATTATTAAATAAATGATAAAAATCATTATTAATTGGATTATAAATTATAGAAAAAAGAAGATTTTCATCTTCTATATAACTAATCATAATAGCAATTTTATTTACACCGTTAATAAAATTTCTAGTACCGTCAATAGGATCTAAAGTTAGATAATTATTTTTATCATTAAAGTTATTTGGGAAAGACTCCTCAGCAATAAAAGAATTAAATCCATTTCTTTTAAAATAATTTATTAATAAATTTTCAATTTCAACGTCATGAATAGTTGCCTTAGAATTATCAGGTTTAGTTTTAATATTGCTTAATTCAATTTTTCCAATTTTGGGTAAAATATATTTTCCTGATATCACACTTAAATAAGAATGGAGATTTAAAAAAAAATTACTATCAATAATCATCAAGGATTTTTTCAAATTTAGCTGAATATCTGTTTTCCATACTAATAAAAAGTACGTCGCTATTAGATGGAAGATGATCATTATTATTTAAATAAAGTTTATCTTCTGAAAAAGTACAAATATGGTTATAAATTTTATTATTTTTAATTATTTCAAATAAATCATTATCGTATTTAATTTCATAAATAATGTAAGAATCTCTTAAAATTGAATGATAAGAAAGTAAATTACCTTGACTAATTTTTTCAATAATTCTTGAAGTTGTTAACTCTCTTGGATTAATAAAAATATCAATTCCTAAATCGTTAGCAAATGATGAGAAGGTCTCATTATTAATTAAAGAGATTACAGAATCAGAACCTCTCTTTTTTGCTATGATGGATAAAATTATATTAATTTGATCACTATCAGTTACGCTAATAACTAAGTTCATATTACTAATATCTAATTCTTCATATAAAGACTGATCTAAGGCATTTCCATTAAAAATTTCTGAATTTTTTAATTCCTTAACTAAAAAATCACATCTCTGAGAATCGTTTTCTAGTATTTTTAAATTAATTTTTTGTTCATCTTTTTCAATTAATTTAGCTAAATTATAACCAATATTACCACCACCTATTAATAAGATATTTAATGTCTGGTCAACAAATCCAAAAAATTTAATAAGAGACTGTATATTATTTAATTTTAAAATCAGATATAGATGATCGGAATCTTTAATGCCATGGAAATCAAATGAGATTTTATCCTCGATAGAATGACCAATATAAATAATATTATTTTGATTAAAGAATTCTTTAATCTCTTCATAAGAATTATTCTTAAAGAGATCAGATGACTTCAAGCCCACTAAAGATAATTGATTTGAAATTAATTTTTCACTAAAAAAAGCACCGGGCATATGAATTTTTTCAAAAATATTACCTGCTACTTCATTCTCTGGTGAAATTACATAATCTAAAAATTCATTCCTGGCTTTAAAAGAATTATCATTGGCTTCATTGATTAAGTTTTGATTTCTAATACGGGCAATTGTTTTATCAACTTTTAAAAAATCCTTGGCAAACTTACAAGTTAAAATATTTTTTTCATCACTTTTAGTTACTGCTATAAAATAATTAATTTTCTGATTAAAATTTTTATAGAAACCAGGATCTAAAGGGTCATCTGTGAGTGTTTTAATATCAAATTTATCAGAAAGAGACTTTAACTCTTCAGTGTTATCATCAATTAAAAAAACATTTTTACCTTGCTCAGATAGTTTTTGAGCTAAATTAGCACCAACAATACCAGAACCTAGAATTAAAATGTTCATTCTGTTAAATTGATTTTCAAAGATTTGATTTTTCTATAAAGAGATACGCGATCTAAATTTAAAGTTGTTGCTGTTTTTGTAACATTCCAGTTGTTAGCTTTTAATTTATTAACTAAATAATCTCTTTCAAAAGAGTCTTTAGCATCTTTATAGGAAAGATTATACAAGTTATTGTCATAATTAATATCATTTATATATAATTCAATATCTTTCATTGAAATATTAGATTTTGATACATCTGAACTCTTAACTAAATTCTCTGTTATATTCATTAATTGAAATATATTACCAGGCCAATCATATTTTATTAGAACATCCCTACAATTATCATCTAAAGTAAATTTTTTATTTAATAATTTTTCTGAAAAAAGATCAAGATAGTGAGTAAAAATTTCAATAATTTCATCTAATCTAAATTTTAAAGCTTTTAATTTAAAATTATTATTAAAAAAATCATATTTATTAATAATTAAGTCGTGATTAGAGTCTCCAATAATGGATGCATTAATTTTATTATTAATTAAAAAATCACTTAATAGATTTACGTCAATACCTTTAAATGAGTCGATATCATTAATATATATAGTAAAATAATCATGTATTGAATTAAGTTTATGAATATCATCATAACTAAGAATAATTTCATTTAAATTTATAAAAGTATCAAAATTATTATTTGATATTTTATTATGAATTAAATTAGCTAAAAAAAACTTTCCGGTTCCAGGAGGACCTGAAATAAAAATATTTTCTTTGTTTTTAAATTTATTAATTTTTTCTAAATAATTAGATATTTCTTTGGAAGATCCGATGAAATTAATTTTTGTATGGAAAGATAATTTGTTTCTATAATTATCGATCGTTAATTTATTTTTTAATAATTCTAAATTTTTAGAAATAACGTGCAATAATTTTTTAGTCTCAAATGGTTTTTCAATAAAATCATGAGCACCGGATTTTAAAGATTCAATAGCATTATCAATATTAGCATGTCCACTAAAAGATATAATTATTAAATTTTTAAAGCTATTAGATAAGGTGGAAATTAATTCATTTCCATTTAATTTGCTATTTTTAAGCCATAAATCAACTAATACTAAGTCGTAACTATTTTCATGAATTTCAGTAAGGCAATCATCCGAATTAAGAACATAGGAAGACTTATGACCTTCATCATTTAGAGTAAGTGAAACCTGTTTACAAATTTCAATTTCGTCATCAATAATCAATATGTTAGGCATGAAAAATTATTTTTACCTCAAAACCATTATCTTTAGATGTTTTAATATTAAAATGTGATCCATTGTCACTTATAATTTTATTTACTAACGAGAGACCTAGACCAGAAGAATTCTTAGTAGAAAAATAAGGCTCTATTAATCGATTAACATCCCCATCAAAACCTGGTCCATTGTCTTTAAAAACCAGTTCAGTCAAATTATCTTTATTATCGAGTGAAATATTAATAACAAAATTTTTAAAATTCTTACCTGCCTCTATAGAGTTTTTAAATAAGTTATTTAATATAATATCAAGATGAGATTGATCAAAATTAATATAAATATCATTATTGATAAAATTGATAAATTTTATATGATCATAGTTTTTAACATATTCATCAAGATAAATATTTAAAATTTCAGATATATTTAGTTTAACAAGTTTTGGTTTTGGCATTCTTGCAAAAGATGAAAATTCATTAATTAAATTTTGTATTAAAAAAATTTGTCTTTTAATAGAGCTTGCTGAATTGGAAATATCTTTTTCTAAATCAGTGCCTTTAATTTTTTTTTCTATATATTCTGCAGACAATAACATAGGCGTTAAAGGATTTTTAATTTCATGAGATATCTTTCTAGCAAGATCAGCTAAAGCTTTATTTTTTTCAGAATTAATAACTTTAGGCATATTATCTAAAATTTCTTTATTTTTTAAAATCAATTTATTTTTTTGCTCTGAAATTGTTTTACTCATAGAGTTAAAAGAATGAGAAAGAAGTGAAATATCATCTTTTCTGTCTATAGTTTTTGAATTTAATTTAGGGGGTATGCCTTTTTTTAAATTATGAATATTAATACTTAAATCCCTAATAGGATTTGCTAAATTAACACTGAATTTATATCCAATAATAAGAAAAATTAAAATTATGCAACTAGATATAATAAAAAATATTGTAAAAAAAGTGATTTGAAGATTTTTTTTATTAACATCTATATCTTGATAGGCATTATAAGATTTAATTATATTTTTATAAAATTTTAAAAGCTCTAAATCAATTTTTTTAATGATAATTAAATTATTATCATCATTAATTTTTACATTTGAAAAAAACTGACCTTCATTAAAAAAAATTTTTAAATCATTATTTTTATTATTAGATATAAAATCTCTATTTGCATCTTTTAAAAAAATCTTACTTTCAGACGAATAGATGATTTTATAAGATTCATTAGTTTTTAAATAAACAGTCTCCATATCAAACCTTTCTATAATTGAAGGGTCTATATCTCTTTGAGTTAATATATAATTTTTAATAAAATTTGTATCTGTAATTAGATTATCTTCTCTCTCTTTTATGAATTTATTTGCAATTAAATAAGAATTATTGACAGTACTTTTAAAAGCTGGACCTAACCAGGTACTGACCTCAATATTAAAAAAAATTAAAGAAGAAATTAATATAATAGTACTTGGTATAATTGAAAAAATACTAAAAAATAAAAAGAATTTATAAAATAGCCTAAGACCTATAACTTCTTTTTTCCTTGTTTTATATATTTTAAATAGATTAATAAAAAGAAATGATGATAAAAATATCAAGTAACTTAAATCAATAATCACCATGTACTGTATAAGTTCGGCATTTCTGACTATTTCATTTGATGAAATTAATGAATAGACTGTAAGACTAAATAGAATTATAAAAATCACTATGAGAAATAAAGTGAAAATTCTGTTGTTAAAAAATGACATTTGAAAATTACAATTTTATATTACTTGCTGGTGGTAAAAGTACAAGATTTGGTAAAAATGTAAATAAAACAACAATAAATTTTAGAAATAAACCACTAATTGATCATATTTTAGATAAATTAGATGTATTGGGAATTAAAAATATCTCAATCATATACAATAAAGAAAATAAATCTCTTTTTTCAAAATATAAAAATAGATCTCAACTAATTAAAGGTGGTGATGAAAGGTCTGAGAGTGTTAAAAATGCTCTCTTAAAAAATATTTTTGATAAGAAATTTACTATCATTCATGATTTGGCAAGACCAATCATAAATGAAGAGACAATTTTTAGCATTAAAAAAAATTTGGAAATTGGATATGATTGCGCAATCCCTTATTCTAAAGCAACTGATACAATAATATTAGACAATAATATTATACCTAGGGATAATTTAAAATTATTGAAGACACCTCAAGGTTTTAAAACTAAAGTTATTAAAGAATTACATATTAAAAATAAAGATAAGTATGTTACTGATGATAGTGAACTAGTAAGACGTTCATCAAATAAATATAAAATAAAATATATAAAAGAAAAAAAAGATAACTTCAAATTAACAATAAAGGAAGATTCTGAAAAATTAAAATACTTAGAATTTAAAAATATTAGATTTGGTATAGGGTATGATATTCACAGGATTCAAAAAACGAACATTACAAATAATATTAAATTAGGCGGAGTTGTCATTAAATCAAAATATGAAATTATTTCACATTCTGATGGAGATGTAATACTTCACTCTATTACAGATGCTATATTAGGTGCTATTTCTAAAAGAGATATTGGTGTTTATTTTCCTAATAACAAAGTAAATAAAAATAGAAATTCAAATATTTTTCTTAAATATAGTCTGAATAAGATGAAAAATGAAAATTTATTTATAGGTAATATTGACATAATGGTTGTTTCTGAAAAACCTAAGATCAATATTGTTTACAATAAAGTAATAGATAATCTCGTTAATTTATTAAAGATAAGAAGAGATCAAATTACTCTTAAAGCAACAACAAATGAAAAATCAGGACTAATAGGTAAAGAAAAATTTATAGCCGTATGGTCAAGTATTTTATTAAAAGAGATTTAAGCAGATTGTTTTAATTTAATAAAATCTTCATCAGCATGATAACTAGATCTAGTCATTGCTGAAGAGGAGATCATTTTAAAACCTAAAAGAACACACAAGTCATAAAGTTTTTTAAATTCATCTGGATGGTAAAATTTATGAACTTTCTCATGATGAATGGATGGTTGTAAATATTGTCCGATAGTCACAAAATCTATTTTAGATTTTTTCATATCTCTTAATACTATTTCAATTTCATTCACATTTTCTCCAAGACCTACCATAATTCCAGATTTAGTAAAAATAGATTGATCGTGTTGTTTAACATCTAGTAGTAGCTCTAAACTCTTATTATAGTTTGAGCCAGGTCTTATGTTTTTATAAAGTCTAGGTACCGTTTCCACGTTATGATTAAAAACATCAGGTTTCACATTAGCAATATCTATATAATTTTTATTCTTTCTTAAAAAATCAGGGGTGAGTATTTCTATTGTAGTTAGAGGTGACAGTTCCTTAATATATTTAATCGTATCGATAAAGTGATTTGCTCCACCGTCATCCAAGTCATCCCTATCAACACTAGTTATTACAACGTGCTTAAGACCAAGTTTAAAAACTGATTTAGCTACATTTAAAGGTTCTAAAGGATCTGGTGGACCTGAAGGTTTTCCTGTTTTAACATTACAGAAGGCACAAGCTCTTGTGCACGTATCTCCTAATATCATAAATGTAGCGTGTTTTTTACTCCAGCATTCCCCAATATTTGGACACGCCGCTTCTTGACAAACAGTATGAAGATTATGCTCTTTAACAATATCTAAAGTTTCAAAATAAGTTTTACTAGTTGGGGCTTTTACTTTCAACCAGTTAGGTTTTTTTAATGTAGTTGGATTATATCTTTTAACTTTTTCAGGATGTCTAATCACAATTAAAAATGTAATGGTTTGTCAAAAGCAGCCAATACACTCTCATGAATTGACTCTGACAAAGTTGGGTGAGCAAATACAGTATTTATAAAATCCTCTTCAGTAGCCTCGGCAGTCATAGCAATGCCAAAAGTAGATAGTAATTCGGTGACATCTGGACCTATAAGATGAGCACCAAGCAATTCACCAGTTTTTGAATTAAATAATGTTTTTACAAAACCATAACTATTATTAATAGTTTGAGATTTTCCGTTAGCCATAAATGGAAAACTACCTTTTTTATATTCTATACCATCTGCTATTAGTTGGTCTTCTGTTAACCCAATAGAAGCGATTTGAGGAAGACTATAAATACAACCAGGGATATTTTTTTCTAATAATTTATGTTGTTTTTTGTTAGATTTAATAAAATTAATACAATTAATTGCTTCATGCATAGCCTTATGAGCTAACCATGGTCCACCACTAATATCACCAATAGCAAATAAATTTTTATAATTAGTCATACCTTCATTAGAAGTTGATAAATAACCACCTTTATCTAAATCTAAATTAAATTCATCAGTAATCTCTTTAGCTATATTAGGGACAACACCAATAGAAACAATTAAAGCTTCTGAAGATAAAGTTTGACCATCATTAAACTCAATCATAACAGAATTATTATTTTTATTAATTTTTGTTATATTAGTATTTAATTCAAATTTTATGCCCTTTTTTTCAAATATCTTTTTAGCCTCTATAGAAATATCTTTATCAAACTGTGGTAAAATTTTATTTTGAGTTTCAAAAACTGTAACAGTTGTACCTAAAGCGTTATAAATACTAGCATATTCTATCCCAATTGCCCCTGAACCAATAATAATCAAATCCTTAGGAAGAAATTTTGGAATCATGGCTTCTTTTGAACTCCAGACATTTTCATCAAAATCTAAATCCATTAATTTTCTAGGATTGCAACCAGTAGCAAGAATACAAAATTTACTTGTAATTTTTCTATTATCACCAATATCAAAGATAAAATCCTCATTAGATTTTTTTGGAAGTGCACGAATTTTAAAAACTTCTATTTTATTTTTTTTCATGAGCGAACTAACGCCTTTAGATAAATTTTCAGATGCCTGCCTTGATTTTTGAACAATTATTTCTAGTGTAACTTTTTTTAATGCCTCTTCTTCTAATCCGTAATGCTTAGATTTTTCAATGAATTCAGCTGAATGCAATAAAGATTTTGTAGGTATACAGCCCCAATTTAAACATACACCACCCAATCTATCTTCTTCAAATAAACAAACCGAATATCCTAATTGAGAAGCTTTTATAGCTGCAACATAACCACCCGGCCCGCCACCAACAATTGATATATCAAAATTATCCATTATTTAATTTTTTCAATTATAGTTGATATATGAGAGAAAAATTTAGCAGCCAGAACACCATCAACAGCCCTATGATCACAAGCTAAAGTTAGATTCATGAATTGTCCTGATGAAATTTCACCTTTAGAAACTAATACATCTTCATAGATTTGACCAACAGATAAAATATAAGTTTGTCCTGGAAAAATTATGGCATCAAAACTTCTAATATTAAAAGATCCTAAATTTGAAATACTAATTACACCTCCAGCTAAATCCTGAGGGGTTAACTTATTCAATCTAGCAGAATCTATTAAAGCATTTAAGGATAATGAAAGGCTGTTCAAATCCATAGTTTCAATATTTTTTAATACAGGCATCTTTAATCCAGCCTCTGAGTCAACTGCTAATCCTATTTCAATATTTTCATTAACCTTGAACTCATCATTTTCTAGATACACGCAGTTAGATTCAGGAAAAAATTTAAAAGACTCTGATATTGCGTGCATAAGTAATCCATTTAAAGAATATTTATTACCATTTTGTTTATGTAATTTTCTAAATTCCAATAAATTGTCCATTTGAACCCTAGAGTTAAGATAAAAATGAGGAATATTTTGTTTTGAATATACGGTAGCTTTAGCGATAGCTTTTCTTAATTTATTATCATTCATAGAAGTTGAATCCCCAACATCTCTTAAAATTATTCTATTGTTAGGCCCACTTCCAGTTATATTTTCAATATTTATATTTTTTTTTATAGCTATAATTTTAGCGGCAGGACTTATAAAAATTTTAGAAGGACTAATTTCAATTGAGCTATCAGCCAAAAGATCATTTACCTTAATTTTTCTTCCAGAATAAGATATAGATGAAATATCTATTTTATTTTGAATGGCAACTCTTTTAGCTAATGAGGTAATTCTAACGTCATTTGGTAATTCAATTAAATTTGATTTAAATTCAACTTTATCTTCTTTATCTTCTTTAGTTTTATTATCTTTAACTTTTGGAGTATTATTAGATTCATTGATAAATTCATTGATAAAATTTTTATCAATACTTTTTGATTCAGAAATTACAGCCACCAAATCATTCACTTTAACCGTTTGATCCTTTTCACATAAAATCTTAACTAAGAAACCATCTTCAGGAGCTTCATATTCCATAGTAGCTTTATCTGTTTCAACTTCAAATAAAACCTCACCAGATAGAACTTCATCTCCAACATTTTTTATCCAACTAACTATTTTTCCTTCTTCCATAGTTGGAGATAATGAAGGCATAGTAATTTTTGTAAGCATTAATAATTACCTATAAGTAACTTTTTTAACAGCTTCAACAATGTCATATGTAGAAGGTAGGGCTAATTTTTCTAAATTTTCTGCATAAGGCATAGGTACATCCTTACCACTTACTTTTATTATTTCTGAATCAAGATGATCAAAACAATTAGATTGAATTAAATGAGATAAATGAGAACCAAAACTCGTATTACCCCAACCATCTTCAACTATAACAACTCGATTTGTTTTTTTTATTGAATTAAATATGGTTTCTTCATCAAGTGGCTTAATAGTTCTTAAGTCAATTATTTCAGGATTTAAACCAAGTTTTGAAATTTCAGGCATTGCATCTAAAATACGTTTAATACTCATACTAAAACCTATTATAGTTAAATCTTTTCCTTCATTTAAAATATTAGCTTTACCTAAAGGAACAATAAAATTGTCCTCTTCAGGAACTAATGTTTTTTGATTATAAAGAATTTCATGTTCTAAAAAAACAACAGGATTAGGATTTCTAATAGACGATTTCAATAAACCTTTTGCATCTCTTGCATTAGAAGGAGCCACAACAATCAAGCCAGGAATATGGGAATACCAAGATATAAAACATTGACTATGTTGAGCACCTACTCTAGCTGCAGACCCATTAGGACCTCTAAATACTATAGGTACATTAATTTCTCCACCAGACATATAAAGAGATTTAGCTGCAGAATTAATAACTTGATCAATTGCCTGCATTGAAAAATTAAAAGTCATAAATTCACATATAGGTTTTAGTCCAGCCATAGCTGCACCAATAGCTAAACCTGTAAAACCATGTTCAGATATAGGAGTATCTAAAACCCTATCTTTTCCAAATTGATTTAATAAATCTTGTGTGATCTTATAAGCGCCTTCATATTCAGCTACCTCTTCACCCAATAAAAATACATCTTTATCAAGATGCATTTCTTCGCTAATCGCGGTATTTAAAGCTTCCCTCATCGTCATTTCTTTTTCCGTCCAAGTTTTAGATAATTCAATATCCTGATCATCATTAAAATTAAATTTTATTTCATTAACAGGCAAATCTTTATCAATTGAAGTTAATTCTTTTTCTTGATCTTTAGGTTTTTTAGATATTTCAATATCTAGCCTATCTTCACCTTCTTCTTCACCTTCAATTTTTAAAATAGCTATCTCGGTATTAACTTTTACATTTTCAGAATTTTCAGGAACTAAAATTTTAATTATTACGCCGTCATCGGGAGACTCAAGCTCCATAGTAGCTTTATCAGTTTCAATTTCAGCTAAAACCTCACCAGATTTAACTTCTTGATTTTCCTTAACAAGCCATTTTACAAGATTGCCAGTTTCCATAGTTGGTGATAAGGCAGGTAAAGTTATTTTCATAAATAAATATCCGTATAAAGTTCTTTAAGTTCTGGTAGAGGGCTTGTAAGTGCAAATTGTTCAGTTTCTTTAATATTTTTTTTAACTCCAGTTTCAATATCTTTAATTTCAGTTTCAGTTATTTTGTAATCTTTTATTAAAGCTTGTCTCATAGTTAATACAGGATCTATTTCTTTTTTTTCTAATACTTCCTCTTTAGATCTATAAAGAGCAGGATCTGACATTGAATGACCTCTAAAACGATATGTATCCATTTCAATTACGTAAGGCTTATTTTCTTTAATAATATAATCACGAGCTTTAATAGCAGCTTCACTTACAGTAAAAAAATTCATACCATCAATTTTCTCTCCCTCAATACCAAAAATTTTAGCTCTTTCAAAAAGATCACCACCAGCGGCAGATCGCTTAGTAGCAGTGCCCATACCATAATGATTATTTTCTATAATGAACAGAGCAGGTAAATTCCAAAGAGAAGCTAAGTTAAACGATTCAAAAACTTGACCATTATTCATAGCTCCATCACCTAAATAAATTCTAGATATTTTTTTTTCTTTTCTGTAATTATGAGCAAAAGCCAAGCCAATACCAATAGGAACTTGAGCTCCAACAATTCCATGACCACCATAAAATCTATTTTTTTTAGAAAACATATGCATAGAACCACCCTTACCTTTTGAGATTCCATTTGCCCTTCCAGTTAGTTCAGACATAACTAATTTTGGATCAACACCTCTTGCAAGAATATGACCATGGTCTCTATAAGAAGTAACAACTGTATCTTCAGAATTAACTGAGGATAAAATTCCAATAACAACCGCTTCTTGACCTATATAGAGATGACAAAAGCCTCCAATCTCTCCTGAGCCATAAAGCTGTCCTGCTTTCTCTTCAAATTTTCTTATGAGGAACATCTTTTCATAAAAATTTAATAATTGTTTTTGATTGAATTTTTCCATTAGTTTATTTTAATTAAAAGCTCTCCCGGGCTAGTATACTCATATTTTCTTTTTGCAATTTCATCAATAAAATCATCTTTATTTGTATATAAAGAATACAAGTCTTTATCAATACTAGATATTTTTAAATTTAGATCATCTAAATTATCATTTAGAATTATTTTTTTAAAATCATTAATTAAATAATTCCCTACATTATATTTGCCGTAAATAAGATGATAAAATAAATATAAGAGCATAAAAATAATCACAAAATTAGAAAATGTATTGAAACTAAGGATATTTTTAATATTCATAATCTAGATATAATTTAAACAAATTACAGAAATAGTTAATCAAAATATTTCATTTGGCATAATCATATACAGTTTATAGAGGATTAAGAAAAAATTTTATTTGAATTTCCACTATAATCGTTGACTAATTCAGATTCTTCAATTCTTAATAACTGATTATATTTTGAAACTCTATCAGATCTAGAAAGTGAACCAGTTTTAATTAATGGACAATTAGAGGCAACTGCCAGATCAGCAATAAAACTATCTTCAGTTTCTCCTGATCTATGAGACATAATTGAAACGAAATTATTATCTTTTGCTAAATCAATCGCTTGAAGAGTTTCAGAAACTGTACCTATTTGGTTTAATTTAATGAGAATACTATTAGCTTGTTTAGTATCAATGCCAGTTTGAAGTTTTTGAATATTGGTTACAAAAAGATCATCGCCTACAAGTTTAATTTTTTCACCTAAGGAACTTGTAATATTAGTCCAACCCTCATAATCTTCTTCATCGAGAGCATCTTCTATTGAAAAGATAGGATAATTATCACAAATATTTTCATAAACTTTAATCATCTCATTAGTTGATAGACTTTTTCCTTCAAAATTATATTTTCCAGCTTCAAAAAATTCACTAGAAGCAGAGTCAAGAGATATCTTAAAATGATTGTTAATTTGGTAACCTGATGTTTCGATTGAATCGCAAATTATATCTAAGACTTCAATATGAGATTTTAAGTTTGGAGCAAAGCCACCCTCATCACCGACATTCGTATTAAGGTTTTTTAATTTTAAGTTTTTTTTAATTTTTCCAATAACGTCATGAGTAGCAGATAATGCTTCTCTTAAATTAGAAAAATTTATTGGTAAAATCATAAATTCTTGAAAATCAACATCATTATCAGCATGTTGACCTCCGTTAATAATATTTAACATAGGAACTGGTATACTTAAGTTATCAATACCTTGAGACAAAAATATCTTTTTAAAATTTAGATAAGACCAAGCTTTGTAATAAGCGAGACTTAAAGATAGGATTGCATTAGCACCAAATTTTGATTTATTTTCTGTGCCATCTAGAGATAATAAAAAAGAATCAAACTCTTTATAATCATTATAATTACTATTAATTAGATGTGGACTAATAATATTATTAACATTTTCAACAGCTTTTAAGACTCCTTTTCCGCTCATTCTGCTCTTATCATTATCTCTAAGTTCTAATGCTTCAAATTTTCCAGTAGACGCACCTGAGGGAACCAACCCAAAAAAGGGATCGGGATGACCTTCGACGAGCATTTCACATTCAACGGTAGGATTTCCTCTACTATCAAAAATTTCTCTAGCCTTTATATTTAATATATTTACCATTTAATTATTCCTTTGCTGCTTTATTAATTTTATTAATTGATTTTATTAAGTCTTCCATTTTATCTAAATAAACCATATTTGGACCATCACTCAGTGCCACACTAGGATTTGGATGTGTTTCAATAAAAAAGCCAGCAATTCTTAGTGCTGATGCAGCTTTTGATAAAGGCAGTACGTATTCTCTCGCTCCCCCACTTTTTATTCCAAGACCACCAGGAATTTGAACACTGTGAGTTGAATCAAAAATTATAGGATAACCGAACTGTTTCATTAATTCGATGCCTTTAAAATCATTGACCAGATAATTATAACCGAAAGAATTACCTCTTTCTGTAATAAGGATTTGTTTATTATTACGGGATTCAATTTTTTTTATAATATTTAAGACTTCTGAATGTGATAAAAACTGGCCCTTTTTTACATTCACTATTTTGTGTGTATCAGCTGCAGCAATAATCAAGTCTGTCTGCCGTGATAAAAATGCCGGTATTTGAATTACATCTATGTATTCAATTAATTTAGATATTTGAGAAGTTTCATGAACATCAGTAGTGACAGATAATTTAAAATCTTTTTTTATAGATTTTAAAACATCCATAGCTGCATTAAAAGACATTTTTGAACGAAGAGAACTATGAGAAGTTCTATTCGCTTTATCAAAACTACATTTAAAAATTAAATTAAATTTATACTTTTTAGATAATGAAGAAAGTTTTGTAGCTACTTTATATACCATCTTATCACTCTCTAAAAGACATGGTCCTGATATAAGAGTTAATCGATCACTATTATTTTCAATAGTGAAATTAGATAATTTAATTTTTTTGTTCATTGCTTTTATTATGAGAAGATTTTATGAAAGATAAAAATATTGGATGTGGCTTAAAGGGTTTTGATTTTAACTCGGGATGGAATTGAACGGCTAAAAACCAAGGATGATTTTTATTTTCTACTATTTCTAGTAAATTTTTATCTTTTGATATTCCTGAAAACTGCATTCCTTTTTTTTCTATCATACTTTTAAGTCTTGGATTAACTTCATATCTATGTCTATGTCTTTCGTTTATTTTATTAGTTTTGTATATTTTATATGCAAGAGTATTTTTTGAAATAAAGCATGGGTATGATCCTAGCCTCATAGAACCTCCTAGGTCAGCTTTTTCATTTCTCTTTACAATTATTTTTTTGTTTTTCCACTCTGTCATTAAGGAAACTACGTTAGTTTTAAACTTACCAAATTCAGAACTACCTACATTCTTTATTTTTAAAACATTTCTGCAGTATTCTATGATTGCTAACTGCATACCAAGACAGATTCCTAAAAAAGGAATATTATTCTCTCTAGCAAATTTTATTGCTTCAATTTTTCCTGATATTCCTCTACCTCCAAAACCTCCAGGAATAAGTATTCCATTGGCATTTTTTAAAAGTATTTTAGCAGTTTTGGAATTGATAGTTTCTGAATCTAACCAATTAATTTTAACATCAACCTTATTGTGCACACCAGCATGATAAATAGCTTCATATAAGGATTTATAACTATCCTTTAAATCCATGTATTTTCCTATTATCAAAATTTGGAGTTCTTCTTTTGCAAAAGATTCTAATAATTCAAAATTTTTCCATATTTTTAGATCTAATTTTTTTGGTGTTTTGATTTTAAGTTTCTTAATGACTATTTCATCTAACTTAGACTTGCTCAGTAAAGATGGAACCTTATAGATACTAGGAACATCGTAAGATGGGATTACTGATTGTTTAGAGACATTACAAAATAAGCTAATTTTAGACAGTTCATTATCGGAAATTTTTTTACTACTTCTACAGACGATAACATCAGGCTGAATACCTGAATTTAAAAGTTCTTTAACTGAATGTTGGGTTGGTTTTGTTTTAAGTTCACCGGAAGATTCAAGATAAGGAAGTAAGGTTAAATGAATCAATAATGTATCTTCAGGCTTTTCATTTTTAAATTGTCTTATGGCTTCTAGGAAAGGAAGACTTTCAATATCTCCTACAGTTCCCCCTATCTCACAGATAACAACCTCATTATCCTTAACGTCTAATTTAACAGAAGATTTAATTTCATCAGTAATATGAGGTATCACCTGTACAGTAGATCCCAAATACAGACCTTTACGTTCTTTATCGATTACTGATGAATAAATTTTTCCAGATGATATTGAATCGTTTTTAGAACAATTTATATCGGTGAATCTCTCATAGTGACCTAAATCTAAATCAGTCTCTGAGCCATCATCGGTAACAAATACTTCACCGTGTTGATATGGACTCATAGTACCAGGATCTACATTTAAGTAAGGATCTAGTTTTCTAATTTTTAAATTAACACCTCTTGATCTCAATAGCGCTGCAAGTGATGCGGTGACTATTCCCTTACCTAATGATGAAACAACACCTCCGGTAACAAAAATTAATTTCACTTCAGAGGAACTTCAGGAATTTTTTCAGATAGATTTTCGTCAATTTCAATTTCATTAGCAATTTTTTGTAAATCGATTTCAGGAGCGTAAGTCCTATTCATATATGCTGCGGTTCCCAAACACCAAAATAAAAAGAAAAAAGCAATGATATAGGTAATCCTTGTAATACCTCCACTCTTTTTTGGAGTTGTCATTCCACCGGTTCCGATAGTGCTTTGAGTGCCCAATCCTAAACTTCCACCTTCAGTTTTTTGAAACAATATTATCAGAACTAAAACAGCTCCAATAATTGCACTTACTATAAGAAATATATTAATCATAATTTAAATTTATTAATAAAAGATTTTTTAATTGAAGCCGATCCAACTAAAAAACCATCCAATTCCTTAATTTTAGAAAGTTGTTCTAAGTTTTCAGAATTAACCGAACCACCATATAAAATTTTAAGTTTTTTAAAAGAATAATCTTTTAAGGAAAAATTAATAAAATCAGCAATTTTAGAAATTTCGTCATTAGTTGGTACTAATCCGGATCCTATTGCCCACAAGGGCTCATAAGCAATGAAAACTTCTTTATATTGTGTATTTTTATCAAATGTTTCAATTATTTGTTTTTTAAGATAGTCAGTTGTTAGTTTCTTTTTATAAGTATTTAAATCTTCACCTAAACATACTATGGGAGTAATTTTAGCATCAAGAGTAAGTTTAAGCTTAAGATTAACAATAGAATTATTTTCTTTTCTATATTGCCTAACTTCAGAATGACCTATTAGAGCATAATTGATATTATTTTCACTCAAATCAGAAATAGGCATAAATGAAGTAAACCCACCTTTTCCATAAAAATCAAAATTTTGTCCAGAAAAGTTAACATTTTTGTATTTATTTTTTAAAAAACCCAATGAAAATGAACTGGGAGCTACAATAAGATTATATTTATTCTTAAATTTGGTTTTTGAGATAAATTTTGTTAAAAAATTAGACTCATCAAAGTTTAGGTAAGATTTCCAATTAAAAATTATAAATTTCATAAATATCTGATAGAAATAACACTTTATTTCGAACTATGAAAACAAAAATTATAACAATATTCTTCAGTGCTATATTAGCAGGCAGCTTCTTATTTATGGGCTTTAGTAGATTTATCACTCCTGACTATATATTAAAAATAGATAACGATAAGGTTACAACAGCCGAATTCAATCAGCTATTTAGCGAATATAAAACTAATTCAAATCTCAAGCAATTAAATCCGCAAGCAGAAATAGTAGCTAAAATCAACTATATAGGGCAATTAATTAATGAAATTTCGCTAAAAAAATATCTTAATGAAAAAATAAAACTAAATGAGAATTCAGTAATGACAGTCTTAAAGAAAACATTAGGAGAAAATCAAGAAATTAGTCAATTCTCAACATCTCAATTTCAAACAATTATTGAAAATTTAGGAGACGAAATAGGCAAAGAGATATTTTTAAATAGTCTCGAAACTGAATTATTTCAAAAAATAGATATCAATGAAAAGTTATTAAAAGAAAAAGTAGTGAAAGTTTATAAAATCAAAGGTGAAGAGTTTAAAATCAATAGTAATGACCAGTTAAAATATGAAAATGAAATAGATGTTTTTAAAATTAATATAAAAAAAGTAAATTTAGTTAAATATATTAAAGAAACCGTAATTAATGAAGACGTAATAAATAGTTACTATCAAGAAAATATTGAAATATTTACAAATCCTGAAAAATTTTCCTATGATCAAATTATTATTAAACAGGAAAATTTATCATCAACTAAATTTGAAGATTATAATAATGATAAAAATTTGCTCAATTCTTTTAATAAAATTGAAGGAAAGAAAATTCTACCACAAATTTATAATGTACTTAATTCTCTAAATGAAAACCAGGAATCTGACATTTTTAAAGTTGGTGATTTAAATTATATTGTGAAGTTAAATAATATTATTTCACAAAAAATTTATGAAAAAAAGGAAGTAGAAGAAGAAATAATTACTAATATTATAGAAGAAGAACTTAAAAATATAGATAAATTAAATTTAAATGAGATGAATAATGGATTTATAGAGGAAGAAGTTTTATATACAGATAGTTTTTCATTTAAAGAAAATTTAAGCAAAAAGGATTATAGGATTGTTGAAGATAAAGAAAATGGGAATTTCATAAACAATGATCAATATTACGAATATCAGATCATTAAGTCTTCCACCAGCGATATTCCCCAAGATAAAAAAAATAATTTTATTAAGAAATATACTAATTTTCTTAAACAAAAAAATGAGAAAAAAAATCAATATAATGATGATAATCTAATTGAAGTAGAAGTTAAAAATATTAATTATTTCCTAAGATCTTTAGAGTTAGAAAATAACATACTTTCAGAAGATCAACTAAAAAATGTTATTTTAATTAAAAAAGAAAAGCCCCTTAAAGTTATTGTTAATAATGAAGTCTATGTTTTAAAATACTATAAGGAATCTTTATTAAATTCAGATCAAATAAAGATTACAATAACCAATATATTCTATAATGAACTATTGAATGCTATTAAATCTTTATACGACATAGAAGTTAATAACGAACAACTTCTTCAATAATCTATGAATAATCTTTATGGAAAAAAAATATTTCTTGATAATCAAAACTCCATATCCATCGTAGAAAAATTAAAACATAAATATAGAGATGTATCTATGTTAGAGTCTGTTATTGGTGGTGATAACAAAGGACGTTTTACAATTATTTTTTTTAATTCTAAGGAAGAAATTAAAATCTTTGAAAATTACGCATTAATAAATAATAAAAAAATATATTTTAAATCTCATAGAAATTTTATAGAAAAAATTTATAAAGATTATGAAGTTAGAATTAAATATAAAGATAAAATACCTCTTCCTATAATTATTGGAAATTTATCTTTTGATTTATGTAAATTCACCCTACCCAAGCTCACATACGATAAAAATAAGAGTTATATTAATATACCCCTAGCTCATTTCGTTAAGCCTAAAAATTTAATTATAATTGATAATATTTTAAATCAAATTCATTTGATTGATATCTCTTCCAATAAAACCTCATCATTAAAAGAAATTCAAAAATTAAACTTAATAATTAAAAACGAGCAATCAAAAAATAAAAAGATTAATAAAAAAAATACTTTTCATAAAAACTTTAAACCATTGATCACAAAGAAATCATACTTAAGTCAAGTTAATCATATTAAAAAAGAAATTATTAAGGGTGAAATATTTCAAGCTGTATTGTCTCAAAGATTTGAAAATGATTATAATATAGACCCTTTTAATTTTTATAGAGCACTCAGATCAATTAACCCCTCACCTTACCTTGTGTATTTAAATTTTAATGACTATCAGATTATCTGTTCTAGTCCTGAAACAATGATTAAAATTAATGACGGACTTGTAACTCTTAGACCAATAGCGGGCACAAGAAAAAGAGGGAAAACAAGCAAGGAAGATGACGCATATAAAAATGATTTACTAAAAGATAAAAAAGAATTAGCAGAACATTTAATGCTAGTAGACTTAGGAAGAAATGATGTTGGTACAATTTCTGAAATTGGAAGTGTTAAAGTTACTGAAAAAAATATTGTAGAATATTACTCACACGTAATGCACATAGTTAGCAATGTTACTGGGAAAATAAAAAAAAAATATAGTCCGATTGATGTATTATTTGCGGGATTACCGGCAGGAACTGTTTCAGGCGCTCCAAAAATTAGAGCCTTACAAATATTAGAAGAACTAGAAAAAACTAATAGAGAATTTTATGCAGGCTCAGTTTGTTATCTTGACGCAAATGGAAATATGGATAGTTGTATAAATTTAAGAACTGCGTTGATCAAAGATAAAAAAATATATGCTCAAAGTGGTGCGGGTATTGTCTATGACAGTAAAGATCAAAATGAATATGAAGAGTGTATTAACAAAGCAAAAGCCCTCTTCGAAGCTTATTCAATAGCTCATGAAATACAATGATAACACTCATTGATAATTACGATAGCTTTACTTATAACGTCTACCATTCTATTTCTAAAAATAATATTAAAGTACAAATTTTAAAAAATGATCAACTGTTATCAAACTATAATAAAATCATAAATTCTAAAGCTGTAATTATATCTCCAGGACCTAGCAATCCTTATAATGCAGGGGAGTGTTTAGAATTAATTGATAAAATTTATAGCTTCATGCCAATATTTGGAATTTGCTTAGGCCATCAGATCATTGGTGCATATTTTAATGCTAAAATTAAAACTTTAAAAATTCCTCATCATGGAAAAATATCTAATATCAAGATTGTAAAAAAAAATAGAATTTTAGAAGGAATGCCTAAATCATTTAAGGCCACAAGATACCATTCATTATATATAGATAATAATACCTTACCTAGCGATTTAGAATTATTATGCAATTCGGAGGATGATAATATTATTATGGGAATGCGCCATAAACTTTATAATATATACGGGGTTCAGTTTCATCCAGAAAGTATAGAAACCTTGAATGGGGATCTAATTATTCAAAATTTTATAAGGACAGTCTAAATGATAGAAGAATTATATTATAATAAAAATTACAATTTAAAAAAAGCTATTGAGTTAATTTTTACATCAGGCAATCAAATACATACAGGGTTAATGATATCTAAATTAAATGAAAATATGTACGACTCAGAGATGATCAATAAAGTTAGAAACTATATCAAAAAAAATTCAATAAAGATTAAACCCTACCCTAATTCATTAGATACATGTGGAACAGGTGGCGATGGTAAAAAAACATTAAATATTTCGACAACAGTAGGTTTACTAATTGCAAGTACAGGAATCAAAATAAGTAAACATGGCAATAGAGCAGCAAGTTCTCTTTCAGGATCTTCAGATATTTTAAATGAATTAGGTTTTAAGATGGAAAATAATGAAAATAGAATTCATAGAAGTATTAAAAAACATAACTTTACATATCTAAATGCGCCTAATTTTTATCCCATATTAAAAAATGTCGGGGTAGTAAGAAAATCACTAGGGTTTAAAACATTTTTTAATATGATGGGGCCTACCCTCAATCCCCTTCAAGCAAATTATCAAATAGTTGGTGCATTTAATGAGAAAGCAGCAAAAACAATAGCAGAAATACTACTTATGAATAAACTTAAAAACTTTAAAGTCTTTTCATCTGAAGATGGATTAGACGAAATAAGTATTTTTTCACCAACAATAGTATGGCAAAAAACTAAAAATAATAAAATAGAAAAGAAAAAAATTGATAATAAAAAATTTGCTAAATTTCTTTGTAAGAAAAATTTATCTTTTGAGGATATAAAAGGTAAAGACGCTAAATATAATGCTAAAAAATTAATTAATTTTTTTGAAGGTAAAAAAAATAGTTATCGAGATATTGTAATAATAAATGCTATCTATGGAATACTAACAATAGATCAGAATAAAACATTTAACGAGGCATATGAAATACTTACATCATTAATAGATAGTAAAAGATCACTCGATCATTTAAATAATATGTGTAAATGAACATATTAGAAAAAATTGTAGAAGAACAAAAAAATAAATTAAAATATTTAAAACAAAAATATAAAATTAAAAAAAAGATAAAAATTAAATCTAAATTTATAAAAAAAATTGAAGATAATAATTTAAATAAAAAAACTAGTATTATTGCAGAGTTTAAAAGATATAGCCCTTCAATAAAAGAATTTAAGAAAATAAAACATATTGGTGAGATTATCAATCAATATGAATTATCGAATGTTACCTGCATATCAATTTTAACTGATAAAAATTTTGGAGGCAGTCTTAATGATATAAAAATTGCAAAACAATTTACGAATAAACCCATTATTAGAAAAGATTTTATATTGGATAAAATTCAAATATACGAAAGTGCTTACTATGGAGCAGATGCTATATTGTTGATCGTAAGGATACTCACAGAAAAAAAGTTATTACTGTTAGAAAAATATGCTCATTCTCTTGGTCTGGACGTATTAATCGAAATTGAATCAAAAAAAGACTTAAGTAAAATAAAAAATACTAAAACTAAATTAATTGGAATAAATAATAGAAATCTCGCATTGCAAAAAATAGATATTACAAAGACTATTAAGTTATCTTCAAAAATAAAAGAAAGAATTATTGTAAGTGAAAGTGGACTAACTATAAAAAATATCAATATAATTAAAGAAAATAATATTAATACATTTCTAATTGGTGGTAGTATCCTAAACAATATAAATATAAAAAAATATATAGGCGATATAACTAAGTAATCATGACCTTAACACATTTTAATAAAAAAAATAAAAATACTGAAATGGTCGATATTTCCAATAAAGAAAAAACAAAAAGAAAAGCTATTGCAAAAGGTATTTTGATTATTGATAAGACGTTACATAACTACTTACAAAAAAATAAAAAAATAATGGATAATTTAAGTAATACTGCAAAAATTGCAGGGATTTTTGCAGCAAAAAATACACCAAATGCGATACCTTTAACTCACAATATACCTATAGATTATATAGATATAAAAATTCAACTTTTTGAAAAAAATAAAATAAATATTTTAGCAGAAGCAAAGTCTCATTATTCAACGGGTATAGAAATAGAAGTCATTCACGCAGTAGTAATATCAGCAACAACTATTTATGATATGTTAAAATCATATAAAAAAAAAATTGTTATAAAAAATATTCAATTAATTGAAAAAACAGGTGGATCGAAAAAATAAAAAAAAAGATATTTTTGAAGCTATTAGAATAATTTCTAATATTCTACCTGGCAAAATATATCTTGATAAAAATACAAATTCCTTATCCTCTGGGGATTATTTAGGAAAAAATTTCATTACTAAAATTAACATTCCAGAATATAATCAATCCTCTATGGATGGTATAGGTATTTCAAAAATATCTAAAAAATATAAAATAGTTGGAAAAACTGAATTAACTCAATTAAATAAAAAAATATTAAAAAAAGAAGAATGTCTAATAGTTAAAACGGGCTCTCTTATAAACAATAGCATAAAGAAAATTGTTCCTATCGAAGACTTACTGAAAGATGGTGATTTATTTGTGCAAAAAATTGTAACTAAGAATTCATTTATTAGAAAAAAAGGACATGTAGTAAAAGCTAATTCAATCATATTTAAGAAAGGTCATAAATTAACAAACAAGGACATTCAATTTGTTGAAAGCTTTAATAATTACACAATGACAATTATTAAACCTCTTTCATTCACCTTAATAGGAACGGGTGATGAGTTTTTCAAAAAAAATGGACCTAAAGCAACAAATATTAAGTACTTAAAAAATTTTCTTCACAACAATAATCAAGTTGTTGAAAAATCTATAATAATAAAAGATGATCAAAAAAAATTAGAAGAATTAATTAAAAAGTCCAAATCTAATATCATCATAGTTACAGGTGGTACTGGTAAAAGTGATGATGATTTTAATTTTGACTATAAAAAACTAGTGTTAGACGGCTTAGATCTGAAGCCAGGAAAACCATTAAAAGTGATGAAAATTAAAAATAAGGTTATCTTATATTTTCCTGGAAATCCTTGCTCTAATTTCGTATTAACAAATATAATGCTTAAAGGATTATTAAATAAATATTATACAAATACGGAAATGTTATTAGACAATTTAAAAGAGGATTTAATTTTTCCTTTTAAAAAATTAAAGAGAAAGTCATTTTTATTCGCAAAATTAAAAAAAAACAAAATTAAAATTTTTAAAGATCAGGAAAGTTCAAATATTTTCAACATAATAAATTCAAATATGTTGATTTATTATAATAAGACTAAAAATTTAAAGTGTATAAATATTGATGACTAAAAAATCATTAATATTATTTAATTATATTAAATCTTATATTGAGAATAATAAATATTCTCCTTCCTACGACGAAATGAGGAATTTTATGAATTTAAAATCTAAGTCTAGTGTTTTTCAATACATAGAGTACTTAATTGACCATAAACTAATTTTTAAAGACTCTCTTAAAGCTAGATCTATACAAATAAGAAATGCAAAATCAAAAATTAATTATTACAATGAAATATCTGCTGGAAAACCAATTGAATCGGACGGAAGTATAGTTTCATTAGTTGATGCAAATGATTTACTAGACCTTAATAGAAATACGATTAATATTTTTGCCTGCAAAATTAATGGTAATTCAATGCATTCTTTTGGGATATACCATGGAGATACTGTATTATTGGAAAAGCCTGAATTTATAAATGAAAAAGATATATACGCTATACAAATTGATAATAGTGATATTACTTTAAAAAAAATTAAAATTAATCAAGAAACTATCGATATACTTGGTGATGAACTTAACTTTGAACAAACAAATTATAATAAAGAAAGAGTAAAAATATTAGGAAAAATGATAAAACTAATAAGGAATTATAAATGATAGTCACTAGATTTGCCCCCTCTCCTACAGGTAATTTTCATATTGGTAGTTTAAGAACTGCAATTTATAATTATTTATTCGCTAAAAAAAATGAAGGGAAATTTATTTTAAGAATTGAAGATACGGATAAGGAAAGATCTAAAAAAGAATATGAAAGTGAAATAATAAAAGTTTTTGAATTATTTAACTTAGATTATGATGATTTAAAATATCAATCAAAAAATATAGATGAGCATAGTAAATATTTAGAGGAATTGATTAAGATGAATAAGGTTTATAAGTCTGATGAAGGGCCTTATAAATTTAAAGTCAAAAGAGACGTAGATCATTTTGAATATAACGATGAGATTTTAGGAAATATTAAAATACCTAATAAGAACATTGAAGATTTTTCAGTCGCAAGATCAGACAAATCTCCTACTTTTATTTTATCAAATGTCATTGATGATCATATGGAAAATATTACCCATGTAATTCGAGGAAACGATCATTCTATTAATACAATCAAACAAATGATGATATCTGAAGCAATATCACTGAAACCAATTAATTATGCTCATATTCCTCTTATACACGATATGTCAGGTAAAAAACTATCTAAGAGAGATAATATTACAAATGTTTTAAATTATTTAGAAATGGGATATCGGAAAGATGCTTTATTTAATTTCATAATTAAATTAGGTAATAGTTTTAATGAAATTGAATACTTAAATAAAAACGAGAGTATAGAAAATTTTGAAATTAAAAAAACCGTATTATCTCCTGCTAAATTTAATATAGATAAACTAAATTTTTATAATAATTATTATTTGCAAAAAATTACATATGATAATTTCTTAAATTACATTGATAAAAATTTAAAAGATCAGGTTATTATCTTTAATCTCAATGAGATTTATAAAGACATTTTAAAAAGATCTAATAATAAAGAGGAGATCAATAAAGAACTAGAAAACTTAATTAGACATAATAATGAAAATAATTCATATGAAATATCTAAAAATGAAATGGTGACCTTAAAAGAAATACAAAAATATTATGATACTAATTTATCATTTGATAATTTTATTAAAAAATTAGAGGAAAATGATCTTTCTTTAAAAAAAACAGGCAAAATATTTAGAAAAATACTAGTAAATTTTCATAGTAAACTTCCTATTGATTCAATTATAAAATATTTTGGTATTCAAAAAGTCAATGATATGATACTTCCAATAATTAATAATGACTAAAAAAAGATTTACATTAATAGATAACGAAAAAAATAAAGAGTACCAATTTGAAGGTATGAAGGGATCCATAGGTCCTGATGTGATTAATATTTCTAGTCTATATAAAGATACTGGGTTGTTTACATATGATCCAGGATTCACTTCTACAGCTGCCTGTAATTCTAAAATAACATATATAGATGGTGAAAAAGGAGTCTTGCAATATAGGGGATATCCTATTGAGGAATTAGCAAATAATAGCTCTTTCTTAGAAGTAAGTTATTTACTCATGCATGGAGAATTACCTTCACAACCAGATAAAATTGAATTTGAAGATACGATAAGGAATCATACTCTACTCAATGAACAAATAACTTATTTTTTTAGAGGATTTAGAAGGGACGCTCATCCAATGGCTATGATGATAGGAGTAGTTGGTGCTTTATCAGCTTTTTATCATGATTCTCTTAATATAGAGGATCCTGAGCATAGAATGATTTCAACACATAGAATTCTAGCTAAAATGCCAACTATAGCTGCTATGGCCTTTAAATACCATCTGGGACAACCATTTATGTACCCATTAAATAAGTATGATTACACTGATAATTTTTTACACATGTGTTTTGCAACGCCAACCGAAAATTATGAGATTAATCCACTTTACTCAAAGATAATGGATCAAATTTTTATTCTGCACGCAGATCATGAACAGAACGCATCAACATCAACTGTAAGAACAGCAGGATCATCACTTGCAAATCCATATGCATGTATATCTGCAGGTATATCCTCATTATGGGGTAAATCTCACGGCGGAGCTAATGAAGCTGTAATAGATATGATCAAGGCAATTAAGGAAAATGATTTAAATCCAAAAGATTTTATTGAAGAAGTAAAGAGCAAAAAAAATAAAATAAGATTAATGGGATTTGGACATAGAGTTTATAAAAATTATGATCCAAGAGCTAAAGTTCTTAAGAAAAGTACAGAAGATTTATTTAAAGAATTAAAAATAAAATCTGGAGAATTAGAAATTGCAAAAGAAATTGAAGAATTAGCATTAAATGATGATTATTTTAAAGAAAAAAATCTATATCCAAATGTAGACTTTTATTCAGGTATATTATTAAAAGCTTTAGGAATACCTACAACAATGTTTACACCAATTTTTGCAGTAGGAAGAACTATTGGATGGTTATCACAATGGAAAGAAATGATTGAAGACCAAGAATTTAAAATAACAAGACCAAGACAACTATATACAGGTGAAATTAATAAAAGTTATAAAAAAGTCATTGAGAGAGAAAAAAAATCAATTTTTAACTTACTATGGCTTAAGAAAACTTTTTTAAATGATCAAAAATAGGCTTTAGATCAAAAAAATTAATATTATTAATTTTTATATTCTCTTCCAAATCATTAGACAAAAAATTTAATTCTTTTTCATTATTAACAGATTTTAAATAAGAGTTAATAGACTTTGGATTAAAGTCATTATGAAAAAATTCTTTAACTATTTCCCTACCGGAAAAAATATTTAATAAAGATATGAATTTGATTTTAATAAATATCTTAAAGAACAATGCATTCAAAAAATTAGTTTTATAAAAAATTAAATGAGGAATTTTAGACAAAGAGAGTTCTAAATGAACAGTTCCAGAACAGGCAAGAGCAAAATCAATTTTTGAAATATTAACGTAGTAATTTTTGTCATTAATAATAACTTTAATTTTTGAATTTTGAGAGTAATGATCTTCAATAAATTTTTTATATTTTGATAGTGTAAAAAAAATATAATTAAAGTTATCAGAAGAAATATTAATAAAATTAGAAATTATTTTAAAGTTATTAAAAAATTCCTGATCTCTACTACCTAGAAAAATGCCAATATTCTTTATACTATGAGTTTTTAAATTTCTGTTAACTATATTTGAACTCAATGGGTGTCCGATATAGGAATAGATATGAGGATCATAGTATTGTTTATCAGCAAGAAAAATTGAAAATAATTTATCAAAATTATCATTAATATATTTTGCTTTTTTTTTCTTCCAAATAAAAACAGAAGGACCAACTATTTGAGAGCATTTAATTTTATTAAATTTATTATAAAAAAATTTAGAAAAATCAAATGAATCAATAAAAAAAATATATTCGATATTAAATTTCTGAACTTGAGAAATCAAATGATTTCTAAGCTTATAAATATATCTAATATTTTTTATAACTTCAAAGAAACCCATTAGAGGTTTTATTTTAATATTATTAATATCAATAATATTAGATGAAAAATTATCATCTAAGCCAAATGTATAATAAGTATGACTAATATTTTGGAGCGAGAGTTTTTCTAGAATTTTACAAGAAATTTTTTTTCCAGACTCTTCTAAAGAAACAAATAATATATTCATTAGATTATAATTAAATTAATTTTATTTTTTTTAATTAGTTTAATGCACTCAACTTTATTAACTATAAGTGTTTGATTTTTGAATAAAATAATTGCTTTAATTTTAATTTTAATAAGATTTTTGATTGTATCTATTCCAATTACAGGAAAATCAATTTCATTAATTTGATTTGATTTTTTAAATTTGATAAATATCAAATCATTATAGGATGTAGTATTATTAAATAAAGTTATCATTACATCCGTTCCCTTAAAATTTTCTAATGCTAAGATTCTATTGCCGTTAAGAATAACACTTTGACCTATGTTAATTGATGATATTTTTTTAATATCAGAAATATTATTAGCTAATATTTTTTTATATTTATCAAAGTCTTTAAATTTAATTTGTTCAATTGGGCTAATAATTAACTCTTGAAGATGTTTTATAGGTGATAATAATTTTATATTTTTAGTCATCAGCAAACTTTTAAATATTTTAGTTTGACTAGATTCACTATTTAAAAAATAATTTTTAGTTAAAAATAATTTTGATTTCATATCAAATTTAATTTGAGTAAATTTTGGAAAAACAACATAACCTATTATTAAAATTTTATTAATTTCTAATTCTTTAATTTTTTTTAAAATGCCAGTAAAATTTTTTAATGAATATTTATAAACAATATTAGAAAATTTTTTAGAAACTAATTTATTTTCTTCTATTAGAATAATTCTATATAGTTGATTATTGTTATTTAAGGAAATCGCAGCTTCTAATACAACATCACCCTTACCTCCAATCAGGCAAATTTTATTGTTTAACGGTGCCAATTTTTTCGTTTTGTGATTTTAAATAATTATCAAAAATATCTATCACCCTATCATTTGAATTATCATTTCTTAGCCCACTAATTAATTCAATATCTTTATGTAATATTTCAATTTTTTTAATTTCTTCTTTTGTAAATTCAGCTCTTCTTAAACCAACTAAATTTAATCCTCTTAATTTAGCTCTGTTGCCTAAAACTAAGGAAGCGGGTAATATATTTTTATCTACCCCTGACATACCCCCCACCATTGAATAAGAACCGACTGTTACAAACTGCTGAACTGCAGACTGACCTCCGATGATTACGTTATTAATTATTTTAACATGTCCTGCTATTGCAGCATTAGTTGCAAATATATTTTTATTTCCGATCTGACAATCATGAGCAATATGGGTTCCATTCATTAATAAATTTGAGTTGCCAATTTTAGTTATCATGTTGTCGCCTTTTGTACCTTTGCTTATGGTTACATTTTCTCTAATGGTATTATTATTACCTATTATTAGATGACTATCTTCACCTTCAAATTTTAAATCTTGAGGTTCACATCCTATATTTGCGAATGGGAATATTTTATTTGCTTTTCCTAATTTAACATTGCCGAAGATACAACAATGAGAAACTATTTCAGTATTATCATCAATATCAATATTTCCGTCTATGTAACAGAAAGGACCTATAGATACATTTTTACCTATTTTAACAGATGTTGAGACCTCTGATGATTTATGAATTAATTGAGGCATCTTGCATCATGGCTGTAAAATTGCATTGAGCGAATATAACACCATCAACAAGACATTTACCTTCAAATTTGTAAACATTTTTAACCTTATTTGTTCTTTTTATGTGTAAATTTAGAACATCGCCTGGTGTGACCGGTTTTCTAAATTTACATTTATCAATAGTCATAAAAAATACCGACAAGTTTTCAAGGTTAGATTCTCTGGATTTTGCAACTGCTACAGCTGCTGTTTGAGCTAAAGCCTCTACAATTAAAACACCCGGCATAATTGGTCTATCTGGAAAATGTCCCTGAAAAAATTGTTCATTGATAGTTACACACTTAATAGCATGAGCTGATTCATCAGGATTACATTCGATTATTCTATCGATTAATAGAAATGGGTATCTATGGGGAAGTAATTTCATTATATGATTTATATCCATTTAAATTTTCCTTTGGTTAATTATCATTTTTTTCCACTTCTTTATATCTATAGCAGGGAATCCTGCAACAACAGAATTATCATCAATATTTTTAATAACACCGCTTTTAGCTCCAATCATAACATTATTTCCAATATTTAAGTGGCCTGAGATTCCTGCCTGCCCTCCAATTAAAACATTATTACCAATTTTAGTACTACCAGCAATACCACACTGAGCTGCAATTATAACATTATTACCCAATGTAACATTATGAGCAATGTGAACTTGATTATCAAGCATACATGAATGACCAAAAAAAGTAGATTCAATCTTTCCTCTATCTATCGTACATGAACTTCCAATGGAGCAATTTTTTGAAATATAAACAATACCAATTTGTGGTTCATGTCTAAAGTTAGAAAGATTTTTAGGATCAAAACCAAAACCTGTAGTTCCAATAGAAGAATTTTCATGAATTATAATTCCTTCTTCTAAAATTGCATTTTTAATAACTACATTATCTTTGATTATACAATTTTTTCCAATTATAACCCCTTTGCCAATTACACAGTTATTACCAAGCTTAACTGATTTATGAATAGTACAATTGTCAGAAATATAACAGTTTTTCTTTTTAAGAAATTTATCCTTGTAAAGGATGTGATCAGGATGAATAATTAAATTATTAATAATATTATTATAAGTAAGCTTAAGGTCGTTAACTAAAGTAAAAGATTTTATTTTACTATTTATAATTTCCTTTGAATCTGAAAGTGCATGAATAGTAATTTTATTATTAAAATTTAAGTTTTTTATAAATTCATTAATATTTTTTTTATTAAGGAATATAATTGAATTATTTTTTAAATTATTAGGAGCGCTAATATCTAAAACTTTAAAATTTTTTACAATAAAATTTTTAATTATTAAAGATTTATCAATTAAGATCTGATTTAAAAATTGATTTTTAGTAAATTTATAAAAATTATTTCTTTTAAAATTATTTATATGCATTAATTAAGTTTAATTAAAATGCTGATCCAAAAGAAAAATCAAAAGTTTGAGTTTTATCACCAGTCTGTTTAGAAATTGGCTTGGCTAAAGAAAAAGATAATGGTCCAACTGCAGTCATTATATCCATAGATACTCCAATCGAAGCTCTTGGTGTTTTGGAATTATAAGCCGAAGTATATTCTGAATCAAAGATTGAACCAATAGTTGCAAAATATTTGATAATCAAAGTATCAGTATTATCAAATAGAGTTGGAGTAGCGTAGCCAACAGTTAATTGGTACATTTTAGTACCACCTAGATAATTTAAAGATGTATCTCGTGGACCAATACCAGAGTATTGATATCCTTTAAAATCACCACCTAAAGAAAATGAATCATTAGTTTTAATTTTTTTTGATAATCCTGAAGCAATACCCAATTTAGAAAGAATAAATACTGAATTAGATTTATTATCTAAAGTAAAATAATAATTATTATTGGTAGAAATTTTAATATAGTCATCATCACTTATTTTTGAAGGGGATAAATTAACCATAATCTTATGAAAATTTCCTGTTGTTGGATTAAAATTATCGTTAGTATTATCTTTTACATAATATGAATTTAAAACAAAATTTTTACTTTTACCGCTATTTTGGGTTACAGAATTGGAAGCTGTTGAAGTTAGTTCATAAACATTGGTATCTTCATAACCAATTGAAAATCTATAGTATTCATCTTTAGAAATATCATACTTGTAAGGTATTTTAACACCAAACTCTAAACCATTAGAATCTCGCTTATAACCATAAGTTGTTTTAAGATTTTCTGATTCATTATAAAATCTATAAAAATTATCAATTGGGTAATCATAAAAATAAAATTTATTATAAGATAAATCGAATAAAACAGATTTATCACTTAAAGCTATATTTGCATTTAATTTATTTCCAGTACCATAAAAATTTGAATCCGATAAACCAATAGATGTTGAAATACCTCCCTGAGAAGAATAACCGGCACCCAATTTAAAATTACCAGATTTAATTTTTTCAGTAAGGGTAAAATTTAAGTCCGTAGAGTTATCATCATTCAAAGAAGAGTTTATAGTGGCATTATCTATATAAGGCCTTCTAATTAAATTATTTAAAGATTTTTTATTGAGTCTACTATTATAAAGATCACCTGGCTTAACATAAATTTGCCTTCTTAAAGTTATATCCTTTGTGACATTATTTCCAAAAAAATTAATTTTATTAATAGTTGTAGGGGAAGATTCAATTAGAAAAAAATCAATATTGATATTATTTACATTAGTAAGGGTATAGGAGTAATCA
>Ga0208646_1000209_pt1 | contig 40800 bp, 38 predicted proteins | sample AntAceMetag02UK8_FD_184762 | JGI IMG/M metagenome (GOLD analysis project Ga0208646, IMG submission 184762) | Saline lake microbial communities from Ace Lake, Antarctica - Antarctic Ace Lake Metagenome 02UK8 (SPAdes) (version 2) | ecosystem: Environmental > Aquatic > Non-marine Saline and... | reverse complement strand
TAACCAAAATAGTGACGATGTTCAATAACCATATAGTCGGTGTGGTCAATGCACTCACAATGGACTACAACAACGCTATGGCAGAAAGACTCAATGGTAAAATTCAAGAACTAAAAACGGTAGGAAGAGGATATAGAACCTTTCAAAACTTTAGAAGTGCAATACTATTTTTTCATGGTGAGACCTAACCTGTATCCACTAAATTGAGGGTATAACCGAAAATTGATTCGAATGAAGAACAATTAGTGTTGCGAAAATTGAATGAACTCATGTTCGGAAAGCAAGCATTTAAAGATCAGAATATCACCCTCCATTCACTCGCTTATCAGATACCTACCTCAGCCCATACATTATCGCGAATTATAAACCAGGAATTCAATCAAAGCTTTTCTGAATACATCAATAAACATAGAGTGGAAGAATTCATCAAATTAGCAACAAGTGAAGAAGTCTCCTATTTAGCTACTGCTTATCAAGTTGGATTCAATTCAAAACCCACTTTCAATAGAGCTTTTAAAAAAATCAAAGGAAGTACCCCCCGAGAGTTTTTTAGGAAACAGTAATTTGCACTTATGATGTATTTCTTTCAACCTGATTTATCAAAAGGCACACTCAAACTTGAAAACGAAGAATTTCAACATTGTGTCAAAGTACTACGTAAAAAAGAAGGTGACGCCATCGGCATCATGGATGGCAAAGGCATCATTTCCGCTGGTACAATCATATCTATCTCAAAGCGTGAATTAAGTTTTGAAATAATCAATCAACAGCACAAGACAGCAAAACCTTTTAGCATTCATATCGCCATAGCACCAACCAAAAGTATGGATCGTATGGAATGGTTCGTGGAGAAAGCCGGTGAACTTGGCGTTGATGAGATTACTTTTCTCACGACCAATAACTCGGAGCGTCCAAGGTTGAAACTAGACAGGCTAGAGAAAAAAACAATATCAGCACTTAAGCAATCTAAAAGTGGATTTTTGACTCAGCTCAATCCTCTTTTGACCTACTCGAATTTCATGAAGCTTGATTTATCAAAATACAATAAATCTATAGCTACGGTCGGTGACAACATTTACTTTGCAGAGAACATCATTAACCACCAACATGAACTTATCTTGATTGGACCAGAAGGTGATTTTTCAGAGTCTGAAGTTCAAGTAGCCCGTGATAAAGGATTCCAATCTGTATCACTAGGCCATAATGTTCTCAGAACAGAGACTGCTGGGATTATCGTCGCTCAAATAGTGAATACTATCAACAAGTACTAAAAATCCCGAGCTTACTCTGTAATTATTAGCCGCTCAGGAATCATATTATCTCCTTGAAAAACTCGTAATAGATAAATTCCCGCTTTCATTTTAACCCTAATAAATAGCGCTCTGACGTGCTCCCACTATTAAATAATAGAATGAATGATTCTGGTGTAATTGATTCAATCAAACCGAATGATGGCTTTACTCCACCATTAAAATACAACGTATCATTGAAAAGGTCTCTTACATGACCTGATGCTTCAATAGCACCCCAGAAGATGGTATCATTTGCTGAACAATCGGTTCGTTTATTTATCTCTAAAAAAACCAAACTATCTGTACTGACCACCTCCGCTAAAAAGGTGATCGTCGAATCGCAAACCAATACTTCGGCATTTTGACCATCAATTACCAAAGATTGAAGCACCCAAGACTTGCTGTCACCATTAGTAATCAACCTTTCTACTTGATAATCATATAGTCCTGGTGGAACAAATGTTTCGCTGCAGGACGCCATAAAATAGATTATAAGCAAAACGCCAATACGCTTCATCTAAACTTTCCTTTTAGTAATGCTAATTTAGCTTGCAAATCGCCCTCAGGCTCTGCTTGTTTGTTCGATGAAAGCTTGTTACTGGACTGATTCCTATTCGGCGGCTTTTTCTCTCTTGGTTTGGCTTCCGCAAAAGGGTCAGATTTCATAGAAAGGCTTATTCTTTTTCTATGTACATCTACTTCCATCACGGTGACATTCACTTTTTGCTGAAGTTGCACAGCTTTAGCTGGATCAGAGACAAATTGATCAGACAAATGACTTACATGTACTAATCCATCCTGATGTACTCCAATATCCACAAATGCTCCGAACTTGGTAATGTTGGTTACTAGACCTGGAAGCTTCATCCCAATTTTCAAATCGCCAATACTTTGCGCATCATCTGAAAAAGAAAAGGTCTCAAACTGCTGTCTTGGATCTCTTCCTGGTTTGGCCAACTCTGCCAGTATATCTTGAAGTGTAGGTAAACCGACCCCCTCAGAAATATATTTTTTCAAGTCTACTTGAGATCGTAAACTTGTGTTTTTGACCAACTCGTCAACCGATGAATTTAAGTCAGTGGCCATTGCAGCTACTGTCTTATATCTTTCCGGATGAACGGCACTCTCATCAAGAACATTTTTTGCCCCAATAATTCTTAAAAACCCGGCGGCCTGCTCAAAAGCTTTATCACCCAATCTTGGCACTTTTTTTAACTCACTTCTTGACTTGAAAGCACCATTTTCATTCCTATACTTCACGATGTTCTCTGCCAATTGCGGTCCTAATCCGGAAACATAGGTCAATAATTCTTTACTAGCGGTATTGAGTTCAACACCCACGGCATTCACACAACTCATCACTACGTCATCCAAAGAATGTCTTAATTCATTTTGATCAACATCGTGTTGATATTGCCCTACACCAATGGATTTTGCATCAATTTTCACAAGCTCGGCCAATGGATCCATCAGCCTTCTCCCTATAGACACTGAGCCTCTTACAGTTAAATCATATTCAGCAAACTCTTGTCTTGCGACTTCCGACGCAGAGTAGATCGATGCGCCACTTTCATTTACCATCGCAATAATGATTGATTTGGGTAAGCCCAATGCCTTGACAAATCGCTCTGTTTCTCTGCTAGCTGTTCCATTGCCAATAGCAATGGCTTCAATATTATGCTTTTGCGCCAAGGCCATTACAACGAGACCAGCATTGTGCGTATCTCGTTGTGGCTCATGTGGATAAATCGCCGTATGCTCCAACAACTTTCCTTGTTGGTCAAGGCACACTAATTTACACCCCGAACGGAAACCTGGATCTAAACCCATCACCGCTTTTTGGCCCAAAGGAGCCGACATCAACAATTGCTTTAAGTTCTCAGAAAAAACCTTGATGGCCTCTTCATCTGCTTTTTTCTTGGTTGTCAACCTTATCTCAGTCTCTATACTTGGCTTAAGTAATCTCTTATAAGCATCCTTTATTGCCGTTTCCAAGTGCGGAGTTGTGGAATTGTTGGCTGTTATAACTTTCCTTTCCAAAGAAAAAATAGCCTGATCCTCCTCAGGAGCAATATCCATCATTAAAAAGCCTTCTTTCTCTCCTCTTCTTATCGCTAATAGCCTATGTGATGGGATCTTCTTTATAGGTTCTTCCCATTCGAAATAATCCTTATATTTAGCTGCTTCTGCTTCTTTTCCGCGCATGATTCGAGAAGAAACGACCGCTTCCCGCTCAAATAATGTTCTTATGGACTGACGGAGTTCTACACTTTCATTGACACGTTCTGCAACGATATCTCTGGCTCCCTGAAGCGCCTCCTCTGAAGAAGCGACTTGCTTTTCTTCATTGATAAAAGTAGCTGCCAAAGTATCTAGATTATCATTACTCTGGCTCCAAAGCACCTCCGCTAAAGGTTCAAGACCCTTTTCTCTGGCCACTGAAGCCTTGGTTTTTCTTTTTCGCTTGTAGGGTAAATACAAATCTTCAAGTGCAGACATGGTCTCTGCATTGTCTATTGATCTTTTCAACTCAGGAGTTAACTTTTCCTGCTCCTCAATGGATTTCAAAATGGCTTCTCGCCGCTTCTCCAAATCTCTGAGCTGCGTTAATCTATCTCTGACAGCCGCAACCTCTACCTCATCCAAGGAGCCCGTCAGCTCTTTTCGATATCTCGATATAAAGGGTACCGTGGCTCCTTCATCTAATAATTTGATGGTTGCCGATACTTGATTGGGGCGAAGTGACAGTTCTTCGGCGATCTTATGCTCAAAATTGGTCATTGTGCTTACATTAAGCTCTTTTAGGAAAATATTTACTTACTTATACAAGATTACACGAATCAAGTTGTGCAATGAAGCGTTTGTATTACAATCAAGTTCAAAATTATAAACATGCGGATGTTATTGTAAGATTGAAGCGTGAAGTTTTCAATAAAGTTATACACTGACTAAATGGCCGAAAAGAAATTTAAACGTGAAATTGTTGAATGGGTAGTTATCGTCTCCATTGGATTAGGCTTATATGTCACCGGACTTCATACCCAAGTCATTGGTTTTGTTCAACGTGCGGTATTGTCAACAGGCATCATTACCCCAGATTTTGATGCCCATGCAGCTGAAGAAGTATCTTACAATTTTCAATTATTTGATGTCAATGGTGAGCGGGTGTTTTTCGAAGACTACAAAGGAAAAACTGTATTCATTAACTTTTGGGCCACTTGGTGTCCTCCATGTATAGCAGAAATGCCAGACATCAACGACTTATATGCGGAGGTTAGTTCGGACGTTGAGTTTTTAATTATCTCTGTCGATCAAGACCAGGGAAAAGCCAAGCGATTTGTGTCCAATAAGGGGTTCGATTTTCCGATCTTCTTTCCGGCAAGTCAAATTCCTTCAAATTTAAAATCAAACGCGATACCCACTACTTTGGTAATTTCACCTGATGGAAGAATAGTTTCCAAAAGAGAGGGCATGGCAAAATACAATACAGATGCTTTTAAAGCTTTTCTGAAGAAGCTGTAGCAAATATCATATTGCCGATTTGATAGGCTGTGCGTTCAAGGTTTATCGCTGTATCCGTCATAGCATCAGACAGTCTCATTGGCATATTCGTAATTGGAAACACCGCATCGAAATTATTATACTCCAGTTGATTCGCTTTGACAGCCCCACAAAGCCCAATAACAGGGACTCCTTTCTTTTGGGCTTTTCCAGCCACCAAACCAGGTCCTTTTCCAAAAGCCGTTTGCTCGTCGATTTCGCCTTCCCCTGTGATAAGAAGGTCAGCAACCTTAAGCTTTTCATCAAAATTGCTCCATTTTAATATTTGCTCACCTCCTGAAGTAATTGTCGCACCAAACAAACCGTATAATGTCGCGGCTATACCTCCGGCAGCACCTCCTCCTTCTATTTTTTCGATTTCCACACCTGTGGCCCTTTTTATAAGCTTAGCCAAATGATGCAATGAGTCTTCCATTTCGGGAATATCTTCTTTTTGAAGTCCTTTTTGTGGTCCAAAAACAGAAGCCGCTCCATTTTTTCCTAACAATGGATTAGTCACATCTGATAAAATGATCAATTCGATACCTCCAAAAAAGGCTATCACCTGCTGGATATCTATTGTTTCAATCTCTCGAATAATTTTCATATCAACAGACTCCAATACTTCTCCATTCTTCGTCACGAACAGGGCACCTAAAGCACTTAATAAACCTATTGCACCGTCGACAGTTGCACTGCCGCCCAAGGTTAGATAGATCTTCTCCGAGCCTCTCTCAACTGCATGCCTTATCAGTTCTCCCGTTCCAAATGAAGTCAGCCTCCAAGGATTGAGTTGGTCTTCTGCGACAAGTCTTATTCCTGAGGCCTCTGCCATTTCAATGATGGCCATTTTTTCACGATCAATAAAACCATAATTGGCCTCAATGAGATCTCCAAGAGGATTGCTAACCATAGCTACTATTAACTCAGCATTCAAATGTTGCGCAATCACTGGAAGACTTCCATCGCCTCCATCTGCTATTGGCACAATTTCAGTAACACATTTCAACTTACTTTTTTGAAAACCTTCCGAAATGGCTTTAGCAGCTTTGAGCGCATCAAGAGCGCCTTTAAATGCATTGGGGCAAATGAGGATGTTCATTTTTTTAATTATTCATTTATTCAAAAAAAGTTTTTTAGCCTTCTAAATGAGCTTTTATTAACCGTGTCTATAGTCACATAAGCCGCTCAACTTTATTGATCTTTATCAACTCCTTTTTAAGGAGAGAAATGTGGAGTTGGTCCGAACTAACATGGAGATCAAGTGGAAGATTATAACTTTTGGAATTATAATTAAACTTCTTTGACTCATAAATTTTCAGACCAACGCTAGATTGAAAGCAAAAAGCATCATTCAGCAAATTCCAAGAAATCATTAGAAACTCCCGTAAGAGTCGTCAACCGATAAAGCAACCTAGCACCAACATTGGCATCCCAATTATCATTTCCAGGACTAACCTCATTCAAATCGAAACCGATGATTGTTCGCTGAGACTGTACCACAGCAAGCAAAATAAAATAGGCTTGGTTAAAAGAAAGCCCTCCTGGAACTGGTGTTCCTGTGTTAGGACAGAGGGATGGATCCAAACCATCAATATCAAAACTTATGTAAATCTTTTCTGGTAGTTTGGCCACTATTTGGCTTGCAATCTCACTGAAATTTTCTCCATTAAATAATTGTGATTGTATGTCTTCATCGTAATAGACATTAATTTCCTTTTGACATTCTTCAATAAAATCAAGTTCTTCCTGACAGAAATCACGAATACCAATCTGCGTTAGACTTTTCACTCCAGGCAAATCAATGGCATTTCTCATAATAGATGCGTGAGAATAGGTAAACCCTTCAAAACTCTGCCTCAAATCCATGTGAGCATCGAACTGCAAAATGCCAAAGTCATGAACTTCACTCAAAGCGCTTATTAAGCCCAAAGGTGTAGAGTGATCACCGCCAACTATTGCTACAACTTTTCCCTTGCCTATTAACTCTTTTGCCTGACGATATATGTGTTGATGTAAGTTGTCACAATCGCTATTTATCTGTTCCTGAAGGCTTTCCATTTCTGGTGTCATTGGAGCAGTACTACTTTCTAAATATTCAATAATTTGCGATGCTTGACTTTTAAGTTTATTACTCTGCTCTAAAGTCTCCATCGGGATATTTTGCATGGCTACTTTAAATCCCCAAGGTTCGAAGACCGCCTTTAAGGACAAGTCAACTTGAGAGGAAGCTTCCAGAATGGCCAAAGGTCCATGGCTGGTTCCGGCTCCATAGGAGGCGGTCACTTCCCATGGCACTGGAATTAAAACAAGATCTGCATTCTCTAATGTATAAGGCAACCCAAATAACGCACCTTTGGCGGCTACTCCGCTAGGATCGAAAATTCTATCCATCAATTAATCTTGGAGATGTCCATTGCCTTTTGAAATAACATTCCAAGAATCCGTTCCGAAGGTGATTTTAACTAATTGTCCAGGGACTACATTTCCCACTAAGTCATTCGTCAGATACTCTGCGAAAAAAGAAATTGTTGGATTGTGACCGACAATAATAGCATTCCTTACATCAGACGAAATCTGATTTACTTTCTCTAACATCTTACCAACGGAGGCTTCATATAATTCATCATCATAATCGATAGAAGTTGAGAAATGGGCAACTTGAGATATGCTTTCGATTGTTTGTCTTGCCCTAGCAGCAGAGCTACATAGGATCAAATCAGGCGTGAAACCGGAAATTTTCATCAAATTTCCTAACTGACTCGCTCCTATTATACCGTCTTCTGTAAGGTTGCGTGAGAAATCTGATGTACTTTGAAAGGCGCTTACTGCTTCGGCATGCCTGATCAGATAAAGTGTTCTAACCATTTGTTAAAATTATTGTTGATGTTGATGAATAAAATAAATGCAAGAGTTAATAACTCAATTCTAATTTCATAGGTAATTAACAAAATTTGGAGATATTTACCGCCTCAAATGTAGAGTATGGCAAAAAATTTGGTAATAGTAGAGTCGCCGGCAAAGGCGAAAACGATTGAAGGGTATCTGGGAAAAGACTATATCGTAAAGTCGAGTTATGGTCATGTTAGAGATTTACCAAAAGGTGATAAAGCGATTGATAAAGAAAATGGCTTCAAACCAACTTATGAAATAACGGCTGACAAAAAAGATGTCATTCGGGAACTCAAAAAGTTGAGCAAAGAAGCGGAAACCATCTATCTAGCGAGTGATGATGACCGTGAGGGAGAAGCTATTTCTTGGCACTTGAAAGAGGCGCTAAATCTTAAGGATGACCAAATAAAACGTATCGTTTTTAGGGAAATAACTAAAACGGCGATTCAAAAAGCAATCAAAAATCCAAGGAATATTGATATTGATTTGGTGAATGCGCAACAAGCTAGAAGAATACTTGACAGGCTTGTTGGTTTTGAACTGTCTCCGGTACTTTGGAAAAAAATCAAAACTGGCTTAAGCGCGGGTCGTGTTCAATCAGTTGCCGTCCGATTGGTTGTAGAAAGGGAAAGGGAAATCGACAAGTTCAATTCTGAAAGTAGCTTTCGAATATCTGCAAGATTTAACCTCGCAGGTGGCAAAACGCTAAATGCGGAATTGCCAAAGAAATTCAAAATAGAAGATGAGGCATATGCCTTTTTGGAAAAATGTATAGGTGCCGAGTTTAGTATCACTAATCTTGAAACTAAACCAGCGAAGAAAAGTCCTGCCGCTCCCTTCACAACATCCACGCTACAGCAGGAAGCAAGTAGGAAGCTAGGTTATTCAGTTTCCTACACCATGTCATTGGCACAGAAGCTATATGAAGCAGGTAAGATCACCTACATGAGAACAGATTCCGTGAATCTTTCTCAAGAGGCGGTCAAAGGAGCAACCAACGAAATCTCCTCTGCTTATGGTCCCGAATTCGTTCAGACAAGAGTTTTCAAAACAAAATCTGCCACTGCGCAAGAGGCTCACGAGGCTATTAGACCAACCAACTTTGGCACACACTCTTTAGGAAAGAGTACGCCAGAGGCGAGGTTGTATGAACTCATTTGGAAAAGAGCCATCGCTTCCCAAATGGCTGATGCTAAGCTTGAAAAAACAACGGCAACAATAGGTATTTCCACCACTTCTGACAATTTGGTAGCAAGAGGAGAAGTCATTAAGTTCGAAGGATTCTTGAAAGTTTATCTAGAATCAACTGATGACGATGACGATGATGACGAGCAGAAAGGCATGTTACCTCCTATCTCTATTGGTGAAATCCTGAAGATACAGGATATGCTGGCGAAGGAAGGTTTCACACGACATCCTGCTAGGTTTACAGAGGCGAGCTTGGTCAAGCAACTTGAAGAAAGAGGTATTGGTCGACCGTCGACTTATGCACCGACCATTTCAACAATTCAAAAAAGAGAATATGTTGTAAATGAAGAGCGGGACGGGAAAGAGCGAAACTTCACAGAGCTTTCTTTAGTCAAGGGTCAAATAACAAAGACCATAAAAACAGAAATTACTGGCGCAGAAAAAAACAAGCTTTTCCCAACCAATACTGCCATGGTCGTTAATGACTTTTTGGTAGAACATTTCCCGACAGTCATAGATTATTCTTTTACAGCGAATGTTGAAAAAGAATTTGATGATATAGCCAACGGAGGTAAGGAATGGACACAAATGATCGATGGGTTCTATGGTAAATTCCACGCCAAAGTAGAAGATGCGGAGAATGTCTCCCGTGCCGACATTCAGTCCAACCGTGAACTTGGTGCTCATCCAAAAACCGGTGAACCAATTTCGGTTAGGTTAGGGAGATATGGTGCATATGTACAACTTGGCGCTACTCCTGAAAATGATGATGATCCTAAGCCTCAATACGCCAGCTTAAGGAAAGGTCAGTTCATGGAAAATATCGCCTTAGAAGACGCCTTAGAGCTATTCAAGCTTCCTCGCCAAGTTGGTGAGTTTGAGGAGAAAGTGATGACTGCAGCAATTGGACGATTTGGTCCTTATATCCGCCATGATAGCAAATTTGTTTCTTTGAAGAAAGAGCATGATCCATTGACTATCACTGCGGAAGAAGCTATTGAATTAATCCTCGCTAAGCGAGAGGCAGACGCCAATAAGTTCATCAAGACTTTTGACGAGGATGGAGAATGTCAGGTGCTCAACGGCCGATACGGCGCTTACATTAAGTTTGGAAAGAAGAATGTTAAAATTCCGAAGGACAAAGTTCCCGAGGACCTGACTTACGAGGAATGTAAGGACCTTGCGGATAAAACGCCCGAGAAGAAAGGGCGTGGTGGAGCACCAGCGAAAAAGACGACTGCCGCGGCTACCAAGAAACCGGCTACAAAAAAACCAGCAGCAAAAAAAGCACCGGCTAAAAAGAAGCCAGCAGCAAAAAAACCAGTAACAGCAGCAGCAAAAAAGCCGGCAGCAAAGAAGACTAAGTAGATGCTACCTTAAAAGCTCGAGGCGTTATCTCGAGCTTTTATTTTTTATGTCTTACCCCTCAACAACATATAAGTAATAAATACAAAAAACTAGTAATAACACTATCTGATATTTTACTATTTGTAAGAGCGTAAGAGCTTGTATAGAATTTTTACATCGAATGACACTTACCAATAAAGGCATTGGGGAATATGCTTATCTAATGTCATCATAAAAAAAGGGCGCTAACATTGTAATGTTAGCGCCCTTTTAATTTTATAAATATTGAATAAATTATCAGACGTAATTATTCAGCATCACTGGCATTACCAGCATTAGAATGTCTTCATTGTCATCTTTATCGGCGGGTAAAATAATTCCAGCTTTGTTCGGTGCGCTTAGCTTCAACGTGATGTCCGTTGCATCAAGGTTATTAAGCATCTCAATTAGAAACTTTGCATTGAATCCAATCTCGATATCCTCCCCATCATGATCACATGATAAACGCTCATTAGCCTCATTAGAGAAATCTAAATCCTCCGCTGATACCTGCAGCTCACTTCCTGAAACTTTCAATCTCACCTGATGAGTCGTCTTGTTAGCGTATATAGCGATACGCTTCAATGAACTCAATAAATCGCTTTTGTTGATATTTACCAAATTGTTATTATCAACAGGTATGACGTTATCATAATCAGGAAAACGCTCATCGATTAATCGACAAATCATTTTCACATTATTAAAGTTGAAAAATGCATTTGAAGCATTGAATTCAACATTGACGTTGGTGTTTTCTGAAGGTAAAGTCGACTTTAGTAAAGTCAATGCTTTTCTTGGGATGATCATCGTGTGCGCCATATCAGATGCCACGTCTACCCTTCTGTATCTTATTAACCTATGACTATCTGTGGCTACAAACGTCGTGTTAGTTTCGTCTAATTTGACAAAAACTCCTGTCATCGCAGGTCTTAACTCATCGTTACTGGTAGCGAAAATAGTATTATTAATGGCTTGGCTCAATACACCTGAAGCAATATTCACTGAGTAGCCGTCAGTCACTGTTGGGATTTTAGGGAAATCCGTAGCGTTTTCTCCAGACAACTTATATCTACCATTATCCGAGTTGATCTCAATACTAAAGGTATCCGAATCAATCGTAAATGTGACAGGTTGCTCAGGCAGGTTCTTAAGTGTCTCCATTAATATTTTTGCAGGAATCGCGATATTTCCATCTTCCTTAGCTTCGACTTCCAGCTCAGTAATCATACTGGTTTGTAAATCTGACGCAGTAATAGTCAATGTGCCATCGGTGATTTCAAACAAAAAGTTTTCCAAAATCGGCACTACCGGATTAGTAGTAATTACCCCATTGATGGCCGATAATTGCTTCAATAAATAGGATGATGATACAATAAATTTCATGCTGCTATAATGCTAAGTTTTTGATCTTTAGGTCGCAAATTTAAGAACAAAAAACGAGAAGTTTTTACTTCGTTTCTTGCTTAAACCGGAAATATGATGGAGAAACAATCAATTCTGAAATTCTCTTAGCATCTACCACTGCAATTAGGTCTGATTCCGTTCGAACGACGTGATACTGCTGATTCGCCACGCGTGGGTAAATAATGATTTCTTTTGGAGAGGAGTAATCAATACTTTCAATGACCAGCCTAGCGATTGGTTTCGAATCAAGAATACTTTTTAGTGTTGGAATTTGTTGTTCCGTTATTATCTCGTTTACCTGAAAATGCTCAAATAAATTCAAATAATTCACTACCCCAGTCGAGTCAATTTCATCAATTCCTTCGATCAAATAGAAACTATCGCTAAATCGAATACTCACTGGGGTGTCATTGATAATACTCAATTTTTGAATCGTGCGCCAATTGCCATTAAAAATTTCACGGTTTCTCCATTGATTAAGCTTTAATTCGAATATAGCACCTAGATAATCTCGATAACTCGGAATTTCCACCTCAAAAACACCCGCTTCATCTGAAAAATAAGTCTTGGTTTTGGTTGCGTTACCCCACACTTCAAATTCAATTATCTGATCGGCTGTCTTTAATTCGACACGGATCTTCTTCAAGTCTTCTTCCACCTCGACCGGACGTCTGACTTTTACATTATTCACTATTCTTTGAAACAGGGAGACGAGCTGACCATCTGCAGTATGAAGATTATTTAACCTCCATCCCTCTTCTTCATTTTCTAAAATAACATCACCTTCTTCATTACTAAGTTTGAAGCTTACTAAAGCAGCATTTGATGTTGGATTAAACCTTTCTGGGTCATAAGAGAGCTCGTAGTTACTCCCTAAACTTAAATACAAAGCAACATTCCCAATAATGAGAACTAAAAGTACAACGATTCGTATTTGATTCTTTTTCATTTACGAATTCCTCTTTTTTCTGTAAAATGACTTCATCATACCAAAAAGGATTATCAAGGCAATTGGTAATCCTACATTAATCAATTGGAGCGTAGTTCGCTGTTCCTTTACCTTTATTTTATCTAGTGGTCTAATCTTTATTTCTTTTGATTTTGTTTCCACCAAACCAAAATCATCAACCAAATAATCAATTAGGTTCATGATCAAATCCTCATTGCCGTAAGTATTTTGCGTGTAAGGCTCCACTCCTAAAGCCAACGGTGTACCATCCTCAATACTCAAATCATTACGAATTAAATCCCCATCTGAAATAATCACTATTTTTGACTCTTTTCCTTCTGCGATGGTTTCAGAGCGGTCAAAACCTTTCGGTGGAAAACGATTCGCATAGAGTGAGTTAAAACGCCCTTCCAAGAGATAAGCTATTGCCTGCGGGCCTGCTTGAAATTTTTCAGGAACAAGTTCGGATTGTAAATCATTAAAACTTACTTGAATGGGACTTCCTAAAACCTTGCTTCTTGCTGAAGTCATCATTAAAGGCGTTTTCCTTATGCCTTTAGCTCTTACAGTATCAATAGTACTTGCAAATCGTGCCATTACAGCGTCGGTGTTTTTTACCGCAGGATGATTGCCATAATTAGTGATGATTGGAAAATAAGGCCAAGGCAGCATTCTTATTTGCGGCTGATTACCAATATTCCCTGCTACAACAGGAAAATCTCCACAGTTTAAATCCACAACATAATTTGAATTTATTCTTACACCATATTTAAAAAGCAAGTCATTCAAACCTGTCTCATAAGCTGTAGCAACGGTACCCTCTCCAGCGGCACTGTCCATATTTACACGAAGTGCATCTACCAAAAACATCAACCGACCTCCGTTCATAAGGTATTGATCCAGATAATATTTCTCCACTTCGTTAAACTTGGAAGTTGGCTTCCCTATCATGACCATATCATATCCTAGTAGTGGGCTTGTTCTTCGAGGAAGGTTAATTTTAAACAAGTCGTATTTCTCTAAAATTAAATTAGTGAAGGCAGCTATATCCAAGCTATCAGGCTCACCGTGCCCCGTAACAAATCCAATACGTTTGCGGCTTCCTCCCATTAACTGAACGATCGCTTGGTTAAACTCATACTCCAAACGCTCTATTGATTGATTGATGATTTCCTCAGGACCTTGTGCCCGATTTCCATTAAGTAAATTGACCGGTAACTCTTGCCCCTTGTAACTTATTATAGCTCCTGGAAATACTATTTTTTGTGACGTTTCGCCATCTTCACTGTAGTTGATATTGGTCGGCTCCAACCCTTGACTCATCAGCGCTTGGTAATATTGGTTTCTTGATTTTGTACTGGAAGCTGCTGATGGATCCCTCAGTTTCACATCAATTGGCGCTCCTGAATACACATTATATTCTATCAAAAGCTCTTCAATTGACTTTTGAAACCTGAGGAAGTTTGCCGGCATTTCGCCTGCGAGATACACCTCAATATTGATTGGAGAATCTACAGTTTTAAGAAGCTCTTTCGTCGTTTCAGATATACTGTATCTGTTTTCTTCTGTAAGGTCTAAACGTAAACGATAGGAACTGAAAACTTGAAAAAGCAATAATATAACGGCCATTCCAATGAAGAAATTTAACACTAAACCTAATCGATATGTCTGCTTAATACTCATCTTTTGAATCCTAAATTCATTTGTGTGAGCAATACCATTCCACTAACGATCCCAACAAAATAAACAATATCAACAAAATCAATTAATCCTCTACTCAGGCTATCATAATGAGCCATCATGCCAACTTGGGCGATATACGTCGACCAATCGGCCCATACATTGATCGACGAAATAGAGTCAAAACCAGCATAAAGCATAAAACTCAAAAATGCAGCCAGTACAAAGGCGACAATCTGATTAGTACTAATAGAGGATGCGAAAATTCCAATGGATGTAAAAGCAGCTCCAAGTAAAAACAAGCCGATATAAGAACCAATAATTCCCGAAGTATCAAGGTTACCCGGTGGGTTGCCCAATTGATTGAGGGAAAAATAATAAACGACTGTAGGAATTAAAGAAAAAACTACAAGAAAAAAACCAGCAAAAAACTTACCCAAGACAATATCTAAATTGGTGAAAGGCAAAGTGTGGAGTAATTCTAAAGTGCCATTTTTCCTTTCTTCCGCAATACTTCTCATAGTAATGGCTGGAATCAGAAAAACAAAAACATAGGGAGCTACCGCAAACATTGTTTCCATTGATGCATATCCATAATCCAAGACGCTCGTCTCCGGAAAAACCCACAACAACAATCCCATTATAGATAAAAAAACACCTATCGTGATGTAGGCTATTAACGAGTTTAAAAACTCATTGACCTCTTTCAGGAATATTTGTATCATGATTCTCCTTTCGTTAAATCTTGAAAAATCTCTTCCAGAGAACCTCCAGATTGTGTTAAGCTTGTCAAAGGCCAATCGTTTTCTGTAATTACTGCCATTATTCCAGATCGAAGGTTTGCAGTACTCCCATCCACAATAAAAGAGGTTGGAGATTGCTTTTCTACTACGAATCCAGCATTGACCAATGGTGTTGGGTCAATATCCGATTCAAAAGACAGTACAAAACCACTCGTTCTGGTCAAGCGCTTTTTGAAAGTATGTAAAGCTTCATCCGCAACGAGCTTTCCTTTATTGATAACCACAACCTTATCACACAAAGCCTCTACCTCTTGCATGATATGAGTGGAAAGAATGACCGTTCTATCCTGACTTACTTGTTTTATTACTTCGCGTATTTCAACAATCTGATTCGGATCGAGCCCTGACGTAGGCTCATCCAGTATCAAGACTTCTGGCTCTCCAATTAATGCTTGACCAAGCCCGACTCTTTGGCGATAACCTTTGGACAAGGCACCTATTTTCTTTTTATGTTCTAACTCAAGTCCAACTAACTCAATAGTTTCTGCCACTTTTCTATTGACCTTTGCTTTATCAAAACCATAGCTTTTTGCCACAAAACGCAGATATTCCTTAATATACATATCGAAGTATAATGGATTGTGCTCTGGTAAATAGCCAATGATTCTTTTGGCTTCAAGTGGGTGAGCCACCACATCAATGCCATTGACAATGACTTGACCTGCTGTAGGTAGAATGTAGCCGGTGGCGATTTTCATGGTCGTTGATTTCCCAGCGCCATTTGGCCCTAAAAAACCCGTGATCTTTCCTTTTGGTACTTCAAAAGAAAGGTTATCAACAGCCCGTTGTAACCCGTAAATTTTTAAAAGATTGTCTACTTGTATTGACATAAAAAAGAAACGGTGAACCGTTCAAAACGAAACGCAATGATCACCGTTTTTATTCTCTTTTACAACTAAGACTCTCTAGAATAAAGCTATTTGCCTTTTGGTCTCAATGGTCTGATTTCTAAGTCCACGGTGAGATAATTAGGATGAGTATCTAATATATCAACAATAGACTTGGCCACATCCTCCGGTCGCATCATATTATCATTGGCTTCAACTTGTGCTATTTCTTCAAAAAAACTGGTCTTTACACTACCAGGGTACACATTAGTCACTTTTATTCCCCAATCTCTTAGCTCCATAAAAAGGGAATGACCGATACCTGTTACGGCATGTTTTGTAGCCACATATCCCGACATGTTTTTCACAGGATTCAAACCAGCAATGGAGCTAACATTAACGATGTGTCCTTCATCCATTTTTTTCATTTGAGGCACAACCATTTTAGTACAGTACATGAGACCGTGCACATTGACATCAAACATTGCCTTCCAATCGTCGACAGAAATCTCATCAATCGCTCCCATCACACCAAAACCAGCATTATTAATTAAAAAATGTATGTTTTCCCCTAAAAAATTCACTGACTCGGAATAGGCTGACTGTACCTGCTCATAACTTGCAATATCAACTTTTACAAAAGTAAAATTATCATCTTTCAAGTCTGGCTCACTCCTACTCCACCCAGCGACCTTTACTCCCTTACTCAAAAGTAACTTGGCTGTTTCCATTCCAATTCCTTTACTAACTCCCGTAACAATTGCATTTTTGCCGTCCATAATCTTTAAATTTTATTATTGGTTATAAATAACAAATCCACGATTTGTTTGTATTCACTTCAATCAATTTGAATTTCAATCCTCGTTAAATATGATCACTATCGTTTGTAGTACCAATCGAAACAATTCTTTATCATTTAAAATAAGCACGCAATATCAAAAATTGCTAGCTGAATCTAACGAGGAGAGCCAAATCGTCGACTTATACAAGCTCCCTGCCGACTATATAGTTTCGGGCTTATACGAAAACGCAGGAAAAAATGAGGTATTTAACAGTATGCAAGACATGATCAAAGCATCCGAAAAAGTGGTCTTTATCGTTCCTGAATACAACGGATCATTTCCTGGCGTACTCAAAGCCTTTATCGACGGCATGAGCTACCCCAATCCGTTAAAAGGTAAGAAAGGAGCACTGGTGGGATTATCCTCAGGAATTCAAGGAGCTGGTCTTGCGTTGAGCCATTTGTCTGATATCCTGAATTACTGTGGTATGCACGTTTTAGCTTTAAAGCCGAAACTAGCTCACATAGAAAAAAATATTGATGTCGAATTTAAGATCACAAATGAGCTGTATCAGTCACTTCTAGAACAACAAGTGAAGGATCTAATTAAATTTTAAGTTTTTCATGGTAGAAGTGTTCCTTTTTGAGGGCGTGCGCATAGTAGTATGTAAACAGACTCTTAATGATGAACAAACCAATCTTAATTACCGGTGTTTTACTTCTCACTTTGGCGTGTACTGATAACTCAGAAGAAATTTCTTCCATAACAGAAGAGAAGGCTGAGATCATTGATACTATCGCTACCGACAGTACTACCTTTTTGCTTTTTAAAGGAATATGGGAAGTACAACGCTACACCAGTAATGTTTGCGAAACCACCAGTGATGATTGCCATAAAGTCACGTTAAACAATGATGAGCAACCTTTATATATTCAATATGAATTTTTACCTGAGGAAATAATAGCCACTGGCTCCAACCAAAAGAAGGAGTATTTCGATGTGAGCTATCTTGATCCAAATCTATTAATCTTTGAAAATAATGCTACCAGAAGTAATCAATGGGACGGCACGCAAGAAATTGAATGGATTAATGATGAGGAAATTATAATGACCAATTATTTTTATTCTGCCGATTCAACCTTCATTTTTACAGATATATTTGATTTGAAAAGGTAACAAATTTTGGATAAAAAGAAAGTAGAGTCCATAGTGGAGCAAGCCAAACAAAATCCCTCAAAATTTGAACCATTGTATAAACATTACTATAGGCCGATAATGAGTTTTGTTTGCGCTAAAACTGGAGATCACCACCTTGCCGAGGAGCTGGTCTCCAATTGCTTTTTCAAAGCTCTTAATAAAATTCATACTTATAAATCGTCAAACAAAGGGTTTGATGCTTGGCTTTATACCATTGCCATAAATGAAGTGAGAATGCATTTTAGGAAAGCTAAAAAAACTACTTATGGACTAAATATCAATGATTTTCAAGATCTACTATTAACAGAACCAGCGCACACAGGCGATGACCTGAAAATTGAAATATCACAAAAACTCCAAAAATTGACAGAAAAAGAGCTTCAAATTTTGGAGTTAAGGTTTACGGAGAACCTGTCCTTTGCCAGTATTGGAGAAATTTTAAACACATCATCAGATAACGCCAAAACCAAAACATATCGCCTGCTCAAAAAAATAAAAGAACTGTTTTCATCAAAATCAATAGAGCTATGAAAAAGACGATAATATGGAACAAAAAGCAACCTGTCGAAAACTTTGTACCAGCTCAAAATGGATTTGATGGCATCCTAAATAAGCATATCGGTTACATACAAGGTGTCGCTAGAGTCCGCCGCACCAATACAATTCTAGGAATAGTCGCTAGCTTAATTGGAGTAACGATCATAGCCGCACTGTTTTACTCAAACAGCAAAGTTGATAGCTTGAAGTCTTTGTTGCCTACAGCTACGCTCATTGATACTCCGAATGTACTCGTACAACATAGTATTGAAATTCCTGATGCCTCTGTTATGAAAAAAGTAATCGAAAATGGTCAACTCGATAGAAAGGCAAAGAATTCGTTCAAGAATTCAAAAACGGTAGCTTATTTAACTGTCGACAAAAGGAAAAATGCAACTCCTGAAAACCATAAACTGAAGGATGCTCATAAACCGCTAACAACATTTACAGAAGCCTTCCCTATTAATGGTTATCAAACTTTCTATGTCTATTTAAACACGCAAATAGATAGTTTATTATTAATTCAAAATATTGCCATGAGTCAAAAAATTCATATAATATTTGAAATTAATCAACAGGGAAACGCTCATGAGATAGCCATTAATGACCTACAAAACACCTCGTTGAAAAATGGTCTTATTGAAATTGTGAAGGCTATCCCGAGTTGGCAGCCTGCCACGGCCAATGGTCTTCCTATATCCTCCAAATTCTCCTTGCCGATGACTTTGTCTTTTCAGAAAAAACAAATTGAGACTAGTCCTGATAAATAGCTCCAATTATAAAATCATTTAGCTAGCCCTTTGCTTTTCAACAAGCATGGCCACTTGAAGCTCAAGACGTTTGGTTTCTCGGAGGATGGCATTCTTATCCATTTGCATCCAATTCCAAATTTTGAGCATAGCGATTGACGTATGAGACATCAATATGATTATTCCATAGAGTATCCAGTCTTTTACCTCCTCCGCTTGGAAAAACTGTATAAAAGCGTAAATCAAAACACCCAATATAGCAAAAACAGATACGGTACTCACTGCGGTTAACCAAGCTTGCTTTCCCTTAAACAACCCACCATATTGCTCAATAAAATTTTGTTCAGTAAGCTCCTCGTAATATTTTCCTTCCTCCTCAGACAAAGCTTCTTTTATAAGTCTGTCTATTTTTTCATTTCCCCTTTTCATGATTCGTTTTCTTTAAGGTCTATAAGTTTTTTAAGTTTCTCACGTGCTTTATACAGTCTTGACTTGACAGTCCCTTCAGGGATATCTAGAATCTCACTCATTTGGATAACTGATAATTCCTGTAAATAATGCATCCTTATTACTGTCAGCTGATCATGACCAAGTAAGTCAAGACCCTGCTTAAGCGCTTCGAAGAGATCTTCTTTATTCGAACCAACATCAATATTGATGGTATACTCCAGGTCAAGCTTTAAATTTTCTTTTACTTGACTTTGACGTTTGGATTGTCTCAAAAAATCTATGGTTTTATTATGTGCAATTTTGATAACCCATGCGCCAAATTTCCTTGGATCTGTAAGTTTTTTAATGGTTCGGTCTACAACTATCCAAGATTCCTGACATAAATCATTGGCTACTTCACGGTCCTGAATCATCCAATTAATATGCTGATAAATTTTCGTGTTCCAACGCTTTACTAAGAGACCAAAAGCTTTCGCATCTCCAGACTGTGCATTGAGCACCAGTAACTCATCGAATATTTGTTTTGAATTTCTCATTCTCACCTAATAGTCGTTCGATTCATGATTAGGTTCACTTAAAAAAACAACCACCTTGAATATACTAAGAGAAAAGGACGATCTATTGATTGAACAGGCCACATATTTCAGCCATTAATCGCTGGATAATAATCAATCACCTGAAATTCAACTATATGTAGTTCGGATTTTTGACAGTCTCCATCCAAAATCTCAGAACGAAAAAAATGTGATGGGATAAAAGCATCGAACCAATCAATAAAAAACCAAAGAAGAGGCCTTTTATAAGAGAATCAACAATTAAATAGTTTCAATGAGTGCCTTCCCTCAAAGCTTTCATTCAGCATCAGAAAAGGGATATTCGAATACTGAAAATTGTTTGTATAGGATAGGATTTATAATGAGTTATTATTTTTCCGTCACTACATCCAAAGAGGAGCCCTACTCCGTATATGCTTAAGAATTCGATTGAGTTCCGTAAGCTGGATGAAGCACCGCGAGTAATTTCGCGGTGTTTTTTTTGTCTGCTTAGAATCTTTCGATATCAGCTCCAAGCGCATTAAGTCGCTTGTCAATGAACTGATAACCTCGATCAATCTGCTCTACATTATGGATAGTACTTACACCATCAGCCGAAAGCGCTGCTATTAAAAGAGAAACACCCGCTCTAATATCAGGAGAGGTCATATTGATAGCTCTTAAATTAACTACTCTATCAAGTCCTATGACAGTTGCTCTATGTGGATCACAAAGAATGATTTGCGCACCCATGTCGATGAGTTTATCTACAAAGAACAATCTGGATTCAAACATTTTTTGATGTATCAAAACAGTCCCTCTTGCCTGAGTCGCAGTAACTAGAATAATACTCAGCAAATCTGGCGTAAATCCTGGCCAAATAGCATCGGCTACCGTCAAAATAGAACCATCGATGAAGGTGTCAATCTCATAAAATTCCTGTGCAGGAACATGAATATCATCACCTCGAAAATCAATTTGGATACCCAGCCTTCGAAAAGTATCTGGAATAATTCCCAGCATATCTATTCGTGCATTTTTAATAGTGATTTCTGATTGAGTCATGGCAGCTAAACCAATAAAACTTCCAATCTCAATCATATCTGGAAGCATTTCATGCTCCGTGCCTCCTAAGGCTTCTACCCCTTCGATATGTAATAAATTACTTCCAATGCCTTCAATCTTTGCGCCCATTCTTACGAGCATTTTACAAAGTTGTTGGAGATATGGCTCGCATGCAGCGTTATAAATAGAGGTCTTGCCTTTTGCCAAAACTGCAGCCATGACGATGTTGGCTGTTCCTGTGACAGAAGCCTCGTCTAAGTGCATAAAAGCTCCTTTTAGCTCTGAGCCATCTACCGTATAAAAACTTGTTTTCGCATCGTAATTAAACTTTGCACCAAGCTTTTGGAAACCAACAAAATGTGTATCAAGTCTTCTTCTACCAATTTTATCTCCCCCTGGCTTTGGCATTTTTCCTTTGCCAAATCGTGCCAATAAAGGACCCAAAAGCATAATTGAGCCTCTTAAGGCGGATGCCTTTAACTTGAATTCTTCGGTATCAAGAAAATCTAAATTTATGTGCTTAGCGGTAAAGCGATATGCTTCTTCCCCAGTTTTCTCAATTTGCACACCAAAGTCAGCAAGCAACTCAATCAACATCATCACATCTCTAATGTTCGGAATCTTACGAATGTGTACCGGCTGATCTGTTAATAGAACTGCGGAAATAATTTGTAGTGCTTCATTTTTAGCACCCTGTGGTGTAATTTCACCTTTCAGCTTGGCGCCACCTTTGACCCGAAATGAACCCATTAATTTTGTTTTCTGCGCTTATTAGAATAGTTCTTCTTTGCACCACCCTTATTATTCGACGGGTTGCTTCTGCGGTTGTTAGTTTTATTGTTGTCGTAACTTCTAGTTGATTTTTCAGAATCAAAAAGACTAAACTCATTTACTTTTTCAATTTCAATATCTAACTGGTTTTCAGATAATTGTCGGATATTTTTAAGAATTTGTGTATCCTCAATAACTTCATTATTCCAAGTCTGAAAAAATATTTTCATCAACTTCCCTATCGCCACGACAGCACCTTCTTTTTCAGCAGGGTCTTCAAGAGCAATGGCATCTTTGATCAGTTGCTCTACATTTTTACCGTAGTGCTTGTACCTAATTCTGTTTAATTTATATTTTACTCTATCCGGCTTTCTATCGAGAATTGTTGATTCAGGAATAGCAAATGGACTTTTTACATCTAAGTCAAACTTAGAGATAATGAATAAATCATCCCATACTTTTTGCGTGTACTCGTTTGCATCTTTACTAAACTCAGGGTTGATTGATTTCATTAACTCAACCAATACTGAAGCATACTTGTCGCGCTTCTCCTTATCGTCCGTACTCTTTATATGTTGGACAAGATTCTGCACATTTCTACCGTATTCCTTTAGGGTAATATGTTCTCTTTCCGTATTGTATTCTAAACTCATACCTCAAATTTGTCTAAAAAAATCCAAAGCATTTGATTTACCAACTGCTTTTAAAGTGAAAATGTCAGTCATTTAATAAATAACTGGCATTTCTTATTGATTATGCCATCCTTTCATGTAACTAATTGGAATATCCTCAGCTAATGATTGGAATATATTTCCATTAACGATGACGCTCATTCATTAAATCTTCAATCTCCTCTGCGTGAATTGGAATATTTCCCATGAGGTTTTTTTGACCCGTTTTAGTGACAACAATGTCATCTTCTAATCGGATACCAATCCCTTCTTCTCTGATATAAATTCCTGGCTCAACAGTAAAAACCATTCCCACTTCAATTTTACGGTACACCGAACCAACATCATGTACATCAAGTCCTAAATGGTGAGAAGTACCGTGCATAAAATATTTTTTATAAGCTGGCCAATCAGGATTTTGATTTTTGATATCTGTTCTGTCAATAAGACCAAGCTCTACAAGTTCCTCCTGCATCAACAACCCTACTTCCTTATGGTATTCTGGAATTACAGTTCCAGGCCTGAGCATTTCAGTCGCCCTTGTTTTAACTCTCAACACCGCATTATAGATAGCCTTTTGTCGTTTAGTGAACTTGCCGCTCACTGGGATTGTGCGGGTCATGTCGGCATTGTAATTCGCGTACTCAGCGCCCACATCCATAAGTAAAAGATCTCCGTCTCTCAATTGCTGATTATTCTCTACATAATGAAGCACGCATGCATTAGCACCGCCAGCGATTATTGGTGCGTAAGCAAACCCTCGAGATCTATTAGAAAGAAAAACATGAGCATATTCAGCTTCTACTTCATATTCCCACACTCCCGGTGCAGTTGCTTCGAGAATTCTTCGAAACCCTTGATCAGTAATATGGCAGGCATGTTCGAGTAATTTGATTTCGATATCCGATTTGATCATTCTCAGATCGTAAATAATCGGGGTAAGTCTCTGATAATTATAAAGAGGAAAAGCTTCCTTACATTTTTTAATAAACCGATCATTCGACGTTTCTACGACACTGGCATTCCTAATATGCTCATTTGAGGGTAAATAAATATTCTGGCTTTCCGCTAAAATGGTATAAAGAACCTTATCAAAATCCTCCAGCCACTTTACCGTTTCTATCCCCGAAGTATCTTTTGCTCCTTTTTTTGTTAGTTTATGCCCTTCCCATATGGCTATTTCTTCATTGGTTTCTCTCACAAAAAGCACCTCTCTTAGCTTAGGGTCTGGAAAATCTGGCGCGAGTAGCAGTATAGATTCTTCTTGGTCTACACCAGACAAATAAAGTAGATCAGAATTCTGCTTAAACGGAAATGTCCCGTCAGCATTAGTTGGCAATATGTCATTGGAATGAAGAATAGCTACTGACCCTAGTTGAAGTCTCTGCGACAGTTTTCTTCTATTTTCGATGAATAATTGGTTATCTATCCTATGATACTTCATTTTTACGGGGTGTTAAAGTTTAAAATCTATTTACTTGCTATTCAGCTTGGAATAACCTCCTCAATAATTGCCCAGCAAAAATACTGGATCAGCGATATCAATACTGATTTCAACAAAAGTATGTTGATCGAGGCTGAGTTTTGCTCCTCATGGCTAAAATCATGTTCCTATTATTTGAATACCTCGCAGGTGGACTCTTTAAAGAGTTTAGGCTTCAATTTAACACCTGTTGCCACTTTTCACCCTACAAGTCAATCAAAAAAGCTTAGGGTATCATTTGCACTAGAGCAAATAGAGGCTGATTTATTTATTAATCAAGGATTCACGGGAAAAGGTGTCACTATAGGGATTATTGATGGCGGATTTCTTAGTGCGAATAATGATGAGCGGTTGCAACATATATTTGAACAAAACAATGTGCTTTGGTACAAAGACTATGTAACCCCAGAAATGGAGGAATACGGCGGATCCATCGGCTTGGATGACAATCATGGCACGGAGGTTTGGCAAAACATTGCGGGTTTTGACACCACTAAAAATATCCAATATGGCCTTGCCACTCATGCAAAATACTTACTTGCCAGAACAGATCATGGAGGCTATGAAAAACGAATCGAAGAGGATTATCTCATTGACGCGATGGAGACCATGACAGAGAAAGGTGCTCAAATAATCAATATCTCTTTGGGCTACAGTACTGGCTTTATGCAGTCGTCTGAAAATTATAAACCCGAAGATATGGATGGAAAAACAACCATGGTCGCTCGAGCTGTTGACTTTGCCAGCAATGAAAAAGGAGTGCTCGTCGTTGTTGCTGCCGGAAACGAAGCATTGGACCCAAAATGGATGATTGTTTCCACTCCGGGAGATGCAAAAGGCGCATTGACCGTTGGAGCCTCGAAACATAAAGTCTGGGATAAGATGAACTACAGTTCCATCGGTGCGGAGTTTTTGTCGTATTTAAAACCTAACATCAGTGTATACGCCACTAGTGGCACTTCTTATGCGACTCCTGTCATTACCGGTTTGGCTGCTTGCATGCTTGAATATGACTCGTCATTAACAAATGTTGAAATAATTGAAATCTTGGAAAAAGCAAGTCACCTATATCCATTTGGAAATAACTATGTGGGATATGGCGTACCTACCGTATCTAGGGTATTAAAAATTTTAGAAGGAAAAATGGATGATTTGGACTTAGTAAAAGCAATTAAAACCAAAAAAGACATTTTCGTTTTAAAAGACAAGATCATGGGTAAAACAATTGTTACCTATCATAAAAAAGATGAACGAAATGTCATCGGTAGGGTCAACTATCGTCCCGTAAAAAATAAATTAAAAATAAAAAGACTTCAAGATGCTGCTCAAACTACGGTTTTAATAGAAAACAGAGCGATTGAGATTATTTGGAATTAATTCTCCTCTCGATTGTCCATTTGTTGTTTTGTCATTCGTCATACTATAGAAATCAAAACAATTATTTTTTAATCATGAAATGGTCTAGTCATTTCAATAATTTTTTAAAACTATGAAACAATACATGTATTTATTCAGAGGTGGAGACGAAGGTTATACAAGTTTATCACCAGAGGAAATGGAAGCCCACATGATCAAGTGGACAGAATGGATGAAGGTCATCAGTCAAAATGATGACCCTGTTGCTGGCGCTCCGCTACATGGCGGTGGCAAGATTGTAAAGAATTCTGGCGCACTCATCACTGATGGACCATTTGCCGAAGGAAAAGAAATTGTTGGTGGATATGTAATCGTAGAAGCAAGTGATCTGGAAATGGCAGTAGATATGTCAAAAGCCTGCCCAATATTCGACTTCAATGGATTTGTTGAAGTTAGAGAGGTGGTTGGCGAGAGCTAGTCATACTGTTTCACAACATTTTAAAAAAGGAGCTCGGTATTTATCGGGCTTTTTCTATTTTCGAGATGTGAATACAAACAATATTCAATTTGCCGAAGAACATTTATTCCGAAATGAGTTTGCCAAAGCGGTCGCCCATCTTTCCGCCAAATATGGTCACAACAACCTAGAATTAGCTGAAGATGCCGTGCAAGAGGCTTTGATAAAAGCTATGCAAGTTTGGCCATATGATGGAATACCAAAAAACACAACAGGATGGATCGTCCGCGTCGCGCAAAACAAGCTGCTAGACCAACTTAGACGAAATAAAAAATTGGCGTTCCCAGAATCTTTGCCTGATACCCAAGATGATGTTATTGAGTTTAACGATGACCTGCTAAAAGACGATTTAGTCAAAATGATGTTCGCTTGTTGTAACCCGACATTATCTGAAGAGCAACAAGTCATCCTTACCTTAAAAATTCTATGCGGCCTTTCCATTAAGGAAATTTCCAGCGCGCTGCTTAAAAGTGAAGAAGCTATCGCCAAAGCTTATACAAGAGCTAAGAAAAAATTCAAAGAGGAGAAAATTGACCTTAAAATCCCTGATGTGAAGGTCATTTCGAGTCGTATCAATGTCGTGCTAAAAGTCATCTATTTATTGTTCAATGAAGGATATAAGAGTGCTACCCATGAGCAGTTAATACGAAAAGCACTATGTCAGGAGGCTTTGAGGTTAAATCGGATTTTACTTGAACTTGAAAAAACAAATAGTGCTTATACACGATCTTTAATGGCTTTAATGTGTTTTCATACTGCCAGACTAACCACTAGAATCGACGCACATGGAGTGCCTATTTCATTGGAATTTCAAAACAGAAGTAAATGGGACCGACGCTTAATCGAAGAGGGTAATTTTTACCTTAACACCATTAACCACGACCAAATCAACGAGTATTTCTTACAAGCAGCCATTATTTCCATCCATACAAATAGCCGCGCGTACAAGGATACCAGTTGGTCATCAATTTGCGCATTATATCAACGACTATACAACATGAAACCCAATGCGATGGTTGGCCTCAATCATGTCATCGCTCTACAAAAATCAGCAGGCGCGACCACAGCTAAAATCCATTTGAATAGTTTATCCAAGTTGTATAATTACAAAAAAATAACCCTTTATCATGCGGTTCTAAGCGAATTGGAAATCGATTTAGATAATTTGAACTTAGCACAAGTCCATTTGAGCAAAGCGATTAGCTTAACCAAAAGCGAATCAGAAAAGCTTTTTTTTACAAAAAAATTAGCTCAGCTATTGGACGGCAATGCGTCGAGAAAATCTTGAACGTCAATTTCCCTCGCACAGCTAAAGTTACTTTCTGGGCAGGACTGATGTCCATGAATCCCACAAGGTCGGCAATGCAATGTTTTCTTTACTTCGATAACCCTGCTGTTTTTTGCTAAAGGGCCAAAACCAAAAGCCGGAATGGTAGAACAAAAAACGGCTGCCGTTGGGGCGTTTACCGCAGAAGAAAAATGTAAAGGAGCAGAATCATTCATATAATTCATAAGGGCGGATTCCATCAAAGAAGCGGATTCTAACATGGAAAGTTCTCCACACATATTCACTGCTTTAAGATTATTATTCAAGCACTTTCGTATGAATTCGCATGTCGCAAAATCCGATCTAGCACCAAGAAAATAGATGACTCCCTTAAAAGCAGACTTATTCAAAAATGATATCCACTGCTGCTTGGGTAACTGCTTCGTATACCAAACAGAGGAAGGGGAAATGGTGATATATTCCCCAGATTTATATTCCTCTACTTTTCGGCTGACCTTTTCATTTAAGTGTAGGTAGGGCTTAGCTGCATCATTATCTGTCAGATGAGCAATCAATTGTTGGTTTCGTTCTATTTCATGTTTCCCATCTCCAATGATATGCGTGAGCTTTTTGGTGAATAAACAACTCAATGGGTTTTTATCAAAGCCTACTGTTTCTTTTGCATTCGACAATGCTGTGACGATTCCTGATGACAGAAAACGATGAACATTTACCACTACATCATAGCGCGCCTTCCTGACGATACGAATTAATTTCAATAATTCAAGAATTCGAGATTTGGATTTATCGAAGGTTAACACTTTACTCACTTTAGGGTCGCCATTGAGCAATTCCTCGTTCCCCTTTTTTAGTAAAAAATCTATGGTTGACTGTGGGAAAAATTGATTGATCTTCGCAATTAGAGATGTTGCAAGCACAACATCACCGATAAATGAAGTTTGAATAATCAGTATTTTCTTATTTACCATTTGAGAGCTTCAAAAATAGTAAATTTGCGCCCTTATGGCAGAATATGAGTTGATTACTTTACCAAATGGCATAAGGGTAATGCATAAAGAAATGACCAACACGAAAATAGCCCATGTTGGGATCATGTTGGACATTGGTAGTAGAGATGAATTAGAAAATGAGCAAGGCTTAGCCCATTTCTGGGAGCATATGGCCTTTAAAGGCACTAAAAAGCGAAAAGCTTATCATATCATTGATCGATTAGAATCACTTGGAGGTGAGCTCAATGCATACACCACCAAAGAGAAAATTTGTTTTTATGCTTCCGTACTTGATTTGCACCTAGACAAGGCAGTGGAGTTGTTGGCTGATATCACGTTCAATTCAACATTTCCAAGCCCTCAAATCGACAAAGAACGCATGGTCATCTTGGAAGAAATGTCGATGTATCAAGATACACCGGAAGATGCCATTCAGGACGAATTCGATGAAATCTTGTTTGATGATCATCAACTCGGGAAAAACATGCTTGGCAATAAAGCAACAGTCAATGGTTTTCAACAGTCGGATTTTTTCAATTTCTTAGAAAGAAATATCAATACGGAGAAAATCATTATCTCAAGCGTTGGGAATTTTTCGCTTAAGAAATTAATGCGATTGGTCGAAAAACACATCGCCCCAGTTCCACATAAAATTCATAATACGCCAAGGATTTTATTCGAATCATACAGCGCAACATCTAAGGAGATCAATAAAAGCATCTCGCAAAGCCATATGGCTATTGGAACCGAGTCCTTTAATATTCATAGTAAACAAAGGATTCCTTTTTTTCTACTCACCAATATCCTTGGTGGCCCAGGAATGAATTCCCGCCTAAACCTTTCTCTTAGAGAGAAACACGGGTATGTATATGGTGTAGATGCAAATTTCAGTTCGTATATAGATACTGGCGTCTTTGCGATCTACTTTGCCACAGATCCTAAGAATTTAAAGAAAAGTATTTCACTGATCAAGAAAGAAATTGAAATTTTAAAGAAAAAGCCGCTAGGTCAAATTCAACTTCACAAGGCAAAGCAACAGCTCAAAGGGCAAATGGCAATGAGTGAAGAAAACAACAATGCCGTGATGTTAATGATGGCTAAAAGTATGCTCGATTTAGATAAAGTGCCCGATATCAATAAATTGTTTGATACCATTGACGAGATCAGCGCCGAGGAGTTAGCAATTCTCGCCAATGAGGCCCTCGACTGGGAAAAAATGTGTTCTTTGACTTATCATGGGACCGAATAATAACTGATTTAATGCGTTGTTTAATTAATTTTCGACTCGCTTTATTTTTATAACGATCATGGACTTTTTACCAGAAGCAATCAGCACATATTCAGAGCAGCATACTTCGGATGATAGCAGCCTGTTGCATCAGATAACACGAGAAACAAATCTGAACGTGCTTAAACCTCGTATGCTGTCAGGGCATTTACAAGGACGTGTACTTTCCATGATCAGCCACATGATCGCGCCAAAAAATATTCTGGAAATAGGTACTTACACTGGATACTCGGCACTTTGCATGGCTGAAGGGTTAACGAATGATGGTCAACTGATTACAATAGAGAGAAATGAAGAGCTCGCGTCTAAAATTCAGCACTACTTCAATCAATCAGCCTACACTTCCAAGCTCCATTTAAAAATTGGGGATGCAAGGGAAATTATCCCTAGTCTACATCAGACTTGGGATCTTATCTTCATAGATGCGGACAAAGCGTCATACCAAACATACTTTAACTTAACAATTGATCATGTTCGGTCTGGCGGTTTCATTTTAATAGACAATGTTCTTTGGAGTGGAAAAGTAGCTGAAACTGATAAAAACGATAAGGCGACACTTTCTATGAGAGCCTTTAATGACACGATGCACAAAGACCAAAGAGTTGAAAATGTGCTCCTGCCTATTAGAGATGGTATTATGATATTAAGAAAGTTATGAGAAAATTATTACCGATCTTCCTACTAGTTTTTACTCATTTCGCGATTGCCTTTCCTGATGTGAGGTCTATTCCTCAAGTTCCCTCTTCTATCACAATTGCAAATGTGAAGCTCAAAATAACTCCAGACGCTCAAGCGCAAATCCAAAAAGATGTGGACGCACTAAGGGCCAGTGAGAAATACTTTAAAATCAAACTTGACCGCATCAACCTCTATTTTCCCATCATTGAAAAAGCCTTGGCGGAAGCTGGAATTCCCGATGACATTAAATATCTATCTGTTCAAGAAAGTTCATTGATCTCGGATGCAGTGTCTTCTGCAGATGCCGTTGGTTATTGGCAATTCAAAGATTTTACAGCCCGCGAAGTTGGTATGAGGGTAGATGGAAAAATTGATGAACGAAAAAATATCGGTGCAGCATCAAGAGGAGCAGCTACCTATTTTAAAAGAAATAATTATTTCCTCAAAAACTGGATATATGCTGTAAGCGCATACCAAGCGGGACCTACCGGCGTAAAACGATACGTAGATCAAAAATTTGTTGATACAGGAAAGCTTACCGTAGACAAAAACACACATTGGTATGCCAAAAGGTTTATCGCTCATGTGATTGCCTTTCGCGATGAAGTTGGCCAACCGCATTCGGAAGGAATCCATCTTCAAGAGTACACTAAAGGAGAGGGAAAAACGCTCGGAAACATAGCCAAGGAATTTGGCGTAGATGAAGATGAACTAGAAAAGTACAATAAATGGCTCAAGTCTGGTAAAATTCCGAGTGATAAAGAATACATCGTCATCATTCCCCTGACAGGCAAAGCACCTAAAATAGCAGAAACCAAAAAACAGGACGAAATAACAGAGACGCCAGCGCTAACCAGAGATATAAAACAAGCCACAAAACCGAAAGAGAATATTTACCCAGATGAAATTGTTGCTGATTTAGGGAAATCAAAAATCATTTTTTCATACAATGGAATAAAAGCAATTATTGCCAGAAAGGGAGATACGAAGGAAAGTCTGGCAAAAAGAGGAGGAATCGATAAAAAACGTTTCGATAAATACAACGAAATGTTGGCCGGTCAGCCTCTTTCAACCAACGCGTTTTACTTCCTTCGTAAGAAAAAAAATAAATCCTCCACTAGCTTTCACGTGGCGAAAGAAGGGGAAACACTTTGGGAAATATCTCAACGCTACGGTGTGAAATCAAAAAAAATATCACAATATAACCGAGAGAAAAGGTCAAAAATATTCAAAGCTGGAAGGGTAATCTACCTGAAAGGGAAGCGACCGCCAGGAGAGCCTCAGTTTACCAAAGTCATAGAAGAAAGTTTTAAACCAGTTCAAAAGTCGCCTCGAAAAACAGGAACATTGACAACAGAACCTGTAGATACAGCGGATGACAATGTCACCATAGTCACAGAAGAGCTTCAGCCAACTAAAAAAGAAGAGAGAAAAAACACACCCAAGGAAACCGAATATGTGGAGGACAATACCACATATGATATTCATATAGTACAACTTGGCGAATCATTATTGAGTGTGGCCAAAAAACACAATGTAGCAGTAAGTCAACTATTAGAATGGAATGGCATGTTTAAAGGGGAAGGCATATCAGAGGGGCAAAACCTGCATATTGGCGCGCCCGTAGAAGTTTTTATTACAAAAACTAAAAACCCAAAGATTTTTGACGACTCGGAAAATGACACAATTAATCCCACTGATAGCTCGGATGAAAAGCAAGATGAAAGTGGCATACACACTGTGGCACCAGGGGATACGTTCTACTCCATTGGCCGGCAATATAGTATGGACATAAAAACATTGGTTTCGTTGAATGACCTAACAGAAAGAAGCGCTCTTTCTGTAGGGCAGCAGCTGTTTGTGTTCACAAAAGGAGCACTAGGAAAAGAAGAAGAGATTCAAAAAAATTCCGCGCCTACAGAAACTCTCCCTTTAGAAAAAAATACCAAAACCACCACTGATTCGGGTGAAGGCATTCACAGGGTCGCGTCCGGTGAAACACTTTATGGAATAGCTAGACAGTACGACCTTTCCGTCACTACATTAATGGAACTGAATGATCTAAATACCGGTAGCTCATTATCAGTAGGGCAATCACTTCTCCTCTCCTCTTCCAAGTTTAAAACGGAGGAATTAACTGCTAATGAACAAGAAAATATTTCAGATTTAAATGAAAAACCAACAACTACTCAACCATTGGCAGCCCTTCATACGGTAAAAGCAGGAGAGACTTTTTATGGAATAGCCAGAGAGTATAATTTGACTGTCAGCGAGCTACTAGCGCTGAATGAAATGGATAAATCAAGTGCCTTGTCTATTGGTCAAAAGTTGGAAATCAATAAGAATGATGACCAAGAAGACAGGCAAGCGGGAAATGAATCAACTAAAGATAACACGAAGAGTACTGGTATATCAGTCAACGGAAAACACATCGTAGGAAGTGGAGAAACACTTTATGGAATTGCCACACAATATAAAATATCGGTCGAGCAATTGCTCAATTGGAATATTTTTGAGCCTAACCGTCAAATCAAACCAGGAGAATCAATAAATGTAGCCGCTCCAGAACAGAAAGAAAAAAAGAACGAGAAAGCCTTAGAAGAAAAAACTATTAAAGAAGAGCCCGTCGAGGAAAAAAAGACAACTGTTAAATCAGACAATTATAAAATACATATCGTAAGAGGAGGAGATACCTTGTATGGCATTGCATCAAAATATGGAATGACTATAAACGAGCTGAAGAAATTAAATAAGAGAAAAGAAAATTCACTCTCCGTGGGTGAAGAGTTAAAAGTAAAAAACCAATAAAAATAGTCTTTAAAACAAAAAACAGCCTTCCAAAGTTGAAAGACTGTTTTTGCCATAAGGAAAATACTTTACCAAATTCTTACTCTCTCTGCTTCTGGTTTGAAGATTACATCACCTTCCTTCACATCAAATGCTGTGTAAAATTCATCAACATTTATTAATGGTCCAACAGCTCTAAACATACCCGGCGAATGAGGGTCCGTCAAGATTTGATTTCTTAATGTTTCATCTCTGTACTTTGTTCTCCAAATAGTGGCCCATGAAATAAAGAATCTTTGCTCTGGCGTAAATCCATCGATTTCCCCTGGATTACCATTCTCGCTCAAGTAAATCTGTAAACCATCATATGCCGAAGCTAGACCACCCAAGTCACCAATATTTTCACCTAGGGTCAGTTTCCCCTGTACATTTACACTATCCAAAGGTTCGTATGCATCAAACTGAGCTACTAATTGCTCGGTTCTTGCATCAAAGCTTGTGCGATCTTCTTCAGTCCACCAGTTGACCATGTTTCCTGACCAATCAAATCGACTTCCTTGATCGTCAAACCCATGAGATATCTCATGTCCTATTACTGCGCCAATTCCCCCATAATTTACAGCCGCATCAGCGGTATAATTATAAAATGGTGGCTGTAAGATGGCTGCAGGAAATACAATTTCATTGTTCGTAGGATTGAAATACGCATTTACCGTTTGAGGATTCATGCCCCAACGTGCCTTGTCAACTGGCTCAGCAATCTCTTTGATATTTTCATTGTGCTGCCATGCCCATGCCTTCTCCATATTCGAAATGTAGCTGTAAGACTCACCACTACTCTCTACTGTTAGATCAGCATAGTCTCTCCATTTGTCAGGATAGCCAATCTTTACCGTAAAATTGTTCAATTTCTTCAATGCCTCTGTCTTTGTGTCCTCAGACATCCACTCTAGGTTTCTAATCCTTTGATCAAAAGCCTTGATTAAGTTTCCAACCATCTCCTCTGCATTTGCTTTCGCTTCCGGTGGGAAAGTCTCTGCCACATAGACTTTGCCTATAGCCTCTCCTATCACGCTATTGGTCGATCCCAAAACGCGCTCCCAGCGTGGTTTCATCTTTTCAGTACCACGAATTGTTTTACTATAAAAGTCAAAATTGGCCTGAACGATATCATTGTTGAGATAGTTAGCTGCTTGATTGACGACATTCCATTTGAGATAAGCCTGAATATCAGACATTGGTAAAGAAGCAACAATACTGTTCATCTCCGTCATAAATTTCGGCTGACGGACAATAATAGAATCTACTTTGGTAATATCCGCATTCACTGATTTGAAATAAGCTTTCCAATCAAACATGGGTGACAAGTCCTGTAGCTCTTCAAAAGATTTAGGGTTATATAATGCCAATCTGTTTCTTCTCTCTATTGGTGTCAAACTAGCTTCTGCCAACCTCGTTTCCAGATTCATTACCTGATCAGCCATCCCGGAGGTGTTTCCCTCTATTCCTGAAAGCTTAAACATTTTATCTAAATGAACTAGATATTTAACCCGTATTTCCTTCGATTTTTCGTCCTCTTTGGTATAGTAATCACGGTTAGGAAGACCAAGGCCACCAGCACCAATGTACAAGGAGTTGATTTTACTATCTTTCATATTAGCATATGCTGATTCCCAATGAAAACCACCATATCCGTTTTTGTGCATGTCAGCAACTACACCTTGAATATCCGTTCTGTTTTCAAGTGCATCAATTTTATCAAACCACTTTTTTAATGCTTGGACGCCTGCCTTTTCGGCCAGCATTGAATCCATTCCTACAGAGAAAAAATCAACAGCCTTTCGCTCATCTGATCCATCTTTAAATTCTGGGTTCTCCGCAGAAGCTTTCATTATAGCTAGCACTTTCTTACTATTTCTTTTTCGGAGTTCACCAAACCCACCCCAACGACCTTCATCAGCCGGAATCTCTGTTTTATCTAACCATTTCCCGTTTGCAAAACGGTAAAAGTCTTCCTTTGGACTGACTTCAAGGTCCATGTTAGAAAGATCCAAACCGGGGACAGTCTCTTCTTTAGGTTTTTCCGGAGCTATGCACGCATACATCATCAATGCGGTGACCAGACAAATTATTGAGTTTTTCATTCGTTGTATATTATAGGGGTTCATTCTTTATTTTATACTCTGTCATAAAAGACAAATTAAAAGGGTAAATTATTTAATTTTTAAGAGACCATAAGTTTAATTACGTCAATGGTCTATTTATCATGCTAATTGCCCTTTTCCATGAACAAAAGAAAATTTCTCCGTCAATTATTGGTTACTTCTGGGTTTGTCGCTGCTCCGTCCTTGCTCACCGCCAAAGACAGTATTAAAGGAAAATTCGTCCATACAGTCTTATTCTGGTTAAAAAAAGAAACGGACTTGGCGGATTTCGTATCGGGCACTCGCAATTTTCTCGATCAGATTACAGTCATAAAATCATACCATGTAGGCACTCCGGCAATGACACCAAGGGAAGTGGTTGATAATTCGTTCTCCGTTTGTCTGGTTGTGACTTTTAGCAACAAAGAGGACCAAGATATCTATCAACAACATCCTGTCCATTTAGCCTATGTCGATGCTCGAAAAAACGCATGGGATAAGGTTCAAATATATGACTCGATAGAGTATTCGAACTAAATCTTTAATTTGAGCACCACAGGCTTTAATAAGTAGCAGCTAAGGACTAATAGCCCAATTGCCCCGAAAATGGAAGCTGTGAATAATTCTATAGACGAAGCATCGAGTTTAACTAGGGCGCGCGCGCCTAAAACGATAGGCAGGCTAAGCAACAAGGACAATATTTTTGCAGCCAGTCCATAGTTTTCCCACAGGGCAGATCCAGCCAGTGAAAGAGCTGCCGAAATGCTCAACCACTTTGTCCATGTGGCAATCTGCAAAATAGAAATAGTGTTTTCAATATCTATATTATTACTATCAGGAAATAAGCTTGTAATATGCAACAGTTGAAAGTTCTCTATTGTATCTGCCAAAAGCATTAATATCGCCAACGCCTGACCAACTACCGCGTATTCGAATTGATGAAATTTCCTAAGTCTCCGAAATAACAGGAAAAAGAATCCACTGTACACGAGCATAAAACCGAAATCAATTTTATTCCCCATGTCAATCGCCTCTATCAGATTAGCGTTGAGCACGCCGAAAATTATTGTCACCTCTTTTGGGGTAAAAATAAACTCGAAGGCTATTATTAGGTTTTGATAGCCATTGACAGCTATACCCGGCAAATAATGCCCCATCCAAAATAAAAAAATCAGAAGAGGGATAGCAAAAAAACCTAAAATTGATAACGGTCTACTTTCAAAGTAATTCATGGAGTGATAACGTTGCGAAGCGAAAATATAGCTTAATTAAAGATTACGCTCAAAAATCAATAATAAAGTGAAATATAAAACTCGAAGCGGTCCATTACAATTAGCCGAGTTGAAGTCAACAACCTTTTGGGAAAACACAAAACTTGATTGACCTGACAAGCAGGTTTCTGAAATTAATGCTAAAATTGTTCAAAGCGTATGGCTTGTTGATAAGCTTTCAATTCCACTAAGTCAGCGCTTCTTCCTCCTTTATTGGGCATAAAAAAAGACTAACAAAAGTTAGTCCACATTAGCGAAAATCTGCTTTGGGTTTGGCCATTCCCGCTTAACTTGACAAGCTCGTTGCTTGCTTTCTAATAGTTCCAACGTGTCATTTCAGAAAGAGTTGTTATACCAATGTTAAATCTCCAAATGTATGATGGGATAACAACACTTTCTTCCACTCTATTATTACAACCCTTTCAGATGGTGAACATGCTCATCGATAATATCAATTTGCTTTGTGATCGACGAAACGTATTTTTTAAGTTCTTTCTCTAACCTAGTGACTTCCTTATTATACTCGCTTTTGTATTCGGGAGCTGATAAATTACTTTCGATAAAATTATAGCCACCGCATTCTTTATGTAGAAATTTCAAGAAGCTTTTGGTCGTGTATTCTACCTCCAAGAGTTCTATATCTTCTAATGTGGCTTTGGCTTCTTTATCTGCATTGGTATCATACTTTTTACTCACGATATCATAAAGTACCGAGTCATAATGATGAATGTAATTCAAAGTAGAAATTGTCTTATCTCTATATGCTTTGGTTTTGCAATACTGTTCCAATCCTGTATAAGTATAAAGCTTTTTGGCATCTGCATCCCACAGCTGTGTCAACTCGTCAATATGAGCCACTATATCTTGACTTTCATCTTGACTTTGAGCAGTTGCAAAAATGGTTGTGAATAGAAATATAAGGTAAAATATTACTTTCATGTATTCAAATTATTATAATAAAAAAATTAAGTAAAAACAGCCAATGTTACTTCATTAGCCAAGTGAATATTCGATTTTCATCTAGTATTCAAAATCAAGACCAAGTCTCTCTTTCAATTCTTTCAGTGCGGGGTTTTGTTCAACCATATGATCAAATTTATCACGAGAAGTATACAGTTTTTTACTGGAATTTTGTACCGCAACATGATTCTCAAGTTGGATTAAAGTATTGCTTAGTTTTTTACGAAAAAACTGTACAACATCTTGATCAAATCTTTCAAGAATACTGACCTCTAATTGACTTGCAAGCGAGATCAGCAAATTGTGCTCACCGGATTTCACCATATCCCGAGATAACACTAATTGCTCGGTATCACCAGCACCTCCATCCAATCTTAACTTTTTAAATTCTGCCCAGGCCTGAATTACTTGGTCATTATCAAAAGGTTCGAGCTTCTCAGGAAGAACTTCCTCTTTTTCTTTTTCCTTGAGGTCCGACTTATCCGACTTTCGCCTAAAAATACTTGGTGTTTCCTTGAGCTGAGCACTCTTTATTTTTGTTGGAATGGTGATTTTAGGGGAATGTGGTAATGGAGCCGCTGACTTTTCTGGTTCTGGAGTAAGCGCTTCCTCTTTTGATGGAGCAGGAGGCACATGTGGAGAATCTTCTCGATCTTGCTCTAGACTGCTGTCACTTTTTTTTTTGCCCCATCAATGGCCCCAAGTTGTGCTAATCGCACTGCTCGATTGAGCTGAGAAAGTTTCATCAAGCACAGCTCGACATGCAGTCTTTGATTTTTTGAAACTTTATAATTCAAGTCAAATTGGCTTATTAAAGACAACCCGCTTAATAAAAACGAATCACCCAAAGAATTCGATTGATCGTGGTATTTGGATTTAAGGTTATCGGTCACATCCATAAGCTTTGTCGTCTCGGGAGACTTAGCGACCAAGAGATTTCTTAAATGCTGCTGTAGTCCAACCAAGAAATTATGTCCATCAAAACCCTTTTTTAGAATTTCGTCAAACAGCAACATGGCACCTTTTAGGTTTTCATTCAAGAAGAAGTCAGCCATTTTGAAGTAATAATCATAATCCAAAATGTGCAAATTCTTGATTGTGTTCTGATAAGTTATTTTGTTATCAGATGAAAAGGTTACGATCAAGTCAAACATCGACAAAGCATCTCTCAATGCACCATCCGCCTTTTGAGCAATCAAATGAAGTGCCTCCTCCTCAGCATCAATACCTTCCATGTTAGCAATTTTTTGAAGTTGCTTCACGATATCAATAATTTCAATTCTATTGAAATCATAAATTTGACATCTAGAAAGAATTGTCGGTATGACTTTGTGCTTTTCGGTAGTGGCTAAAATAAAAATTGCATAGCTAGGAGGCTCTTCTAGTGTCTTTAAAAAAGCATTAAAGGCCGCAGTAGAAAGCATGTGAACCTCATCAATAATATAGACCTTGAACTCTCCGGTTTGCGGAGGATACCGAACTTGATCAATCAAGTTTCTTATATCATCGACCGAGTTGTTAGAAGCAGCATCTAACTCATATATATTGAAATTATTCGTAGAGCCATCAATACCTTCCGCTTCGAATCCATTAATCAATCGAGAGAGAATTCTTGCACACGTAGTTTTACCAACTCCTCTAGGTCCACAAAAAAGCAGCGCTTGAGCCAAGTGATTTTGGTCAATGGCATTTTTTAATGTTGTGGTAATGTGCTCTTGGCCTACTACCTCATCAAATCCAAGCGGTCTATACTTGCGCGCTGATACTACGAAACTTTCCACAGCGGAAATTTAATGATATTGATGGCATTGGCTAGAGAATTCAGATTTTTTTATTTGGAATGAGTCATTTATCTCCACTTTAAAAAAATATTATTACAAACATCAGAACGCCTTGATCTCAATTGGAATTAAATTCAGAGGAATGAGCTAGCCAAGAACTACTAGCCATTTTCTCCATGTCTTAGAAAGTGCATTATTTACTATTGGTTTGCTGATAAAGTCGCCCATTACTGCATCGAAACATTTTTGCATTTCTTCTCTCATTGTGCCGGCTGTAGTCGCAATAATTGGCCCTGTTGATGTAGCCTCAAACGCTCTGATTTTCTTGGAGGCACTATATCCATCCTACTTCGGAATTTGAACAACCGTAAAAATCAAATTTTAATCAAAAACCTCAGAGCAAGCTCACGAGGTGTGAACTTGGATAATTTCTTTTTATGCGATGAAAGCATCGGGGAATAAAACCCACAACATGGAATTTAAAGTATCAATTCTATCTTTTGCAAGGAGTTTATTTGGAGTGCTTAAAATCAGACTATTGCCCAATTGAGCATAATAATACTTTTATGGAATCAGAATAAGTATACATGTTATCCTAAAATAGATAGAGCTAAAAATTGCACTTGATGTTTTTTATTCGACTCGAAAGCTATTAAAATTAGTTTATAAAGACGTTGAGATGGATTCCGACAAAGTAAAGTTAGCTTACGAAGCATCTATAAAAAGACTCATTCATACGCCTTAATGATAATTACATTTATCATAGTCATGACTGCCAAATAAAGTTTGGGTCGCAGGCTAGCACTAGCGAAACGGATATACTGAGCGTAGCGTAAGGTTCTATTCCAAGGGCTTAACAACGCGATTAAATTCAGGATATATAGGAGAATACTCGATCAAAATCGAATCTCCTATATCCATAGTTTGATCATGCGAATCAGCTTGATATTTCAATCCTTCATTTACAAATTCATATGAATATGAAAAGGTGTGTGAAACCGGACTGTTTCCCCAAAAATTCTTCTCCCCAACGATAACTGCTTTAATTTCTACAGAACTAACTAATAAATAATTTTTCACCAATAAGCGAACGCCAAGAAAAGAAAAATAGAGCATGATTATAAGTATCAAAATTACCCCTCGTAAATCAAAGATCTTTTTTATCAACCCTTCATTTTTTGCCTTTGGCATGATTTCTAATTTTTCTCCTTTACAAATGTGTTGAATCAAGACCAACACTCAAAAAGGAATCTCTGTAGATTAATTCAAAATCCATCAATAGTCCTGACCTCTCATAAGACATTCCCATTTTTATGAAAAACATGTGAAAGACATTCTTTTGCACGCCGCTTTCAAGTGTCTTGCAGCACACTTAGTTCTACTTTACGAAGATAAAAAGGTCACAAAAACTAGAAAATAATCAAGGTTAAGTGCTTGTTATTCAGTATATTAGCCTTATATAATTCATCAGTTACGCACCGGTTGATTTTCATACAAGTGAAAAATCAATCGGATAAAAAAACATTTGAAAATACACTAAAT
>Ga0208646_1000206_pt1 | contig 41462 bp, 42 predicted proteins | sample AntAceMetag02UK8_FD_184762 | JGI IMG/M metagenome (GOLD analysis project Ga0208646, IMG submission 184762) | Saline lake microbial communities from Ace Lake, Antarctica - Antarctic Ace Lake Metagenome 02UK8 (SPAdes) (version 2) | ecosystem: Environmental > Aquatic > Non-marine Saline and... | reverse complement strand
TATTACGCAAAAAGAGAAAAATGGCTTCCGGCTTTATATAGATTAAACAATGTGTTTAAGAATTATCAAACCACCATTTTTATTGAGGAGGCTCTGCATCGTCTTGTCGAAATCCATTATATAATAGGAAATATTGATACTGCAAAAAAATACGCATCAATTTTGGGTTACAATTACAACGACAGTGACTGGTACAAAAAATCTTACAATATTGTCGAAGGCACGAACATTCCACTAGAAAAAGCAAAGCAGAAAAAAAGCTTAAAAGAAAGGCTTAAGAAACTAATCCAATTTCAACAATAGTTATGATCAAAACTGTTGAAGATTATCACAAAAAATTAGATTTATTAAAAAAGCATGACGGGTTTTACTATGAATTCAGCAAACCAAAAATTTCTGATGCTGATTATGACAATCTTAAAAAAAAATTATTAGAGTTTGAAGAGAAAAACAAAGAGTTTACTTTTGTAAGTAGTAAAATTGGTTTTACACCTTCAAAAAAGTTTTCCAAAGTTCGACATTTAGAAAAAATGCTATCATTAGATAATGCCTTTGTTCTTGAAGATGTTCAAAATTTTTTTAAAAAAATAAAAAACTATTTAAACTTTGATCACAATAAAAAAATTCCTCTAAATGCCGAACCTAAAATTGATGGCATATCCGCATCTCTAACTTATAAGAGTGGCGTTCTTATTCGTGGCTTATCTAGAGGAGATGGAGAATTTGGAGAGGATATTACAGAAAATTTATTAACAATAAAAAATATACCTAAAAAAATTAATCAAAAAAATTTTCCAAAAGATTTTGAGATCCGGGGGGAAGTTTATATTGGAAAAAAAGATTTTGAAAAAATAAAAGATAATTTTGCCAATCCCAGAAATGCAGCAGGTGGATCATTACGACAAAAAGATTCAAATAATACAGCCAAAATACCTTTAAAATTTTTTGCTTACAGCACAATCCAGGGTAATCAAAAAAATTTTAAAGAACAATCTGAATTTTTAAATTTTTTAAAAACATGTGGTTTCGAAATAAACAAGCTATCTAAAACACTCCATAGTATCGAGGAAGTGGAAAATTATTATCATGAACTAGAAAAAATAAGATCTTCACTCGATTATGATATTGATGGAATTGTGTACAAAGTTAATAGCTTTGAGTTACAACAAAGACTCGGAAATTTATCAAATAGTCCAAGGTGGGCTATAGCGCATAAATTTTCAGCAGAAAAAGCATTCTCAACAATTAAAGATATCGAAATTCAAGTTGGTCGTACAGGGGCACTCACGCCTGTGGCAAAGATTGAGCCTGTGACTGTGGGTGGAGTAGTTGTCTCTAACGCAACATTGCACAATGAAGATGAAATTTCTAGAAAAGACATAAGAATTGGAGATGTTGTTTCAATACAAAGAGCAGGAGACGTAATTCCGCAGGTAGTATCTGTAGACAGGTCAAAAAGATCCAAGACTAGCAAACCTTATGTATTCCCAAAAAAATGCCCATGCGGGAATCAAACTGTAAAAGAATTTAATCAAATTACCAAAAAAATGGATGCCATCAGAAGGTGCCCGGACATTGCTTATGAATGCCCTTATATGGCAAAAGAAAAGTTAAAACATTTTGTTTCAAAAGACGCCCTGAATATCGATGGATTGGGGAAAAAAGTTGTGGATCATTTTTGGGATTTGGATTTTATAAAATTTCCAGCTGATATTTTTAAACTTGATTATAAAAAAATTAAAAAACTTGATGGCTGGGGAGAATTATCTTCAGCCAATCTTGAGCAAGCAATTGAGCAAAGTAAAAATATTACATTAGAAAAATTTATTTTTTCTATAGGTATCAGGCATATAGGACAAGAGAACGCTAAGATTATAGCTTCTTATTTTAAATCTATAATAAATTTTCAAAAATTGTTTGATTCGTCGCAGCTTAGTAAAGAGCTGCAAAGCATAAGGGAAATTGATGGAATTGGAGAAACGCAAATTAATGCCCTTCAGGCTTTCTTTTCTAATCAAAAAAATGCAAAAGTAATTTCCTCATTAGCAAAAGAGTTGTCTATTAAGGATTACGAAATTATTACCAAAGGTGTATTTGCCAATAAAACTCTGATGTTTACGGGAGGTTTTGAAAAAATGAGCAGATCCGAATCTAAGTCATTAGCCGAATCTCAAGGTGGAAAAGTGCTGGGAAGCGTAAGTAAAAAATTAAATTATTTAGTAGTAGGGAATTCCAAGCCTACAAAAAATAAAGTTGAAAAGGCAAAAGAATTAAAAGTAGTAATTGTTTCAGAAGACAAATGGTACCAGCTATTAAAGAGGTGAGCACTGCTCTGCAAAAATTGACAGCTCTTCTTGTTTCATAAAAGACTTAAGTAACTCAAAAACTATTTTATGATAATGATTAATAGATTTTATTTCTTTTCTATTTAGTAATTTTATATTGATAAGATTTTTTTCATAAGGCACTAATGTAAGATCTTGGAAGTACAATCTTTTTTTATTTTCCTCTACATGTATTAAATTTTCAATCCTTATGCCAAATAAACCAGGACTATAAAAGCCAGGTTCATTAGAAATAATTTGTCCAGAAATAAAGCTATCTCTACTATACTTGGAAATAGAAGGAGGACTTTCGTGAACATTTAAAAAATATCCGACTCCATGTCCTGTGCCATGGGCATAATCTAAATTATTTATATTGAGATATTTTCTAGCTGCCATGTCTATCTGTCTACCAGTTGTTTTTTTTGTAAGATTAAAATTTTTAACAGCAAGGTGACCCTTCAGTACTTTGGTATAAATATTTTTTACTCCAAGACTTTGCTTCCCAAAAGAAATCGTTCTAGTGATGTCTGTAGTCCCTTCCTTGTATTGACCGCCAGAGTCGATCAAGTAAATACCCGTAGATCTAAATTTTAAATTAGATTGCTTGCTTGCACGATAATGAATAATAGCTGCATTTTTTCCAAATCCAGAAATAGTTGGAAAGCTGGGAAATAAGTAGGATGAATTATCTTTTCTAAATTTCTCCAGCTTGTTTTGAGCAGAAATTTCGTTCAGCTCTTTAATTTTTTTTTGTTTTTTGAGCCATATTATAAACTTTGCAACAGCAACTCCGTCGTAAATATGAGCAATTTTTGTATTCTGTATCTCTATTTTATTCTTTTGAGTTTTTAATTGAAAAATTGGGTCAGGTTTAAATTTAATATTTAATTTTTCTTCATTTAAATAATTGATTATTTTTACTGATGCGCTGCGATCAATTGTTATCAATTTGTTTTTGTTTTTTGCTAAAATTTTAAAAAGAAGACTTTCTTCTTTGAATTCAACATTTTTTTTATACTCTTGTCTTATTGTATCTGATATTTTTTTTATTTTACAAAAAACATAAAGTTTTTTTTGGGTCAATAATGCTTGCGAATTTAATACCGGGGTATAAGCAGAATCTTTGCCTCTTATATTTAGCAGCCAACAGATATTCTCACTTGCAGAAATGAAAAAACTTTCATTATTACTGATGTTGAGTATTTTTTTAACTTGTTTTAATTTACTTTGATAATTTTCTCCTGAATAGATATCTTCTAAAATAAAAGCTTTATTCTGTATTTTTGTATTTGATTTTTTCCAAATCTTATCAATTAAATTTTCAGGCACCTCTATAAAATTTTGTTTGTTTTTTAACTGCTGATGCCAAGAGTATTTGGTAAGGGAGGGATCAAAGCCTATTCTTAATTTAGAATGATTAAGAAAGTCTAACAATGAAGATTTGGCAATATCTATTATTTTAAAGTTCTTTGCAGATTCTTTTTTTGCTTGAGTGATGTATCTTCCATCTACAAATAGGAGGTTTTGTTTTTTTAAAATAATAGCAGTGCCCGCGGATCCTGTAAAATCAGAAATAAACTGCAGCCTATCTTCTCCGGGGTTTATGAATTCATTAAAGTAACTATCATTTTTGGGAATTAGATAGCCTTCAATATTATATTTTGAAAATAAATTTTTTAATTTTAAAATTTTATTCATTCTCAATTTTTTTTAAGTATTTATCTATGACTTTTTTTTCTCCATAATTTTTAAAATTAATTAGCATTTTATTTCCATCAATATGTATAATTTTTCCACCACCAAAAGTTTCGTGCAATACGCTTTGACCAATTTTGAAATTAGTAAGATTATTAGTGTAATTAATTGTTTTGACTTTTTCTTTTGCTTGTTGATATCTCTGCCAGCCTGGACTTTTTTTACTTTGATTAAAAGCTATATCTTGGCTAAATTCAAAATCTTCATTTTTTTCTTCTGCTGCCTCATTAATTTTTAAAAACTTTTTATCTAGCTCATCTATAAATCTTGACGGCATAGACGGCATCCAGTCATTATTGCCATTTTTACTGCTCCCAAAATATTTTCTATTATTTGCAAAAGAAATAAATAATCTCTGTTTTGCTCTTGTGATGGCTACGTAAGCTAACCTTCGCTCTTCTTGGACTGCAATATCTCCTTTTTCTTCAATAGATTTTTGATGAGGAAACATTCCTTCTTCCCATCCCGGTAAGAAAACACAATCAAATTCAAGACCTTTTGCGGCATGTATGGTCATTAAATTTATTTTTTCACCTTCCCACTCCTCATCAATAGAGGTTTGAAGTGAAATATTTTCCAAAAATTCTACTAAGTTAGAGTAGTTCTTCATAGAAGCGCTTAGTTCCTTAAGGTTTTCCAATCTTGCCTCTGCCTCAGGGCTTTTTTCATTCATTAACATTAAGGTATAGCCAGATTCATCCATCACCCTTTCAAGCAATTGAACATGGTCAAGTTCGTTAGAAAGTTTAGTCCAGTGGTTAAGGTTTTTAATGAGTGTTTTTAAACTTAGCGTAGTTTTTGGCTTAAGCTCATCCTCTTCAATCATTTCTACCGAAGTATCAAATAAACTTTTATTTTTTAACCTCGATAGCTCATGAATTTTTTGTAAAGTAGCCTCACCAATAGATCTCTTGGGCGTATTTACAATTCGTTCAAAAGCAAGATCGTCATTTTTTTGACCAATAAGTCTGAGGTAGCATAGCGCATCTTTAATTTCTGATCTTTCATAAAATTTCATTCCTCCAATGATACGATAGGGTAGGCCAATTCTTATAAAGCGCTCTTCAAATTCTCGAGTTTGAAATGCTGCTCTAACTAAAATTGCAACATTGTTCAAAGAAACGGTGCTGATTAATTCTTTTTCTATAATATCAGAAACACCAGAGGCTTCATCTCGACCATCTCCGTAAGAATTTACCCATACTTTTTCACCATCATTAAAATCAGACCAAATTTTCTTTCCCAGTCGGTCATTATTGTGACCAATTAAAGAAGAAGCAGTGTTTATAATGTTTTTACTAGATCGGTAATTTTGTTCTAGCTTTACAGTCTTGGTTTTTGAAAATTTTTGTTCAAACTCTAAAATATTTTTAACTTCAGCTCCTCTCCAGCTATAAATTGATTGGTCATCATCCCCAACAACGCAAATGTTATTGTGCTCATCCGTTATAAGATTAAGCCATAAATTTTGTATATAATTGGTATCCTGAAATTCATCCACCAATATATATTTAAAATTCTTTTTAAATGTATTTTGAATATCGGTGAAGTTTTTAAAAATAGTCACACAATGTAAAATCAAATCTCCAAAATCTACGCAATTCATTATCCTTAAGCGTTCTTGATATATTTTGTAAACTTTTAAAGCATTGTGCTTTAGGGGTTCTGACATAGAAACTTTTATATCAACGGGAAGTAACGCTTTGTTTTTCCACTGATCTATTAGGTAGGCCATAAATTTTGCAGGATTGTTTTTTGAATCTATATTCTCTGCGGCAAGAATGTTTTTAATTAACTTTAATTGATCCAGCGTGTCCAAAATAGTAAAGCTTGGTTTTAACCCTACCGTTTCTGCATATTTTCTTAAAATTTTATTACTAATAGAATGAAAAGTCCCTAGCCAAGGCACAGCATTGGTATTATTGTGTGTCAGCAACGATACTCTTTCTCGCATTTCATTGGCAGCCTTATTGGTGAAAGTTACACATAAGATTTCATTACCAAAACATTTTTTGCTTTCTATGAGGTGTGCAACCCTAGTTGTGAGAACCTTTGTTTTCCCCGAACCTGCTCCAGCCAAAATAAGAAGGGGACCCTGATCATGCAAAACAGCCTCTTTTTGTTGATTATTAAGAGTATTTAGATAGTTTGTTGAGCCAGTCAGATTCATGAATATTAAATAAATTATTAAATATTAAATACAACAAGAAAAAAAATGAAGAAAAAATTTTCGATAAATAGATATTTTTTTAGAACTTCCTTAATATTGCTTTCAATAATTGTTTTAATCTTTTCTCTCCCCTGGTTTGTTAATTTAAATTCATACAAGAGCAGTCTGGAATTGGAGTTATCATCCTTTCTAAAGACTGGCGTTAAAATAGAAGGGGATATTTCCTACTCTTTAAAAACAGGCTCTAAACTAAATTTTGAAAATATTATTTTTGATGGAGATAGTTCAAAAGAGCTGAGTGGAAATATAAATGTTATGGCAGTCTCGATTAGTCCGCTCGTTATCTTCAATAAAAAAGTTTTTTTTAAAAAAATTAACATGATAGAGGGAAGTATATCCATCCCCATCTCTTATATTCAAATGTTAATTTCAAAAAATCAAATGGAACTTGAGAAGGTAAATATAGATAACGTCAGTATAAAAATATCCAATAATCAATCAGAAATCCAACTGGATAATAATTCAGGATCATTCGTTTATAATGAAGATGGGTTGACAGGAAGTGCTTTTAAAGGCTTGCTTGCCGATCTTGATTATGACTTTAGTTTTAAAAATAATACAATTAATTTTTCTATCCCAAGATTAAAATTTGATGTTGAATATTTGATAGATTCTAAAAATAAGCAAGATTCTTTTTTGCAAATTAAGTCAGCTAGTAATTTTTTATTTCCTGGTTTTAAAAATATTTATTTAAGAACAAATGTTTCCGCCAGCAAAGAAAAAGTAAATTTCAATAACCTAAAACTAACTTCATCCACCTATAGTGGAATTGGTAGCATGGAGTTTAACTTGCAGCCTAATTTATTTATAAAAACAAAATTAATTTTCGGCAGAACAAATATTTCCAGCATCTCCAGCTCAGACTTATCTAACTTTTTTAGCAATGACCTATTTGAAATTGCTTCAAAATTTAATAGTCAATTCAATATAGAATTTAAAAATGTGCTTTTAGATCAAAATTATTTTGACAATTTAAATGTTGATGTTAGCTTTGACAGCGGAGACACCATCTTAAATAAGGTAGAATTTGCTTCAGAGAAAAATTATCTGCAGCTAACGGGAAGAATATTTGAAGAAGATAAGGACAAACTTATGTTCTTCAGCACAAAATTTAGAACCAATCAATTAAAAAAATTGTGCAACAGATCTTGCAATTCTCGAGCTCTACAGGATCAATATAGCATGACTGCACAAGGAACTTTAAATATAAAAAAAGCAAAAATTACTATTGATGATTTTTTTTCTAATAAGAGTTACAGCCGTTCAGAAATAGAGAATCTTAATGACAATCTAAATACAATGCTATCGGGTAATTTGGAAAAGTCTTTTGTCTTAAAAAATTTTTTAAGTCTTTATTAGTTAATAAGGATGAGTCATTTTTTTGGGATTCATAATCCGAATATATTCTTTTTCAGTCATCAAACCCGTTTTTAGAGTTTCCTCTTTTAAATTAGTCCCGTTTTTATGAGCTGTTTTTGCAATCTTGCTTGCATTGTCGTATCCAATTTTGGGAGCGAGAGCCGTAACTAGCATTAAAGATTCATTAAGCAATTGTTCAATTCTTTTTTTATTTGGCTTAATGCCTTTTACACAAAAATTTACAAAGCATTTAACGGAGTCAGACATTAGATCGATGGATTGTAAAATATTGTGCGCAATAAGTGGCTTGAAAACATTTAACTCAAAGTGACCATGTGATCCAGCCATAGTGATACCATTATGATTTCCAATTACCTTGACGCATACCATTGTCACAGCCTCACATTGAGTTGGATTTATTTTCCCAGGCATAATAGATGAGCCAGGTTCATTTTCAGGCAACATCAATTCCCCATAACCGGCTCTAGGTCCCGATCCTAAAAATCTAATATCATTCGCAATTTTCATTAAAGCAACAGCAGTTGTGTTAAGTGTTCCGGAAAAATTAACAATAGAATCGTGTGCCGCTAATGCTTCAAACTTATTTTTTGCAGTATGAAAAGGTAATTTGGTTATTTTTTTAATTTCTGCAGCAATTTTTACATCCCAACCTTTTCTCGAATTGATACCAGTTCCGACTGCAGTTCCTCCTTGCGCTAAAGGATAAATTTCTAGAAGAGCTCTTTTAATTCTAGTGAGGGATTTTGAAATTTGCGTATGATAACCAGAAAATTCTTGACCAAGCGTCAGAGGTGTTGCGTCCTGCAAGTGAGTTCTTCCAATTTTTACTATATTTTTAAATTCTTTTGATTTTTTAGCTAAGATTTTTTCTAATGAATCAATAGCTGGAATTAATTTTTTATTTGTCTCAATGGCGATCGCAATATGCATAGCAGTAGGGAACGTATCATTGGTAGATTGTGCTTTGTTAACATGATCATTAGGATGCACAGGATTCTTGCTTCCCATCTTGCCACCCAATATTTCAATAGCTCGATTTGCTATAACTTCATTAACATTCATATTAGTTTGGGTTCCCGAACCTGTTTGCCAAACTCTTAGTGGAAAATTATCATCTAGCTTTCCAGCAATGATTTCTTCGGATGCTTTGATAATAGCTTTCGCAACTTTCGGTGCAATATCTTTATATTTCAAATTAACAGCAGCAGCTGCTTTTTTTACTATGGCAATGGCGTGGATTAATTCAATTGGCACATTTCCTTTTCCTATTTTGAAAAATTGCAAAGATCTTTGAGTGCCGGCTCCCCAATACTTATCGCTTGGGACTTTTATTTTTCCAAAGCTATCTGATTCAATTCTTGATGCCATAAGCGTTATTTTATATCACTATATAACATATTTTTTAATAAATATTATGAATGTTTTAATTATAGGAGCAACTTTTGGTATCGGGAACGAGCTTGCAAAAAAATATGCCAATTCTTCAGATACCCTAGTTTTGCTTGGAAGGACGGAGGCAAAGTTAGAAGAATTTAAAAAGGAGTTTGCTGATAGAAAAGCAAAGATTATCACTGACAATTTGGATGTTACTATAGCTACTCAATGCGCTGAGAAAATATCTAATATTCTTAAAATATGTCCAATCATTAACAAAGTTATTTATTGTTCAGGTTATTATCAGCCGCACAATACATTTGAAATTGATCTTGCCCTTTTCAAAAAAACAATGGACGTTAATTTTATGGGTATGATTAATGTATTTTCAGTTTTGTTACCTCATTTAAAAAATCAGAATCACGGCCACTTAGGCATTGTGGCTTCTCTAGCTGGATTTGGCGGCTTGCCCAACTCTTCTTCTTATGGACCAAGCAAAGCTGCGATGATGAACTATGCGGAGTCTATTAAGATAGATTGTGATAAATATAATATCAAAGTCAGTGTCATCAATCCTGGTTTTGTCCAATCAAGACTAACGGAGAAAAATACTTTTGATATGCCTTTTTTAATGTCTGCAGAAAAGGCTGCTTCTATTATTTATGATGGATTAGAAAAGGAGAAATACGAGATAACTTTCCCTTTCCCAATGATGGTCTTATTCAAATCACTGCGAATTTTGCCAAGATCTATTTACTTTTGGATAGTAAAAATAATTACAAAATCTTAGCTGGCATAAACAGTTATATAAATCATTACAAGAACCAAGGCATTAGCAACGACAATTGCTGATGCAGTTCTTGAAAAAAAATAAGTTTCTTTTTTAATTTCAATTGAATTGATTTGTGCTGGTTTGATTAGTTTCATGTTTTGTATCCTCCTAGTTTAAAAAGATCTTAATTTCAAAATACGACTATTTCTTGATGAAAGTTTGTTGTGAAATTTCACAAGACGCAGAAGGTCTACGTCTTGTGAAGAAAATAATTTATCCAAGTATTTTTAAAGCTTCATCTAAAAATTTTTTAGAATCTTCTTCGTTCCCAGATTTAAGAGAAGATTCTGCATCTTTTCTTAATTTTTTAATTAAATCAATTTGATCAGCTTTTAGTTTATTCGGTTTATCGTAAACTGAAAATTTAGTAGCTGCAGCGAATTTTTTATCTACTTGTTTCATTAGATCTTTAGCGCTTACATCCGCCAAAGCTAAAGAACCAAATAAAAAGCAAGACAACACAATTGCCAATACCTTCTTCATAGTTTTCCTTTGTTAGTTTATTGTTGGATGGATCTTTGATCTTTAATGTGGACCAATTCTGATTTTAATTATGTCTTATTTATGACTTATCAAGAGCTTCTAAAATATCAGATTTTAGATCGCTTATGTCTTCTAGACCAACGGATAATCTTATTAGATTGGGCGTAATACCCAAAGACTGTCTTTCTTTTTCACCCAACACCTTGTGGGTTGTTGTAGTTGGATGGGTAACTAAAGACTTGGTATCGCCAAGATTATTAGAAACATCCAATAATTTTAAAGCGTTGATAAATTTAAAGGCTTCTTTCTTACTACCCTTAATCTTAAAGGCAACCATGGTTCCACCTTGGCTCTGTTGTTTTTTAGCAAGTGCGTATTGCGGAAAGGATTTCAAAAAAGGATAATAAACTTTCTCTACTTTTTTATGCTTTTCTAATTGTTGGGCAATTTGAATTGCATTTTCCGACTGAGCCAAAACTCTTATTTTTATTGTTTCTAAGCTTTTTAGCAAAACCCAAGCATTGAAAGGACTGATGCAAGGACCCGTGTGTCTTAAAAAAGGTTTCAAAATATCTTCTTTAAATTTTTTGGTAGAGCAAATGGCGCCTCCCATAGCTCTTCCTTGACCATCAATGTGCTTTGTTCCAGAGTAAACTATTACATCAGCTCCCCATTTAATGGGTTGCTGAAGAATGGGTGATGCAAAAATATTATCTACAATCGTAGTAATTTTATTTTTTTTAGCAATCGTGCAAACTTTCTTGATATCAATAATTTCTAAACATGGATTAGAAGGAGATTCAAAGAAGAAAATTTTTGTGTTTTTTCTAATATTTTTTTTCCACTCATTAATATTTTTTCCATCGATAAAAGAAACCTCAATACCAAATTTAGGAAGTATGTCGTTCAGAATATATCTACAAGAACCAAATAAAGCTGAAGCTGAAACCACATGGTCTCCAGTTTTTAATTGACACATCATAGATCCGAATACAGCAGCCATCCCGCTAGCAGTTGCAAAGCAAGCTTCCGATCCATCTAACAAAGCTAATCTCTGCTCAAACATTTCAACAGTTGGATTTGCGTATCTAGTATATTGAAATCCAGTCTGATCACCTTTGAAGATGGCTTCAGCCTGCTCTGCTGAATCGTAAACAAATCCAGAATTTAGGAAGATAGCCTCTGATGTTTCTTTGAAGTTAGATCTAGTTAGGCCACCCCTAACTAGATTAGTATCTAACTTAAATTTTTTCTTCAATTAGTTCGCCCTCAATTCTTTTGCAGCATCCACCATCTTAGTTAATGCGTCAATAGTTTCCGGCCATCCTCTAGTTTTTAAACCACAGTCTGGATTAACCCATATTCTACTAGGATCAATCAACTTAGATGCTTTTTGAATCAATTCTTTCATCTCATCTTTTGAAGGAACTCGAGGTGAATGAATATCGTAAACACCAGGACCAACTTCGTTAGGGTACTTGAATTTTTCAAATGTAGTTAATAGCTCCATTCTTGATCTAGATGTTTCAATAGAAATAACATCCGCATCCAATGCCGCTATAGAATCAATGATATCTTCAAATTCTGCGTAGCACATATGAGTATGAATTTGAGTCTCATCTTTAACTACGGCTGCAGATATTTTAAAACAATCAACTGACCAGACTAGATATTCTTTCCAGTCTTTTTTCTTTAAAGGCAAGCCCTCTCTAAGAGCTGGTTCATCAATTTGTATCATTCTAATACCATTTTTTTCCAAGTCTTCGACTTCGTCACGAATAGCAAAGCCAATTTCTTGAGCAGTAAATTTTCTTGGCTGGTCATCACGCACAAAAGACCACTGCAAAATAGTAATAGGACCTGTTAGCATTCCTTTTACAATTTGCTTAGTTTGTTCTTGGGCAAATTTTGACCAACGTACGGTCATTGGTTTTGGTCTAGACACGTTTCCAAAAATAATTGGTGGTTTAACACAACGAGATCCGTAGCTTTGGACAAATCCACTTGAGGTAAAGGTAAATCCTTTTAGCTGCTCACCAAAGTATTCCACCATGTCATTACGTTCAAACTCTCCGTGAACAATTACATCAATACCAATCTCTTCTTGTTTTCTAATAGTATCAATTGTTTTTTCTTCCAAGAATTTTTCATAGCTTTGCACATCCAGCTCACCACGTTTAAATTTGGCTCTTGCCTGTCTCACATCCGTTGTTTGTGGAAAAGATCCTATAGTTGTCGTTGGATATTTTGGTAAAGCAAAAATACTTTTTTGAACTTTAGCTCTATCTACATAACCTGATTTTCTGTCTGTAATAGATTTGTTAATAGTTTTAATTCTATTTTTAACAGCATCATCATGGATTAATTTAGACGTTTTTCTATCTTCAACATCCGCAGCATTTTGCTTCAATTCCGACTGATGAGTTCCTTCATTAACAGAGCCTTTAATTACATTAAGCTCTTGTAATTTTTGCTTTGCAAAAGATAACCATCTTTTGATTTCAGCTGGAACTTTTTGCTCCAAATCTAAATCGTAAGGAGAATGAAGCAGAGGACATGAAGAAGCAATAATCACATCACCAGAAACATTGCTTTTAATAAAGTCAATTTTTTCCTGCAAGTTTGCTTTCCATACGTTTCTTCCATCTACCAAACCTAGCGATAGTTGTTTTTTTGAGTTTTTTACGTATTCTTTATTTTTAGTACCACGTACTAAATCTAAATGAACTACATCCACATTGCTTTCGAATACTTCTTTTTTTACATCTTCATTAAGATCTTCAAAATAAGTAGTTAGAAAAATCTTGCTAGATCCTGCAGCTTGCTTAAGTGCATTTAGAGTATTTTTGATTTTAGCTACCACATTAGAATTTAAATCTTTGACTAATATAGGCTCATCTATTTGAATCCATTCAGCACCCAAATCTGCAAACTTTTTAACAATCTCTTTATATACCGGTAGAACCTTGTCTAATAAATCGATTGTATTTAAGCCGTCCAATCCTTTTGCCAATAATAAGAAAGATAGAGGTCCTAAAATAACTGGCTTTGTCTTAAAGCCGGCTTGTTTTGCCTCTTCATATTCTGCAAAGGGTTTGTTGGAGCTTAATTTAAACGACTGATCTTTTGACAATTCGGGAACCAAATAATGGTAGTTAGTGTCAAACCACTTTGTCATTTCTAAAGCAGGAACATCTAGCTCAGATGTTTGAGACCCTCTTGCCATAGCAAAATAGGTTTTTAAAGCTACTTCTTTACCGTCCCATTTATATCTTTTTGGCACCGCACCTAATAAACAAATTGCATCTAGTACTTGGTCGTAAAAAGAAAAGTCATTGGAAGATATCAAATCAACACCACAATCTTTTTGTGTTTGCCAATTTTGTTTTCTTAAGTCTTTGGCCACATTGTGCAAATCTTGTTCCTTGATGTCGCCTTTCCAAAATTGCTCTAACGCTTTTTTCAATTCTCTTTTAGGACCAATTCTTGGGTATCCAATAGATGCTACTTGTATCATGTTCTTACTTCTCCTTTAGTTTGATTGTTTTGATTTAAATTATTTTGTAGCGACAGCAATCGTGAGCATACCGCAAAGGTTAATTCATATTTATTCAACGTATAAAAATGAAATTCATTTACTTCTTCTTTTTTTAATTTTTTTACTAAATCGCTAGCTAAACTTGCGCCGACTAATTGCTGAACCTCAGGTGTTTCGTCTAGATTTGCAAATTCATTTGCTACCCAATCAGGAATAGATGCTCCACACATTGCACTAAAATTTTTAATCTTTTTAAAATTAGATATAGGCATAATTCCAGGAATAAGCTGAATTTTAACTCCTGCAGCTGTAATGGCGTCTCGATATCTTAGAAAAACATCTTTATCAAAAAAGTATTGAGTAATTATCTTATCCGCACCAGCATCAATTTTTCTTTTTAAATTATCAATATCGTCCTGTTTGTTTTTAGAGTCAGGATGTATTTCTGGGTATCCACCCACTGTAATTTCAAAATTAGCTAATTTTTTTAGACCGGCAACCATATCAGCTGCATTGCTGTAGCCTTTAGGGTGAGGAGTGTATTTTTTTCCAGGATCTCTAACATCGCCACGCAAAGCAACAATTTTAGTAACTCCCTTTTCAAACCATCCTAATGCCAAATCATTAATTTCATCTTTAGACATGTCGACACAAGTCAAATGACCCGCCACAGGAATAGAAGATTCTTTATTGATTTTTTTAACAAAAGAATCGCTCTTTAAACGCTCACCACCACCAGCACCAAATGTAACGGAGAAGAACTGGGGATTAAAGTTTTCTAATTTTTTTAAACTTTCCCAAGTTTTTTCTTCAGCAACAGAATCTTTTGCCGGAAAGAATTCAAAACTTAATTTTAAATTGTTATCGCTCATAATCATTTCGGATCAAATTTTCGGTAGCTTTTGATGGAATTTCCAAAAAAAAACCACCGGCTAGAGCGGTGGTTTAAGTCGCTTTAGCTGGTTTTATAAAGCGCCCGCAATTTGAAAGAAAATCAGCGCTAAGGAGTTTTTATTAAAAAAATAACAATAAGTAAAGGTTTTTGAGAACTTTTAATGCTTATGATTGTGAGATCCGCCTAAACCGCATGGCATAGCGTTTATAGACGATCCAGAACTTTCTCCCTCTCTATGAAATAGAGGATTATAGGCAACACCGCTATAATTGTGGTCATAAATAATTACTCCGAAAAATAAAGCCAGAATAACAAGGTAGATTATATTTTTCATTAGTAAAAAAATTTTCTACATTTAACGCCAAAGTAAGAGCCAATAAATGCAAACAAAAACCAAACCCATCCATGTATACTTCCTGAAGCGATACCACTAAAAAGAGCACCAATATTACAGCCAAAAGCAAGCCTCGCACCGTACCCCATGAAAAAACCACCAATCATAGCAGCAAAAAATAATTTTTTATCAATTTTAATTTGATTGGAAAAATTACCAGATAAAGCCGAGGCTATTAAAGCCCCCAAAATAATTCCTAGGTTAGAAACAGTGGTAGGATCTGCCAATAAACTATTTTCTAGCGCAACAGCAGGGTAGGATAGTTGCCAATAGTCCCAAGAAGAAACATTCACCCCAATTAGTGTTGCTAATTTTGCACCCCACAATCCAAAAGAGAAAGTAACAGACCATGGATGACCTGCGGCATGCAACATTAAAAAATTAAACAGCACCAAAAGCACAGAACCCGAAAAACAAAGGCCACGGTCCTTGAAGAAGATTGGAAGAGGTAAATCTAAAAATATTATTATAATCTGTTATTTTATTTTTTTTCTTATCTAGAATAAAAACAAACAAGTAAAGAATAGAAATAAGACCCAATTGAAAAGTTAAAGTTTCAATTAGTGTATAATTATCCAATAAAGAAATTGCTCCCAAAGAGGGAAGGGATGACCAAAAAGCAAAATGATAAGTTCCTGCTAGCGAACCAATAATAAAAAAAAACAAAGTAATGACCATTTTAGTATTGCCACTTCCAGCAGTAAATAAAGTGCCAGAGCCACAACCTCCACCCAATTGCATTGCAAGACCAAAAATAAAAGATCCAATGACTACAGACAAACTAACTGGAGCAATTGCTCCTAAGATGGTTCCGTCATAAATAAAACTTTTTGAACCAATGACAAAAGAAAAAACTATAGCCGCTAAAGCCAGCATTAAAAATTGAGCTCGAAGCGCACTACTGTCTCTTTTTTCAATAAAATTTCTCCAACCACCGGTAAAGCCAAATGCAGCTTTGTATAAAGAAAAACCCAAACCAATACCTATGGCAAAAACTAAAAAATGACGAAGACCAATGGTGGAGTAAGTAATGTAAGAAAATAATATAGCAAAAGTAACACCAAATAAAACAATGGGTGTTTCAATCTTTTTAATTGCAATCATGAATGGTTTGTACTCCAATTAAATATGCGGGTAAATCTTAGTACCCGCATATAAAAAGTATTTAAAATTATCCGGAAATAACTTTGTTTTTAGGATTGCTTTCCCAGTGAGCCCAAGATCCATCATACATTCTTACCTGAGGAATATTTGCCACTTCACTTAATGCAAACCAAACAGTGGCAGCCCAGTGGCCAGTGTTACAGTAAGTAATGTATCCTTTGAAATCTTTGATTTGAGCGTCATCATAAAGCTTCAAAATTTCAGCTTTAGATTTAATAAAACCATCATTTCCAACTGTTTTTTGTTGCTCTAGATTAACTGCACCAGGTATTCTTCCAACTACTTTTAAAGCAGGATGTTTTGTCTCACCTTTAAAAAAATCATTAGGTCTAGCATCAATTAAACAAATACCATTTGTTTCCTTCTTCGCATTTTTTACTTCCTTATAAGAAGCGCTATACTTTTTATTGATAGAGGCCTTGAATACTTTTGGAGACAATACATTTTCACCAGCTGCCACTTGATAACCAGAGTCTTGCCATGATTTAAATCCACCATTTAAAATAGAAACATTTTCATGGCCTAAAGTTTTGAAGGTCCAATAAATTCTAGCAGCACTTCCAAAGGTCTGTAGAATTTACTCCAGCATAAACAATAATAATATGTTTTGAATTATCAATTCCAAGACCACTTACTAATTGCTCAAGTGGTTTTTTTCCTGGAAATTGTCCGATCACACCATTGACTTTTGCTCTCCATCCATCTTTTAGATAATCGGAATGTACAGCTCCTGGAATATGAGCTTGCTTAAATGTTTCATAAGAGCCACCGTCAATTTTGTTTCTAATGTCTAGCACAAATACATTTTTATTATTTAAATTTTTATTTAACCATTTTACATCTACCAACGGTTCTGCTGAGAATACAGATGTTGAAATAAAAATAAAAAGTACTGTTGTTATTATTTTTTTCATTTTTTCTTTTTCTAGTTTAAAGTTTTCGGTTGTTTAACAATTCTAAGGTAAGGCTTCACAGTATTCCAACCATCTGGAAATAATGTTTTAGCTTCTTCTTCTTTTACTGCAGGAATAATAATTACATCGTCACCCTGTTTCCAATCGGCAGGAGTTGCAACTTTATGTTTGGCAGTTAATTGTAAAGAGTCGATTACTCTTAAAATTTCTGGAAAATTTCTCCCCGTCGCCATTGGATATGATAAAATAAGCTTAATTTTTTTATCAGGGCCAATCACAAACACATTCCTAACGGTTGCGTTATCCACTGCGGTTCTTCCATCAGAAGATCCTTCAGTGGTAGCTGGAAGCATTCCATATGCTTTAGCAACTTTTAATTCTTTATCACCAATTAATGGGTATTCAGGTCTGTGACCGGTAACATCTTTAATGTCATCGCTCCATTTTCTATGATCTTCCACTGGATCAACACTTAAACCTAGGATTTTTACATTTCTTTTATCAAATTCACTCTTGTGGCTTTGAAGAGCTCCAAGTTCCGTTGTACAAACTGGAGTAAAGTTTTTAGGATGCGAGAATAGAACAACCCAGCTGTCACCAGCCCAGTCATATAAATTAATTTTTCCTTTTGTCGTCTCAGCATCAAAGTTAGGTGCCGTATCATTTATTTTTAATGTCATTATTAATTTTGCCTTTGGTTAATTTGTTCCTGACCTTTAAGAATTTGGTAAAAGGGATAAACTTAAAGGTCAGTTCTTGGACAATTAACTATGCTTTTTTCTTTAATATTCAAGTTTAGTAGAATAATAAGTTAAAAATCAGATATTTAAGTGCCAAAATTAGAAAATTATGCTAATAATTTTAAAATTATGAAAAAAAATAGCAGATTAAATGACATAGATAAGAAGATACTATCTGTTCTTCAGGAAAATGCTGATATTCCTATCTCTGAGCTTTCTAAGAAAGTAAATTTATCTGCAACTCCTTGTTGGGCTCGAATTAACAAGCTTTATAAGCAAGGCTTTATTACCAAGAAGGTGGCAGTAGTAGACCGGCTAAAACTTAACTTAAACGTTGTTGCTTTTGTCCAGGTAAAAACAAGCAATCACAACATGGAGTGGGCAAGAAAATTTGTCAAAGTAATAAACGACATGCCAGAAGTGATTGAGTTTTACAGACTAAGCGGATCTATCGACTACTTATTAAAAGTCTTAGTTCCAAGCATCGAAAAGTATGATGAGTTTTATAAAAAATTAACAGACAAAGTAGATCTGACCGATGTAAGTACTAGTTTTTCTATGGAAGAAATAAAACAGACCTCTTCATTGCCATTAGATTATGCTTAAGTCATGCCAGAAAACTATTTAATTTTTTTACAAATTATTATTTTTATGTTTATCACTCCAGGTGCGCCTAGAGTTTTAATTATGTCTCAATCTTTAAATTATGGATTTGGAAAAAGTTTGTGGACCGCTTTTGGAGATATATCTGCCAATAGTTTGCAAATGGTCTTGGTGCTCTTTGGACTTGCCGCTTTATTAAAGTTATTTCCTGACATTGTTATTTATTTCAAGTGGAGTGGAATAGCCTACCTTCTGTATATTGCCTATGGCTATATCAAATCAAAATCAAATATAAATATTTCCAATGAAATAAAACAAAAATCTATTAGCACTTTATATATTGATGGTTTTTTAATTGCCTTCTTGAGTCCTAAAGCTACTATTTTTTTTGCAACAGTGTTTCCCACTTTTTTAGTTGCGGGGCCAAATTATTATGAGCACTTTTTTATTTTGTTAATTACTTATATCTCTTTAGATTTTTTAACACTCACCATCTATTCAGGCATAGCCAGAGCCATTGCCAATAAATTAAAAGCTAATTTAAGTTTAATAAATTATATATCAGCAGGAGCTTTGGTTATTATTGCGATCATTATTGCGATTAAAGTTTAATTAAATATCAAATATTTTTGACTAGATAGCAAAAGCTTATTGAGTAATTTTTGCAATAAATTTATCTCTTCGTCGCTAAAATCTTTTAGCAATTTTTTATTTCTTTCAGTTTGTTTCTTTATAAGCTCGTTATGCATTTGTTTCCCTTCGGCAGTTGTTTTCAGCAAAGAGTATCTTAGATCGTTTTCATCTATAGTTTTTTTGACCAATCCAAGCTTAACTAATCTTTGGACACCCCGACTAATTTCTGCTTGATCCGCCCAATGCACAGAGGCAATATATTTAATGCTAACTTCTTTTTCATTGGCTCCGATCACATTCAAACTAAATAGCTCGGGAATTCCCAGGAAGGGATATTGATCAATCATTTTTGAAGAATATCTTTTTAGTTCTTTAGAAATTTTGTTAATTTTAAAACCTATGGAGTTTTGAAAATATTGAAAATCTCTTATATTTTTAGTTCTAGGCATGATAGAATACATGATAAATCATACAAATAGATAAGCAATAGAGTGATTATATTTTTTTCAATTATCAAAAATATTTTTAGCCCTTGTTAGTTTATACTTATCTAAGTAGTTTTGCCCTGTTAATTAACAAACAAAACGGGGGAAATAATGAATAAACCAAATAAAGCAATCATTACTTTCATCTCTGCTATCGCATTAACTTTCGGAATTACTGCAGCTAATGCAGCTGACACGATTGTTTTGGGTTCTGCGATTTCTCTAACAGGTAAGTATGCTACGAATGGTGAGCACACTCAAAGAGGTTACGACCTTGCTGTTAAAGTTATCAATGACAAAGGTGGAGTTAAAGTAGGTGGAAAGAAATACAATCTAGCGATCAAGTATTATGACGATGAGTCAAATGCTTCAAAAGCTGCTTCGTTAGCACAACGATTAATCGAACAAGATAAAGTGAAGTATATGCTTGGGCCTTACGGTTCTGGAATTACGATCGCTGTTGCTCCAGTTACAGAAAAATTTGGAGTACCAATGGTTGAAGCAAACGGTGCGGCACGTTCATTGTTCACTAAAGGATACAAATATTTATTTGCAGTGCTAAATAGTGCAGATCAGTATTTAAGTTCTGCAGTAGATTTGGCAGCTGATGTGAATCAAAAAGCTGGAAAAAAACCTTCTTCACTTAAAGTGGCAATGGCATTTGAACAAGATGCTTTCTCACTAGATGTGAAAATTGGTGTGATGGAAAGAATTAAACATCATGGAATGAAAATAGTTATCGATGATGCTCTTCCAAAAGAGTTGAATGATATGACTGCTACACTGCAAAAAGTGAAAGCTTTAAAGCCAGACTTATTAATCATTTCAGGTCACTCTAAAGGTGCAATGACAGGTATAAAACAAATCACTGATTTAAAAGTGGATGTTCCTTTAATTGCAATGACACATTGTGATGCTGCAAGTATTAATACAAAACTAGGAAAAGGTAATGGTGACTACGTGCTTTGTGGTTCTCAATGGCACAAATCTCTATCTTACAAAGATAGTTATTTTGGATCAGCTTCTGATTACGCGAAGTTGTTTGAGAAAACTTACAAATACGATCCACCATATCAAGCAGCAGAATCTTCTGCAGCTTTGCTTGTTTTCAAGGATGCTTTTGAAAGAGCGAACTCTCTAGATCAGAAAAAAGTTAGAGATGCTTTGGCTAAAACAGATATGATGACATTCTACGGTGGTATTAAGTTTAATGCTGGCGGACAAAACACTAGCAAACCTATGGTTATGTTCCAAGTTCAAAATGGAGAAAACGCTGTGGTTGCTCCAGTTAAGTGGGCTCAGGCTAAATTAATTTGGCCAGCTCCTAAATGGGCAGATAGAAAGTAGTTTAAGTCAAACAACAAACCGCCCTAGCAATAGGGCGGTTTTTTTATCAAAAAAAATTATGATTTTACTAGACGCGCCTTTTCTGAATCTTCAAGCACTATTAGATGGTTTAATGGTTGGAGCTATTTTTGCATTTGTTGCATATGGAATGGCTTTGGTTTGGGGAGTGATGAATATTATAAATATAGTCCAGGGTGAATTCGTAATTTTAGGTGGGTACATTACATTCGCTTTTTTTAAGATGGGATTTTCTCCTTTTGTCGGAATACCTTTTTCTTTTTTATTCTTATTTTGTTTGGGATTTTTAATTTACCGAACTATTATATTTCGAGTTGTAGATAAGGACATGTTCATCTCTATTTTAGCAACTTTTGGTATTAGTATTGTTATTCAACAAATTATGAACATTGCGTTCGGCTCACAAGTTGAGACTGCAAATTCTGGATTAGGAACAAGCTTTTTATTTGATGGAAATATTACTTTATCTCACATTAAAATCTTTTCTTTTATAGTTTGTTTGCTTGGAGCTGCTTCAGTGATTTACTTCATGAAGACTTCAAAGTTAGGAAGAGCAATTAGAGCAACTGCACAGAATGCAAGAGCAGCAAGAATTCTTGGAGTAGATACGGAAAAAGTTTATTGCTACACTTATTCTATTAATGCTGGAATTTGTGGGTTAGCAGGTTCGTTAGTCGCTATGACTTATACTTTGCATCCTTACATCGGCTTACCTTATACCGTTCGATCTTTTATGATTGTTATTGTAGCTGGCCTGGGAAATTTCCCGGCTGTTTTACTTTCTGGTTTGGGGCTTGGAACTATAGAAGAATTTTCCGCTTATACTTTAGGACAAGAATATAGAATTGGATTTGTATTTTTGCTTTTGGTTTTAATTTTAGTTTATCGAAGCAGAGTATTGGCTAAGAAGAGAGAGTATTTGAAATAATGTTTGCAGATTTTAATAAAAAAGAATTGTCTGGTTTAGCATTCTTGCTATTTTTAGGAATTGGGACTCCTTTTATATTTCCTGGCTACAGAATTCAGATGGCTGAATTATTTCTTTTTATGGTTTACGCCTCCACTTGGAATATTCAAGGTGGCAAAATGGGTTACAATACTTTTGGAAATATCGTTTTTTTTGGGGTTGGAATGTATGTGTGTGGAGCAACTCAAATAGCAACAGCTTTTCCCTTAGGAGAATGGACAGCTGCAGGAGGAATTAAAACATTTATTCATACACCAAAACAATATTTTTCAGGAATTCCTTTGGGAATTATATTGGCAGGAATTGTACCTGCTATTATTGCATTGGTTTTGGGATCGCTCTTGTTAGTATTAAGAGGTCATTACTTTGCGATTGGAACTTTGGGCTTAGGAATTGCGTCTGGTGAATTTGCTACTAGCTTAGAAATTATTGGAGGAGGACAGGGGATGACAGTTCCTTTCTGGCCAAAAGTTGCTGGAGTTCCACATTCTTTTATGGGTGGTGGAGTCAATTTCTTTTTCACTTTAAGTTTTGTTTTATTTATTGTCTTATTTTTCTTTCTACGTTGGCTTTACAAAACTAGATTTGGATTAATTTTAACTGCAATTAGAGATAACGAAGACAAAGCAGAGTCTATGGGAATTCCTACCATGCACTACAAAGTAACTGGATGGGTTTTTTCAGCATTCTTCATGGGAATAGCAGGTGGAATTTTTGGAAATATAAATGGTTATATTGAGCCAACAGAAGTTGCTTTTGCTGGAGCAACGATTGGTGTGTTCATGGTTTTGATGACAATTTTAGGCGGTAAAGGAACTTTGTGGGGACCGATTATTGGAGCATTTATTTTTCAATTATTTAAAGAATTCTTTTGGACTTATTTTTTAGGATGGCAATTAGTTGCTCTTGGAGCATTAATTATTGCTATTGTTGTATTCTTCCCAGAAGGAATTATGGGAATGTTAAGAGCTAAATATCCAGCACTATTTGGAGAGGTGGTAGATGAGGAAGTAAGGCTTGCTCAAGTTACTATAAATACCAATGACTAGAATTTTAGAAGTTAGCAATGTTAGTAAGGCCTATGGAGGAGTAAAAGCCAATGAAGACATATCTCTTTCTATAGAGCAGGGATCAATAGTTGGTTTGATTGGACCTAATGGTTCAGGAAAAACTACACTATTCAATTCTATCGTTGGTTCACACCCAATTGATAAGGGGTCTATTAAATTTAATAATGAAGAATTGTCCACTCTCACTGTCGATCAAATATCAAGAAAAGGATTGCTTAGAACTTATCAGCAAACCAAGATCTACGGACAGATGACTTGCATGATGAATATGAAAATTAGCAAAAAATTAACTGGAAAATATTCTGAGATGTTTCGAATGATCCCCAAAGAAGTGGAAGAAGAAGCGGAGCAAATTTTGTCATTTGTTGGACTTTATCAAAAAAGAAATTTAAGAGCTGGAGAATTGTCATTTGGTCAGCAAAAACTATTAGAACTGGCAATGGCATTAATTAATGGACCCAAAATGTTAATTTTAGATGAACCAACTGCAGGAATTAACCCGACTTTAATTAATGGAATTGTAGATCGTCTTATTAAGGTTAATCAAAAGTACAATATTACTCTATTTGTTATTGAGCATAATATGAGAGTGATTATGAACTTGGCTCAAAACATATATTGCATGGCCTACGGAAGAATTCTTGCCGAAGGTAAACCGGAAGATATTAAAAATGATAAGCGAGTTATAGACGCTTATTTAGGATCGCATTAAATGGCTGAAGAAAAAAAAATTAGCGGTTACGGTGGTGGAAAAACAGATAGCGTTGTATCAGTTGATGAGGTTTTGCAAGAATCGGAAAAAATAAAAGCAAAAGTATCTAATGAAGATTTGCTTAAGTTGTCCAATAATTCAAAATTTTTAGAAATTAATGAATTGCAAGCAGGGTATGGAAAAATGCAAATCTTGCATAATTTCAATTTGTTTGTCGGTAAAGGGCAATCTTTATGTCTGATCGGTCCCAATGGAGCAGGAAAATCTACTGTGCTTCACTCAATCTATGGATTTACCGATATTTATGGTGGTGACGTTATTATTGAAGATAAAAATGTAACGAAGTTAACCCCGGCTGATAAATTAAAAAATGCTGGTGTTGCCTACATTCTTCAAGACAATTCTGTATTTCCAGACATGACAGTGGAGGAAAATCTATTAATGGGTGGGTTCATCAAAGACAATATTGAAGAATCTAAGCAAGCAGCAGAAGAGGTGTTAAAAAGATATTCAAGACTTAACGAAAGAAGAAATCAAAAAGCAAAAAACTTATCCGGTGGTGAGAGAAGGCTTTTGGAAATTTCTAGAGCTTTAATTATGAATCCAGAAATTTTATTGGTAGATGAACCATCTATTGGTTTGGAGCCTAAATTCATTGATATGGTTTTTGATATTTTGGGTGATCTGCAAAAAAATGATGGAAAAACAATTATCATGGTTGAGCAAAATGCCAAAAAAGGTTTAGAGTTTGCAGATATTGGTTATGTATTAGTGTCAGGAGAAACTGTGATGGCTGATACTGGAGATAAACTCTTAGCCGATCCTGAAGTGGGCAAGCTATTCCTTGGTGGGTAGTTAATTTTAAGCTTTATCTAGTTTCATTAAATAATAAATTTTCAGCTTAAAATTAGCATAGCTAAGTGGCTCTAGCTCAGTTAAATAGCCAGCTAAATGTTTTCATCTTTAAGTTTTAAAAGTGGTATTCATCATGCGTTTGGAGTTCCGGCTATTGGACTTGGCTCTAGCATGTTTGCTCTTGGAGCTTATCTTAAAAGTTCCGGCTTTGATTTATTCCAAAGTTTAGCCTCAACACTTTTTACTTTTGCACTTCCTGGTCAATTTGTGATGGCCGAAACAATTGTTGCCGGAGGTACTCTGGTTAATATTTTTTTTGCAGTGTTATTAACAAATGCAAGATTGTTTCCAATGACGGTTAACTTAATTCCAGTGATCAGACACCCGCACCATCCTAAGTGGAAGTACTATTTGTTATGTCAGTTAGTAGCCGTTACTGCATGGTTTAATATGTTTGCGGTACATAAAAAATTAAAACAAGAAGATAAATTTGATTATTTTTTGGGACTAGGGGGGTTTTTGTGGTGCACCTCAATGATCTGTACTGTCTCCGGATATTTAATTTCTCATCTTGTTTCTCATGAAATCTTAGTCGGATTTGTTTTTATTAATCCTATCTATTTTTTAATTATGACTTTAACTAATCTAAAAGAAAAAAAATTAATATCTTCAATTATATTAGGAGCCATTTTTAGCAGCGTGCTTTTTCACTTTATACCAGACTGGTCAGTTCTTATTTCCGGTATATCAGCAGGCTCTATTGGTTTTTTTATTTTTAGAAAAGAAAAATATGACAACTAATTTTATTTATTTAGCTATTTTTGCAGCAAGCGTAGCAACTTACTTTTGTAGGGCCCTTGGCGTATTTAGCTCTAAAAACTTATCTACGGACAGCCCTATATTTCATTGGATCAAATGTGTTTCGATAGGTGTTATTTCTGCTGTGATTACAAAAATTATTTTATTTCCTGCAGGTCTTTTGTCAGAAACAACTTTTGGTAGCCGAATTATCGCTACTCTAGTTGCTATAGCAGTTTATTTTCTCTTTAAAAAAAATGTGTTACTATCTGTTTTTATTAGTACTATAACTTTTTTAATTATTAATTTTTATATTTAAATGACTTCTATAAGCGGTTTAATTGTCGAGCAACATCCAGCAAGTAAAAGGCTACTGGATATTAAAATCAAAAATGATTATTTGGACAAGGCAAAAGAACAGCTTGATAAGTACGATCTTCTAGATGTGGAATACAAACCTTTTTTAAGGTTTCATATCTCTGATCTTTTTAACAAAATATTTGATGGCAAGATTCAAGATTTAATAAACAAAACTCTAACAGACCGAAATCAGGGTGCTTTTATTATTGGTCCAGAAAAAATGGATAGCAATAAGTATGACAGTGGATTTTTAGTTAAATTGTCGACAGCTTTAACTCATCTAGCGGGTATACCTAATTTTGATGCCATGGCAGGAAAGTTTTACGCAACATTTGAGGTGAAGCATTCAGACAATAGTGATTCTTATTTAAGAAAAGCTTATAAAAAATTGGATCTGCATACAGATGGAACGTATGTGAAGGAGAAGACCGACTGGCTGTTAATGATGAAGATGAAGGAAGAGAATGCTAACGGTGGTGAAAGTGTTTTGCTTCATTTAGATGACTGGGAAGATCTTGAGCTTTTTATGAAAGATCCTATGGCAACCAAAAACTTTGTGTGGGGATCGCCCAAAAGTAAAAACATTGAATACAAAATTGAACACCCAGTTTTTTCAAAAGACAAAGACGGAAAAACGGTTATTTCTTATATTGACCAATTTCCTGAACCGAAATCTTTAGAACAAGGATTGTTTTTAAACAAACTTTCCAATTCCTTGGAGCAAAGCAAACAACACATTGCTTTTAAGCTACCTCCTGGATATTCAATTTTTTCTAATAATCACTTTCTTCTTCATGGAAGAAGAGCATTCCAGCCAAGTCTCAATATGTCTAGAGAGTTGCTTAGGCAGCGTGGCGTTTTTTACTCTTAAATTTACAAAAACTACCTAAGTATTAACTTGCTAACCCAATAGGTTTGGTAAGATTAAGAAATAAAAAGTAGCATTTATTTTTTATTTAGTTTTTTTGTTTTCAAAAGTAGCATTTGCAGAGTGTCTCTCTCAACCCAAGACTGAACTTGTAAAGCAAAGAGGGAATTTTGTTCTCACTAGCAAGCCTGCCAATTTTGATCCATGTCATTCTTCAGTTGAATTTAAAACCGGATCGAATTCAAAAGAAAAAAAACCTTTGGTCATTGGCGTTGGGGGTGCAGGTGGGAAAAATGACGCAAAAGGAGCAATGATATTTTTCAGAGCTAATGGATTTGCAACATTAGAGTTTGATCCTTATGAAATAAATGGAATATCTGATTATAAGAAAAACATTAGGGCCTACAGCAACCCTACCAGACAAAGAATGACTTTTCCCATTGCGGTAGGAGCAGTTGAATGGGCTTTAAAACAAGATGTTATAGACAACACAAGAATTTATGTATGGGGAGTATCCAATGGCGCAACAGTTGTTGCTAATATTGCAGCATTATTTGATAAGACAAAAGTAAAGGCAGTATTTGCGGAGGCACCAACGAATGTGGGAATGGGGATACCAGACAATTTAAAAACCTCTTTAGTTTTAATTTTTGGGAAAAAAGATAACTATGGTTCAATAAAAAAAGATGGCTGGAGATGGCTAGACACAATTCCATGTTTTATGAATATTTCTATTGTTGGAGCACCGACTGGAAACACCACGGATTGTAATTCAAATTCAAATAAACAACCTTTTACTGATAATCATAACTCTTGGTTTAAGAAAGAAAAAAATAAAAATACTGATATTCAAATATCGTTTTATGAAGATACCGCTCATGGAATTTTTAATCCACGATTAGATTGGAATTCCTCAAAAACCACAGCTAGAGGTGTCACCTTGTATAGCAATGAAGGAGCTACAAATGATGTAAAAGAAAAATACAAGAAAAATTTACTGAAGTATATTGGCAATCAAAAATAAGTTTTTATTTTTTCTTAAAAAACTTCACAATAAAAGGTATGCATAAAATTATAAAAAACACTCTTAAGAAGTGGTGATAGGACACAAAGAGAGGATCTATTTGATAAGCAGCGCTTATAATCACCATTTCATGAAGACCTCCAGGAGCAAAACTTAAAAAGGCTGACATAAATTCAAAACCAAACCAGATTTGCAGCATATAAGCAAAAAGCGCAGCAAGAGCTAAAAGAAAAGCAGAAATTATTAAGCCATGAAAACTATAATATAAAATTTGCTTAGCACCCAAGCCATTCAACCTGCTTCCAAGTGCGGACCCTAGTAAAATAAAAGCTATAATAATAAAAATAGATGGAAATTTTGCTGTTGTTATTTCCAAAGTGTAAAAAACTCCAGCAGCAATCATAGCTGCTAATATAGGTGCTGATGGAATTTTGAATCTATCAAAAACTAAAGATAGAGCATGAGAGATTCCCAGTAGAAAAATTAACTCGAGAAAATATCTAAGATCATAAGTGTAGTGAGTCTGTTCTATTTTGACATCATTATAGCCAATCTGTGTTACAAAAATCACCGGAACCATCAAGACTATAAATAAGACCCTCGTAGCTTGAGGAATAATAACCTGGCCTTGCTTTACTTTATTGCTAGTGATCGTTTGTAAAGCCGAAGCTATAACAACAAAAGCTCCAGGTAATGCCGCAAGAGTTGCTACCATTTTATCAAATTTGCAAACTTTATGAAAATAATATGCAACAAAAAATGTTCCAATGATGGTGCAAATGATCATCGCAATAGAAGAAAAAATCCACAGATGAATTTTGTAAAGAAGAGAAATGTTAAAATTTCCAGCAAGGATAACACCGATCACCAATAAAAGAGGAAGAAATAATATTTTATCAAATGTTATTTTGTATTTTGAAAATGAAAAAACCAAATTAGCTAACAAAGAACCTAATAACCAAGGCAGGGGAAGCTTTGTATAGCTAGCAACATAACCTCCGATAACCCCTATTAAAATACTTTTGTAGCTAGACTTGAAAGCTTCGATATATCTTTTCATTAATTGTTTTTTTCAATGGTTAGAATCTTGTCAAAATCTAATAATTTCAAAGTATCGTTGGATAAATTTTTAGATACAGGAATATTTTCTTTTTTGATTGTTTGTAAAATTTTGTTGGTTGTGTCTATGTATCCGTTCAAAATACTTTGTGAATATATAGCAAATTTAATCCCCGAAGCTCTCACATCTTTAATGGTAAACTCAACGTTCTGAGTAATATTTAAAATAAGATTAAATTTTTTATATTTGCTTATTTGTTTCAAATCTTTTTTTGTATCTATTCCAGTAACAAAAATTGCATCTGCTCCAAGAGAATTGAATTTTTTTATTCTCTCAACTGTTTTTTTAATACCCAAAACGGGAAATGCATCTGTTCTAGCAATAATGCCGATATCCCTTTTATTGTTTGCTTTTGAAGCTTTGACGGCAGCTTTAATTCGTTCGCAAGAATCTTTAAAGTTAAGAATTTTAACTTTTTCAGTTAAGGCGCATTTTTTGGGAAACTCCTGATCTTCAATGATCAGAGCAGCTGCACCAGTCTCAGCCAAATCCCTAACGGTTCTAAAAATATTAATAATTCCACCAAAGCCAGTATCCGCATCAACTATGCAAGGCAACTTGGTTGCCTGCTGAATTCTTCTAGTTGAATCAACCAATTCAGTTAATGTAATTAGTCCCGCATCCGGAAATCCATATTGACTTGAAGATACCGCAAATCCCCCAATAAAAATAAAATTGAATTTTTGTTTTTCGATTAGTTTTGCACTTAATGGATCTTGGCATCCTGGAGTTAAAAAAAGCTTTTTTTCAGAAATAGCTTTTTTAAATAACGAATAAGAGTTTTTTGATATTTTGTTCAAGTTATGTTTATTATTGCAAATTTTTATAATATTCTATCTTTATGTTTTCTAGGGCAGTAGTTTTTTTAATACAATTTGCTTATCTTTTAAAACTTTTGCAAATCGAAGACGAGTTTTTGTAGTAAAAAATTGTTTCCAACCAGATACGTTCAGCGAAGCCTGAAATTCATTTCTAGAATTAAATACTGGTACAGCAACACTTGCTAAGTTTTCTAATCTTTCATCGCTAGTAAAAGCGTAGCCTTTTTTATTTATATCATCCATTAGTTGCTTGTTATTGTCTCCAAAAGCTAATAAAATTTTTCCTGTAGCGCTTATTAGTGGAAAAGTTGATCCTTCAACTAAATGATGAGCCAGCTCAGATTCGATGCTATTAACTCTATATAAGCAAACTCTTATATCTCCTGAGCGTATCCAGTACCCAGCAGATTGGCCAGTTTCATTACAAAGTTCTTGTAATATTTCTTTAATTTCTCGTCCAATATTAAAGTTGGCGTTATAAATTTGACCCATTTTCCAACTGCCAGGACCTAACTGATAATTCCCAGATGCTGAATTTTTCATTAAAAAGTCATGCTTGATCAAAGATTTGCATATTCTAATCAGAGTTGATTTATTTTGCTGAGTGATTTGAGCAAGTTCTTTAAGACTTATATTTTTTTTAGCCGCGCTAAAAGTATTTAGAACTTGAAAGGCTTTATCAACAACTTTAATTCCAGAATTCATAGTTTTGCAATGTGAAACATAATTTTATAATATAAAATTTATTGACAATCTATATTTATTTTGGTCAATAAAGATTTTCTTATATTAAACAAACTATTTAAACAAAAAGGGGATCTTTACTAATGGCAAAAGCATTTACACCAAACATTCACTCAGAAAGAGGCAAGGGACTAACTAAGGAAGTAGCGGAATTTGTTCATAACAACAAATACAATTCAATTCCAAAAAAAGTTATTGAGCTTGGAAAAAAACATATTTTAGATGGTTTTGGTTTGGCAATTGCTGGATCAGTAGCAAGAACAGGTGAATACTTGTTTAAACATATCAAACAAAATTCAGCAAAAGGTAAAGCGACTGTTATCGGTTCAAAAATGAAAGTTACTTCAAGCTTTGCAGCTTTGGCAAATGGAACGGGAATTCATTCGGATGATTATGATGATACTCAATTAGCCGTAGGTAAAGATAGGGTTTATGGATTATTAACTCATCCAACAGCACCTTGTTTGCCAAGCGCATTTGCAGAAGCAGAAATTAACAAAATTAGTGGAAAAGATTTTTTACATGCCTACCTGGTAGGCGTTGATGTTGAATGTAAAGTTTCAGAAGCAATGTCACCAAGACATTATCAGCATGGTTTTCACTCAACAGCGACTTGTGGAACTTTAGCTTCCGCATCAGCTGCAGCAAAAATTCGTGGATACAAAGTGGAGCAAATTCAAGGAAGTCTTGCTATTGCAGCTTCTATGAGTGCTGGCTTAAGAGAAAACTTTGGAACTATGACTAAACCTTTGCATGCGGGTAGAGCAGCAGAGAGCGGAGTAATCGCTTGTGATTTAGTTAAACTAGGTTGGTCATCAACAGATAAAATTTTAGAATCTCCAAGAGGATTTTTCCAAGCTCATGGTGGAGGATATGATTTAAATTCTATCAAAAATAAACTTGGCAAGCCTTGGACGTTTGACAAACCAGGAATTTCTATTAAGCCTCATCCATGTGGGTCGTTAACGCATCCAGGGATGACTAAAATGTTAGAGTTGATTTTACAACATGACATTAAACCACAAGATGTTGTTAAAGTAGATGTTGGAACTAGTCATAATATGCAGAATGCATTAATTCATCATAGACCCACTAATGAATTCCAAGCTAAATTTAGCATGGAATACTCTATGGCTGTTTTATTGGTAAGAAGAAGAGCTTACATTCCTGAATATCAAGACAAGCAAGTTAACAGACCTGATGTTCAAGCAATGTTGAGAAAAGTAAATTTCTACAAGAGTGCTATTGCTGAGAAAGCTGGTTATGACAAAATGACTACTGTTATCGATATTTATTTAAAAAATGGTAAAAAAATATCTGGTAGAGGTGATTTTGGAAAAGGTAGCCCAATGATTCCTATGAGCTATGAAGAAGTAGCTGATAAGTTTATGGGATGTGCTGAGTTTGCAAAATGGCCAATCGCTAAATCAAAAGCAATTATTGAAACAGTTAGAAATTTAGAAAAGTTGAAAGACATTTCTAAATTAAGCAAACTGCTATCTAAATAATTATGAAAGTTGCAATACTTGACGACTATCAAGGCGTTGCACAAGAATTTGCTGATTGGAGTAAGCTAAATCAAACTTGTGACGTGAAAGTATTTCGCGAAGCATTTGAAGATGAGGCTAATGCGATCGAAAATTTAAAAGAGTTTGAAGCTCTTTTGATTATGAGAGAGCGTACTCCAATTACCAAAAAATTAATTGACGGTTGTCCAAATTTAAAATTTATCGCAACAAGCGGCATGAGAAATCTAGCTATTGATTTCGAACATGCCAAAAAAAAAGGAATTGTTGTCTCGGGAACGGATGGTAACAAAAATCCTACAGCAGAACTGACTTGGGGCATTCTTTTAAACCTCGCGAGAAATTTAAGACAAGAATCTGAAAACATGTACCAAGGCTATTGGCAAACAACAGTTGGTGTTGAGCTAAAAGGAAAGACTTTAGGAATTATTGGACTTGGAAAATTAGGATGTCAGATTGCAAAAATAGCTAAAGCATTTGAAATGAATGTTGTAGCTTGGAGTGAAAATTTAAAAATTGCCCATGCAACTGAAAATGGCGTGTTTGCATTAACTAAAGAAGAGCTTTTAGAGCAATCAGACTTTATTACTATCCATTATGTATTAAGTGAGAGAAGCAAAAACCTTCTGAAATATGAAGACATATGTAAGATGAAAAAAACTGCCTTCTTAATTAACACTTCAAGAGGACCGATTATTAATGAAGAGGATTTGGTTAGAGCACTGCAAGAAGAAAAAATAGCAGGGGCTGGTATAGATGTTTATGAAAAGGAACCTCTGCCTGAAGATCATAAACTAAGATTTTTGCCAAATGCTTTTTTAACACCACATATTGGTTATGTTACTCAAGAAAATTATATAAAATTTTATTCTGAAATGGCAGAAGACCTACAAGCTTTTATTGACGGCGCACCAATACGCGTTTTAAGTTAATTTTTAATTAAAAAAATTATCGACGCTATTTAAGTTTTCAATTTTTTCTATTTTTTCTTGAAGATTATCTATTTTTTTTTGATCGTAAGCAAATTTAGCTAAACTTTTAAATTTTGTTACAATTTCATTTTTAGGTACAGGATTTTCAGGAGACCCTTTCCTAAATTTTTCCACATGCGTAAATTTTTTGTTATCATTAGTGATAACTTCAATTTTAGCCATGTGTCTAAATTCTTGACCAAGACTTTCAATTTCCGGATCTACCTCGGCATTTATTTTTTTCATGTAGTCTAATATTTTTGGATTTGATATTTTGTCAGCACTAAATTGATCAACAAAGAGCTCACCCTCAAGAGCGATTAACGCTAGTCCATAATAGATATTCATTTGAGCCGAGGTCACACTTTGATTTTCATATGGCCAAGCACAATGAACATAAGTTGGGTGACTGATTTTAGCTTTGATTTCTTTTATGTCATTAGATGAAATTTTATTATCTTTCATAATTGCTTTGAGGCAATCTAGAGCCGCATGAATACTAGTTACAGACGTATACGGTTTGATGCCTGTATTTTGGCATTCCCATACGTCACCTAATTTGTCTATAGATCTAGAAAAATTATTTTTACCAGAAAAGCTTGATAAAAATCCTCCATACTCAGCTTCAATGATATTTGTTATTCCGGTAAATTCTTTTGCAGCAAGTTCAGCAGCTAATACCCCCGCTTCTGCAGCTCGACCAGAGTGCAGTCTTTTGACCATAGCTCCCTCTTGAGCTGCCATTAAGCCAGCTCCTAAAGATCCGGCAATTCCTATCGCATGTAAAATTTGGTTTTTATTTAAATCCATTAATTTTGCAGCAGTAACGGCAGAAGCAATTGTTCCATGTGTACCTTGAGGATGAAAACCTCTTAACAAAAGGTCAGTTCCTGCAGCCGAGCCTACTCGTGTCGCTACTTCGTATCCAGCTATAACGGCAGTTAAAAATTTTTTGCCATTGATGTTTTTAATTTTTTCAGAAACATTAATAGAAACGGGAACTACAATAGAATTGGGGTGTAGAATAGATTCCCGGTGAATATCATCCGCCTCAAACCCATGTCCTGCAGTAGAATTTACTAAAACAGCATTTAACACGGAAGTTTTTATATTGGTCCCAATTATAGTGCATTCCTGCTTATCCGTATTGTTTACTACAACCTCCATTAATTTTTTAGTCCAGGGTAAAGTATTTCCATGTATGCAACAGCCTACTCCATCTAAAAAGAGAAGATTAATATGCTCTAAGACTTTTTTAGGAATATTTTCAAAAGTTAAATCTGCAGCAAATTCAGAAAGGATTTCCGTAGTATTATTTTTTTTCATTTAACTAAAGAATTTTCCAAATACCTTCAGCGGTTGCTAAAGTTTTTCCAGAAGAGGTTAGCTCTCCTTGCATAAAAATAAGAGATCTTGTTTGCTTTTTAATTTTAGCAAAACCAATAATTTCATCTCCAGGCTTAGACCCAGCAATAAATTTTATATCAAGAGCAATTGTTACAGCAACACCATCTATTACCTGGTGCGCGGCAGTTCCCATCCCAGAATCCAGAACCGACATAATATATCCACCATGCGTAACTCCAGCAGCATTCATATGAAAATCTTTCAAAGTAGTTCTGTATTCGTATTCGCTGTCAGAAATTTTTTTAAATTCTAAGCCACCATTGTGCAGCATGTACCCAACCTTACTTATATTCCTAAATTCTTTGCTCATGATTTATTTTTCTTCCTTAAATTTTAATGCTTTACCATTATTGCAGTATCTTTTTCCCGTAGGTTCCGGACCATCATCAAAAATATGTCCGTGATGTCCATCACAGTGAGCACAATGATATTCTGTTCTTGCGTAGCCAAGCAAATGATCAGTTTTAGTTTCAAAAACATTAGGATAACTTTTAAAAAAAGAAGGCCAACCACTTCCGCTATCATATTTCATATCCGAGCTAAAAAGTTTTGATTCGCAACCAGCACAATAATAAAAACCTTTTCTTTTTTCACTATTGAGATCGCTACTACCAACTCTTTCCGTTCCTTCTTCTCTCATAATCATGAATTGCTCAGGATCTAAAACTTTCATCCAATCTTTGTTTGTTTTATTTTCCATATGGTTTTTTACTAAAAATAATATACTAAATACATCACAATTATGAAAAATACTTACGATGTAGTGGTAGTTGGAACAGGTAACGCAGCATTATCTGCTGCTTTGTCAGCATCTGACAATGGAGCTAAAAAAATTTTTGTTATAGAAAAAGCTTCTAAAAAAGAAAGAGGAGGAAATAGCAGGTATACTAATGGTGCTTTTCGATTTGCTTATAATGGTTACTCTGATTTAAAAAAAATTATTCCTACACTAAAAAATTCAAATAGCATTGATTACGGGAAGTATACGGTAAACGATTTTTTGAAAGATATGCAAAAAGTTACAAATGGCAAGACAGACAAATCTTTATCAAAAATTTTAACAGGAAATAGCTTTGAGACAGTTCATTGGTTAAGCCAAAAGGGTCTTAAATTCACACCCATTGAAGGAAGACAGTCTTTCGTGGTTGGAGGTAAAATGAAATATTGGGGTGGTTTAACTTTGGAGGTTAAGGGCCAAGGTGAAACCTTAGTAGATTCTTTATTAAAAATTGTTGAAAAACACAAAATCAAAATTCAATACGATACAGCTGCTGTGGATCTAATCTATGAGGACAATACAGTTGTGGGCGTTGAGGTTTTAAATAAAAATAAAATGGAAAAAATTTATGCAAAATCGGTAGTGCTAGCTTGCGGTGGATTTGAATCAAATCCAGAAATGCGAACAAGATATTTGGGGCCTGGTTGGGATATGGCAAAAGTAAGAGGAACTAAACACAATACTGGAGACGGCCTAAACATGGCTTTTAAAATTGGAGCTTCTGCATTTGGAAATTGGTCAGGTTGTCATGCAGTGTTCCATGATTTAAACGGACCGGAATACAGCGATTTAAAAATTAGTAACAAGTACAGAAAAATTAGTTACCCATGGGGAATTGTTTTGAACGCTAATGGCGAACGATTTGTTGATGAGGGAGAAGATTTTAGAAATTATACGTATGCAAAATTTGGCAAAGAAGTAATTAAGCAACCCAATCAATTGGCGTGGCAAATATTTGATAAAAAAGTTAGACCCATGTTGTATAGCGAGTACGATGTTAAATCTGCAACCATGGTTAAGGCAAATACTCTTGAAGAGCTAGTTAAAAAATTAGCAGGTGTTAACAGTCAAAAGGCTTTAGAAACTATTACGGAATATAACAACTCTATTGACGAAAAAGTAAAGTTTGATCCGACCATTAAAGATGGAAGATGTACCAAAGGCCTGAAAGTAAACAAAACCAATTGGGCAAATAAAATAGATAAAGCTCCTTACTACGCTTACGGAGTAACCTGCGGAATTACTTTTACTTTTGGTGGCTTGAGAATTAACAACAAAGGACAGGTATTGAACAAGGTAATGAAGCCTATCAGGGGTTTATACGCAGCGGGTGAAATGGTTGGAGGAATTTTTTACTTTAATTACCCTGGCGGAAGTGGACTAACTTCAGGTGCCGTATTTGGAAAACTTGCAGGAAAATTCGCAGCTAAGCACTAAAAGGCGATTTGATTTTAAACTGTTTGCTTAATTTATTTAAATCTTCGACTATATCGTAAGTTAAAGACAAGCCCTGTTTCTTATTGAGAAGGTATTTTTTGTACTCAGGCTCTCCTGGGTAAAGTATTTCTTTAAAGTTTTTAGCCCGTTTTAGCTTTCTTACCTTTGTTATTCCATATTGCATTTTTTTTACAAAACTTTTTTTATTTTGAAACAAATCTGCTTTTAGACAAACCATAAAATGACCAACGTTTGCAGGACCAGAAAAATCATTAATAGCATTTTTCACTTCACCACTATGATTGGCGCCAGTAAAAATTCCAGCAATAATATCCATCATCCAAGAAATTCCAGCTCCTTTCATTCCACCAAAAGGCAACATAATTCCCTCAAATGCTTTGGAACCATCATTGGTTGGTTTTCCAAACTTATCCAAAGCTAGGCCAAATGGTATTTTTTCTCCTCTTTGTGCTGCAAATTTTAATTTACCCCTAGCTACAGATGATGAAGCCATATCTAGAATAAAAGGATTGTCTCTATTATTAGTCGGAGATCCAAATGCAAACGGGCTAGTTCCAAAGTGAGGAGCCATAGCACCATGTGGAGGCAAAGCTTTAGATGCATTAGTAAACACCCAAGCGATACAATCATTTCTAGTTGCTTGTTCTAAATAATTTGCAGCCATACCAAAGTGATTGCTATTATAAATTCCCGCAATACCTACGCCATATTTTTTAGCAGCGGCAATACACTTTTCCATAGATAAGTGAGATGTAACAAAGCCAATTCCATTATTTCCATCCACGTGAAAAATATTTTTTTGAATATTTTTAAATTTTATATTTGGTTTTGGGTTAGCTGCTTTTTTTAGAATTCTATTGCAGTACACTGATGTTCTAACCACACCATGCGACCAGACACCCCTCATGTCTGCGCGTACTAAGCCATTGGAAACTATGTCCGCATCTTTTTTGGATAATTTGCATTTTTGAAAAATTGCAGAAATAAATTTTTGCAAAGTAGCTTCTTTGATTCTGTGAGTTATTTTATTTTTTTTTATGTTCATTTAATATCTTGTGCGTTTTTCCAGTCGCAACGTCTGTACGTGTCGCATTTGCGTTTGCATATGTCCAATATATTTTTAAATTTTCTTTTTTGTTATTTATAAATCTATGTGCAACCTTTGCCGGGATCCAACATACCTCGCCTTGTTTAAGAATATATTTTTTTTTATTTATTTCAGCTAACGCAGTCCCTTTAATAACGAATACAGCCTCTTCACAGTTATGGTAGTGTAAATTAATTGATTTATTTTTAGGAATCAGGGTTGTTCCACTGATCATAGACTTGGAGCCAGAGTTCTTATTAATAAAGACCTTAGTAATTACTGTTCCAAATCTTTTTATAGATTGAATGGTTTTTTCTTTAAATATAACTGGTTTGATACGTAACATCTTCTTTGAATTAATTTTAATTGTTATATATAGCATTGTTGAAAATGAATAATCTTAAATTTTTAGTATTAGAAGGAGATGGAATAGGTCCCGAAACAACAGTGTCTTCTATTGCAGTTTTAAAAGCAGCGTTAGCTATTTTTGATTTAAAAGTAGATCTTGTATTTGACGATGTTGGTTTTGCTTCTTTAAAAAAATATAAAACAACTATTAGAAACGAAGTTTTGAAAATTGGTGAAGAATGCGACGGCATTATACTCGGGCCATGTTCGCACAATGACTATCCACCAACAAATGAAGGAGGCTTAAATCCTTCTGGAGTTATCAGAAAACATTTTGATCTTTATGCCAATGTTCGTCCGGCTAGAAATAGACTCGGAAAATCAACTAGATTTCCCATGGGAATAGATTGTCTTGTTATGAGGGAAAATACAGAAGGCTTTTATTCTGATCGCAATATGTATCTGGGAGTTGGAGAGCTTATGCCAACCAAGGATGTTGCCATATCAATCAGAAATATTACCAGAAAAGGATCCATGCGGATTGCAGAAAGCGGATTTCAATATGCTCAAGAAAGAAGAAAAAAATTAGTCGCCGTTCATAAGGCAAATGTCTTAAGATATAGTGATGGTCTCTTTCTAGAGTGTGCGAGAGAAGTATCTAAGAAATACCCAGAAGTTGAATATAAAGAGCAAATTGTAGATTCTATGTCTGCATTAATTATAAGAGACCCTTCGGTATTTGATGTCATTTTAACTACGAACTTATTTGGAGACAATCTGTCAGATGCAACATCTGAAATTGCAGGAGGTCTTGGCCTTGCAGAATCGATTAATGCAGGTAGCGATTTTTGTATTGCACAGGCCCAACATGGTTCAGCCCCAGACATTGCGGGAAAAAACATTGCAAACCCTGTGTCAGCAATTGGTTCAGCAGCGATGATGTTGGATTGGCTAGGTAAAAAAAATAACAATAGTCAGTTAAAAGAAGTGGCCGATCTAATTGAAAAAGCGATAGACAAAATGGTTATTAACCCAGAAACAAGAACGCCCGACATTGGCGGAACATTATCTACTACTGAATTTACTATGAAATTAATTGAAAATTTGAAATAACTTAATTCGACAATATGGAAATATTAAAAAATCTTATTTTAGAGCCCTGTGTTTGGAAAGTTTCGGATTTCAAAAATGAAAATGAATGGACTTACACTTTTAATGAAAAGCAAATCTTAGAATTGGAATTAGCAGCCAAAAAAATTATCGATCAAAAATTAGCACCAACTTCTTTTTCAAAAAAAGACTTTATTTTAGATAGCTTGGCAGAAACATTAGATCAGCAGCTAGATGTTTTGCAAAATGGCCGTGGTTTTATTAGACTTAGAGGCTTAGACCCAAAAAAATACGACGAGTTGACCTTACAAACTATGTATTGGGGGATTTGCAGTTACATGGGCACAGGTATTCCGCAAAATTCAATGGGTGAGTTAATGAGTGGAGTAAAGGATTACGGAGATAAAAATGTTGGAGACAATCCGTACAGACAAGGAATTCGATTGCACAGAACTACTGCAAAAATTGATGCACATACAGATAGTTGCGATCATGTTGCTTTGCTTTGCGTTAAAAGAGCAGAAGAAGGTGGCGAGAGCGGAGTGATTAGCGCTCTTGCTCTTTATAACAATATTTTAAAAAACAAACCAGAATATCTAGAACCTTTGTGCAAAGGATTTTATATTGACCTTATTGGTAAAGGAAAATCAGAAAAGGAATTGAGCGCGCATCCCATTCCAGTATTTAGTTTTTTTCAAGGAAAGATGTGTTCTAGATTTAACAAAGGACAAATAGAGCTTGGGGCAGAAAGGCATTCAGGTGAATTGGACGCTTTAAGTAAGGAAGCCATAGAGTATCTTCAGTCATTAACAGAGAAGGACGAGTTTCATTTAAAAATGATGCTGGAAGAGGGTGATATACAAATTTTAAACAATAGAGTGACTTATCACACGCGAACAAAAGTAGTTGATCACGAGGATCCAGAAAAAAAGAGATTGTTGTATCGTGTTTGGTTAAATGCTCCTCAACCAAGACCCATGGCCCCAGAGTTTGCCAATCAATTAAACACTGGCGAACGTGGCGGTGTTACTAAGAGAATTCATTAATTTTTTGTCCAATATTCACCCAACCGATACAAAAGAAATTAACCTCAAGGATCACAAATGTTTTTTTGTGGGTGGAATAAAAACGATGATTGATAGCAAGGAAGTTATCAAAGGCACTATGTATGTGGAGCAATTCACTCCAGCAAACTACAAAAATAATCATAAAATTATTCTTATTCATGGAGGCGGACAAACAGGAGTTGGATTTTTAAGCACGCCCGATGGAAGAAGAGGGTGGGCTCATGATTTTTTACTTGCAGGATTTGAAGTGTTTGTTGTGGATCAACCAGGAAGAGGAAGGTCAGGTTATTCTTCCACATTATACGGAGAGTATATTGATAGAGAATTAGACATGGATGATTGTGAAAGAAGATTTACTTCTATGAAGGATCTTGGAAACTGGACTCAATCTAAGTTGCATTCACAATGGCCAGAAGATGGAAAAAGAGGAAATAAAATATTCAATCAATATATGGCATCACAAGTAAATACGATGGAAGATAGAATTGAAATTGAAAAGATGTCGAGAGTTGCCTTAGCAGACTTGTTAGATCAAGTAGGACCAGCTTTTGTTTTAGGTCACAGTCAAGGGGGTCCTTTTTGCTGGTTAGCGGGAGATGTTAGGCCCGATAAAGTATTGGGCTTGATCGCGGTAGAACCAAATGGACCGCCATTTTTTAATGTAGCTTATGGAGGGCATGCGCCTTCTCATTTAAAAAGTTCAAAAACTAATCAAAAAAGAGAAGGTGATAAAGACTGGTATGTCACGAGTTCAAAATCAGATAGGCCAGGAGGTATTACTTACTTTCCTTTGACTTTTGATCCGCCTCTTCTCGAGAGCGAATATTTGGTTGCGGAGTTGGATAGAGCGCAGACAGAACAAGAGCTGGTTCAATGTTATTTGCAAAAAGAGCCTGCTAGACAATTGACCAATCTAAAAAAAGTTCCGGTCTTAATTTTATCTGCAGAGGCCTCTTACCACGCACCTTATGATCACGGCACTAGTAATTTTTTAAAACAAGCTGGAGTGCAACATGACTTTTTTAGATTACAAGATTACGAAATAAAAGGTAACGGACATATGATGATGTTAGAATCTAATAATCACATTGTGGCAGATTTTATTTTAACATGGGTAAAAAATAAGATTTTAAAGAAAAACTGTTGATAAAAAGCCTATAATTTCATTTTACAATAAAAGTTTTTTAATGTTTAGTGCGTATTCTAATATTAACTAACAAGGGGAAAATAATGTTTAAAAAATTTTTAGCGATGATAGC
>Ga0208646_1000199_pt1 | contig 42169 bp, 40 predicted proteins | sample AntAceMetag02UK8_FD_184762 | JGI IMG/M metagenome (GOLD analysis project Ga0208646, IMG submission 184762) | Saline lake microbial communities from Ace Lake, Antarctica - Antarctic Ace Lake Metagenome 02UK8 (SPAdes) (version 2) | ecosystem: Environmental > Aquatic > Non-marine Saline and... | reverse complement strand
AGATGTTTGAAAAGATTGCTTATGAAAATCTGAGTGGGCGCCAACTTTACTTCTGGCTAAAAGATGAGGCTAAATACAAAACAAGGACGGGTAAACATCTTCATCTTGGAAATTTATATCTGATTCTCCGCAACCATTTCTACTACGGGACATTTCAATACCCAAAGAACAGTGGTGATTGGTATAAGGGTGCTCATGAACCACTTATAAGCAAAGCCCTATTCGATCAAGTACAAGAAAAGATACAAGTGCAAAATACCCGAGGTGGAGGCATGCAGACTAAAGAGTTCGCCTTCACTAAACTAATTACCTGCAAACTGTGCGGGTCAGGTATTACCGCTGATGAAAAGTATAAAACCCAGAAGAACGGAAACACACATCGCTACGTCTACTACGGGTGTTGCAAATCTAATGATAGAAAGTGTAAATCTGGGTACATAAACGAAGACGATTTGATAAAGCAACTTACGGGATTAATGGACGATATCGAATTCAACGAAATTGGCATGCGCCAAAAGATCAAATCTGAGATTGAGCGACATAAGAAATTCCAGTCAGGGTTGCTCGGCGAGAAAGAATCAAAAATAAAAGTGAGAGATGTCGAGGTTCGTAATTATGCTAAGTACATTCTCAGAGAGGGACAGATGCATGAGAAGCGAGAATTACTGTCGTGCTTAAAGAGTCGAATTAAGCTTGCAAGCAAAGTAGTTTCTATATAATAAATTGTTATCTCTTAAGGTAACATTGTGTTATATTGATTTAATGCAAAGCGATGATGCAAAAAAGCTTGGTAACAACTTAAAACGAATCAGAACAGAGAAAGATTTGTCTCAAGTAGATGTGGCCAGAGAATTAGATGTCAGTAGAGGGTTTGTCAGTAATCTAGAAAGTGGCAAAAGAAATCCTACTCTCTCTACTATTACTCGTTTAGCGAAAGCTCTAGGAGTAACCACTGACGAACTATTGAAATAAAAGCTACATGATTAAAAATTTCAACAATAAAACAGAAAAAGCTGGTGATGCTTTAAAACAAGACCTCCGAAATGGCAGTAAGGTTCATGTAGCAGCTGCAATTTTTTCTATTTATGGTTTTGAGACCCTTAAAAGAGAACTTAATCAAGTTGACTCACTTAAGTTTATTTTTACTGACCCGACTTTTGTAGAAACTGATAAGAAAAATAGAGAACAAAAGCTATTTGAAATCAATGCCAGTAATCGAATGAAGTCAATTAGTGGTACTGAATTTGAGATTAATTTAAAGAATCAGTTAAAAGGGAAGGTTATTGCTAGGGAATGTAGAAAGTGGATTGAAGAAAAAGTCACCATCAAGACTAATAAAGGTAGTAGATATATTCAGCCCCAGATTATCATAGATAATGGCAACGAAAAGTCTCTCTATAACGGAATAGATGAATTCAGTAGTGCTGGGTTTGGGTACGAGAGTGATAACGCTATCCTACGAGGTGTTATAAGGTCGGATGATTATGATATGACTCAGCAATTTCTTCAGAATTTCGAAGAGGTCTGGAATGATGAAACATCATTGAAAGATATAACTACAGAAGTTGGTGAATACATAGCAAATCTATACAAAGAGAATTCCCCAGAGTTTATATATTATTTAACTCTATACAACATATTCGATGAATTCCTTGAGAATATTACGGAAGATGAGTTGGCGAATGAAAAAACCGGTTTTAAAGAGTCTCTTATCTGGAACAAAATGTACGCATTTCAAAAGGATGCTGTGCTGGGTATAATAAATAAATTAGAGCGTTACAACGGTTGTATTCTTGCTGACAGTGTAGGGCTGGGGAAGACATTTAGCGCGCTTGGTGTAATAAAGTACTACCAAGAGCGGAATAAGAGTATTCTAGTACTTTGTCCAAAGAAGTTGGGAGACAACTGGTCAACCTTTTTAACTAATTATGAAGATAACCCGCTCTACGGAGACCGTTTTAATTATGATGTTCTTTTCCATACTGACTTATCTAGAGACAAAGGAATGTCAGGTAACATAGATTTATCCCGAGTAAACTGGAGTAACTATGACCTGGTAGTAATTGATGAGTCACACAACTTCCGTAACAACGATCCTCGAAAAGATAAGGTTACACGCTACCAGAAACTTCTAAACAACGTCATGCGTGAAGGGGTTAAGACTAAGGTGTTGATGCTTTCAGCAACACCTGTAAATAATCGCTTCACAGATCTTAAAAATCAGATAGCTCTTGCGTATGAAGGTCATACTAATGAAATTGACGAGCGTATCGATCCAAAGCGGTCTATTGACCAAATTCTTACCAATGCCCAAAAGACCTTTAATGACTGGTCTAAGTTGCCAGAAGAAGAGCGAACATCTACTGCACTACTTGGTCGGCTAAGTAACAATTTTGATTTCTTTAAGCTACTCGACAGTATCACTATTGCACGAAGTCGTAAGCATGTAGAGAAATACTACGACATGACGGAGATTGGAAAGTTTCCAAACCGCCTCAAGCCAATCACCCATCGCTCAAATATCACCAACTTACCTGATTTCATGGATATAAAAGAGCTCTACACTCAGCTCTCCCGTCTAAACATGTCGGTGTATTCTCCATTTGAGTATATTCTCGATAGTAAACGATCTTTTTATGGGGATATTTATGATACGAAAATAAACGAAGGTGTCAGCCTGGAGCAAAAAGATCGTGAAAAAAGTCTCCAGAAACTAATGCGGATAAACTTTTTGAAAAGGCTAGAGAGCTCAGTTGATTCATTCCGATTGACACTTGGTAAGTACATCACAAACGTTGAGATGACCGTGCGCGCTATAGAAGATTTTGAGAACAATGGTGGTGTCGGTACCACGGAAACAACCCAGATAAATGACGTCAATTTTGATACAGAAAGTGACGACTGGATGGATGAAGAGTTTAGTATTGGAGACAAGGTGAAGATTAATCTTGCCGATATGAATACTTCTGGTTGGAAGGAAGATTTGTTAGCTGATCTCGTGGTCGCAAAAGCAGTATTGAATGAAATGAAGCGGGTTACGCCCGAGCACGATCAAAAACTGCAAGATTTAAAGCGGTTTATTCAAGCCAAACAAGAAAAACCAATCAACCCTGGTAACAAAAAAGTCATTATCTTCACGGCATTTGCCGATACAGCAAATTATTTATACAAGAATATTAATGAATACAACAAAAATGAACTCCAGGTAGAAACTGCAAAAATCACTGGTAGCGGAAGTAATGAGTGTACTCTAGATATAGATAAGCAATTTAACAATCTATTAATCAACTTTTCACCACGCTCTAAACAGCGTCACGAACGTCACGATAATCAACCAGAGATTGATATATTGGTGGCAACAGACTGTATTTCAGAAGGTCAGAACCTACAAGATTGTGACATGCTAATTAACTATGACATTCACTGGAATCCAGTGCGTATCATTCAAAGGTTTGGGCGTATTGATCGAATCGGATCAATAAACAATGATATCCAATTACTCAATTTCTGGCCACAACTATCTCTAGACGACTACATCAATCTCAAAAACCGGGTCGAGAGTAAAATGTTCATGGTTGATGCTACTGCCACCGGTGAAGACAATGTTCTGACGAACAAATCATCAGACTTAATGTTCCGTAAGCAGCAACTAGAGAAGCTGCAAGAGGAGGTTGTTGATATTGAAGATATGGACTCAAGTATCTCAATTACTGACTTGGGACTCAATGATTTCCGGATGGACCTGGTTTCTTACCTACAGAAGAATGATTCCTTGGAGAATGTACCCAATGGAATGCATGCGGTGTGTCCAGCTGACGCTTCACGTGGAATCGAGCCAGGAGCAATTTTTGTGCTTAAAAATATAAACGAAGGAGTGAATATAGATAATATCAATCAGCTCCATCCCTTTTATTTAGTATATTTGAAAGATGATGGGTCAGTTCTTTCTAATCACCTTAGTGTAAAACAAACACTCGATACTTTGCGAATACTTGGGCGTGGGTCAAATGAACCAGTATCAGAAGCATTTGATAATTTTAATCAAGAGACAGACGATGGAGCTAAAATGGACTCTTACTCAGATTTACTAAATGGAGCAATCGAATCGATTCTGCATGTGAAAGATGAGGGGGACGTCGCAAGTTTGTTTAAGTCTGGAGGCACAACAGCTCTAAAAAACACGGTTAAAGGTCTTGAAGATTTTGAGCTGATTACTTTTATGGTTATTAAATAAATATGAATTTCAATCTCCCTGAACAAACTCACGTACATACTTTTATTCCAAAGAACACTTTTTTTAGTCGTGCGGTTGTAAATACCAAATTAAAAAAAGAGTTTACGGATGCAATTCAGAAAATAACGTGGGAGTACAAACTAGCTCCTGATACAGTAGGTATTGTATCTACAGAATCTGTAGAGGAGATTCAGATTTTTTACATCGAACTTAAAGAACAAGTTATACCAAAGAATGTTCTAAAACTCATTGATAAAACGATTGCCTACCCAATTCTATATAGGTTTATCTATAAAGATCATGAGGCGTTCGGAATTACTTTAAGAACTGTGGGAGATAAGAAATATTATTTTACTGAGTGGGACAATAGACCAGAATTTCGTTTCACAGGACAGAATTTAGAGCGAGTGTATGAGGGACTTGTGGCAGTATTTATTGGGCAAACACTCACTCCAGAGAAAGATTTTGTTACAATAGTAGAGCAAGATAAAGAAAAGGGCGGGTTGGAAAGAGAAATACAATCACTACAAAAGAAACTAAAAAGTGAGCCACATTTTAACCGTCAGGTAGAAATTAACACTCAACTACAAGGAAAAAAGAATGCATTAAACACCATTACTAACCAAGATTAAATATTATATGAAAAAACTTACCCAACACACAGCGGATATGACAGAAATGAACATCGAAAAGATGTCCGAGTTATTTCCATCAGTGGTAACTGAGAAAGAAGGAGAAGATGGCAAGACGTCTCGTGCGATTAACTTTGAATTGCTCAAGCAGGAGCTCAGTAATACGCTTGTTGAAGACACCGCAGAACGCTACCAACTCAGCTGGCCTGGAAAAAAAGCATCACTTCTAAAAGCAAACACGCCAATTTCTAAAACTCTCAGACCAGACTATGAGAGTAGTATTAATTTTGAAAACACTCGAAATGTATTTATCGAAGGTGATAATTTTGAAGCATTGAAGATTCTGCAAGAATCGTACCTTGGGAAGGTAAAAATGATTTACATCGACCCGCCGTACAATACTGGTACAGCAATGATTTACAATAATGATTTTTCCAAAAATAAGACCACTGCGGACGAAGATGTAGGTGCGATAGATTCTGAAGGTGTAAAAATGTTTAGAAACACCGACTCGAATGGTAGATTTCATAGTGACTGGTTATCAATGATGTTTGAAAGAATTGTTGTAGGTAGAGACCTTCTTAAAGAAAATGGTTTTATGGTTTTAGCTATTGATCATAACGAGTTGCATAATCTAATATCAATTTGTGACGAAATATTTGGTGAGGGGAATAGGCTGGGTATTATCACTGTTGTACATAAACCAGAAGGTAGAAATCAGGAAAAATTCTTTGGTACAAGTAATGAATTTATGCTTGTTTATGCAAAAAATATTGATAACGCAGATTTCTTCAAAGTTGTCTTGGATGAGGCTCTTGCAGAAAAATTTGATAAATCAGATGATGATGGAAATTTTAAACTCAAAAACTTCATCAGGCTCTCAGACGGAAAGTATAGTCTAAGAGAGAATAAGCCTCATTTTTATTACCCAGTCTATGTAAGTGATGATTTAAAAGACGCTTCTCTTAAGAAAATCGATGGATACAGCGCAGTGTATCCTATTACTGAGGCGGGACAAGAAAGAACATGGAAAACCACTGGAGAAACTTTCTTGGAAAGATTCAGAGATGGAAATATTGAGGTGGTAAAAAATAAGGAAGGAGATATCCAATTTTTTGAAAAATTACGTGAGGATCAAGTAGTAAAGACTCATTGGGTAGACAAAAAATATCATGGCTACCATTTTGGTACTAAAATAATTGACAATTTATTAGGGGCAAAGACTTTTGATTTTCCAAAGTCACTTCCTCTAATGATGGATGTTTTAAAACTAATGCTTGGGAAAAATGACTTAATATTAGATTTCTTTTCAGGCTCTGCTACTACTGCTCATGCTGTAATGCAACAAAACGCAGAAGATGGTGGTAGTCGAAAGTTTATTATGGTTCAATTGCCGGAGGAAACGTTGAAGGATAGCGAGGCATCAAAAGCAGGTTATAAAACTATTACCGAGATTGGTCGTGAACGTATCCGTCGTGCATCTACTAAGATCAAAGAAGACTTTAAAGACAAGTTAACTGACCGAGAAACACCACTAGATACTGGCTTTAGATCCTATGTCGTCGCCGACACAAATATGAAAGATGTGCAAAAACATCCGAATGAATTTGAGCAAGGAAAACTTATGGATCTTGCTGATAATATAAAAGAAGACAGAACTGCTACAGATTTGCTTACACAAGTTATGCTTGAACTAGGTCTTACACTCGATCTTCCAATCGAAGAGAAAAAGGTTGGTAAAAATACTGTCTTCTACGTATCAGGTAATTCGCTTGTGGCATGTTTCGATGAAAAGATTCCTCTGACATTGATTAATGAAATAGCAAAATCTCAACCACTGAAGGTTGTATTCAAAGACGCTAGTTTTGCTAATGATGATGATTTAATTAACTCCGAGACACATCTCAAGCGTCTGTCTCCAGATACTACATTATTAATCCTGTAATATTTATGAAACTCAAATTCAAACAACAGTCATATCAAAAACATGCCGTGGAATCTATTACGAGAGTATTTACGGGACAGACCAAAGGACACAGAAAAGAAGTTGTTGGTCGTGCTGGATTATTTGCAGACGAAATTTTTTCTAATAAAAAGCTAGAACTCACTGATGGTGATCTTTTAAAAAATATTCAAGAACTTCAAAAAGAGCAAGGGATTGATATGGTTAAAAATTACCAAGGTCCAAACTTTACTGTAGAAATGGAAACTGGTACAGGGAAGACATACGTATACACCAAGGCTATGTTTGAGATGAACAAACAGTATGGTTGGAACAAATTTATTATCATGGTACCTAGTATCGCCATCCGAGAAGGTGTGCATAAGTCACTCCAGATTACTGCTGACCACTTTCAGGAAGAGTACGGTAAAAAGCTTCGCTTCTTTATTTATGACACAAAAAATAAGTCAAACCTCACCAACATCAAGAACTTCGCTCAGACTGCCAATATTGAAGTGATTATTATGAATTACCAAGCTTTTGGTCGTAAGAGTAAGGATGCGCTCAAGATGTACCAAAAGCTTGATGAGCTGCAGAGTGAAAAACCGATTGATATTATTAAGCGTGCGCGACCAGTGTTAATTATCGACGAACCTCAGAGGTTTGGTGGTAAAGACGGTGCAGCTATAAAAATGCTCTCCGAGTTCAACCCACTGTTTGTCACTCGCTATTCGGCTACCCACAAAAAAGATGAAGAATACAACAAAATCTACCGTCTGGACGCCATCGACGCCTACAACCAAAAGTTGGTAAAGAAGATTAAGGTGAAGGGAATAGAGGTTAAAGGCAATACTGGTACTAACAGCTACGTGTTTCTTGACCGTATACACGTGAGTGATAAATCGTACCCAACTGCGACCATCCAGATGGAGTTTGAGCAGAAGCTGGGAAGTGGTATCAAAAAAGTCTTGAAACGGGTAAAAGAAAAAGACAATCTCTTTGATCTATCAGGCGGTCTCGCACAATACCGCGAGCAGTTTGTAGTCAGTGAAATAAATGCCAATACCAATACGATTAAGTTTCTTAATGGTGTCGAGCTACGGGTTGGGCAGGTGCTAGGTGATATAGACGAGCTCCATGTGCGCACCATTCAGATACGCGAAGCAATTGCTTCACACCTTGAAAAAGAACGAGCGCTGTTTGATAAGGGGATAAAAGTCCTGTCGCTGTTCTTTATCGACGAAGTAGCAAAGTACCGTAAGTACGACGCTAACGGCAACCAGCTCAAGGCTGTTTACGAAGAAATTTTTGAACGTGAGTACGCGGACGCTGTGGCGCAGTTAGAGTTTTTTAGTGATGAGTACCGAGCGTACCTAGACAAACATCCGGTCGAGAAGATTCACAACGGGTATTTCTCGATTGATAAGAAGGGGAAGGCGGTTGACTCCAAGGAAGCGCGTGGCGACAACGGTAGTGACGACGTCGCTGCCTACGACCTGATCATGAAACACAAGGAGCGATTACTGTCCTTTGCCGAGCCAACCCGATTTATTTTCTCACACTCAGCTTTGCGGGAAGGTTGGGATAACCCAAACATCTTCCAGATATGTACGCTCAAGCACGCCACGGCAGAAATTAGTAAACGCCAAGAAATTGGACGAGGACTTCGAATTGCGGTTGATAATAACGGTGACCGAATGGACGAGAGTGTGCTGGAGCAAGAGTTTTTTGATGTAAATACCCTTACCGTAATAGCGAGTGAGTCGTACGACAATTTTGCCAAGCAACTACAGAAAGAAATACTCAGCTCACTATCAGACCGGCCAGCTATCCTCAATGCCAGCGTACTGAAAGACCGAGTGCTTAAAAACGCCGCAGGTGCTGAATACACATTTACCGAAGCGAAAGCAATGGACTTGATAATCGACTTTCGAACTAGAGGCTACCTCGATGCCGATTATAAGGTGACTGATGCGCTAGTGACAGCGATTGAAAATAAAACTGTCACCCTGCCTGAAGCGCTACAACCCTTTATAACCGAAATGAGTGAACTATTGCTCAAGGTGCATGCCACAGCAACCTACAGCGCGTCGGACGATGATAGAGCTGACAATATTGACATGAGACACGTTGAGCCAAACGAAAACTTTGCTAAAAAAGAATTTCAGGACTTATGGAGTAAAATCAAAATTAAGACTGTTTATGATGTGACGTTTGAAACTAGTGAATTGGTGAAGAATAGCGTGAAAGCAATCGATGCCCAGCTGGCTGTGTCACAAGTCAGTGTCCGTATTACCGAAGGCGGACAAACGGATGAACTCAGCCGTGAAGCGTTGGTCGGCGGTGCTGCCCTAGTTGGTGGCAAAACTAGAAATGAAAAAACGAGTAATTTGCTCGGTCATATTCGCTATGATGTGATTAGAGAAATTGCTAAAGATACTAACTGTACTAGACAGACTGTGGCAAACATTTTAAAAGATATTTCACCACTACAATTTGCACTTTTCAAAGTAAATCCCGAGCACTTCATTCGCGAGTGCGCGCGCCTGATAAACGAACAAAAAGCGACCATGTTGATTGAAAACATTACTTACCATAAGACAGACCAAACGTATGACAACGATATTTTCACTATCAATAGCCTAAAGGGGTCATTAGCAGCGGATATCTTGGCCGTGAAGAAACATATCTATCAGTATGTGAAAACCGACTCAGCCATCGAGCGAGCGTTTGCCAAAGAGCTCGATAACGAAGGGAGTCCAGTAGCTGTCTTTGCCAAGTTACCCCGAGGTTTTAAAATCGCCACGCCAGTAGGCAACTACAACCCCGACTGGGCGATAGTGTTTGATGAAGCAGATGTAAAGCATATCTACTTTATAGCCGAGACCAAAGGCAGTATGAGCACCATGCAACTCAAAGAAATAGAGAAAAAGAAAATCGAGTATGCCCGCAAACACTTTGCCCTACTGGCAGCAGAGAGCAAAACCGAAATCCGCTACGGTGTGATTGATAATTACCAGAGTTTATTAGACAGAGTGATGAAGTAATTGATATGACACTTTCCAAATCAAATTACTTAATTCTCATTAAATAACAGCTTCGTAATAGAGATAGAACATGAAATAACAAAACCGCTCAATTGAGCGGTTTTGTTATTTAGCTGGACTTACTGAGATTAGTGGGGCATTAACCCCTCTCGGTAGGTCTCGCTAGTTGGTGCCCGCGCAAAGAATCGAACCCCACTCGGTAGGCCTCCCTAGCGGGGTGTATGAATCTTTGATAATACTGTCTGCAAAACAAATATAATAATCAGTACGCCAATTATCAAACTACTTGGGGGTAAATCAATAAACAAGGCAATTAACAAACCCATAGTTACTGACAAAACAGAGATGAGAGTAGATAAAAGAACTAAACCTTTGAATGACGAAACCCAAGATTTTGCAGTCAAAACGGGAATCACTAACAAGGCACCAATGAGAAGACCTCCGATAGTCTTAATACCAATCCAAACGACAATCGCCAGTATCCAGAAATAACATAATAGTACTAGCTGTGGTGTGCGACGAAATGGAATGAGGTAGCGTGGATTTTGTGTTGCGCCAAGTAATGGGTACCATAAATAATAAACGACAATACCGACGAACAGTGTTGCAATTATGATTGCCACTAAGTCGCTACCAGTTAAGGTCAAGATACTGCCAAAGAGATAATTTTCAAAAGAAAACCGTGTGTTGCGAGCTAGGTGAACAAAGGCTAAGGCAATCGCCAACCCGCCACTCAGGAAAAACATAGCTAGGGCATCTGGACTGTAGACATTTTTATCAAGTAGCCACCAAATCAGCGTACTGACGATAAAGAGGGCTGGTAGTGCACCCCACCAAGGACTAAAGCCAAAAAAGACTGCTCCACCGATTCCCGCTAAAGCCACGTGGGCAAACATATCAGAAGCAATAGATTGTCTACTTGCCACCACAAATGGACCGAGCAAGCCGGCTAGTATTGCCATGCAGATACCACCAAGGAAGGCATATTGCACAAAGGTGTAAGTAAATAATTCCATAATTAACAGTGATGATGAATGGCTTTGTTTCTAAGACCAGTGAACGATGACGGATGACAATCAGTGCGTAGTGTCTTATTCAAACACAATAGCCTGTCACTAATGGGTAAAACGCTTTCAATGTCGTGAGATACCAAGAGGACGGTAATCTTATGGTCTGTTTGTAGGTGTCGAATGAGGCCATACAAACCATCTCGTGAAGCATAGTCCACAGAAGCTAATGGCTCATCAAGCACGAGGATGGTTGGGTCTGACAAGAGTGCTCTCGCAATCGCAATTCGTTGTTGTTCACCACCAGAAAGACTAGAAAACGATTGGGAAAGGATACTTTCAGCTAGCCCAACGTGTGTAAGGGTTTTTGCAAGGTCTACTGGTAGACTGCTTTTACGATACAGCGGGGTCATTCCAATTAACAAATACTCTCGTACCGACAATGGTAGTTGATATGTGTCCAAAGAAGTTAGTTGTGGGATGTATTGTATTCGCTCATTTGGACTGATGGTAACTGTTCCTGTGAAATTATTGTCTAGTCCAAGAATAATTTTTACTAAAGTTGATTTACCTGCTCCGTTTGGCCCAATCAAAACAGTGAGAGAACCTCTCTTTAGATTGAAGCTGATATCTTCTATTACACCCCGATTATTAATCGTTTTTGTAACACAAATTACTTCTACTGGATTGTTATCTACTGCAACCATAGGCAGTCGTCAAAGCATCAAGATTTGTTTGCATCAGTGAGAAATAATCTTCACCCGCTGGCACAAAATATTCAATCGGATTAATAGTAATGAGTGCTAGACCCGTCTCCCTTGAAAGAGTGTCAGCGAACTCAGTCACCGAACTTTCCTCAGTCAAAATTGTAGTAATACCTTCTTTTGCTTCTTCAACTAATTCAGCTAACACTTTAGCAGACGGTTCATCTTGAGTTGAGATACCAGCAATCGGGTGCATGTCTAGATTATACCTTGCACTGAGATAGCTAAAGGCATCATGAGACACGATAGCTTCTGGAACGGTACATGAGCTCAAGCGAGTGCTGTAGCTAGTGTCGAGCGCTTTTAGCTCGGCAATTAAAGTAGCGCCATTTGCTTCGTAAGTGTCCGCAGCTCCAGGATCAATCGCTACCAATTTTTCAACGATCTCCTTTACTATATCTTGCGTCAACACTGGATCAAGCCAAACATGTGGATCAAATTCACCGTGACCATGTTCATCTTCTCCTTCGTGGGCATCCTCACTCTCATGTTCAGTTTCCTCGACATGCTCAGCTTCTTCTCCATGACCATGTTCGTCTTTCTCACTGAGTGATAATAATTTGACATGTTCTGTCGCAATCAGTACTGGCACTTGGCGGGCGTTTAGTTGTTCAACAACACTGTCTCCCCAAGGTTCAAATTCTGCCCCAAGTAAGATCACTAAGTCTGATGATTGTAGGGTCGTAATATCTTTAGCTGATGGAGTAAAGTCGTGTGGGTCGAGGCCTTCACCAATATTAATAACGGTTGCTTTGTCACCAACAATTCTTTCAGTAAAGTATGCGAGGGGATAGAACGAGGCACTAATAGTAAGTGTCTCATCTTCTTGATTAGAGTCACCCTGTACATCGTTAGTGTTTTCAGAATTATTGTTGGCAACAAAACTAACAAATAATAAAATGGCCAACACTGCAACCACTCCCCCTAACAAATATTTTTTATTCATAAATTTATATTAATGCAATTATATTGCATTAATATATCCCCTAATCTTAAAGAATGCAATGTTATCAGTAGCATAATAATGCAATCTACTTGCGTTTATGTTTTTATTCCAGTATATTTATAGTCAACGCTTATGAATACCTCATCCAAAAAAATTCCCGTCACCGTTATTACAGGGTTTTTAGGCAGTGGAAAAACTACTCTCATCAATCGTATTTTAATCGAAGAGCACGGCATCCGTTTTGCAGTGATAGAAAACGAATTTGGAGAAATTGGAATTGACCAAGATCTCGTTTTAAATGAGAAAGAAGAAGTGATTGAAATGAACAACGGCTGTATTTGTTGTACGGTCCGTGGTGACCTGATTCGAATTATTAAGAAACTAGTGGCCAGTGAGCGTCCACCGGAACATATTTTGATTGAAACAACAGGGCTAGCCGACCCATCACCAGTCGCACAGACGTTTCTCACTGACCCTGATATAGCCGAGTCTACCTATTTAGACGGTATCGTCACTGTAGTTGACGCCAAGCATATTGCAGATCACCTCATTAATACACCAGAAGCAAAAGACCAAATTGCTTTTGCTGACGTTATTCTACTTAATAAAATTGATTTGATTACCGAAGATGAGCGTATTAAGTGTGAAGAGAGTGTGCGAGAAATTAATCGGTTTGCTATTCTTCACACGGCCCAAAACGCCGAAGTTTCAATAAAGGCATTATTTAATATTGGTGGATTTGATCTTAATCGGGCACTAGCTATTAATCCAAAGTTTCTTGAAATAGAGTACCCATTTGAGTACGGTGGTCTTTATCGACTTTCTGCTGGAGAATACAAGCTCTCGGCGTCTCCCTTTGAAGAAGAAGACAGTATTAAAGTAATTCTTGGCGCTAGCGAGGATGCTGTATCTGAAGAGTATTTAGTAGAAATTGCCAATCCTGGGGCAATACTGTTTTCTGGACCATACGAAACAAAAGTAGGTGGATCAAAACTATCAATTTTAAAGACTCCACAAAAACTAGAAGTGAAAGAAGAAAATACCAAATTCTTGATTACTATTGAAAAGGCCGGAGTGTACGCACTTTTTACCGAACATACCCCTGAGGAGTTTGCCTTGAAATTATCTAATGAAAATGATGAAGAAATATTACCCGAAGTAGCTAAAGCGTTTAGGACAGCTCATACCCATGATGCCGAAGTGAGTTCGGTAGGTATTGAGGTAGTTGGCGACTTACATCCTGAAGCGTTTCAAGAATTTGTCTATGGTTTAACAGAATCGTTCGGCAATGAGCTCTATCGGTATAAAGGTATCCTAGCAATTGCTGGACACGACACACGTTACGTTCTTCAGGGAGTGCATATGCTTTTTGAAATACAACCAGGCAAAGTGTGGGGTAAGGACGAAGAACGAAAAAATACCATTGTGTTTATTGGGAAGAATCTTAATAGAACAATCCTCACACACGGATTTTTAGCTTGCAAAATATCATGATATTAGGCTTTTTAGGTAAAGGTGGTAGTGGTAAATCTTCTGTATCGACACAAATGGCACTTTTTCTGCATGAACAAGGAAATAGAGTTTTAGCCATTGATGCTGACCACAATATGGACTTGTCGTATAACCTTACCAAAGGGGAACTTCCAGCAATGCAGTATCTAAGTACCAGCCTTGATGATATTAAAAATTATATTGGTCTAGCTGAAAATCAGAAATATACAGACGCTTTTTTAACTCCAGATAATAAGTCATTCGCACTTTCACCAGCAGACGACGTTACCGCTAAGTTTTCAGTACCAATTAGTGATCGAATCAATCTTATGGCAGCTGGTCCACAAACAGACACTGTTTTACATGGAAAAGCTTGCAGTCATAGCTTAACTACCGCCCTTAAGGTGTACCTACCCCTCCTTCAGCTAAAAGAGAACGAAATCGTAGTAGTTGATGAAAAAGCTGGGGCTGACGGCGTGACAACCGGTATTGTCACCGGGATTGATGTTGGGGTTATTGTTTGCGAGCCTGCTTTGCATAGTATCAAGACGGCGAAGCAAATTGCTGAGCTGATGGATTTCTATAACACCCCGTATGTATTTGTAGGAAACAAGATTAGCGATAGTGAAGACAAAGACTTTATTGATAAAGAGCTTGGTTTTGTACCGACTACGTATTTGATGCAAAGCGGTGGAGTTAAAAGAAATCCATCTGAGCTCGTATCAGAGTGGCAAGACGAACTAACCCAAATTCTTGTAGCTGCTAAAGAACTTAATAAGAATGATCGACTAGAACGAACGAAAGAAAAATTTGCCCGCAACCAAGAGTTCGCTAGTCACTAATCGTTTTCACCCCTTTGTATCTCTTTGGATATAAAGGGGTGGCAATGATGCCACTGATTTTGTTCTTCAACCCCAAAGCGAGGTACACACCATGTGCTACAAATGCGACAATCCCGAAATGGCTGGCTTGCACGCTGGTCATCTGCCCCTCTTGCAGGGAGCAATGCCCAAGCAATCGGGCCTGGCAAGTGATCTGTTCACGGCTTTGACCGCCACTCTCAATCCGCACCTGCCAATTTTGCCTGCACTTTTGGCAATGGCTGAAGCGGTTGAGCGTGAAGACTTCGGTGTTCTCGGTGACCACCGGTTGATTCGTCTGCCGCTCTCGATCATCGGCACGGACAAAGTGAGGTATCGTACCGAGCTGGTCGAGCATCTGCACGAGACCATTCTCTCGGCTCGTATGTCCGAGATCACCATCGAAGCAGTTCGCAAGGCGTTGCGTCCGCATGGCCTCTGCATCCTGTTTCTCTGCTCGTGTGGCGTGGTGATGGGTAAATGCCGTGATGTTCGCGCGTACTACGGCAGTGACGACCATGTTCGCATGGATCGCCTGCGGTCGGCGATTGATGCGGCGGGAAATCCCGTGGTGGAAATCGAGTCGTTCACAGACATCATGGTTCCGACCATGGATCTGCACCACAACGGTGCCGAAGAACGTCTGTTTGCACGCATCCGCGAACTGACGCAGATCGCTTCTGCGGCGGGCCATACCGACTACGGCTGGATCGAACGTGAACTGCAACAGTTCACGGACGTCGCACACCCCTTGTTGGCAGTGGCCTAAGGCTCATGGTCCGCTTTCGCTCAAGCGGAAGCGGACCATTTTTATAGTACAATTAAAAAAATATGAGATACAGCAAAAATCGTGATCAAATTTTAGAACTAATTCAAACAGCAAAAAATCCTGTTTCTGCTAAGGTAATTCATAGTGCTCTTGGTACACTTGATCTGGTGACGGTGTATCGTAATCTCGATTTTTTTACTAAGGAAAAAATGATAAAGAAACTTTACTTAAGTGGAAACGAGGCAGTCTACGAATTCAATCGTGATACGCATCACCACGCTGTCTGTACTGACTGTGATAAAATCATTCACTTTAAAGCTCCTGACGAAAAGATAAAGAAACTACTGGATCTAACAGACTTTCAAGTTAAGGAACTCGAAGTGACAGTGAGAGGAATTTGTAACCATAAGAAATAGATATGTGTGGCGTGTGCGGATTACCAAGTACTCATGTAAATACCATCCAGACAATTAGTCTGATACCTATTTTCTTGCTAGTTTTTACTACTTTTTTTTGGGCTTGGTGGATAGTAACAAGAATCAGAATTGAGAATTACTTTTTAAACAAATTCGTAAAAATCTGTTCGTATTGTAAACGCGTAAAAGAGTACTTTCATCCACATCAAGGATAATTTTCTATTCGAGCGTATCTCGAGGATGCAGAGTGTATAAGATTTGTACCTTAATAACAATAAACCACTCAAATTGAGTGGTTTATTGTTTGGCTAGACTTACTGTAGTTTATGAGGTGTTTAAGCCTCTCAGTAGGTCTCGCTAGACTGTGCCCGCGCAAAGAATCGAACCCCACTCGGTAGGTCTCCCTAGCGGGGTGGCTTTAAAATATAATTAAAACCACCAGCGTTTCTGGTTTCGCATTGGGGTCATTTCGCTGACCATTAAAATATCCTTGTTTTGAGCCCTCTCGGTAGGTCTCGCTACGTGGTGCCCGCGCAAAGAATCGAACCCCACTCGGTAGGTCTCCCTAGCGGGGTGGCTTTAAAATATAATTAAAACCACCAGCGGTTCTGGTTTCGCATTGGGGTCATTTCACTGACCATTAAAATATCCTTGTTTTGAGCCCTCTCGGTAGGTCTCGCTAGTTGGTGCCCGCGCAAGGGATCGAACCCCTCTCAGTAGGCCTCACTAGAGGGGTCATGCTAATTCTAGGAACTCATCTGCGGTATATGTCCCACAATAAAATTAACCCGAGACAGGTTCTAAGTTATTTACAATTGACTCACCATTATCTGATGATTCCAGAATTTGTCTAAAAGTTTCCTGATTAACGAAATATACTTTAACCCCGTTCTCAATCATTGCATCCAGTGCCGAATCTACTGACTCTGAATCGGTAGGCACAACAGATTCTTCGCTTGTATATTCCATTTCACGCAAACCTTTTTCTAAATCCGTTTCAAAAGTGTCACTTGGTAAAGAGTATACAGTTCCTCCAGTATCTAAAGCAGTAAATCTTTCTTTGTCTGAAATGATAATGTACGGCACCCCGTCCATTGCCCCCGACTGTGTCCAGCTATCATCTGTATCAACCAAAAACATCATAGCCATTGCTTTACTTGGGGTGGCGAATATTTGAGCACCTTCATTTTCATCACGTCTTTTGCCAATACGTGGTTCAAATTTTTCTATATCTTTGTTTCTGCTGGCATGATAAAGAATGGTAGGTTTTTCTGGCTTTGGTGTAAAGCTTCTTTCTGATTCCATGTATTTATGATGCTAGGTTTATGTATCTACCGTCTTTGTATGGAGGATAGCAAATTTCTATAAATGTTAAGTCCTCAATTGCTTCCCATTGCATGGTTTCGCCAATCTTTACCTCTACTTCTTTTTGCTCTGATGGAAAATTATATGTTATCTTTTCTCCCTCTGTAGTAACGATAGTAAGTACACCTACTCCGCTTTCAAATACTTCCAATGTCTTATGTCCCGCAATTACTTTTTGAAGAGGTGTTTTGTTTCCTTTCGTTACTTTTACTCTACCTAGATCTTTAGTGTCATCATCTACAAATTCATAGACATCACAAATGACACCATCTTTGACAGTTATGCTTTCAACAAAATTAGTTTTCTGACCTTCAAATTCCATTTATATATTATATAGATAACAAGCTGAAGGACAACTATTAGAAGAGTTGTCCTCCTATCCATACAAAACAGCTACACAAAATGCAGTTTAAAACATACACAAAATCACCTGCGGTTCTAGTTTCGCAGAGGGGTCAATATGGGGACTTTCAAAATATCGTTGTTTTGAGGCCTATCGGTAGGTCTCGCTAGTTGGTGCCCCCAGAGGGAATCGAACCCCCATCCAAAGCTTAGAAGTCTCTTGTTTTATCCATTAAACTATGGGGACGGTGTGGCATGAGATACAATACCAGATTTTCAGTAATATAGAAATAAACAAGGGCGCCCACAAGATATAAAAAATTGTGTATGGGGCGCCCTGCGTTGTGTTTGAGCTATCACTTCAGCGGATATCTCGTTGCAACATCTTCGAATTCGCGGCCGGCTTCAAGGAGAGTGCCATGGTGGACCGCTTTCCATAGATTAGGATGATTGTCTCGAAGTGCCTGAGCTGTAGTAAGGACATGCATAGTCTTTCCTCCTTGCTATTGATGCCTTACTCCCACTATACTCCTGTATAAAAAATAACTCTGTGATGAAGGGGGATAAGTGGGGGTGAGTGAGCTGTGGAATAGTGCTGCCACTTGGTATGGAAAAAGAAATTGATAAGATGACTTGGAAGTTAGTAAAGCAAATACGAACGAAGAAATAAAAAAGCCACCTTCCGCCGAAACGAAAGGTGTCTTTCAGTTTCATTGATCTAGGTGGCATCAGAAGCAGGTTGCTACTGCTTGGGCGGTCTTTTTATCCAAACCCATTCCGAACCGTCGACCTTGCTGACCAGCTTTTGTGTTGGATCGAATTGTTCCGAGCGTAGTTCGACTGAAACTGGCCATGCTTCATACGCGAACGGAATAGGATACTCGACCGCTTCCTGCACACTGATGTCTGGCCAGATTCCTGGGGGAAAATTGCAAACAAGTCCAGGTTCAGGTCTGATACCAAAATGGTCACGCATGAACCGTTTGGCATGGTCGCAGACGTCCTTGTCGTCTTTACCTTCCATAACGAATGCGGTCGGGCTTTTACAGCCCTCTTGGCTTTTGAAACCCTTGGGGTAGAGAACATGCGAACCCCAGCCAAGAACCTTTACATAGATGCCACGGCGCCGGACGCCGATTTTGGCGCCGTCGTCACGTGGTTGAGACAAGGCGACGATAGATGTGCCTGTCTGGGACATTTCCAGTTTGAGCTGGTCGTAGATTGCAGGGTTCCATGTGGTCACATCGACCCCATGTTCTTTCATGCTGTCGACGAGCGACGGCTGTAAGTCGGGTGTGGTCATCTTCATTCTCCTAATGGGTTTGAGTTGTGGGGAACTTATTGGTCATCATAACCTCAAAGCAGACCGCACTATATAATTAAAATGAACGTTTGTACAGTGCAGGACTCCTGTATAATAAGGGAAATATGGCTAAAAGATTAGAAGAGCTTTACACGGCAAAACAAAACGATAAGGTCACATCCTTTTCAGGATGAGGATGGTTTTACATTGGTTTCGGATTATCCTGAAGGTAGGGCTTCGTCTGAAAAAACTTACTAAAGTTAGATGGGTCATTATTTTCTATAAGTGAGTAGACAAAGCCAAGCCGAGTAAAAAAGAAATCAGATAGAGCTGAAATTGTTTCTTTGTTGGCAACAGAGAGTTTTATATATCTATTTTGCACCTCTTCCAGTATTTCTCCTTTTTTTATCTGAACTAGTTCTTTTTGAACTGGGTCTAAAGTATCCTCTATTAACGATAGTGATTTAACTAAACTAACCTTTTGCTCATAGAATGAGTCTATATGTACATGCTTCCTTCTTTTTTCCCGCGCCTCCCGAAGTAGTTTGCTAATGCTGGTGGTGATATGAGTCAACAGTTCATCTAGTTGAACAACCTCGTCTTTCTCAATGTCACTTCCTTTAATATCTTGCTTCAAAAGATTGACGGTGGTAAACATTCTTTCCTGGAGTCTGTACAGGTTATCTAGATAGGACTGAATATGATATTCAAGCGCTTCATGTTTTGGAATTATCGACTCATCGATATAAAACTCTTTGTAATAGATATCGTATCTTCCCACCCTCTCCATTATTGAAGATATGTCACCTAATTTGACAAAGTATTTACAAGCCATTTTTTCGCTAGTCGTTTTCGCTTTTTGCTGACCACTAAGGACATCAATGTGATGCCTGTCAGTAAAATACTTAATAAGTGTGCTGTAGGGGGTTTCTTTCATAAAAGTTATTATATCCTAAATATACAAATCCAAGGAAATATAGTGATGTGTAGCTACAGTGTAACTATAGTCAGAGCAGATTCGTTAGGGCCGCTCGAGACATTAAATATCTCGAGTAGTACGCGAAAAGAGACTTGTCCCGCTTTTTCTAATTCCTTTCAGTCATAAGAACGCTGGACGCGACTCACTTGTTCGCAGGCTCACAGCGCTCCGTCGTTCAAGTCTCTACGGAAGCAAAGCAGTTTGCTTCCTCTTCGCGCACAAGAAAAACCGCCAGAGGCGGTTTTTACTTTGGTGCGCGAAGAGAGACTTGAACTCCCGACATCTTCAGTGTAAATGAAGCGCTCTACCAACTGAGCTATTCGCGCGTATGGGTATTTCTAAATAACACAGATGTGTATTCAGGTAAGGGATATAGTACCTTTTTTTTAAAATAATTCAATAGCGTGTGTATGAGTAGACGAAAGCTGTTGGAGCTGTATACTTGTCTGCAATGGTTGAAATCTATTGTATTGCTACGGGGAAGGTTCAAAATGTTGCGTACCGTGACTATGTACAGACTTCAGCGGGGGAGCTGGAGATTTGTGGATGGATTCGGAACCTCTCTGATGGTTCCGTTGAGATATGTGCCCAAGGCTTACCCGACACACTTAAGGATTTTGTGGAGTATCTCTATGAGGGTTCATTGCGAGCGAAGGTGGAAGCAGTTTCTATTGATTGGCGTACTGCAAAAGAATCCTATGATGATTTTAGTATAAATCATTAGTATGAAAAGCAGTATCCAAGTACGAGAAATATATACTGAGTATGCAGCGTGTATCGATGCAGCCTTATTACAGGTGTGTACGTCACAGAGTGATCTTCCTATGTATAAGCATCTGGCGTACTTCATGGGCTTCTACGATGAGACCCTTACGCCAGTTACTTCATACGGGGGAAAACGTTTTCGGTCGGCGGTGTCATTGATGCTGGCTGATTGGTATGGAGACAAAGAGGCAGGGATTGCTGTCGCAACCTCTATAGAGCTGTTCCATAACTTTACCCTTATCCACGATGATATTGTCGACGAAGATACGCTGCGACGTGGCCGTCCTACCGTCTGGAAATTGTTTGGCACAGACCATGCTATTAACAGTGGGGATGCACAGCTGATTTTGTCTCTGCAGGTTATTACCGATTCTAATACGCTATCAGCCGAGCAAAAGGTCGCTGCAACAGCCTTTTTGACCAAACAGTATCTGAACGTGATAGAAGGGCAGCATCTGGACTTTACCCTTACCGACGCCCCCTTGGGTGATAGTAGTGTCACAAAGGCTGCGTACATGACTATGATTGAGAAAAAAACTGCAGACCTCATCGCTGCAGGTACAATGGTGTCAGGGGTAGTGTCTGGTCAGAGTGATGCCGAGTGTGCAGCCTTGTTTGCTTATGGATACAATCTTGGTATTGCCTACCAACTGTGTGACGACGTGGTGTCGATTTGGGGTACACAAGTCCAAACTGGAAAACGTCCGCAGGGAGATATTTTAGAGAAAAAGAAAACCATGCCAATCTTACATTTGTTCGAACAGGGAAATAATGCTACAAAGCAGTCTCTTCTGGAGTTGTATACTAGTGATGCATGTATGACCACAGCAGATACACAGACTGTGGTGGCACTCCTTGATGAATATGATGTGTATACATACATGAGTTCAGAGACTGAAAAGAGCGCGTTAGCTGCAAAAGATGCAGCTACAACACTTTCTTTGCAACCAGACCAGAGAGACAGGTTATTAGACATCGTTGATCAGTTACTTCCTGATATACAAAAGATATGAATATAGAAATTTTATTTGAAAATGATGATGTGGTGGTTATTGATAAACCGACGGGAGTTATGGTGCACCCTGACGGGTTTCATCAAGAGCAGACTGTGGTGGATTGGTTTCTAGAAAAGTACCCAGAGACAAAAGGGGTAGGTGAACCACAACTCACTAATGACGGTGAGGAGATGGAGCGCTCTGGTGTGGTGCATAGACTTGATAAGGATACCTCTGGCGTATTGATTCTGGCTAAAAACCAGGATGCATACGAGCATCTTAAGACCCAATTCCATGATCGCCTGGCAAAAAAAGAGTACCGAGCGTTTGTCTATGGTGCTCTTCGTGAGCGGTGGGGGACGATAGACCGACCCATTGGACGGAGTGCAAAAAATTTCCGTATGCGCTCAGCCCAACGCGGAGCTCGGGGTACTATGCGGGAGGCCCAGACAGAGTGGGAGCTTATAGAGAGTGGTCAGTATGAAGGTGAAGATTTTTCATATATCAAACTGATGCCAAGAACGGGACGTACTCATCAGATTCGGGTGCATTTACGTGCTATCGAGCGCCCAGTGGTGTGCGATGTGCTGTACTCGTCGCATAAAATTAAAGGTTCTAACAATCTAGGTTTACAAGATATGGCGCTGCATGCACACCAACTTGAGATTGTGCTACCTACTGGTGAGCTTGAGCAATTTATTTCTCCCGTACCACCAGTGTTTGAACAAGCGGCCAAGCGTATTGCAGAGGCGTAGTCTGTGTGGTAGTGTAGGGCACGTTTTAAAGGATATTTTCTTAATTAGTAACAATTATTATGAACACAGTAACAACAGGTGTGGCAGTCTCTCCAGTGAACATGGAAGACCGAAAATCAATCGGTATCAAAGCCGGAGATACAGTAAAGGTACACCAACGAATTCAGGACAAGGGTAAGACACGAATCCAGATTTTTGAAGGAATCGTACTTGCGCGAAAGCATGGTAGTGAACCAGGAGCTACTTTTACCGTACGTAAGATGGCTAGTGGTGTAGGAGTTGAGAAAATTTTCCCACTATATTCTCCAAATATCGATAAGATTGAGATCGTGAAACGATCAAAGGTACGTCGAGCAAAACTATACTTCATCCGAGATAAGGTAGCTCGAGAAATCAAGCGACAGATGCGACGGATGAATCTTGTGTCTATGAGTACAGAGTCTGCAGTAGAGAACGAACAACGAGCGGTTGAAGCAGCGAAGAAAGCTGAAGCAGATGCAGCAGAAGCTGAGGCAACAGCCGCAGCAGAAGCAGCAAAAAAGGCTGAAGAAGAACAGGCGGCAGCAGCTGTAAAGGAGGCAGAGACACCAGTAGAAGCTGAAGTGGCAACTGAAGAAGTTGTTGAAGAGGCTCCTGTGGAAGTTGTGGAAGACACCAAAGAAGAGGCTGCAGAGGTCAAAAAGGACTAGTTCCTTTGCTCAAATAATAAACGCCGTATTTTGTGGCGTTTTTTATTTGGGTAATTTAAAATTTAATTGGTAGACATGATATACTAGAGAAATGGGGAAGCGTGGGCCAAAACCAAAGGGGAGAGTAGATACTAAGTGGCGTGCGGAGCTTGCATATGCTATTGGTTTGATTACTGCGGATGGGTCGCTTTCTAAAAATGGGAGGCATATTAATTTCACTTCAAAAGACCTTGATCTTATTCAGACATTTCAGAAGTGTCTTGGTTTAGAAGATATTAAGATTGGAAGAAAGGAGAGTGGGTACAAAAACAAATCATATTGTTATCAAGTACAGTTTGGAGATGTGCTTTTTTACAATTTTCTTGAACAAATTGGCCTTCATGCAAACAAATCACTAACTATTAAGTCTTTATCTATCCCAAGTGAATATTTTTTTGATTTTGTTCGTGGTGAGTGGGACGGAGACGGTACTATATATAGATCACAAGATAAACGCTGGAAAAGTAGCTTTGTTATAAGTATTGGATTTGCTAGTGGTAGTAAGGAATTCCTTGTTTGGTTACAAGATGAAATAAATCAAAGGTTACACACAACTGGCCATGTGATGCAAGGGGTAAGGGTACTGCAGTTACGCTATGCACGTGCTGATACAAAAAAGATTTTTGCCGCGATGTTTTACAAAAAGAATGTTCCTCATTTGCGTAGGAAATTTGCAAAAGCAAAAGAAATCTACAGAATGGACGGACTTAATTTGAAATAGTAATGCCCAGGTGCTGGAACTGGTATATAGGCACGATTGAGGGTCGTGTGGGAGTAATCCCGTGGAGGTTCGATTCCTCTTCTGGGCACAAAAGAAAAAGCGGAAGGAGTTGCGGGGGAAGCTGCTAAAAAGATGAGCGGAAATTGTGAGGTTACTGATTTGTCTTTAGAGCGTCAATCAAAAAGGGCCGCGCTTGTGCGCGACGCTTACACTCATGAGTAAGTTGCCTCCAGAAGCAATCATGGAGTGTGATGACAATGGAGACATTAGTAAAGATGCAGATAGTATGTTGGAATATTTCGGAAAGCACGTCCCTAATATGAATGAAGTGATACAACTTGCATTCAAGGAGGGTATGGAATCGTACAAGGAAGGATTAAAACAATCTGAATAGAGTGAGTTATTTTTGTTCTGTTTGAGCTTGACACAAAGACCGTGAGCCTGCTCACGGTCTTTGTAGGGTTTTGGTGATATACTCAGTTTTATGCAAACAGTTAAAGACTATTCGTTTGGAGTGATTCCCGTTATACAAGAAGCCGGAGAGTGGAAAGTATTTGTACTGCATCAGATTTCGTATCGGCACAACGCTGATAGGTACTGGACCTTCCCAAAAGGGCACCCTGAGAATAACGAAACACCAGAAGAGACGGCCCGACGGGAGCTGACTGAAGAGTCAGGTATTGTGCTGGAGCGTCTGGATACGTCACGAACGTTTGACCAGGCATACACATTTATCCATAACGATACAAAAATTAATAAAACAGTATCGTACTTTGTGGGGTATGCACTGACTACTGAATTTGCCGTCCAGCCCGATGAAGTGCTTGAAGGAAGATGGTGTACGTTTGCTCAAGCACGGCAGCAACTCTCTCACGAGATTGCTAAAAATATTTTAGACCAAGTGCAGGCATATGTCCTACACAGCTAATACCAATGGTGAAAATAGGCACCTGCCAATAGTATTACTGGTTTATAAAACCAGTAATTGGAATGATGATTTCGTTGCGGCGCATCAGTGGCATTGAAAGTGGTGGGTTGTACTGTGCTACTTGTACTACTCCTTGCTTGGTCAATCCATCTACCAATAGGAGCTCTTCTAGCAATAATTGTTTTTGACCTACTCTTTTTTCGGTTGTATACCAGGTAAATCCTAGTACCGCTACTGTTCTGGCGGGAACCTCAGTAATACGAACCCTTGGGTTATTTGGAGTAGGGAGGGTTTCTAGGGTGTACTTTGAGGGGAGCACAAAAGATACTGTTCGAGCTTGACTCGTTTCAGTTGTATTGATAACCGGCACAGTCATAGCAATTTTTTCAGAGGTATTTTCAAGTACTGGTACTGTCATCGAAATACTGGTGTTTGAGGTATTATTACCAAAAATATAATCTGCAATTACCCCAAATCCTCTTGGTAGTACCTCTGAATATTTTCCAGTGACCTCGGTCTCAGCAACGATGTAGGGAGCATATTCTCGAATTTCATACCCATTTCTGGTTTCAAGCACAGTGTATGCAGGCTCTTCAATGTTCCTGATAGCAAGATAACTTCCAGCAGTCCAGATACCAAATACCGCAACTCCACCTAGAATAAAATAGTAATACATCCTCTTAGTGTACTGCACGATAGTGCTGAAGACTATTGGTCCGTGTTTTCTAAGTAGTGTTTTGCAACAGATATGTGCGCAGCTTTTTTCTCAGGCTCCATTTTTTCTAGTAAGCGAGGCATCATAGAGAGTCGATGGTTGGATTTGAAAAAGTCTTGGTGAGTATCAATAAAATTCCAGTAGAGTGCGGTCCAGGTCTCTTCCCAGTGACCGGCAGGGAAGTTGGACATTTTTTTAAGGTAGTTACTTCCAGAAATGTATGGCTTAGTAGCAAAGCTCCCACCGTCTGCAAACTGGCTCATGCCATAGACATTGGGCACCATTACCCAGTCATATGCATCGACGTACATACTCATAAACCAGCTGTACACCTCGTCTGGATGCACCTGAGACAGCAGCATTACGTTACCAAGCACCATCAAGCGGTCGATGTGATGGTTGTAGCCAAACGCAAGGGCAGTGGTAATTGCGTGGTCGACCGGTATCAGGTTTGTGGTGCCATTCCAAAAGCTTTTCGGGAGAGACCTTGTGTGATTGAAAAAATTTTGTTGTCGCATGGTTGCACCATCAGATTCATAACTTGCGCGCATGAATTCTCTCCAGCCTAAGATTTGCCGCACAAATCCTTCGGTGGAGTTTAGTGGTATGTCGTGTGTGGTGGCGTAGCTAAGTGCAGTAGTGAGTACATACTGTGGTGTCAGTAGTCCGCAGTTAAGCAGCGGAGAAAGTGCTGAGTGCCACAGTCGTGTACCTTCGGTATGAAGGGCATCCTCAAAAGGTCCAAATTGATCAAAGCGATCGTGCAAGAAATCCTGCAAAAATACTTCAGCTGCTTTATGTGTAACAGGTAACCAGCACCCAGTATCACCGTATGATTCAGCTCCGAGACTATCTGCCCACGCTGCAGCCGCAGTTATTTCTGGACTTTGTTCTAGTACAGGCTCTGTTGGCAGAGGAGTGCTTTTAGGAATTTTTTTACGGTTATCAGCATCAAAGCTCCATTGACCACCCGTTGGCGAGCCATCTTTTTCTAGCAGGATATTTTTATCGGTGCGAAGCTGTTTGTAGAATCGAGCCATCTGTCGTTTTGATGCAACAAATCGATCAATAGCGTCTTGCTTCTCTAGAATGAATTGCGGTGACTCATGCCAGACACGTTCCAGTCCACTTGCAGCTATCGCTTTTTCCAAATATGCATCGGTAGTGTCTACGACATGAATAGTTTTGATACCGTCTTTCTTCAGACGGGTAAAAACACTGGTGGTTGTAGCGCAGGCAGACAGTGTGATTCGCACTACTTGACGTCCTGCTGCGTGTAGAAACACTTCATACGCGTCAAGACTGAGTTTATGAAATATCAATTTTTGACGGTGTATCGGGTTGTGCGTTAGCAACAGTGATTCCTCAATTAAGTAAATAGGTCTCCCTGACTGGATGGCTGGATGTATGCTAAATAGCTGTTGCGGGTAAATGAGAGTGGCTTCTGACATGATAGGTACAGTATACTAGTAAAAATGAAAAAACCTGACACAAAAATTTGTCCAGTTTGTAAATTGGTTTTTAGCAATCGTAAGAGTTGGAAATCAAGAGGGCAGTGGGATCAGGTGAAATTCTGTTCTGAGCGCTGTCGTAAAAATAAAGTATGAATCCACTCCTGACGTACAATGAAATACTAGAGCTCATCGCTGCCTTTGATCCAAAAAAATATGCAAAGACACGTAATCACGTGCGCGGGCAAGTGTCGTTACTGTCTCCGTATCTTGCCCGGGGTGTGGTGAGCTTGCCCGCAGTACGTGACCAGATACTGTTGCATCATACACCTGAAGAGGCTGAGAAATTCTTACAAGAGCTGGCCTGGCGCGAGTACTTCCAGAAAGTATATTATGCTAAAGGCAAACACATTTTTTCTGACCTGCGGTTTACTCGGGCTGACTGGCAACATAATGATGTGGTGTCTGCAATAGCTGGTGCTACTACAGGTATTGACGCTATAGATGCATCAGTTACACAGCTTATGGAGACTGGGTACATGCACAATCACGCTAGGATGTGGACTGCAATGCTGGCCTGTAACGTAGCGAACGCACATTGGCTTACTATGAGTCGATGGATGTTCTACCACCTACTTGATGGGGATTTAGCTTCAAACACTCTTTCTTGGCAGTGGGTGAGTGGTACGTCAGTGCAGAAAAAGTATGTAGCTGACCAAAAGCTTATTAATGGGTGTAGTGACACACAGCAGACTGGTACATTTCTAGATATACCAAGAGAATCAATTTCTACGCAGCAGGTTCCAGCGCAACTGGTTTCCCATGAGCCATTTTCATACACCATGCAGTACCCAGAAAGCAGTATGATACCAAGCCTGTGCAACAAAAATGTTTTTTTATATCACCCTTGGAATATTGATCCATTATGGCGTGCGGACCAAGTAGGGGAGAGAATTTTTGTTATTGAGCCAAGGTTGTTTGACCGTTTCCCAGTGTCTCCAAAGGTGCTAGATTTTATGTTGAAATTACTACAGACGCATGTCCCAGACGCGCAGGTATACGTTGGTAATGTTGAGGCACTTCCTGACATACAAGAGGCTGCTGTGTTTTCTAAATCGCATCCAGCGACCACACATTTTCCTGGTACTACTGATGCACCTGAAGAACTATTTCCACAGGTCCAAGGGTACTATCAAAGTTTCTTCAAATTTTGGGAAGCTTGCCAAAAAGAGCGTTAGTATTTTTGTCGGTTAGAAGTGTTGCTGCTGAGCCTTTCGTGTTTGCTGCTCGTACCACTTCGTTTTTCTACTCGCTGTCGCCAGCGACGGTAGGTTTTTTCTGATTGATGCTTTCGCATTAGTTTTTGGACCTGGTTGGCAGTCAGGCTATACTCACGCTCGATAGTTTCAAAGGGGATAGTATCACCCCAAGCCATAAGAATAATCTGTTCGATGTCGATTGAAGTGAGAGGTGTATACACGTATGGTATTGTAAGAAGATATTTAGATATCTGCAAGTACGATAGAGACTAGTTGTCACAGTTTGCTCGGCAGTACGTATATAGTAGTAAGAAGAATCTGTTTCTATCACGTAGTATACTTCCTAACATTTATTACTATTCATTACTGCTATGCGATTCATTGGTATTACAATTAAAAAACATGCAGTAAAACTACTGGTAGTAGGAGGTATTGTAGTAGCAGCGTATTTTTATTTTCAAACAAACTCCTCAGAAGATTCAGTTACGTCAGCAGTAGTAGTTGAGCAAGTTGCACGCGGAGAGGTGACCTCAGGTATTGAAACTTCAGGAAAAATTATTGCTGCCCAGAAGCTGGACCTGGATGTGTACAAACAAACAACCCGAATTGAAACGGTTAACGTAGTCAATGGAAGCGCAGTTAAAGCAGGAGATGTCTTACTGGCCTTTGATACCAGTGATGCCTTTGTGGATGTTGAATCTTCTCGTGTGGGTGTAGTCGAGGCTGAACTCATGCTACAAAATCAACGTGAAGACTTTACTGATCCAAGTACTGCAATACGGACACTTGAAAATGATATTTTCCAGCTGGAAACAAGAATTTCTCAAGTAGCTGTAGACAAAAGGCGAGCCTATAGAACATATCTAAATGCTAATCTAAGAGCAATTCCTGGAAACCAGAGTACTGAAGATGCTACTCGACCAACTATTTCTGGTACGTACCAAGGGGGTGCAACAGGAGAGTATTTGATTAAGGTGTATGCATCGGGTGCAGGCTCGGGGTATTCATATCAAGTATCAGGTGTTGAGTCGTCTGTTGCATCAGTGGTGTTTGCAACAGCCACAAACATTGGGACTGCAGGTCTTGAAATTATGTTCCCTGCAACAGTCAGAACTACTGATTCGTGGATTATTGCAGTGCCTAATATATATGCCTCTGAATATATACAAAATAAAGAAGATTACCAGGAGTCTCTGACTGATTTAGATGTGGTGCTTATTGAGTCCCAGGTTGCTATTGCTAATAAGAAACAGGAGATTGCTGATATTCTTCAGACCGACAGTGCTCAGTTCCGTGATCTTGACATAGCTAAAGCCCAAGCTTCGTTAGCTCAGGCTCGAGAGCAGTTATCACAAAATTTTGATGTCGTACAAGAACAAAATATCGTCGCTCCTTTTTCTGGGACGGTTGAAGGTATGGAGAATGTGGTGATTGGAGCATCGCCAACCCGCGACACCGATGACCCAATTACCCTAGGGACACTTATTTCAGATGACTTTCTGGTAACATTTTCTCTGAGTGCTGTAGACGTCGCCAAAGTGGAGATAGGACAGTTGGTTTTAGCAAGCGTTACCTCATTTCCTCAAGCTCCTACTCTAGAAGCGTTTATCACCGAAATTAGCTCGTTACCTAATAGTGACAGTGTTGCACAGTATGAGGTGCAAGCACTTATTACACTGCCTGAGAATCTGCCCATTACACTCCGAGAAGGTTTGCTCACAGACATTGAGATTGTGGAAGAGGTAGCAACGGACGTGCTTCGAGTACCAAGTGCTGCCATTACCTATTCCAACAGACAAGCACAGGTACGAATTATTGAAGACATTACTCCAGCGCAACAAGAGACTATTGATACACTAAGCATTATTAAGACCGCACCAGGAGAAACAGTGGGGTATGTCATTGACGTAGAGATTGGTGTGGCTGGTGCCTACTACAGTGAAATTATAAGTGGCTTAGTTGTAGGGCAATATATTATTGTCGGTGACGCCGATACAGAGGAGTCTGTGCTACAGCCAGGAAGGAGGGGTAGGCCGGAAAATAGTTAATAGCCTATGACAATACCACCAGTAGTTGATTTACAACATATTAATAAGGAGTTTACCTTAAGTGCAGCGGTTACTGTGTCTGTGCTACGTGATGTAACACTACAGATTAGAGCAGGGGAAATGATTGCTATTTTAGGACCATCGGGGTCAGGAAAATCCACGCTTATGAATCTCATTGGCTGCCTTGATGTCCCAACTTCAGGAGATTATTTTTTTGACGGTGTCAGAGTAAATGATTTGTCAGATGATGCGTTAGCAGAACTACGCTCAAGCGATATTAGCTTCGTGTTTCAGTCATTTCATTTGCTAGCAGGGAAGACAGTGTATCAAAATGTATTGTTACCGCTGTTGTACCAGCGATCTTTTCAGGGTGATAAAAATCAGACCGTAAAAAATGCTCTTACGCAGGCGCAGCTTGACGAGGGTCAGTGGTACAAGAAACCTAACTTACTCTCTGGTGGGGAACGTCAGCGAGTTGCGATTGCTCGAGCCCTGGTTGCAAAACCAAAGCTACTGCTGGCTGATGAGCCAACGGGAAACCTTGACTCTAAAACGGGTGTAAATGTGATGGAAGAGCTCAAGACACTCAATCATGATTTTGGGACAACGATTGTTATCGTGACCCACGACGAGAGTTTGGCGTCGATGGTTGATCGCGTGATTACCATTAAGGATGGAGTCGTTTCTTAAATACTATCTATGAATCCTTTTAATATTTTCAAAGAAGCACTACAAGCGTTGTACAGTAATGCACTTCGTTCTTCACTTACCATTATTGGCATTGTGGTGGGTATTTTTTCAGTAACAGCAATGCTTGCCCTAGGGGAAGGGCTGTCAGGTAATATTGCAGAACGCTTTAATGCGTTTACAGCTGGTGATATTACTATAGTAGGAGATATAACCGAGCAAGACTTCAACTGGCTACAAGACCGTCCGTATGCTTCAGTGGTTGTTGGATTTCAGGCCGCCAGTACCGTTGAGACAATTATGGCTGGTTTTGATTTTTCCCCATCTGTGCAAACTATTCTAGGCGAATATGAAGCTATTACCGGATTTGAACTGATTTCAGGTGACAGCTTTGATTTTTCAGACGCCGCGTTTTCCGAGCGAGTGGCCATTGTTAATGAAGGTTTTCTAGAAAGCGTGGCGACAGATGCAGGTGTCGATGCGAGCACGGGTATTGTGACACTTAATGGTCAGCGCTTTGTGATTATTGGTGTGCGCGAAGGAGGTAATGGAGGGTTTGGCCGTCGTGGGGATGGGACCATTATTGTTCCCTATGCTGCAGCATTAGGAGTAGTGACTAATACTACGCATTTCTCCTCAGCTGGTATGAATCTTAAGGATGTCGCATACTTCCAAACGTATTCTAGACATATTTTAAGTTCACTCAACACCTCCCGGTATGCTGATGCAGACAGTGACGAATACTTTGGTGTCAGTAGCTCACAAGAATTTATTACTACCGCCCTTGAGACCACCGCTATGATTGCGGTCTTTCTAGGGGTGATTGGTGGTATCGCGTTATTTGTTGGCGGTATTGGAACCATGAACATGATGCTTACTACCGTAACTGAGCGCACTAAAGAGATTGGCTTGCGTAAGGCCGTTGGTGCCCGAAATAAAGATGTATTACTGCAGATACTGTTTGAATCGGTGTTGCTGACGCTTTTTGGTGGGGCAATTGGTATTGCTATTACCTACGGTATTGCATTCATTGCCAACCGGGTGTTGGCGGGGAATGATTTTCTTAGTATCGAGATGTCAGGAACGGTAGTGCTGTATTCCGTAGTTGTGTCTTTTTGTGTCGGTATTATTTTTGGATTGTATCCCGCACGTAACGCGTCACGGCTCCAGCCAGTAGATGCCTTACGTAGCGATTAGGCTCGAAATACACGTAAAAAAGACCCACTTTTACATGTCTGTACCTTGACTCTATACCTACATGGTGTAGTATTCAAACCGCTTAAATGCGGTAATTTATATATACATATGACGACGGTTTTAGATCAAGTATTAGAGGCTGAAAAAGCAAGTAAGGAAGCTGTAGCTGCTGCAAAAGAAGCAGCCCAGCGTTCTATTGCCGTAGCTGAATCAGCAAAAATCTCCACCATCTCAGCGGCTGCTGAGGGGGCAAGTAAACGTACCTCAGACGCACGCAGTGCAGCCGAATCTGATGTAGCACAAGAAGCCTCAACTATTGTTGCTACGGCTGAAACGGAAGCCTCGTCAGTTAAAAAAGCTATTCTTGATAAAGAGAGTCAGCTCACTAAGTCTGTTGTAAACGCATTCAAAAATATATAATGTATGGCTGTTGTCTCCATGCAAAAAGTACGAGTGATAGTACATCAACACGACGTTGATGATTTTCTTTCGACTGTGCAACGATTTGGATCGATGGAATTTACTGCAACAGCAGATGGTGATTTAACGGAACTGTCTAGTGAAGCCCCTCATGCACTACTGTTGCCCCGTGTACAGCACGCAGTTGGATTTATGGAGACCTATGAAGCAAAGCGTAGTCTGTGGCGAACCTTACGCGACGGTACTTTTACAGACTGTAGTGAAGCAGACATCGCTCAGTGTCTGTCTGACACAGATGCGGTAACGGCGATTGTGACTGATGTAGAAGCACTGCGAGTAGAGCTAGCAGAGAAGTCTGAGTTAGTTCGATCTTTTCAAGAGCAGTATATGCTCCTACAGGCATGGCAATCAGTAACGAACCGTTTGTCTGATATAGATACAGCGCTTACGACATCGGTACTGGTAGTACTGCAAACTGGTATAAAGGTAGCATTTTCAGATGTGCTCACTGAGGTTGGTGCTACAACAGAATTGTCCTATGGAGTAGAACAGGTAGATATAGACACTGCTTTGGTAACGATTATAAAAACAGACTTAGAAGCGTTTGAGTCTGCTGCAACTGAAGCTGGCTTGATAATCGTCTCTCGACCAGAAGGGTCAGCAACGGCCGTAGTAGAGGTGTCACAGATTGAACAAAAGCTAGCAGCAGCCAGGGATGCATTGGGATTTGTCCATGATCAAGCAGAGCATGTGACACATACACATTTGAAGGAATTAAGAATTGCTGGAGAACTTCTGGGATGGGAGAGAGACCGCTTTTCAACCCTTGAAACTGGTAAGGGAACAGTAAGTACTGCTGTGTTTGACGGTTGGCTAGTAGCTGATAGACGAGCTGCAATTGAGTCTGAATTAGCTGAGAAAAATATTTCAGCAGTGTTTGTACAACAGGAGCTGAAAACTAATGAAGAGCCTCCAGTTGAAATCGCAAATGGACCCTGGATTCAGCCATTTGAAGTAGTGACCAGGCTCTACGGAATGCCAGGACACAAAGACCTCGATCCAACAGTGTTCTTGGCCGGATTCTTCTTTTTGTTTTTTGGTCTCTCTCTGACTGATGTTGGATACGGAATCTTCTTAATGACGGTTGCAGTTATAGTACTTACCTTATTTAAGGTTGCTCCAGTGGTTCGCACGTTTGCCAAGCTCCTGTTGTTTATGGGTCTTGGATCAGCCTTAGTTGGACTCTTGTTTGGGGGATATCTAGGGATTCCTCCAGAATCCCTGCCGGCTAGTTTGAAAGCAATCCAAGTGTTTGATCCCATTGGTAATCCTCTACCTGTTTTCTACCTAGCGTTAGGGCTGGGGGTATTCCAGGTTATGGTGGGTATGATAATCAAGATTTACAGTGAAGCACGGAATAACCGTCTAATGGACGGATTGCTTGATCAAGGGCCTTGGCTGTTTGTCTTTTGTATCGGAATCTTGTATGTTGGTGTCATAAGTGGCTACGTAACATTTATTACTACTACTATCCTCGTCAATCTTATCTACGTAGGTATTCTTATGATTGTGCTCGCAAGTGGACGCAAGGGCGCGACTGTTTCTGGTAAGATTACGAGTGCTCTGCTTGCACTGTATGACAGTATAGGATACTTTTCAGACATCCTTTCGTACTCACGACTCTTGGCTCTTGGTCTTGCTACTACGGCGCTGGCTTTTGCGGTCAACCTGATTGCAGAGATTGTGAGCGGTACACCAGTTGTCGGTCCTGTACTTGCCATTTTAGTACTGGTAATTGGACACCTCTTTACACTCGCTGTAAACACGCTTGGCGCATTCATTCATAGTGCTCGTTTACAATTTGTCGAATTCTTTGGCAAGTTTATCGATGGCACCGGACGTGCCTTCAAACCTCTCTCTCGCACAGCGCGGTATATCACCGCTCGGGAAGAGTGACCGAGAAGGTAGTGATTAATTAATATTTAGTAATACAAATAATATGGAAGTAATTGGAATAGGACTCGTGTTTGCTGGAGCAGCACTCTCAGCAGCATTAGGATTTAGTGGTTCAGCTATTGGTATGGGACACGCTGGGCAAGCAGCCGCTGGTGTACTTGGTGAAAAACCACAACTTTTTGGAAAGATGCTTCTTATGCAGGCGCTTCCGGGATCGCAAGGGATTTATGGACTGGTTGGAGCCTTCTTAATCCTCAACTTTTCAGGAATCCTTGGTGGAGATGGGTCAGTAGTTATTAGTACTGCTACTGGTATGCAGTACCTTATGGCTGGATTACCAATTGGTATCGCTGGATATTTCTCAGGAATGTTTCAGGGAATGGTTGCTGCTTCAGGTATCTCGATGATTGCAAAGGATGAAGCTAACATGGGGCGAGCAATCGTACTTTCTGTGATGGTGGAGACATGGGCTATCTTTGGAGTTCTGATCAGTTTCATCCTCTTGATTTCAATTGTAAACTAATCTATGAGTACTCAAGCATTACTAGAAAAAATTGCAGCTGAACGTGATGCGCAGATTGCTATCATTGAAGCTGACGCAGCACAGGTGATTGCATCAATCAATGCTGAAGCTGCTAAGCAGTCTTCTGTAATTACTAAAGAGGCTGATTTTGCGACTGGAAAAGAAGTAGCTCAAATTACCCGAGCAGCTCTTTCAAAGGCACGACAGGAGGGAAAGCTAGTTGTCCAGACTGCGCGGCGTGAAGCGGTAGACAAAGTGATTGCTGCAGCCAGAAAAACTGTTATAGCTGATGATGTAGCAAACGAACGTCTGTTTGCTGACCGAAAAGCCGACCTTGAAATGGAGTTAGCTACACAAATTAGATAATTGGTATGAATACGTCGTACGTCTACAGCGCAACCAGGGTTAACGCACTTGGAAATGAACTACTTTCACAAACTGATATAGATCGGCTGTTAGTGGCGACCCCAGGTGAAGAGCTTCAGACTGCGCTTAAGGAAACGTATCTTGCATCGTATGTGTTGCAGGTGCCAGGAGAAGACGTGGCTGAAGCAATTGAGGCGACCTTAATTGAGGCTAAAGAATTGATTAGTCGAATTGCTCCTGACGGACTACTGCTAAGTTTGTTATGGGTGCAGTATGACATTCATAACTTGCGTGTGTTCGCCAAAGCTACTGGGAAAGGAATGAATCTTGAAACACTTGGTGTGTATACATCAGAACGTGGAATGTACGCACCAGCTACGCTATATGAACACGCGACCGACAGCACGTTAGACCGCCTACAGATTGACTGGCAAGCTTCGTACGACATAGCGGTCCGACACGTAGAAGCAGGGGAGCTTGATCAGGTGGATGCAGTGTTTGATGCCTTATTGTTTACATCTATCAAGCGAATCTCTGACAGATGCACCGACAAATTTTTACACCGGTACGTTACAGCGGTAATTGACACCTACAACGCAAAAAGTACCCTTCGTCGGGCACACCTTAAAGCGGCTGCTTTAAAACCAGGGTTCATTACAGGTGGGACCTTTGCTGAAGGGGAGATTGGTTCAAAAGAACATGTTGTCAGTGCACTTGAAAATCTTGCACCAGGTTTCTTTGCTCGGGCAATTGAAACGTATGATGCGACGGGAAACACCAGCGAACTAGACGCTCGGATTGATGACTACCTCATCATGCTGGCGAAGACTGCCAGTACTGATATGTTCAGTTCAGCATCTCTTGTTTTGTATTACCTCCACGTCCGACAGGCTGCTGCGAACATTCGTACTATCGTTGTCGGTCTAAACAGTGGTATGAATGAATCCACTATTCGCTCTAACTTGCGCCTTGCTTATGTCAACAACTAATCACTACCACATTGCAATTATTGGTCCCACTGACATGGTGTCGGGCTTTAAAGCGCTAGGGGTTGAAGCATTCAATGCCACAAACGCTGTTGAAGCAATTCAGCAGCTACGAGCAATTAAGCAAATCTCAAACGATCCTGCTAGCGACAAGACCTATGCAGTGGTATGTGTCATTGACGATGTTATTCAAGGTGTCGACCAGGCTGAGTATGCCAAGGTAGTAGCTGGAGCGTTGCCAGCAGTGGTTGTCTTGCCGGGGCCTTCAGGGGCAAGTGGAGTCGCATTAGAACGACTGCGAAAGCTAGCGGAAAAAGCAGTTGGTTCAGCCATTATATAAACCAAGTCAGGAGAACTGACTTCAGTGCGCAACAGACTACTGCCGGTGCGTTGAAGTCAGATCTTCTGGGAAGATCACATTATAAATTACAGGATTACAAAATTATCATGACCGATTCACAAGTATCACAAGACACAGCTGCTGGCGTTATTTCGCGAGTAACTGGTCCTCTCGTGCGCGCAACTGGAATGAGTAAAGCAAAGCTCTACGAAGTGGTTCGTGTGGGTGAAGAAAAACTCATGGGTGAGATTATCGAGCTACACGGCGACGAAGCTGCTATTCAAGTATATGAAGAAACAGCCGGTATTGCTCCCGGTGACCCCGTATTCCGTACTGGACGAGTAATGTCTGTTGCCCTGGCACCAGGACTTTTGGAGTCTATTTATGACGGGATACAGCGACCACTTAAAGATATTGAAGCGGTCGCACAAAGTCAGTACATTAAACGAGGTATTGAAGCTGACCCAGTTGACCTTAGTAAGCAGTGGGATTTCAAGCCAACAGTCAAAGTTGGTGACGTGGTTACTGGAGGTGACATCGTTGGTACCGTACAAGAAACTTCAGTTATAGAACACAAGGTAATGGTGCCTCCTGGTATCAGTGGGGTAGTTGAAAAAATTGAGTCAGGTACGCACAAGGTGCAAGACGTTATTGCAGTCCTAAAAACTGATGACGGAAGTACTGATGTTGCAATGCTTCAGTACTGGCCAATTCGGGTGGCGCGTCCAAAGAATGCAAAGATCTTCCCAACTGAACCACTCCGAACTGGAGGGCGTTCAATCGATACATTCTTCCCAATTGCTAAAGGTGGTGCCGGTTCAATTCCTGGTCCATTTGGCGCTGGTAAAACAGTGACACAACAATCTATCGCCAAGTACTGTGATGCAGAAATCATCGTGTACATCGGTTGTGGTGAACGTGGAAATGAGATGACTGAAGTACTGACTGAATTCCCACACCTAGTTGACCCAAACACAGGTGAACCACTGATGAAGCGAACAATTCTCATTGCGAACACTTCAAACATGCCTGTAGCAGCCCGTGAAGCATCTGTGTACACAGGTATCACAATCGCTGAGTACTACCGGGACATGGGCTACAACGTAGCCCTTATGGCTGACTCAACATCACGTTGGGCTGAAGCCATGCGTGAAATCTCAGGACGTCTAGAAGAGATGCCTGGGGAAGAAGGGTACCCAGCGTACTTGTCATCGCGAACGGCAGAATTCTACGAACGAGCCGGTGTAGTCAAGGCGCTTGGAACTGATGACCGAACTGGGTCATTGACAGTAATTGGTGCAGTATCACCTCCTGGTGGAGACCTTTCAGAGCCAGTGTCACAGGCGACATTGCGGGTAACTAAGACATTCTGGTCACTTGATTCTGGTTTGGCATACAAAAAGCATTTCCCGTCTATCAACTGGCTGACGTCGTACTCATTGTACGCACCAAACTTTGAGGAATTCTGGGCAAAGGAAGTAGCACCAGATTATAGTGCCTACCGAACCAAGGCGATGGAACTTCTTGGTCGTGAATCAAAGCTGCTGGAAATTGTACGTTTGGTTGGTATGGAATCACTTTCAAACAACGAACGATTGATTCTTGAGGTGTCCCGAATGCTCCGAGAAGACTTCCTGTTTCAAAATGCATTCTCACCTGATGACGCATACACGACGTTAGACCGACAGTACGGTATGCTTAAGTCAATTATGACGTTCTTTGATGCTGGGAAAGACGTTGTATCAGCTGAAGACTTTGAATTTGCCTTGTTCACACAGATGGATACCTGTAACCAAGTTCCAACCCTGAAAGAACAGCTGACGTGGACAAAAGACGACTTTGCAGTATTCCAGGAAAAAATCCGAAACGAAATTAGTAATCTAACTGCCACAGCAGCCTAAGTAATTCACTATGAGTCAAAAAGAATATACAAATGTTTCTGATATTGCCGGACCACTTATGGTCGTTGATGGCGTTGAAGGAGCTTCATTTGAAGAATTGGTAGAAGTGAACGTGGCTGGTGAATCAAAGCCACGCTTTGGTAAAGTGCTTGATACCAGTAAAGGAAAGGCGGTAGTGCAGATGTTTGCACCAACAGCTGGAATGACTGCTGAAGGTATTAAGGTACGATTTAAGGGAGAGACCCTAAAGCTTGGTGTAAGTGAAGACATGCTTGGACGAGTATTTGATGGCGCTGGAGAAGTAGCAGATGGGGGACCAGAGATTATTGCCGAAGAGCGTCGAGACATCTCTGGTGATCCGATAAACCCATACTCTCGAGAATTCCCTGATGACTTCATTCAGACTGGAATTAGTTCAATCGATGTAATGAACACGTTAGTTCGTGGTCAAAAGTTACCGATTTTTTCAGGGGCTGGTTTACCACATGCACGTTTAGCGGCGCAAATCGCTCGACAGGCAGCAGTGAAGGATGGTGCAGAGTTTGCAATCGTGTTTGGAACCCTAGGTGTTTCATTTGAAGAGGCGGAATACTTCCGTCGAGAATTTGAAGAGGCTGGTGCGCTTGAGCGATCAGTACTCTTTATTAACACCGCAGCTGACCCAGTAGTGGAACGTATTTCAACTCCACGTATGGTGCTTACCACTGCCGAGTACCTTGCCTTTGAGAAGGGGATGCATGTGCTGGTAATTCTAACTGACATGACAAACTACTGTGAAGCACTGCGGGAAGTTTCGGCTGCTCGTAAAGAAGTACCAGGACGACGAGGATACCCAGGATATCTCTACACTGACCTTTCAACTCTCTACGAACGAGCTGGACGAGTAAAGGGAAGTAAGGGGACAATCACCCAGATTCCAATCCTTTCTATGCCTGATGATGATAAGACTCACCCTGTACCAGACCTTACTGGATACATTACAGAAGGGCAGTTTGTGGTTTCTCGTGAACTATCTGGTCAAGGAATCTTCCCACCAGTAGATGTACAGGGTTCACTCTCTCGGCTCTGGGCAGCTGGTGTAGGTGAAGGAAAGACTCGTGATGATCATAAAAACCTCAAGGATCAATTGTTTGCTTCCTACGCAACGGGGCGGGAGGTGCGTGAGCTGGCGGTAGTACTTGGTGAAGCATCACTTGATGATTCTGACCTAGCGCACCTTAAGTTTGCTGAAGCGTTTGAAAATGAATTCGTTGGACAAGGGGAGTACGAAAATCGAAGTGTTGAGGAATCACTCGACCTGGGATGGAAACTCCTCCAGCTAGTGCCTCGAAAGAGTCTTAAGCGAGTTAAACCAGCTGAGATTGAAACATACATGGGCCCTGAAACGTCAGCAGAAACTAATTAATGTCATGGCAATCCTTAAAGTTGAATGACATAAGGAGCGTAGCGACTATATGGAATTTAGTTCCGAATCGGTGGCTTTAGCCCGCCGCCGATTCCTGGAACACCCCAACAACCACAAAAAATTATATGGCAATACTAAAAGTAAACCCCACAAGAATCGCACTCCTGGGACTCAAAAAAGAGCTCAAGACTGCGAAGAAGGGACATAAATTATTGAAGGACAAGCGAGATGGTCTCGTGAAGAAATTCATGATGATTATTTATGAAGCAAAATCTGTCAGAGAAAGTGTTGAAGCTCGGCTTGGTTCTGCCTTTGACTCGTATACGCGAGCCAGTGCAATGACGAACGCAGCTTCACTCGAGACAGCCTTTTTGGCACCAAACGCGAAAGTTACGCTTGATGTAAAAATTCAGAGTGTGATGTCGGTAAAGATTCCTGAGTTCAAGATTACTAAGTCTGGTTCAGCCTTTTCCTATGGCATGCTCGAAACTACCGGTGACCTCGACAATGCGATGGTGAAGTTCGATGAAGTGTTTGTAGATATTCTACGCCTAGCAGAGCTTGAAAAGGCAGCAGAGAACCTAGCAGACGAAATCGAGAAAACTCGACGGCGAGTATCGGCTCTTGAAAATGTTCGGATTCCAAACTTCGAAGAAACTATCAAGTTCATCACTATGCAGCTAGATGAACGTAACCGTGATGCGGTTGTGTCGACCATGCGAGTTAAAGCCATGATTGTAGCTAAAGAAGCCGAAACAGCCTAAACTGGTGAATCTGCACTCGTTTCGCGGGTTGATTTTCGTCACCGTACGTTCGTACGACTCCTCTATCAACCCACTCCAACGAGCACACCTTCATCCAATTTAGACTGTTTCGGGGCGGTATATGTTTAGGAATATAGACTTAAAAACAGCACAACTGAAGCTAGAGTAGACGACGTAGGGAGACGTGTTCTCAGACATCATTTAGTCGGATTTTGTATAGATTGACACGCAGATCTCGTGTAAAAGAATCACTACTTTATTGCATGCATTAAAGCAGTGATTCTTTTACTGAGTGTTTGCCTATTGGTTAGAATGATAACTCAAACAGCTTTTGTATTAAAGTTTGAGCTGTGTTTATGGAGAGGGGAGATACAACTATTTGTATTCCAGTTTTACCAAACCCGACCCTAATCAGTCTGTATGATTAGATGGATTAAAAACTTCAGCCAAATCGAGGACTTGTTTATGGATTGTTTCATCAGGTAAGCTATTTTTGTCGACAAATTTTATGGCAATACATTCTTCGGATGGTACAAATTCAAAACTCTTCAGTTGAGTTTCGTACACTACATAGGCATACCAAATTGAACGTTCTGAATTAACTTTGCTAGGTTTACTGTTTGAATAGAAATATGAGGGTCTGTCAGCGACATGGGTAATTTCTAAAGACATTTCTTCTTGGATTTCACGAGCGATGTCTTCTTGCGGTGATGCACCCCAATCTAATCCACCTCCAGGCAAGTCCCACCAGCCATCATCTTCTTGCATTATTAAGAATTTGTCTCTGGTTTCATTGAGTACTAACGCCTTAACACTGATGCGATAAAAACAATCTGGTATGTTATTCATGTAGTGAGTATATCAAAAGTTCCTAATTCTCAGTAGGGGTGTATAACGTCAGAACTCAGATGTCTGTATGCCAGTAGGGGATGAAACTAGCTTTATTCCTGTCGTAGGAAGTCCTGAAGGGCGCTGAACGTCTGCTGCACGGTAAACAAATCATTGTGACCAACTCCGGTAATACTAATAAAGTTTTTTTCTGTAGTAATACTTTCAAATAGTTGCCGACCCAGTTTGTAGGGAATGATTGAGTCATCTGTACCATGGATAATAGTAACTTCACCACTATAGTTTTTCAGAGACGCAACATTATCAAGCGCGT
>Ga0208646_1000194_pt1 | contig 42616 bp, 57 predicted proteins | sample AntAceMetag02UK8_FD_184762 | JGI IMG/M metagenome (GOLD analysis project Ga0208646, IMG submission 184762) | Saline lake microbial communities from Ace Lake, Antarctica - Antarctic Ace Lake Metagenome 02UK8 (SPAdes) (version 2) | ecosystem: Environmental > Aquatic > Non-marine Saline and... | reverse complement strand
CCATCTTCAGAACGCCATATTGGAATTGGAGTTCCCCAATATCGAGCACGGGATACAGCCCAGTCTTTTGCATCTTTTAACCAATTACCAAAACGTGCACTTCCCACAAAATCTGGCACCCAATTCACCTTATCGTTTTCTTTTACAAGCTTGTCTTTAATGTCGGTCACATTAATGAACCATGAAGACATGGCGTAATTAAGTAGTGGTGCACCTGTTCGATAACAATGAGGGTACGAGTGTGTGTATTTTTCTTTAGAAAACAGCGCGTCGTTATGTGCCAACCATTTAACCATCTCAATATCTGTTTGCATCGGATTATCAGTTGGTTTTGCTTGCATACCTGCGAACGCTTCAACTTCATCTTTTATGGTTCCGTTTATTTGCACATGCTGAACAAATGGTAAGTTATTTTCTTGCCCGAGCACCAAGTCATCTTCTCCAAATGCCGGAGCGATATGCACAATTCCTGTTCCACTCTCTGTAGTGACGAAGTCTGCGGCGTATATTTTCCACCCATTTTCTTTATTCTCCAAAGATGCATCTTTTGCATAATAATCAAAAATTGGTTCGTATGATTTTCCAACTAAATCTAACCCTGCAATAGTTTTTTCTACAACATATCCTTCTTTATTTTTAAACACACTCTCTACTAAATCTTCAGCAACAATAAATGTTTCCCCCTCATACGAAACATATACGTATGAAAGTGATTCCCCCACTGCCAATGCAACGTTTCCAGGAAGTGTCCATGGTGTTGTAGTCCATGCTAATACAAATGTATTTTCTTCACTTTCTAATTTAAATTTAGCTGTCGCAGTAAGATCAGTAATATCTTTATATCCTTGGTTCACTTCAAAGTTAGAAAGCGCAGTTTCAAGTGGTGGTGAAACATGCATAGACTTAAACCCTTCATACGCTAAGTTTTTCTCATGAAGTGTCTTCCACATCCACCAAATAGATTCTGTGTAATTTGGCGCCATGGTGATATATAAATTATCAAAATCAATCCATCGTCCTGTTTTAGGAATTATATCTTGCCAATGGTCTGCAAAGCGAAATACAGTTTTACGAGCAGCGTCTGTAAAATTCTTAACACCAAACTCCTCAATGTCTTGTTTAGTGGTTAGGTTTTCTTCTTTTTGCACCAATGCTTCAATTGGCACACCTTGCGTGTCCCACCCCCATCGTCGAGTTACACGGTACCCTTGCATCGTTTTAAATCGAGGAATAACGTCTTTCATTGTTCCAGGAACTAAATGTCCGTAGTGAGGTTTCCCTGTTGCAAACGGAGGTCCATCATAAAATACAAATTCACCATTTGGTGCATCTTTTTCTACAGACTTTTTAAATGTTTTATCTTCATTCCAAAATTGCAGAATTCGCTCTTCGCGTTCTACAGATTTAGGTTTAGTAATTTCTTGTTTATTTTGTTCCTCGTCGTTTGTCATGTATCTAAGAGAATACGATATTTAGAGGAATTTTGAAAGAAAAGTATGTTTTATGATTTTTCTGCAATCATGCTTGATACACGAATATGTACCTGCAACTCAAGAGTTGTCACACCCCAGCAACAATTATCTAAGAAATCAACAGAGCGAATAAAAGTTTCAGCAGTCCTTCGTTCAATTCCGATTTCTTGAGCTACTGCATAGATTGCACCACCAGATGCATATGCAATCTCACCGCTCTGATACAAATACATTGCAGCAATTGGGCAGAATGTTCTTGATGAATAAAGCGAATGCTTCATTCGTAACTGATTTGAATCATTATAAAACACGTTCCAGCCAGAGACTTTTTTCATAATCTCTAACTCTTCACAAATATCGAATATGTTCATTTAGAACGAGATTACTACAAAATAAGTTATTTAGAAAGAAAATTAGGAAATGAATTCCTATGCGGCCATTGCAACTTTAGTAGAAAGTCTTTCAAAAGTTGCACGCAGTGTGAGGAACGTTATCATGTCCCGAGAATTTGAATCATCATTCTCATGATTGTCGGCTGCCGTAACAACTAACTGAGTTCCTTGAAACCCAAGATTCATGGCTTCACCAATCTCATAAGCTGCACCCAGAGGTACGACTTCCTCTGTTGCAACAAAGTGCAGTGCCGTAATTACACAGAATTCGTATTCACCGGAGTAAAGACGAAACTGCCCGTGCTCATTTTGGATAAGCTCCCAATCACCACCTGAAACCAGCTGGGTCACCTGCTCTAGAACGTGTTGTACTGTCATCAATTTGATACTACAAAACAAGCGTACTAATTACAACTACATTTTATTTGGAACCTTGATTCCTAAAATACCCAATCCATTTGTAAGCACAACACTTACAGCCTCTGTAATTCCAACTTTGTATGAAGAAGTTGGATCATTGGGATCCACAATTTTTCCTGAGCCATAAAAACTATTGAATAATGAAGCGATTTCCGTTAGATATGTAACCATATGCTGTGGCGCAAGTTCAGAATATGTATATGAAACTAATTCTTTAAATCGATATAACTTTTGCTCTATCTCTTGTGCTTCCCAACCTTCTGGTTGCTTTACTTCTGACAATGGGATTTTAGCTTCCTCAGCTTTAGTAATTAAAGATTTTGCTCGAAGTAATGTATACAAAAGATACGGACCTGAATCTCCTTCAAATGAAAGTGATTTTTCAAAATCAAAAATAATATCTTTAGAAGGTGTCTGTTTTAGTACAGAATATTTAATTGCCGCCATTGCCACCAATTCTACAATTTTATCTTTTTCTTCTTCAGAAAAATCTCTGTCTTCCATTTTCTTTGCTACAGATTCACGAACTTCGTCAATCATACTGCTCGCAGTAATAACATCTCCTGTTCGAGAACTCATTTTTCCAGACGGAAGACGCAACATCCCATGAGAAAGGTGTGTTGTTTTTTCTGCAAGCTCAGGACTTACTTCTTCAAGTGCTTTCATCACAACTTTAAAATATCCATCTTGTTCATTTCCAGTTAGTACGATCGATCGATCGTACTGGTATCGTTCATTTTTAATTTGTGCCAATCCAAGCTCTTTAGCTTCATATGTTGGAATTCCTTTCGAATTAATAAACACGCGAGTATGTAAACCATGTTTTTCAGCCTTATACACAACTGCACCGTCACTATTTTCAAAAATTTCATCAGCAACTCTACTTAACACAAGATCTTTTCCGTATTGTGCCACTTCACTCTCTAGAAAGTAAAAATCGTATGTAGTACCAATTCGCTTATAAATAGTTTCAAAATCTTCAAGACTCCAACCCCTTCCTTTTTCAAAATAAATATTTAGCTCGTGGTTCGATTGTTCATACAGAATTTTGTTAGTAGCAACAATTTCTTCTTTTGCCCGTGCATCACCATCAAACTCTCGAGAACCAAATGCATAAGAATTAGATAGGAATCTAACTTTTACGTCGATTGAATCTTCATCATGTGGAAATGCAGCCCTGTTTTGTACCATCCCCCACACAGCCTTAGCAACATGCATACCAACATCTCCTTGATACACAGCACGTTTCACCTCTGCTCCATTCCACTCTGCAACGTTACAAAGTGTTTCCCCAATAATCATCGACATCATATGTCCAATATGAAATTTCTTAAATGGATTAGGGTCGGTAAACTCAATAATAGTTTTTTGGGATTCTAAGTCTCCATTTCGTCCATAAAATTCTCCTTGGTTAATAATATCTCGAACTGATCCTTCAAAGTATGAATTCGAGAAATGAATATTAATAAACCCTGGACCAGCTATAGAAATTTCTTTAATATCTTTGCTATTAAGTGATGCAGACAACCCACTGGCAATTTGTTCTGCTAATTCACGTGGGTTTTTCCCAACTTTTTTTGCTGCAATAAGAGCAATGTTTGTAGACCAATCTCCATGTGAAGCATCATTTGGATGCTCAACAGTAAAATCAAACTCGTCTGTATATCCGAGACCCTTAAGCACTCCTGTGATATTTTTTTTTAGAATCGCCTCTGTCATGTGGGTTAGTCTAGCATGTCTGTAATAGATTTCAGTACCATACTGTGTATCTCTTCTCTTGTAAGTAAATTATTCTTTGGAGCGCAATCTATTGTTGTCCAATCAAACTTATTTGCAACATATGCGTATGCATCTGCAGCATTTTTAAGATGATTTAAGTCTGCCTCATGAATATCTCGCTTCTTCCCTTTTGTATATTCTCGTGCTTCTTTTTGATCAACAAGTTTCTGTCCAATCTCTGGAGGCATGTAAAGTAGCAGTGTTTTATCTGGACGAGGAATTCCTAAAATTTCATATTCTAATTCATCAAGCCATTCTAAAAACTCATCCCGTTTTTCTGCTTCAGTAATCTTTCCAGCTTGGTGACCCATGTTTGCAGAAACATACCTATTACTCACGATAAACTTTCCTTCGGCTAACCATTTCCTCATCTGAAATGAAGCATCAAATCTATCGAGCGCATAAAACAATGAAGCTTTCTTTGCGCTCACCTCATTAGCTGTTCCATACTCTCCTCGTAAATATTTTTCAACAAATGAACAAGAGGATTCTCCATACTGAGGGAAATCTGTTGTAACAACATCAATACCTTCTTCTTTCAAAGCGGTAATAAGTAAATCTGTTTGAGTTCCTTTTCCCGAACCATCAGTTCCATCTATAACAATAAATTTTCCTTGTTTCATATAATTAGTATTTAGACTCCCGTACTCCCGAAACCATCTTCCCCTCTTTCTGTGTCTTCTAACTCCTGTACCTCAATAATCTCTGGTTGCTCAATTTTTTGAATGAGCAGCTGTGTCACCTTATCTCCTACAGCAAAAGTGTGAATTTCAGTTCCCAAGTTAACAATTCCCACTTTAATTTCCCCTCTGTAGCCAGCATCAATAACCCCTCCCATAACTTTTAGTCCAGATTTATGTGAGAGACCACTTTTATCCCAGATAAGCCCTACATAACCAAGTGGGATAGCAAGTGCGATTCCCGTGCTTACTTGTACTCGCTCCATTGGTTTTATTGTAATTGCTTCTGCTGCAAATAAATCGATCCCGGCATCACCTTCATGAGCGAATCCTGTTGGGATGGTTGCGGTGGGTGTAAGTTTTTTTATGGGAAGTTTCATATGTGCTATTTATGATTTTAAAACTTCATCAATTCGTTCTCCAATCTCTTTAAAATCTGCTTCGGTTTTTCCACGAGTTGTTTCTCCTGCAGTTCCTAATCGAATTCCAGAAGGGTCAACAGGGCTTCGTTCATCAAAAGGAATAGTATTTTTATTTACAATAATTCCAGCAGCTTCTAATTTGTCGTTTGCCTCTTTTCCTCCAATTCCCTTTCCGTCCATCCAAGTGTCTACCAACAATAGGTGCGTATCAGTTCCTCCAGAAATTATTCGCCACCCTTTTTCAGCAAGTGTTTCTGCAAGCACATGCGCATTAATAACAACCTGTTTAGCATATTTTTTAAATGAATCTTGCTGCGCTTCTTTTAGTGCCACTGCAACTGCTGCAATTTGATTTAAGTGTGGCCCACCCTGTAATCCTGGGAACACTGCTTTATCAATTTTAGTATGAAGCTTTCGTTCATCTTTTCGAACAAAAATAAGTGCACTTCGTGGACCACGTAATGTTTTGTGCACCGTTGTTGTAACTACATCTGCATATTCAAATGGAGACGGATACACTCCTCCTGCGACAAGTCCTGATATGTGTGACATATCTGTCATTAGATAAGCACCTGAAGCATCTGCAATTTTCCTAAATTGCTTCCAATCAATAATTCGAGGATACGCAGTGAATCCAGAGACAATAATGTTTGGCTTTTCAGTTTTTGCCAATTCTGTAAGTGCATCAAAGTCGAGTTGCTCTGTAGATTTATCAACTCCGAATGCAATTTGCTCATAAAACTTTCCAGTAGCAGATGCTTTGTGTCCGTGCGTTAAGTGTCCACCATGATCTAAACTCATTCCCATCACTTTTCCTGTATTTCCCATTAGACCCAAGTACACTGCTAAGTTCGCAGGAGAACCTGAAAGCGCTTGCACGTTCACATGCCATTCATCTGCATTAAGCCCAAATGTTTCTAGTGCTCGTTGCTGTGTAAGTTTTTCTATTTTATCTATAACATCATTCCCTCCATAGTATCGAGCCCCGGGATACCCTTCTGCATACTTATTTGTAAGTGAAGAGCCAAGTGCTTCTAATACATCTTCTGAAACGTAGTTCTCTGAAGCAATTAAATTAATAACTTCTTTTTGTCGAGCTTCTTCTTGCGTAATTAAATTTTCAATTTCTTTATCAATCATAATAGTGTTAGTTAATGCCAAAGTGGTAAATGAGTAGATTGAAGAGAAATTACAGCATGGTAGTGGTTGATTTGATTAATCTAATTTTAACACGAAGCGCTGCTTATTTACGCTTTACAGCAGATAAAATTATTTGTAGAAGAAATAAATTTTAAAAAATATCAAGAGGTCTTGTATTCCCTATTTTGTTATTATTATGTCAGAAATTACTACACATCTAACTTCAAAAAATATCATGGCATTATCAGACAAAAAAATTCTCGAAGAAATGAAAAAAGGTGACATTCTTATTTCACCGTTTAAAAAAGATAACTTAAGTACATCTAGCTATGATGTAACGCTTGGTGATTATTACTTCAGAGAAAATCGTCCAGACCGATATCAAAATAAAATCTATGACATTTGGAACAAAAAGCACATTGAGTATGTGTGGGACACAAAAAATGTTCGTAAAGCAAAAAAAGCAAAAGATGTATTTAAAAATATCGCGTTTGACTATGACAACATCTCTCCTAACGACAAAGTAATTCTCTTAGAACCAGGAGAAACTATTTTGGCGCATACTAATGAATTTATTGGAGGAATCGACCACATTACAACAATGATGAAAGCACGTTCATCACTCGGCCGAAGTTTTATTGAAGTTTGTAAATGTGCAGGTTGGGGTGATGTTGGATATGTAAATCGGTGGACAATGGAAATTACAAATAACTCACAACACTACGCCATTCCTCTCGTTGTGGGGCGAAGAATTGCTCAAATCATCTTTTTTGAGACTGGAGAAATAGTTGCGGGTGACTATACATCAAAAGGAAAATATAACACTTCAAAAGATTTAAAAGTTTTGAAAAAAGAATGGAAACCAGAAATGATGATTCCACAACTTCATAAAGATAGAGATATTAAGAAAAAATAATTACTATGAAAATCTATAACGAGGTACTAGAAAATATTTATAAAAATGGAATAGACAGAAAAGGTAGAAATGGTTCTACGAGAGCAGTGTTTGCACAACAAATGCGATTTAATATGGAAGAAGGGTTTCCAGCTGTTACCACTAAGAAGCTTGCATTTAAGGCTGTTAAAAGTGAACTACTTTGGTTCTTAGAAGGAGGCACTACAAATGGTCGAGCTAGTGACAAGCGACTTAAAGAGCTAAATGGAACTGATAAAACTATTTGGACAGCAAATGCCAATGCAGACTACTGGATTGATAAAGCGCAATTTGAAGGAGATTTAGGAAGAGTATATGGAGTGCAGTGGCGCTCATGGCAAGCTCCAGATGGAACGATGGTAGACCAGCTTGGTGAAGTAATTGAAAAACTTAAAAATACTCCAAACGACAGGAGGATGATTGTAAGTGCTTGGAACCCAGGAGAACTTAACGACATGGCACTTCCACCTTGCCACATGATTTTTCAATTTTTTGCTGCAGACGGAAAACTCTCACTACACATGATGCAGCGATCTTGTGACATGTTTCTTGGTGTTCCATTTAACATTGCAAGCTACTCGCTATTACTAGCAATGGTTGCACAAGTTGTTGGCATGAAACCTCATGAATGTATTTTGACACTTAACGATGCTCACATTTATCATGAGCACTTTGAAGCAGTTAAAGAGCAGCTATCTCGAGAACCAATGGAAGCTCCTGAGCTATGGTTAAACCCTGAGGTAAAAAATATAGATGATTTCACTATGGATGACATCAAATTGAAAAACTATGAACACCACCCAAGTATTAAGGCAGATATGATTGTGTAGCATGATAAACGCAATTGCAGCAATTGGAAAAGAAAATAATGTTATTGGAAATGATAACTCTATACCCTGGCACATATCAGAAGACTTCAAATATTTTAAAGAAACAACGTCAGGGCACCCAATTATTATGGGAAGTAAAACATTTGAAACGTTTCCAAAACCACTTCCAAACAGAACACATATCGTTATTACACGAGACACCAACTATTCATCTGAATTCCCTGAAGTACTTATTGTTCATTCTCTTGAAGAAGCAATCACGTTAGCAGTACAACAAGCTGGCGGTGACGAGATATTTATTATAGGAGGAGGGCAAATTTATAATCTTGCACTTCCCTTCATCGATCGACTATACCTCACTCGTATCGAAGGAAATTTTGAAGGAAATGTATTTTTCCCAAACTACTCAGAATTTAAAAACGTTGTTTCAAGTAAAACTTCTTCTGAGGGTGAGTACGATTATGAGTTTCTAGTTTTAGAGAAATAAAAAACCACATCAATGTGATGTGGTCTTTTATTTTATTTGAAACGTAAGTATCATTTTACTTATACTAGAGCATAAATAAAATATGGTCACTGCGTTCCCTATTTTATTTAACTTCTACTCCCATACTTCGTGCTGTTCCAGCAATAATTCGTTTTGCCATTTCAACATCGTTTGCATTCAGATCTTCCATCTTCTCTTCTGCGATCTCAGTAAGTTGTGCATCTGTAAGTGTTCCAACTTTTTTAGCTGCGTTTTTTCCTGAACCACTCTTTAGTCCAAGTTTTTTCAAAATTAGGAAACTTGCTGGTGCTTTTTTGTATACCAACTCGAAGCTTTTATCTTCATACACAGTAACAACCACAGGAACAATTTCCCCCATTCGGTCTTGTGTCTCACCATTAAATCGTTGTGTGAATTCACCAATGTTAACACCCGCTTGCCCTAGTGAAGGTCCAAGTGGAGGTGCTGGTGCAGCTTTCCCTCCAGGAATCTGCAATTTCATTATTCTTTCTACTTTTTTTGCCATATTTTTTAGTTTATACCGCAACGAGAAGCACGTTAGGTCTTTAGAGGTTACTGTAGATATAAAAAAAAGTCAATTGATTTTTAGAGAAAATTACTGAAAGCTTACGCAATCAGTGTAATTAAATTGGTGCTTACCGCTTCAATTCTTTTTAAAACCCACATCGCTGAGTACTCAGTGCCCGAAGTTTGTGCAACGAAAGTAGGATAAAGATTTTCACTTTCACCACGCAATATAACAAGATATAATCCTTGGTTCGAAAACATATCGCTTTTCGTAAGAAGATGGTGTAACTGATTTGGATACAGTGCTAGATCTTCGAAAGCACTTTCAGAAAAATGCTCCAAGAAAAGTTCTTCAACAGAAGCATATCTTGATGGATCTGTAATGGTTACTGCTGTTACATCACGAGGCTCTAATTCGGGATACGACTCCTCAATGATTCGAAACAAACCAGGATTCCTTAATTGGAAACCAGTAAATCTTATCACTTCAGATTCAGGACCCACAGGACTAAGCCTTGGGATGGTGGCAATTGCGGTATTTTGTTGTACGGAGTTCATCTAAAATCTAAGGTTAGCACACAATAAAAAAAGTACCACTTTTTATCGCAGTACTTTTTATTTTTTCTTTACTTTGCCTAAAATATGATTTAGCTTTTCTTCACTTGCAAGAAATCTAATTCAACAGGAGTTTCTCGTCCAAACATTGAAACAAGAACTCGAACCTTTCCCCTGTCATTATCTACATCCTCAACCTTACCTTCAAGGTCTTTAAATGGACCATCGATAATTGAAACTTGATCATCTGGAATTAAATCGATTGTATGTTTTGCTGTGTCAGCATTCATTCGACTAAATAGATTATCAATTTCATCTTTACCAAGTGGTACTGGGAAAATTCCAGAACCAACGAATCCGGTTACACGAGGTGTATTACGAACCACATACCAGGAGTCGTCTGTTACGATCATGTCAACAAGTACGTACCCAGGATAAATCTTCTCCTCAATTTCAACTCGCTTCCCTCCCTTGATTTTAATTTTCTTTTCAATTGGAACGACGACATTAAAAATTTTGTCTGACATGCCAAGTGAATCGATTCGCTGATTCAAGTTTTTAGTAACTGCGTTTTCGTATCCAGCATATGTATGAATTGCATACCATGCTCGGTCTCGTTGTGGTTGTTGTGTTGCCATAATTAAGTAGTTAGTAGAACGTTAGCTTACAAATTCAAGTAAATTAGTAAAAATCCAGTCGAAAAGACCAAGGTATGCTGCAATAAAAAGTGAGATAACAACAATTAAAATTGTGTATACCGTTGTTGTTTGCCGTGATGGCCACACAACATGCTTCATTTCAGCCTTTGTTTCTTTAATATATTTTGTAATTCCCATAATAGTAATTTAAATTTTTCGCTAAAGTAAAACGCCCCTGAGGGCGTTTTGTTTCATTATAATAGATTTTTTTAACAATATAGTCAAGTTTAGGATTAATCTATTTCATACACAACATACACTCGTGAAGTAATTTTATTTTCTCCTGTTGGCAAGTTCGGAGTAATCTTACTATCAGCCCCATCCATCATTGCAGATTCTGCGCGCATATATGGCTCTGGACTATACACCCCATTATCTTCACTAAACGACACTACACCTTTTAAATCTACTCCTAAATCTTTAGCTAATCGCTTTGCCTCTTCCTTTGCACTAGCAATTGCCTCTGATCGAGCTTCAGCTTCAAGTTTAGAAGTATCATCAACTTCAAACCGTAATCCTGAAACATTTGTAACTCCTCGAGATCCAATACCTGACAGGATTTCACCAGCAACTTCAGTATCTCGAACTTTTACTTGAATTTGTTGTGTTACTTTATATCCATCTAAAACACGCTCAGATTCACAAAAGTTTGCAAAACATGGAGTATATGAATATTGCGGATATGCATTATATGAAAGTGTCTTCACATCTTTATCCTCAATTTCTTCATCTTCTAAATATTCTGTAATAGCATTAATTTTTTCGGCTGAATCTTTTTGTGCACCTTCAACTGAATCTTCCAATGATTCTACAGAGAATGAGAATGTTGCAACATCTGGCACCGCAAACACCTCAGCCTCTCCCTGAACACTAATAGTTGTTCCAGGATATTGTTCTGCAGTATCCCAACTCTTCGCCTCAGAGACAATTAGAAATACGTGATAGATTGCAAAAATTATGATTGCAAGTACACCAACATATATTAATTTTGCTAAAGCATAATTTCTATCTTCAACAAATTTTTTAAATCGTAAACTCATACATTATATGTTACTGGTTAATGTTTTTATGATACTGCTTTTTTGAGGTTTTTGAAAGAAAAATAACCTTACTTACGCAAGATCTGTGATCATGTAAAATCTTACGCTTTCTGATTCTTCAATTGCTTCGGTGGCGATATCCAGGCGTGACCCAAACAAATAAGACTCAGCAAGTCGTCTTGAATCAGAAAATGAATCTGAATTTAAGACTGCAGGCATTATTGTTTCGCTACTAAAACCGTCAACAAACATTGAGGCAAGGTTTGTGAGAGGATCTTCTCGCTTTGAAAGTGGACTCAGTATTCCCGAATCACAACCCTCAAAGCGCAAAAACTCTACCGCAGCAGGAACTGATACTCCTTGTCGATCACCAACCACAGTAATCTTAAGAACATCGCCATCTTGAAAAAAGGTTCTAACTTTTTTATTTGTGAATAAACTCATTACTCCGCACATTACACAACACCAAATCTCGAGTCAACTAGTTTTTAGCCTCTACCAAAGAAACAATATTTTCAAATAAACTCGCAACAGTCATTGGACCAATCCCACCAGGCACGGGAGTAATTGCATGTACAACCTTTGAAACCTCATCATATGCAACATCTCCAACAATACTATTAGCACTATTTCTTATAATTCCCACATCAATAACAACTTGATTTTCATGCACATGCTTAGCAGTAATAATATTTTCTTTCCCAACTGCTGTAACTAAAATATCTGCCTGCTTTGTAAATGTATCAAGGTTTTTTGTTTTATCATGACAAACAGTCACTGTTGCATCTAAGTTCAAAAAATGAATTGCTGTAGATTTTCCAACCAAAAAAGAATCTCCTACTATAACAACGTGCTTCCCCTCTAAAGAAATAGACACCTCTTCTAATAACATCTGAATACCCAATGCTGTAGCTGGAATAATTCCCTCCTGATTATCCATAAGTCTCCACATATTTCTTGCAGTTAATCCATCAACATCTTTTTCAGGACTAATAGTATTTACAACTCTCTCTTTATGTAAATGATTGGGCATAGGAAGCTGCACAATAATGCCATGCACTGTTGCATCCTCATTACATCGTTGCACTAAGCTCACAATTTCATCTTCTGAGGTTTGAGCATCAAATTTTTGCAATGTTACTTTCACTCCAATTGATTCACCAAACTGACGCTTCTTTTCAATGTAGACTTGTGAAGCAACATCATCTCCGATATTAACAATAACCAGATGTGGAGTAACGTTCATTTCAGAAACACGTGTGCGCAATAATTCTTGTTTGGTTTTTGAGAGCGTTGCTCCATCCAAAATATATGACATAAGAAAAATAGTTTGTCTTACTTTCTTGCAGAGCGCAAGCTACATCAACAAGAAGAGTATTAGAACTAGAATCAGAGCTAGCATAAATAAATCTGCCAGTTTTTTTGATTCAAACTCTTTATCGATGAGTTTATGTAAATCTTGATCTATCGTGTCGCACACCATTTCTTTATTTGGACATTGCGGACCATCATATTCATCAATAGTATTTTTACTAACAGTTTTATTCATAATAATTAGTTACTAAGAAGTGCATCGATTTCGCGCTTCCAAACATCTAATGGTTGAGCCCCTTTTACTACTGAGTAAGATCCATTCGGACCAATAAGCACAGACCAGGGTGTTCCAGTCCCTCCAGTATCTTTTGCATTTTTCATTTGCATTGCAACTTTTTCAGCATATGTTCCATCAGCAACACACGATTCAATAATATTTTTTGAAACCCCTGTTACCCCCTCAACTCCAGATAAATCTTTACCAATTTCGCCAGTAAAATATCCATCTGCGAATTTCCAGAATGCATCATTCCCTCCTTCTGCGGCAACACACTCACTTGCTTGCGCAATTTTCTCAGCATTTGGGTGAAGTGATGGTAACGGAAAATGTCGATACACCCATGCAACATCTCCTTCGTATGCTTTCACAACTGTTTGCAAACTCTCATGAACTCTTACGCAAAAAGGGCAATCGAAATCAGAATACTCTACAATTGTTACTTTTGGATTACTTGCCCCTCTAACATGATCATCTTCAGTTACAGGCAGCACTTTTGCTGCACCTACACTATTATTTTTAGTAGTTGTGTTTTTTTTTACAACCGAATCATCTTTCTTGTTTACAACAGCCTTATCAACGTACTTCTCTTGCATCTGTGGCCCCTTACTATTGTGAGGATTATTTACCGCAAGAACGGAACCTCCGACAATAAGAGCTCCAGCAATAATCGCAATCGGAATAAGCAAATCTACGAAAGTTACTCCATGAAATAACTTTTCAACTGGTGATTGAGATGGCTTCGCTTTACTTTTTGCAACTTTTTTTACTGTTGATGTTTTTTTCTTCATAAAAATGATTGATTATAATTAACAAATGTTGCAAGAATTATAGCATGTGCGCAAGGGCCGCACGTTATATTTTTTTTAAACTGTGTAGAACACAAATCAACTCTACAAATCAACTCTACATATCTTAAGCGGTTTTTTCTTTAATAACATATCTTTACTACTTGTAAAATTAAATGCTAATGCAGAAAGCGCTCCTAACACAAATAACCACTGAATTCCCATAAATGACAGAATTATCATTGATATAATTACCGCAACAATTCTTCCAATAGAAATATACATTTCACGCAGAACATTATATTCGTCGATATACTCTTCTTGTTCAGAGGACAAATCATAATGCATTGAACCCATTGGGGTTAACGTAGCAATTCGAGAAAATTGATGATATGCACCAGCAATAAATACATCAACTGCAGTTACAATAAAGATTTTTGCAATCCAGCCAATCGAATACATAACACTTCCAATTTGCAAAACCTTGTCTCCTCGATGAAATGCATCAATATACTTCCCTGCTACAAGCTGCAATATTGCAGTTATTGCAATAATAAGTGATGAGACAATTCCAACATTGAGTAAATTCCCATCAAATACTTGATATAGGAAAATAGGCCAAATAAATAAATTAATTACCGACTCCATTCCAACAGCAAAGAATGAAAACGTCATTTTTGTATTTTTTTCTTTATACAACATTTGCCACGTCTCCTTTACGGTCCATGTGAACGCATCATCTTCATCCATTTTACGTAACTGTGCATATGGGAATATTGAAATAATCATCACTAAGATTGCAACCATAAATACAATTGGGTATCCATATCTGCTAATTACGTATGCTGCTATGGCAGGAAGAAAAATACTCAGTACAAGAGCAGTTGCTTCAAAAAAACTTACTTGCCGACTTCTGTTCTTTTTATTACTCAACTTAAAGAATTCTGTATGAAATGGTATCCAATATAAAATCTTATATACCGTTAAAAGAGTTGCTGCCCCAACCACAAACCACAAAAATGGAATAGTGAACATGTCTGTAAGAAAATAAAATAAATGATACAGCGCAGCAACAACAGAACTCACTTGCAGAGACCTGATAAAACCAATCTTATTAACTACCTTCATTCCGATTGGAAGTGCGACAAGTAGCATCAAAGATCCGATTGCAACAAACCACAAAACACCAAAAATACTGTCTCCGGCAATTTTATAAATAAAAATCTGTCCAAATATTCCAAGCAGTCCTGCAACTACTCGCAAAAGTAATCGAGACGACAGAAATGCGTAGAACCCTTTATGTGTTTCTCCATCAAAATACTTTTTCATAATGATGTGGAAATTGTAGCATTATGAAAAAAGAAACACAGGAAAAATAAAACCACGTTTCCCGAGAACGTGGTTTTAATTGAAAAATTCAATTATTGTTGAGTTGGTACTACTAGCCGGGAGCTAGCTAACGAGATCCGCATCACTGCAGTTCGTATTAAGTCCAGTACGCTGTGGTCCAGCATGCTGATGATTCTGGTGCTGAGAGGTACGAGGACCCTGGCTACCAGGTTCTCCAATTGGAGAGTTGTCGAATGGAACGAGTTCCAGCGGCGAATGTTGAGTGCTTTTTTTCATAATTAGATTAAGAATTCCCGATTATTATAACAGCATAAACACAAATGTCAACAAAACGCAGTTGACTTCCCTCTTATTACAAAAAACACCGTGCCATACAGCACGATGTAATTTTCTTTATTTGTAGAATTTTTCTACGCCTTTGTATTAACTTCGTAACTTGTATTTTGAGATTCAAAAAAGTTTACTAATTCGTACACATCATTTGATGTTGCCATCCATTTTGCAGGATTAGTCACATTATAATGAGACTCAAACCCTAACTCTTCCAATCGTCTGTCTGCAATATATTGCACATACTGATTCACGTAATCTGCATTCAATCCAAGAATTCCATTTTGGAATAAATCTTTGTTGTACTCCATTTCAATTTCAACTCCCTGCACAATAAGATCTCGAATTTCAGTGGCAAATTCTTCAGTAATAATATCTGAATTTTCTTCAAGCACAGTTAGCGCAAGTGTCATTCCAAATTTTAAGTGAAGACTTTCATCTCGTACAATCCAGTTTAGTAGTGAGCCAAAATTCCGAAGCTTGTTTCGTTGTCGGAATGAAAGCATAACCATGAACCCTGAGTAAAACCAAATTCCTTCAGTAACTACATTGGTTACAATTAAGTTTCTAATGAAATCTCGCTTTCCATCATCTGTTGCAATATCAAGTGATTGCTCAGTCATTCGTTCTGTAAATCCTTGTACAAAATTTTCTTTATTTTGCATCGAAGGAGTAACAAGGTGCTTCCCATACAATTCATCACGCGACCACGGGAATGTTTCCAGCATGTACTCAAATGTCATACAGTGGTTTGCCTCTTCCATCATCCATCGCGCTAAATACAAGTGTGTTTCAGCAGACGTAAGGTATGGATAAATTCCAAGTGCAATAGACCGATTAACCATAAGCTCAGCTGGATTCATAAACGACATTATGAACTTCACCGCTTCTACTTCTTCAGCTGTCATTGTTTGCAAATCTTGCAAGTCCTCTTGTAAAGGTATCTCTTTTGGGAACCATGAATTCGACAGAGACTGTTCGTACATCTCTCGTGCCCATGGATACTCTGACGGATAAATGTTGTAGCTTTTTTCTTCTGGTGTTCCTAGTAACATAGTTATTATTATTTCTATAAATAAGTTTTTATAGTGAGCTTATGTGCTCGGTTATGGCTAATAAACTTCGACCGTTTGGATTTTCATTATAGCACTTAGGGAGAGATGAAATCGCTGTGGATATCTAATTGAAATAAAAAATCACACTCTGTCTAGTGTGATTTTTTATTTCAACAAGCTTTACTTACGTTTTCTTAAGCACATCCATCACAAATAAATCGGTCGGCTGGATCTTCTGGACCATCATTATTTTTTGTAACAACAGGTGCTGGTGGTTGTTGTTTTTGTTCAGACTGCTGTGCGGCAACTGGAGTTTCTTTTGTAACTTGAGCTGGAGCTGCACTAGGTGCAACTGGCTCTGCTTTAGGTTCAGTTGTTTGTGATGCAGATGGTGCTGATGCTGCCATTTTTGCCCTAAGCGCACCGAATCCAACTTTCCCCATGGTTGTAGCCTTATTAACCTTAGAAGTTGATTGTTCTGCTGTATGTCGAGGTTGCATATGTAAGTAATATGTAGACTTCAGACCTTTCTCCCATGCAGATGCATAAATTTTCATGATCTCTTTATTGTCTCGAGTTGCAATATACATATTTCGTGACATCGCTTGATCAATCCATTTTTGTGCTCGTGCAGCAACTTCAATGTATGCATACGGTGAAGTTGTGAAAGATGTTTTATAGATTGCTTTCAAGTCGTCTGGAATTGCTTCTATGTTTGCGATATCTCCTTGATGTTCAAAAATTTGATCTCGTACTTTTTCCCACATGCCACGCTCTTTCAAGTCGTTTACGAGGTTTGTGTTGATATCAAGATACTTTCCTGAAATTTTGTTTCGAGAGAATACTTGTGCAAAACGCGCATCAATTCCAGGAACAGTTCCTGCAACCAAACCAATATTTGCATTAGGAGCAATTGCCATAAGTGTTGCGTTTCGCATTCCTTGTTTTACTTTTCCTCGTAATCCGTCCCAATCAAGACCTCCATGCTTTGATGTCTTATCTACAGTAAGTGCAACACCTCGTTCTTTTTCAAGCTTCTCTAATGTATCGATTGGCACCTTCCCTTTCGACCAACCAGAGCCTTCAAAGTTAGGGTAACTTCCTCGCTCCTTAGCCAGCTCAGCACTTTCATCAATTGCCATAAAGCTAATAAATTCAAATAGTCTATCGGCAAAATCATATGCATCTTTATTTTCGTACGACCAACCCATTCGCTCTACAACATCTGCAAATCCCATAACACCAAGCCCAACTGCTCGGTTTTGTAAGTCTGAATTTGAAGCTTCAGCAACTGCAAGTTTATTGATATCAATAAGGTTATCAAGATGACGAACAGCAACACGCACAGTGTTCTCAAGCTTTTGCCAATCCATTTCTGCAGCACTCTCTTTTAAATGTTTTGAGAGATTAACTGTCGCAAGGTTACATACAGCAATATTGTCCTTATCTTGTGGTAAACAAATTTCTGTACACAAGTTCGACATATGAATTGTTCCCGTATTGTTGTTTATTGCACGAAGGTTAATTGGATCTTTAAATGTAATCCAAGGGTGTGATGTAGAAACAAGTGATGCGGTAATTTGCCCGAACTGTTCTTTCGCAGGAACCTTTCTGTACACTCGCATATTTCCCTCCTCTGCTTTTTTAACGTACTCACTGTATCGTTTTGAAAATGCCTCACCATATAGCTCGTTCAAATCTTTTGTTTCATTTGGATCGAACATATACCACTGTTCGTCGTTTCGTACTCGCTTCATAAATTCATCAGAAATAAATGCCGCAGTGTTAGCTGTTCGGAATCGCTGATGTTCATCTCCATTTCCCTGTCGAGCTTCTAGGAACTCTGGAAAGTCGTAATGCCAGTTTTCCATATAAAATGCTAGCGCACCTTTTTTCTTTCCTCCTCGTTGAATTGCTCGAATCGCAACATCAATAACTTTCATAAATGGAATAGGTCCAGATGAAGTTGTATTTGAAGCCTTAAGTGGTGAGCCTGTTGCCCGTAGTTTTGTTACCGATGCACCAATACCTGCAGACCCTTTTGAAAGCATCATAATATCTGAAACTGATTTTGCGATATGCTCCATATCATCTTGTATCTCAAGCAAAATACAGTTTGAAAGTGCAGGACTGTTTGTTCCAGAGTTAAGGTTAGTTGAACCTGCTGGTAGATATTCTAATTTAGAAAATCGTTCATAAAATATTTTTGCTTGTGCAGTTGGATCTTTTTCATTATACGAAAGACCCATCGCGATTCGCATAAATGTGTATTGAGGAGTTTCTCCAGGTTTTTGATCTTCGCCTTTTAGAGAGTATCGGTTCAGTAAACTCGAAAGTCCTGCGTAGTTAAATAGTTCGTCACGAGAAACATTAATTGCTGTAGCAAGATCATCTAAATCAAATTTTTCAATCATTCGAACATCAAGTAGTCCTCTGTCTACCCACTTTTTAATATGTTCTGTAAATTTCTTTTCGTGTAGAACTTGCGGAGCTTCGTCGTCATCTTTATTGAAATCACCCAACACTCGAGAATATGCAGTTTTCAAAAGTATTCGTTTTGCCAGAATGTCATAGTTTGTATCTTCTTTAATATTTTGTAGTGCTGCATTAATAACAGCTTCATCAAGCTCATCTTCTGTAACTCCATCATATAGAGTGAGTGATGTTTCTGATGCAACCTGCATTACCATCTCTGTTGCATCTGGAAGCCCTTCACAAGCGCGCTCAATTGCTTTATTAATTCGATTTGCATCGTACGTTGCTTTTGTTCCGTCTCGCTTTGTTACGGTGATTTCTAGTGGTGACATAGGTAAATTATGTTGATTTAATAATAGATACTATAAATAAAAGTTTTATAAACTTTAGAAAAGTGCTTCTGCTTTTCAGATTATACACTGCCGGAACCCCAATAAGTGCATAAAAAATGAATTACATAATTGACAAAAGCATTCCGCAAGCCACCTTCTGTTTTGCGCTGTTAAAATAGTGGTTTTACAGGATGCTTTTTTAAAAAAATAAAGAATTTCTAAAAATTAAAAATTCTTTATCTAAAAACAAAACTTTTCCTTGCAAAACAACCTAGATGTGATAAAAATACAGGACATTTCAAATATATAAACCACTAATTATGCGTTACAAATCATCAATTAAAGTTGAAAAACCTGGAGACCAGCTTATCTGGCGAAAAGGTCGACTTCGACGAATCAACAAATTAGACCCACGACGAAAGGCTTGTCAGGGATAAATAAAAAAAGCTCACAACAAGTGAGCTTTTTTTATTACTACCAATTTCCATTAAACAACGCGATTATGCCAAGAAAGGCTAAGATTCCTATAATTAATTTTCCCATATTTTTATAAATTAAATCCTTTGTAAATTAAGTAAAGCCCCACAATAAGTGCAATGACTGCATATTTTTTAATGTCTGCACTTTTCTTAATTTTTTTGATATATCGTAAGCATGGCTCTATTGGAAACAACATAAAGTACATTCCTTCTAAAATCATAAGCCAACCAATAACCGTTATTACTGTTGGCCAACCAACCCAGACAGAATGAGTGAGTACGATAACCAAACCAGCAACAAGTTCTAATGTTGTTACTAAATATAATAGTAATTTACTTCGCTTCATTTCTTGAATCATTGCAATCATTTCGTCACCCTTAATAAAAACTCCAAGGGCTTTTGTTGTTATAACAATTCCTAGAATTTTTGCGATAAGTATTGATGTTGCCATATATAAATAATACTAATTTTAAAATTGTAATATGTTTATTATAAACGCTTATGCTAAATCTTGCGGAGCAGTTATACGCTTCCAATCATTTACGTGAACAACTGGAACATCGCGTTCGTTGGCAATAACACTCAATGTTTGTGGTAATCCGTATTCTCCGTTAGGAAGTACGACCAAAGGATACTTAAAAAATTCTTCATCAATCATATACATACCAGTGCACAACATATCGCCCTCTCCCCCTCCAGATTCACATACGTTATACAAACAAAGCTCACCATCATCTGAAGCAATAATATCTATTCTTCCACCTTTAAATTCTTCATGGGCTTCTTGAAGTCCGATTGCGCAACTGTGTTTTGAGATACGAGAAATATCTTCAGTGCCATACAGGTCGTCACCCATCATAACTAGCGTTGGACCAGTTACATGTTCTTTTGCTGCAGCAATCGCGCCACCAGTTCCATTCAACACCTCTTGTTCGACATAATGAATATTCTTTCCTTTGAATGCGGTTCCAAAATAATCTTTAATAGCATCACTTAGATATGAAACAACAAATACTACGTCAGTATATTGCTCTGGTAATGCGTCAATTTTATGCTCAAGTAAATTTTTTCCTTCAAAAGTAAGCATTGGTTTAGGAGTATTGTCTGTTAAATACTCCATTCGCTTCCCTCTTCCTGCTGCCAAAATAATTGCTTTCATATGTATTTATTTTACTTGTTATTTTTTATACAGCAAAAATAACAAATTGGTATAATTTTTTTATGAAGAAATACTATGCAATTTATTGTGTTAAGAATTTGTCTCCAAAAAGCTTCACCCCAAATAATGTTCCAAGAACAATAACAACACTAATCATACTTTGCCAGAATAAACTCACATTCACTGCAAGCAATGCTGTTAATGTAAACGGTATGTTCCCAATAAATAATGTTAGTCCGTAGGTAAAATATGGCACCGTGATAAACAACCCAAGCACATATCCTAAAATATCTCCCGGAAGTAGTGCGTGTAGTCCAACAAGTCCTAAAAATTTATTCTTACTCGACAATCTCTTTTCGTATCCAGAAAATTTTTCAATTTTTTCTTCGGAAATAAATTTTGTTACAATTCGTTTTCCATATTTTCGGGAAATATAGTACGTAAGTATTCCTCCTCCAGTCCACGCAATAACACTTGCGACAACCGCAATAACTGAACCATACAAAACCACCATCACTGGAAATAAAAAAACCGAATTAATTGGAGGAATAATAAAAGAAATAATAATTACTAGAATATACAAAAACACCACTTCTATTCCCCTTCCCGCAAACAGTGCAATAAGTTCATCCGCATAAAAATTTGAGTAATAATTTATCGTGATAAAAACAGCGATAGTTACTAGTACTGCGAGCGCTTCTTTTATGCGAAGGTTTTTTATCATTGCTGATGTATTATACAGACAGAAAAGAAAAAGCCATGAAACAAGAAAGTTATCCTGCAAAACCTGAGTCGTGTTTGTCTAAGCTCAAACGTAGATGGAGAAATCCTTGGTGCCGACTTTGGCACGTAAAGGTGAAACTTCGCTGGAATCGTCTCTGGATTAGAAAAGATGAGTTCCACCCTTCCCTTAATTCTGATTTCAGAATTATGCTTGGCATGACTAAAGAGGAAAGAGAAGCCTACCAATTAGATTTGGTAAAAAGAAGAGATATTGCTCACAGAAGAGATATTGAAAACATTGATTCAACAAAAACTGCTAGTTAAGGCAGTTATTTTTCTTTCTGAATATTTACAAATAAAAGAAAAACTTTACCCAACCTACAAAGAAGGATAAAGGTGTGAGCGGACTTTTCTTAATGCCTGAATAGTTCGACCATTTGTGATTTTAGCGAATCGAGGAATACTCGTTCCAGATTTATCTTTGGTTTCTTCAAGAAACATTGCAAGTGGCCGATTACATATTGTTATCAGGACATCATCAATAATGAGATCATATAACGGCCGGTACATTACCGACCATTCGCCCGTTTCTGTATGCCAACTCGGCCCAAAAACTTCGTATGCGTGATCTGTAACTCCTTTTGTCTCATCATGTTTGAAGTGATAGTAAAAACCAGGCTCTGGATTTTGTGTTGGAACTTCTTTCATCACAAGTAGAGTAAGATAAAAAAGTACGTATGTCTACGTACTTTTTATAAAAATAAAAACACCCACCAAAATTAGTGGGTGTTGTTAATTTGGGGTCGTGTGGTGAGAGATGTTAGAACTGAAATTTTAAGCATAAATAAACAAAGCCCCTGATTTATATAATCGAGGGGCTGGAAGTTAGGCTCATTCCCGAGCTTGCTGCATTACCAGTTGATCTTCGGCAGAGTCACTGGAGGAGTTCGTACAACAAACTCTTTCTTTGCAACTGCATTTACGACGAGCTCTTCATTTCCAGTGCTGTTGTGTGCGTCCACCAATCGGCGGATCTGTGAAGGAATTTCGTTCTTTCGCAGATCAACCATTGTGTAACCTTGCGGAATCAGATTTTCTCCACCGCCGAACATCCGGTGTTCCCAAAACCATTGCTTACCATAGCTCCGGTTTCCAACGTTAAGTCCAACCAAAAGATTGTTAGTTTTATTTTGGTAAGGATAAGCCACGACATTGTTGTGGGCTCTCCACTCGATATCTGGCAGATATCCTTTATGGAAGGTGACCTTGCCAGTCTCAGTGTTGAGAAAAGCATGAAATGAATTCGAACGCTTCGGACTCATGACGTGCTCTTTGATTACACCTTGAGTGGAAAATTCGTAGAAAAGTGCAATAGTTGCTTTGGTGCAGGTAACCACAAACCTCTGATATTAAAGAATAACTCTAATAAACCTTGAATTTTCTCATTGAGTAAATAGTGAGCGTTCGTAACATCTTCTTCTTTTTTGTGTTCTATCGCCCGAACAGAATCTTCTGTATCAAAAATTAAATGCTTTAGCTTATTTTCATCAATCTTTTCTTTACCTTTAGTCTTAATATCAGCAACAAATTCTTTTAGCCTATTTGCACTTCCATCTTCATCAACTAGTATTTTTGCAATATCCCATGTTCTAACTGCGTTATCCTTGTTTTTCTCATAGAAGCTTTTTGCATCCTCTTCGGTTACATAGACGATTTCAAAAATCTGACCATTACGTTCTTCTAAACCCCTCTTAGTTTCATAACATACAACTATTAAATCTATATCGCTATTTTCACGAGCATTACCTCGAGCGTGTGAGCCAAAGAGAATAATACTTTTATTGTTTTTGTTTTCTTGTAGTTCTTTTAAGAAATTATCTAATTCTTTCATACTTACAGCTTATCAATTAACCCTCTGTAAGTCTCGACGCTCTTCTCTGCACCAACCTTCTTCTCCCCTCCTTTCTTATAATCCTCAACAATCTCCATTAGTCCTGAAATGAATGCGTTTGTTATTAAGCGAGAGCGATTTAGCTTATTTCCTGATTCTTTTTCATAAGATTCTATAATGTATTGGAAATAGTCTGGGAAATCTCGAATGTAGCGAGAGAACTCTTTTGCCACTTCTCCATACTCAGCGTTTCCATAATCAATAAAACCTGTGAGTTGCTTTCCGTCTATTAGAATATTTTCATGATGAGCGTCGTTGTGTAAAAACTGAAAGATATGATTTTCTTCAACGTTCGTTTCATCAAAAATACCTTTTGCTTTTTTAGCTAATTCTTTTAAAGATTCAGGTACATCTTTATCTTTCAATATCTCTTCATATTCTTCCAACACCTCGGGATGTAAATCTGATGATTCATCTATTGTTATTCCAAGCTCCATACATTCTTCTTTTGAAATTCCTTTTCCTATTTCTGCATGGAATTTTCCAATTGCAAAACAAGTATCTTTTCTCTCCTCTTGATTTAAATTAACCCAAGCATTTTTTAGGGTATCTCCGTTTATATATTTATATCCATACATCTCAGGTTGTTCTGAAATGAACACTACTTCTGCTGTAGGAAGAGAAAGGTTTAGAGAAAATAATTTGTGAGCAACATTTGCTTCAACAATAAGTGAATTTTGTGGAGTAAATTCTTTTTCTTCTCGTTCGACTTTGACTATAAATTTCTCATCTTCTGTTTCAGCTAGATATGCGTAGTTGCAGGCACCTTTTCCAAGGAGTGAGGTTGTAGTTATTTCTTTATTGAGAGATTCTTTTATTTTTATATCTAGCTCAGACATATTATTCAATTTCCTCTTTAATATCTTCAATCTTTGCTTGTATTCTCAAAGCTTCTTTAGCACAGTCGTAATAGTGAAGCTCTTTAGTTTCCTCTCTAAGTGTTTCTTCACTACAATCAATAATTTCGTAATCATCATATTGTAAGCACATCTCCCTCCATCCATATTTCATACATGAGTCATAACCTAATTTCACTTTTCTATACTTTGCTTCACAAGAAATCTTAGCCTCTGAGTAAGAATCTTCTTGTTTTTCCTCTAAACAAACTTTTGCATATCCTTTTTCAGCTTCAAATAAAACTTCTAATTCAACAAGCTCTTCTTTTTGCTCTTCAATCCACGCCCCTTTCATGAATGGCTCGATAGTAAATTTCATTACTCCAGCAACAATTATTGATGCAATAAACAATAAAGCTAAGATAATAAACAATTTAGGAAATCTCTTATCAAGAATATTTTTATTAAGCGTTACATACGCAAGTACTCTTCTTATAATTTCAAACAATACAATAATTCCAAGGCATGTTGCTCCAAAACTAAATACAGTAAACGAGTTAAAGGAAGGCAACCACAGCTCCTTTTCCCACATATAGTTAATAAATACTCCTGCTCCAGCGAGTAATGAAATTACTAGTCCTAGATGATAAATAACATTTCCAAGACGATGCCACCACTGAGTATTATTTTTCTTATTTTCTTTATTCATAGTTATATAAATCTTATCAAATTTTCTGTTACCTTATAATATTCTCAAAATAATACTTAGCCATTCTATCGACATCAGCTTCATAACTATCTTTATCATTCTTTATTTCATCCAAAACAAACATTGGAGAATCTGGCTCAGAATCAATAAAAAAGTCTCCTTGAATATTTTCGCAGTAAGGACAATTGTTAACCCAATGCTCAATCTCTGTTGTCTTAACAAGCTTCTTTTCTACAGTTTTAGGCATTGGCTGTGGAGGTGTTTCTAAGTCTTTGTTCCAATTGAATATCAGTACTTCTTTATTACATTTCCAACAGTCTAAAAATGCAGTTCTGTACTCATAACTATCAGGAATAGAAACTCCACTCTCTTTAGAGATTCTTTGTATTATTTGTAGAAATCTTTCGGTGTGGTTCATATCTGTTTTTACAGTAATTCCTACTTTGTATAATCGAAACTTCCTTTTAATAAAATGAAGTCGGCAAGAAGTTTTTCATATGAAGGGTCAGGGATATCATCAGGGTTCTTGTGTCTATTGCCTCCACGACTTGTACTTTCATACAATTCAGATATAACTTTTATTTTCTCTACAGGCATTACTTAAGCTTTTTCTGGGAAAAGTTTGAGGTACACGATGGAGTTATAAAGAAATCTGTTTACTCCCCTCTGTTCCAAGAACTTATAACTGCGAATCAAGCATTTGCTAAAAACCAAGAAGAAGCAAAGTCCTTTGAAAACAAAGATTATTCAGAAGTTATAGAAAACAATATCAGGGGTCCTTACCGGGATTCGAACCCGAACTGAGGGTTCCACAAACCCTAGTGCTAACCATTACACCATAAGGACCATATCTGGCTTCATTCGCAAAATGCAAACAAAACGGTGTAGCAAGATACTACTAACAATACAGCTTCACGTCTAGTGCCCTCTCGTTTTCAGACTCACTACTGAATTAAAATAGTGAAAATAGTTTTCCAATAAATACAATATAAATAAGTAAGTACATTGCCCCTTCTTGAATATGAATTCTCTTTGAAATTCCTGAGAAGATAAACAGCAATGAAGAAACAATAAGAAATGGCATCGCAATAAGTAACGTTGGCTCAGTAATTGGAAGCTCTTTAAATAACCCAGGTAACCCAACAACCACAAAGATATTAAAGATGTTTGATCCAAACACGTTTCCAAGTGCAATTTCTGCCTTTCCTTTAAGTGCCGCTTTAACTGAAACCAAAAGCTCTGGAAGTGATGTACCAATAGCAACTGCGGTAAGTGCAATAACACCTTGCCCAATATTTAAAATCGCAGACAGATTAGTAATTGAATCGATAAGATACTTTGCACCAAGTGCGAGCCCTGCAACTCCAATTACTAAAATTACGATATCCTTCTTAGTTACTTCAGGACGTTCGATTGGTTCCACCATATCGGACCCATCTTTTAATAGTAGTGCCGATACAAGATAAATTGCATATCCAACGAGTAGAATTATGGATTCAATTAAATTAATAGTTCCGCTCCACGCAAATATTACAAATAATGTTGTTGAGAGCGCAATAAGCGGTAAATCTAAATCGATAAGATTTTTTGTAACAGTAAGCTTTTTTCCAACCAAAGCAGCAACTCCAACTACAAGCAGTATATTTGCAATGTTTGAACCAATCGCGTTTGATACCACAATCTCGGATGCATCATTGAAGATTGCAAAAAACGAAGAAATTAATTCGGGGAATGATGTTCCAAAAGCTACAATGGTGACTCCTACAAGAAACGGTGACATTCCTGCTCGTAACCCAATCTTTTCAGAACTGTCTAAAAGCCAATCTGAACTTTTAATTAATAATGCCATTGAGGCAACGAATACAATAATCCAAATAAGTAATGCTGATGTCATAATGTAGACATGATAACAGAGAATGAGCAAAGTGATAGTGCACATTTGATATGAAGACACTCTTTGTGCATACTATCTGAATGCCCAGGTGGTGGAATTGGTATACACACACGGTTGAGGGCCGTGGTCTTCGGGCATAGGGGTTCGAGTCCCCTCCTGGGCACACACAAAGAAAAACCACATCATTTTAATGTGGTTTTTCTTTATATGTAAACTTAGTCTTTCTTTTCTTCGTCCTTCGCTGAAGCTTCAGGTGACTCATCTTCAGTAGCTTCTGCATTCTCTTCTGCCTCTTTCGTATCCTCCTCGTCTTTAGTCTCTTCTGTTGCTGGAGTTTCAGGAGCATCTACTTCTACTGTTGATTCTACTTCTGCTGTATCTGGCTCAGCTGGGGCATCTTCTTTTTCTGCTTCTTTTACCTGATCATCAATAGCTACAAACATCATCTTCATTCGCTTAGAAATTTGCTTCATAGCTTTTCGTCGAATGTAATATAGCTTGTTTCGTCGAACTTTAGATCGTTTAGTAATTTCAATCTTATCAATCATTGGTGAGTATAGTGGGTAGATTTTTTCTACTCCAAACCCTCCTGTAGAGCGTCGTACAGTAAATGTAGCTCCTGCCTCAGTACCGTGCTTTCGTGAAAGTACAAGACCTTCGAAAACCTGAATTCGAGTTTTTCCCTTCTCTTCAATCTTTTGATGAACACGAACAGTGTCACCCGCTCGAAGGTCGAGGTTCTTTCGTTTCTCAATGTTTACTGGAGATATTACGTGTGTCATATGTGCGGGCTACTTTAGCACAGGGTTTTAGATGTGACAAGATGTTTTTTAAAATAAAAAGGAAGGACCCGCCACGTGGTTCGACGAAGCGAGTCCTTATTGTCTCTTGAGTGCTATCCTATTACCGGAATCTCAAAAGCTAACTACAGGCATAGTGGGTTACCAGCCCCATAACATTCCTATATCAGTGAATTTCCTGATTCACCACTAAGACATCCACGCTGTGCGTGCTCCTCTCTGCTGAATGAGACCTTGCGTTACAAGGTCTTGTTTTGATTTGCGAATGTATGCAGGGTCAGGAAACCCAGTCAACATCATCACGTTAGATCGACGGAATATACGCATCTCTTATACTTGTTTTTGGTGTTGGAGTTATGTTCTTATTTTTCAAGTCAGTAGTAACTTATCAATCAAAGAACGATTGTATTCACTATACTCTTATCTCTCTATTTATCAAACTGTTGTAAAGCAAAAAGAAAATCTTCGGGATATTCTGCAGTAATAATTTCTCGTTCATTATTCATTTTTATAAATGAAATTTCTTTTGCATGAAGTGCGAGTCGAGTAAATCCAAGCACTGCGCCGCGTTTTGTGTACAAAGAGTCTGCAATAATTGGCCTTCCGATATAATTCAAATGCACTCGAATTTGATGTGTTCTTCCAGTTTTAGGTTTCGCCTCCACAAATGTAATTGGCTCGCCTACCGTAGAATCTTGCCCTCGATTTAAAACTTTTACATATGTTTCTGCATCACGAACAGATTTACTATTGCGCATATCTTTTCCAGACGTCCATTTACGAATATTTCCACCACTTCTTCCAATTGGCGCATCTATAAAAACTTCATCCTCTTTTATATTTCCGTACACAAATGCATGATACGTTTTTTCGATTTCTCTATTTTTAAACTGCTCTTTAAGGTGCATAAATATTTCTTGTGTTTTTGCCAGCAACATTACTCCCGACGTATCTTTATCTAATCGGTGCACAATACCAGGACGAAGGATTGTTTTTCCGTCCTGTAAATCGATAGGTTCGCCCACATCTTTTGACTCTGGATAATTTTCAAGCATCCAATTGGCAAGTGTGTAGTTGCTTGATTTTCCATCACCATGAACAACGAGCCCTGCAGGCTTGTTGATGGCGAGAAGATGTTTGTCTTCAAAAAGAATGGGGATATTCATACCACTCAAAGTAATGTAAAATCAAATTAATTACAACCATTAACAAACCACAACCATGGAAGGATTGAATCCAACGTTTTATGGGTCAGCCGAAGAAAAGCAAAAAGAAGAAGTACTGACACATGAACCTCAAATCGCAGCATTCATTGAAAATATGTTACATAATGCAGAAAGAAATATTGGCGAAGGTAAAACAGCAGAAGTTGCAGTATGGAATGAAGACAATACAACTATTTGCGTGAAGCTTATTTCAGAAACAAGACTTAATGATTTATACGAGAATTCTGCGGCACCTCGATACAATTCACCAAAACTAGAAGGTGAGATGTTGGATAAAGTTTCTAATACATCCACAAAAGTTCGTGTTCCTACACCAATAGGATATATTGAATTTAATGATGAGTTTGGAGAGAAAGTTAGCGCCCTACTAATGGAACGTGTTAATGCTGTAACATTAAATGACATTCATTATAACCAAGAAGGTTTTCCGGAAAACTTTGATATTGATGTGTACTTTTCAGAATTAGAGAAGTTTTTGAAACAAATGCACCAACATGAGAGAATTCATCATCGCGACTTGTCTGAAGGCAATCTAATGATAGACAGAGAAACAGGAATGCCAGTAGTGATTGATTACGGGGATGCCACGTATGATTATGGGTACGATTCGGAGCGTGAATTATACTCAGTAACAGGTGGCCTTGGCCAAATTGTACTAGATTACCCTAAGGATTTAGTAATAATTAAAGAGATTAAAAGAAAATTGGAAGCGAAATTAAATTCCAAAAAATAAGGTTGACATGTTTATTATTTTAATTTACTATTTTAAGAAATGACACTTACACTCACAGAGAAAGCAGAGAACCTTGTTCACACAGCGATTCAAGAAGTATCTGTATCAGGAGACACGGACAAAAAAGTTGAAGGGGCGCTATTCGATATTTGGATACGCTCTGAAAAATCAAATGTTTTTAAAGAAAGACAGATTAAAGATGGCGACATCTTGAAATCTGAAACTATTGGTGATTCAACGTACCATGTTTGCACGTTTTAGTTTCTAAAACTGCAAGCCATTTTCTTTATTCCAAAATCCTAAAGTGCTCCCACTCTTCTTCCGCTTCACTCCACGAAACTTCAACTCGTTCAATTTCAGAAAGCGAACTTCCCTCTTGTATTTTCTCAATAAAATCTTTTAGGATGTCTTCATTAAAATGCTGAGCTTCCAACTTCACTGTTCCATCATCTTCATTTTTTACCCAACCGGTAATTTCTAATACGTCTGCACACTCTTTTGCATAGGTACGAAAAAATACACCCTGCACGTTTCCCAAAATAGTAACTATGATTTTTGGCATGAGAGATTATTTTTTTGATAGCTTTATAAGCTCAAACAATGCAGAAAAGATGAACACCACCTGTAAGACAATAAAAACAGGGTCATCAATATAAATACTGTATGTTAATAAAAAAATTCCTCCAATAATATAAATTATGTCGTGAATTTTTTCATTCTTAATCCACAAACCATATGCTGCAAGTAAAAGACCTGCTATTCCGAATGTGATCATGCTGTGGGCGATAGAGGACTCGAACCTCTGACCTACCCGGTGTAAACGGGTTGCTCTAGCCAACTGAGCTAATCGCCCATAGTGGGTGTGACGTAAAAGATACATTAGTTTGTAAAAGAAGGCAATACGTTATTTTGTGCTTCCGGAAGGAATCGAACCTTCATCAGAGGCTTAGAAGTCCCCTGTTCTATCCGTTGAACTACGGAAGCGTTTTCCTAGACTACCAAACCCTGAAGACTAAGAAAAGGGTTACTAGTTTGTTACGACATCTAATGTGGTAGTAGATGACGATGCTGATGCCCCAATCTGAGCTTCTGTTTCGACTTCGTTTTGTTCACTCTCGATATTTTGTGATTCAGAATCTGAAGAAGAGCTTGTGACTGCAGATGATTCTACTAAATCAACTCCTTCAACCCTTTGCACATCTTGCTGAAATGAATCTCCTATCTGAACAGAAGATGGTACAGAGTAAAATTGAAACCCTGGAACCAACGCTTCAAATTGTAATGTCTTGGTAGTATATTTTTGGACCACGTCGTTAAGCTGATCCATTTTTATTAACTCTCTTGCAGGAATTGTTTGCGTACTACTTTCCACTGATGGGGTGCTCAATTTAAAGTACTGAGATATCGACCAGCCAATAACAACCACTAACAAAATAATTAGTATAGTAAGCATAATAAGCCAATCAACCTTCACTGATCTTCCTGACAGTGCAATAATTTTATCTTTATTTACTGAAACCTTATTTTTTGTTTTTTTAAGAAAATTCATAACAAGTTTTACAAAGTAGTTACTACTAATTGAAAAACGGTAGTCCATTCTAATTGTTGTTCTTCTCGTTGTGCTAATGACATTCTCATATCTTTAATTACAATACGTTGTGGAATATTTTCAAGATACGATAAAAATAACATAGCACTACTCCAAGAACCCTTTGTAACCATATTTACATGTAATTCACCATACGCACGCTCAGCTGTTATTTTTCCAGGAGCAGCGGCAACACGCTCATCGGTTCTCGTGATATCAAACAACTCAATAGATTGGATAGTTGATTCCAAATTAGCTCGAGTTGAAAGGCGTTGTAAATCTTCAATCAACAAAACTGATTTATCTTGTTCGATGAGGGCGGCATTTAATACATCTGCATTTTCTTCGTATCCACGAATTGCACGCCGCAATGTAGCAACATCTTGTCCACGAGCTTCAGCCAAGTCGTTACGAAGTGATTGCGTATTCTCATTCATCTTCAGAAGAACAATGTGTAACGAACCAATAATTCCAGCAACTGCAACTAAAATAATAAGTGCGAGTGTGAATTGTTTTTTTACTTTTTTTTCAATATCTATTGGCATAATAATTCTATTGTATATCTGTTATACCACCTACACCCTCAGCCTGATTGGCAGTAATAGAGATTGCAAATGGAACATCAGTACCACGAGTAAAACTTGAGAACGGTAAATCTACTGACTGAAACTGCTCCTCTTCATCAAGTCTTGCGACAAATAATGCGAGACTCTCTCTGTCTGCAGAAACACCTCGTACTTGCACAGAAACAACTGGAACATCATCTTCGCTTTCAAACTCTATTGATGAAATTGCAATTGTTGAAAATTGACTTGCGGTAATCGCTCGCACAATACTCGATACTTGCACCTCTGATTTATCAAGTAACATAAGTGTTTGTGCGACATCTGCAACTTTTCCTCGCAAAGCAACTTTGTCTTTATTTAATACTGGATCTTTTACTGCTTCAATCTGTTTTTGCAACAAGCTTCTATTTGTTTGCACCTCCACAATGGCAGGAACTAATGTTATTGCGTAGTAAAGTGCAATAACTATAATTCCATAGAAAAATAATGTCAGAAAACGAAGTCGATATATACGTGTAATTATTTTTTCTTTGTGTGGCAACAATAATTTGAGCATATTTTTATTGAGTAATTAATGCTAATCCAACCGCAGTTGCATAATGTAATGAATGGTCACGAGAAATAGTTGGGACATAGTCGTCTAATGAAAAACAGTTTTTCCAAATATTTGCTGGCTGAACAATAATATGAGCACTTTCTTCTAAGTACTGCATAATTTTTTGATTTGTCGCATACGGGCCAGTAAGTATTGCGGTAGTAATTTTTTCTTCATTATTACTATCACGCTTATTAGTAAACCAATAAACCAATAATTGATTTATCTTTCGCTTTAACTCTATAGCCTCACCACTATTAGTATCTTCAATTAAAGCCTCTGGGCTATATGACAATGACGAAGTATAACTAACGATACCGTGCTCTATAATTGCTAGATTAACTCGTGAATACCCAAGGTTCATCAATAAATATGGAGTGGTATCTTCATGTTCAATAACCGATCGAGCTATTGACTGACTCTCAGATTCAAATGCGATTGGAATAATACCAACCTCTTCTAAAAGTTTAGTGTATGCAGCAATCACATTTCTAGGAAACACGGTCACAATGACTTCAGCCTCTCCGTTTGAATGAATACTTCCCGGAAACAGATAGTCGTAAACAATCTGACTTGTGTCTAGTGGTACATTTTCTTGAATCTTAACAGTTAAAGCATCTCCAACTGTCGCCAATGCCTCTTGAGGAAGTGTAGTTTTAAATATATATGTCTTAACTTCAGGCAAAGAGATAGTTGCAAATGTAATACTGTGTTTTTCTTGCAATTCTTGTAATGCGACACGCAACTCGACACAAGCTTTAATATCATCATCGTTTTGTAAAATAGGACATGCCTCATCTAATATTTTTTCATCGTAAAAATCTGGAAGTAAGCCTTCCTTCTTCTGCTTTAGCGCCAGCACTCGAACAGCTTTTGGTGAAATATCAATACCAGTAGGACGGAACGATAAATAGTCAGGAACAGGAAATGAAGTAAGAAATGATGCAGATTTAGAAGAGAGCGATTTCATACTTCTTATTATAACAAAGAAACTATCACAATACGGATAAGCTATGTCGTTATTTTCATAAAAATAACAGCAACCCCTAACAACACGACAACTAGGCAAAAAATATTGAAGTACTTTACAAGCAATTTTCCAAACCTTTCACCAAACACGTGCATTATTCCAGCGACCAAGAAAAACCTAATTCCCCTTCCAAAGAATGAGGCAAGTATAAATGTTACTAGTGACACATTTGCGAAACCACTTGCCAACGTAAATATCTTGTACGGGATTGGAGTAAACGCAGCAGTAAAAACGGTAACGAATCCGTGCGTTTGAAATAATGCAATAATATTTTCAAAATCAGCTTGTTTTCCGTATGTGTCGATAATTGGTTGACCAAAAAAATCAAAAAATACTGCGCCAAGAAAGTATCCAAATAATCCACCAAGTACAGAAGAAATTGTTACGTTTAGGGCAAGTTTCCACCATGAATTTTTTTTGATAAAAAGCATTGCCACCATAAATGGATCCGGAGGGATTGGAAAAAATGAACTCTCAGTAAAAGAGATAACAGACAACCATCGCGTTGCCTGTTTTGTACTTCCGTATATCTTAAACCACTGAAGTAGTCTGTCTTTCATACATTATAAAATAAACCTAATTATGAAAGTGAACTTCCAGGCGTAATATTCTCTCCTGCTTCCAAAAGTGAAAATCCGTTTCCATTTTTATCTGAAACAGCAACAATCATCCCATTCGATTCTAATCCTCTAATTGTGCGCGGCTCAAGATTTGTTGCAAATGGAACTAGCTTTCCTACGATACTTTGTGGATCTTCAAAATATTCTCTAATTCCTGAAATAATTTGTCGTGTTCCCATGTCGCCAAAATCTACAGAAAGTTTTAATAATTTGTCTGCGTCTTCAACAACCTCTACTGATGCAATTTTTCCAACCGTCATCTCAACTTTTTTAAATGTGTCGAATGTAATGTAGTTTTTTTCTTCTACCTCGGCTGAGTCTTTTGTTTCACACAAACATGTGTCATCACATTTATTATTTTCACAATCACATTCGCAGTTACAATCTGTGTTACAGGTACAACCCTTTTCTTCTTCAGCGGTTTCAGTAGTCATATAAATAATTATTTATGTATGTAATGAGTGCATTTTAGCAGAGTTATGATAAAAAGTATTTTGTTGACTTAAGCTCAAAAAATAGGTATTGTTTTTTTTGAACAACAACAACTATGTTCATTAAACAACACCAAGTAGTCGTTGCGATTCTTTTCGCAACATTCGCATTTGTATACACGTCTACCAACGTGCATGCTGATAACAAATCATTAATTCAAACATATCGCTTCATTGAGCCTGACGTTCCTGGAAAGGACACGAAGATTCAAGTCGCCGTAGGGAAACCTACAGCAGTCATCTGGAAACAGCACGGACAAGCGTTCTATCCAATGGAGTTCGGGACCGACAGGATTCTCATCTTCTACGATACTAAGAATTTTGATTGGCCTGACATAGAGAGACTTCCTGAAAATGGAGGCTTTCACGGTCTTACTCGGCTTCCAGCCGGATTCCAAATCCCACCAGGCTACGAGAAGGGCTTCCATCTCGTTCTCAGCAAAGACAGCGCAGCGGGTCCGCGGATTGTCTTGCGTTACCCAGGTTACGTTAACAATTAATTAATGCGATTCTCACTTCGCCACTAGCCCTGCCCCAAGGGCAGTGTGGCACATTTTCTTTTACTTACTACTGTCAATATAACTCTGCAGCATAATACTTGCAGCACGAGCATCAATATTATGAACTCGTCGCTCCTTATCTCCTTCTCGTGTATCTTTTCGTACTGCGCCAAAATGTGTATTCGTAACCTGTGTAGATGTCATGAATTCAGGATGAAGCTCTACAGAAATTTTTAATTCATTTTCTAAATCTTGCTGCAGCTCTTTAACATCATGCATTATGAGATTATCTTTCATAGAAAAATCTTTTGATTCTCCAATAACTATTTTTTGTACACCATGCTCACGTACAATAGTTGTAATTTCTTCTAGTAGATTTTTTCTTGTATTCAAAATTATGTGTGGAAATGCGACACGTGCACCTTCATCAGAAAGAGCAATGCCAGTTCGTTTTGTTCCGTAGTCTATTCCGAGTAGTCGCATACTGGTTATGCTATTTCTTTATTTTCTCTTGAACCAGACTCGTTTTCTAGCTCTTGCTTCATTTTTTCTAATTCAGCCTTAATAACTGCATCATTAACAATTTCTTCTTCTGTTTTTTTATCATCTTCTTTTTCTGTTTTTTTACTAAATACAAATATGTAGAGAAGCTCTAAAATACCCAATGTATTTACCAGCAACAGCGCAACGAACCACGGAACAGAATCATTTTGTGATGCTTTCCATAGTGCAATTCCCTTCCATATAAAACTCCACACCATAAGTAATGCAAATACGCTCACAAGTTGTGTAATAAGTTCTGGAGTAATTACTGACAGAGCCTTATCTGCCATCATAAACTCTTCTGACGTTAAACCGTACATCTCTGGATTCATAGTGTTATTTATTAGAAGTATTAAAGGTTTCAAATGCACGTAATACTTCCAAAGGTAATGCGAAGATTACTGTGTTTGATTGATCAGAAGACAAATCATTAAGTGATTGTAGTGTTCGTAAATGAAGTGCTCCTGTAGTTTCACCCAAAATAGATGCTGCTTTTCGCATGTTTTCTGCTGAAGCAACTTCCCCTTCTGCCTTAATAATTACAGCACGTTTTTCACGCTCTGCCTCTGCTTGTTTTGCAATTGTTCGCTCCATGTCTGAAGGAAGTGCAACATCCTTAAGTGAAACGCTACTCACCTTAATTCCCCATTCATCTGAAATAGTATCTACAATTTGTCGAATTCGTTCTGAAATTTTATCTCGCTGTGCAAGCAAATCATCAAGCTCAACCTCTCCAACAACATCTCGCATTGTTGTTTGTGCAAGCTGAGACATTGCATGAAAGAAATCTTCCACATCTAATACAGCCCTGTTTGCATCAGCAACTTGATAATAAATTACAGCGTTAACATTTACTGAAATATTATCTTTTGTAATTGCTTTTTGGTCTGGCACATCTACAGCCTTCACACGAAGATCTACTCGCAACATTCGTTGAATAGTAAATGGCCAAAAAATCCATGTAAGTCCTGGATCTCTTGTTCCTGTGTATTTTCCAAGCGTCAGTATTACGCCACGCTCATATTGATTAATAATACGAAGACCAGTAAGTCCAAAAAAGACTATTCCGATAACTATAATTGTAAGTATAAATTCCATAAAAGTAATTGTTATTCCTTGTTCTGCTAAGACTTCGATACCAACAAATAAAACCATAATTATTCCAAAGAGAAATCCTCCAAAGACACTAGGTTTCTTTTTTTGATATTGTGCCATATAAATTGATTATAGATGGAGAACACAAACTTTGCCACTAGTTTACGTATTCTTGTAATACACACCCAGAGTGAGCTAAATTACCATCAATTTCCATGAAAGCTTCTCCATCTTTTTCACGGAAAATAAATGTGTTATCTGGATTAGAATATTTTGTACCCGAAGCCGACACCTCCTGAAATAACGTTTCTGTTTTCCCTTGATATGAAAGTAAAATTGCATCAGGTACAACTCCATACACAACGGAACCAGAGAACGTGTCAGAGCACTCGTAAGAATAAACAATTGCGGTAGATTCTCTAGCAGGCAACCCCTCTTCGTTGTACTGATTAGCCTTTTGCTCTTCACTTAAATCGTTAAATGTAGCCACTTCTCCACTTTCATCCTCAACATAAATATCATCTTGTAGAATAGTAAATTTATACATTCCGGCTAGTGCAATAATTACCACAAGCAAAACAACTAAGGCGAGAATCGTAACTATAGTTTTCTTTAGTGATTTCATGTGTGTATTTTAACGCACTCTAAGTGTAAAAGAAAAACAACCCACGAAATGGATTGTTTTTCTTTTAGGTATGTTATTTTGAGCTACACTCTTTTTGTTTTGAATAGTCGTTCAAACATTTGTTCTACAAACTCACTTATTTTTGCTCGTAGATTTGTTTCTGTTTCTGAACTCACATCATGTCGTTCAACGAAATCTTCTACTCGCTCTTCTGCCTGATCTTCTAAGAAATCTTTAATTTCAGATTCAGTTTTTCCGTTGTCTATAATTACATCACCTATGCTTCCTCCAGACTGTCGAATTTCTTTTGCATCTTCTTTAGTTATTCCAGAGAAATTTTCAAAGGTCTGCTTGTTAGATTCTCGGTTTGCTTTTTTCTCTTCATGAAGTGCAGTTCGCTCATCTTCACTCAAACTTTTCATTTCTTCTTGCATCGACTCCCGCTCATCTTCAGTTAACTCCTGAAAGAAATGTGAGCCTCCGCGCTTTCCACTTCTCATTCCTTCTCTTTTTTCACCACCTTCACGATACTCAGATCCACCTCTCATTCCACGCTCCATGTTTTCGTTTTCTGCAGCGTATGATGTTCCCACACCAACGATTGCGAACACTGCCATTGCAGTAGCTGCAACAATTGATATTTTTTTAATTACTGATTTTTTCATAGTTTTTTTGATTAGATAAAATTAATTGAAATATTTTATTTGTGAGCAGTGCACGCCCCACATCTATTACTACAGTTACTTTTAAAGTTTATTTCACTCGGTTATTTTGTGCTGCCTGCATTGGTTTTGGAATACCCCGAACACCTTTTGCCTGAACTTCACCGTTAATATTTTCTCCTATAACAATTACTCGCACCCCTTCTGCAACAACACTTTTGTCTTTCATTTTAGTTCGTTCAGAAAACACAACTCGAACAACCTCGCCATTTTTTTGTTTTTTGAGCAAAAATGTATCTGCACCCATTAATTTTGTAATAACACCAGCATGAAAATCTTTTGGCATTTTCTGTGCAACTCCATAAAACTGTTTAAACCCAGGAACTCCTCGCTGCTCACTAAAAGAAGAAATTCTTTGATGCATTGTTGTTTTAGAAATTAACGCACTTCCAAATACTGTAAATAAAACAAGTACGACAACTAAAACAATGATTGGTTTTCTGTATGCAAATGAGTAACGCTTTACTAAATGTTCTAAAACAATAAACAAAAGTAGTGCGAGTAGAATAATTACCCACGGCAGCGACCTAAAAAATATGAATGTTCCACTTACACCAAGTGCTGGCGCATAACTTGTTCCTGTTTGCTGTACCACAAACATCACAAAGCTTGTTAAGAACAACATAAAGCATGCCAATAGAATAATTCCTAAGAAAACTGCCAACCCTTTGAGCATGAAATGCCAACGAGGCTTCATTACTGTTTTACCAGCATCAATTTGTTGTAGTATTTGTTTTTTTAATTGCTTTTTAGTCATGATTTGTATTTATTTTCTTACCCTCTGCTTCAAGTTTTTTTCTTAACTGTTTCTTCGCACGAGATACTCGCACGCCCACAGTTGAGGTTGGAATCTTTAGAATATCTGATATTTCTTTATAACTCATTTCTTCAAAAAATAATAAGACTACAATCTCTCTGTATTTTGGTGACAGTTTTTTCAAACTCATCTCTACAAACTCCTTATTTTCTTCATTAAGTGCGTCTGTATCTGTCTTTTCTTCTGATGTTATTGCTCCGAAAATTGTATCTGCATCAAAAACCAACATTGGTTCATGTTCCCGCTTTTTAATTTTATTTATAAATGTGTTGTGCGCGATTCTATATATCCAAGATGAAAAAGAAAGCTTTGTATTAAAACCCTGTAAATTTGAAAATGCTTTCAGAAAAACTTCTTGTACTAAATCGTCGACATCATCTTGCTGGAATAAAAAGCGACGAGCATATCGCTGTAGCTTTTTTTCATATCGATCAACAATTTCACCAAAAAAATCTGTTGAGCCTGCTCGGACCAAAAGTACGATTTCTTCGTCTGTTTTTTCTTTCACTTCCATGGAGTACTTATTATTACACTTGTGTGTGCATTTTATTTCAAAATTAACTATTCCGCTTTCCGTGCAAAATCATTTCCACCGCCTGTTCCATGGATCCGGCTTCTGTTATTTTCATACCATTCACAAAAAATATTGTGTCTGCATCTTTAATGGTATTTAAACGATGAGCAATAATAATTTTTGTAGTAGTTTTTGGAAGTTTCTTAATAATGGTTTCAAGAACATCTTCGGTTACTGTATCAATGTTTGCAGTAGCCTCATCTAACACTAAAATATTTGGCTCACGCAGAACGGCTCGCATAAATGCAATAATTTGTTTTTCTCCGAGTGAAAGATTATTGGTGTCTGAAATTTCTGTTGCCAAGCCGTCTTTAAATCTATTTAATAAAGTAGTAAACCCCTTCTCTGTAATCTCAGTTTTAAAATCAACATCAGAAAGTAAAGACAGTTTTTCTGAACCATATATAAGATTTTCTTTTATTGTCCCTGTAAACAAATACGGTTCTTGTAAAATAAACCCAATACGCGATGTTCGTTCTTTCGGAGAATATGTTCGAAGGTCTGCACCGTCTAAAAACACTGTTCCCTCTGTTGGATCATATAATCGAGCAATAAGTGAAGCTGTGGTTGTTTTACCTCCTCCTGTTGGCCCAACCAATGCATATGTCTTTCCTTCTTCTAAAACAAAACTGTTATTTTCTAGTACACTTTTTCCTTGTAGGTATGAAAAAGAAACATTTCTAAATTCCAATAAACCTTTTCCAGTTTTTTTAGTATCGCTTACTGGCACCACCTCCATATCAGAAGTGAAATTAAGAATGCCACCAATTCTGTCCCACGCAGCAAGCGCAGATTGTAATGATGCCCACAGTCGTGCCATCTCTCTAAGCGGATCGTAAAACCGAGTAATATAAATAACAAAACTAACTAATAACCCAATTGCAAATTGGCCAGTGCTTACCAAATAAAGCCCGTATGCCAACATAATAATCATTGCAACATTTCCAAGAAATTCAAAAACGGGTGTGAATATCTCATTAGCTATTTCAGCATCAAAAGAAGCATTATAGTTACGTGTATTTATCTTCTTGAATTGGTTTTTAAAATAATCTCTTCTGTTAAAGGCTAGGATGACTTTAAAATTAGTGATAGATTCTTGTATTTCTGCACTTAGTAACCCTCCTTCAGTTAAGCTTTTTTTATTTCGTCTTGTTACCCACCCAGAAACAATCTTCGTAAATAACAAAATAAAAATAGCAGGAATTAATGAAACTGCGGCAAGTGTAAAGTTAATTGAAAAAATAAAAATACCAGCACCAAGAATCAGAAACACATTCCCTGCGAAGCGCATCAATCCTTGCGAGAAAAATTCATTTACTTTCTCAGTGTCTGAATTAATACGTGAAATTAAATCGCCAGATTTATTTTGATTAAAAAATGACAATGGCAGCTCCTGCAACTTCATGAATAAATCATTACGGAGATTCCACAAAACACGCTGTGCAACCCCTCCCATAATTACCATTTGAATATAATTTGAAATAAATGCTGCTACATAAATTGCAAATAACACCAAACCTATTCGCAACACTCCATCGTAGTTATCCTGCACAATATATGTGTCGATGGCGTATCCAATAAGTAAGGGTCCAGTTAAGATTAATGCCGATGTTAGTAGCGTTGCAATAAATGCAGTAATAACACCTCGTTTTTCTAACAACAATAATGGCAGCATTTTTTTAAATGCACTCTTAGCTGATCCGTTTTTCTTACTGACATTTTCACTCTCTTCAAATGAGAGTGTGTAGTTCTTTTGTTCATTTATTTTACTCATAGGTTTGTGTGCTTTTTTGTGATGCGACAATCTGTGCATATTCAGTAGAAGAATGTTCGAGTGATTCATGAGTTCCTTCTGCTAACTTTTCTCCCTGCATAAGTAAAATGATTTTATCGTATCGAGAAGCTGTTCGTATTTTTTGAGTAACAGAAAGCAATGTAATATTCGGATAATTCTTTTCAATATTTTCTAAAATAGACTTCTCAGTTGCAGCATCAACACGTGCAGTAAAATCGTCTAGGAATAAAATTTTAGGGTTTAAGGCTAGTGCTCGTGCAAGCATAATACGCTGCTTTTGGCCGCCAGAAAGAGATGTTCCGCGCTCAGAAATTGAAGTTTGCAACCCTTGCGGTAATGTATCAATAAATTCATCAATTTCGGCGGTCTCAATTGCGAGCTTTAAATCTTTCTCACTCACATCAGTATTAAACGCAATATTTTCTAAAATACTTACATTAAATAAAACACTATCTTGAAATACAAATGCGATTTGCCCATACAACGATTCGAGTAAATAATCTGAAACAGCAATTCCATCATATTTTACTATTCCAGAAGTTGGCTGTGTTAATCCAAACATAACTTGCAATAGCTGTGTTTTCCCTGCCGCAACAGGACCGATAATAGCGGTTTTAGAACCTGGCAGTATTTCGAAAGAAATATTTTCTAAAATAGTTTGCTCATCATATTTGAGAGTAATATCAGACACAGTAATTGCTCCAGTAACTTCTGAATCTATTGTTCCCAAAGCTTTTTCTGGAGACAAACCTAAAACACCCTGAATGCGACGGTACGATTCTTGCGCCCTTGAAATAGTACTTGATACAAAACCAAGCATAATAATTGGAAATATAAGAATAAACACGTAACTCGTAAAAGCAGTGAAATCTCCAAGTGTCATAGAGTTTTCAATAACAAATTTCCCTCCTAGTAATAAAATGATTAGCGCTGCAATATTTGAAATAAGTCCGATTAAGGGAATCATTAGTGAAAATGATCGGATAATTTTCAAACTGTTTTCTTTGGCATTATTATTTTGTACTTTGAATTTCTCATACTCTAACGCTCCTAAGTTAAGTACTCGCACCACAGCTGCCCCAACAACAGATTGTCCAATAATGGTATTAAAACCATCTATAATTTCTTGTGTTTTTTTAAATAACGGACCAAGTTTTGAGAAAAGTATTCCAAAAATAACACCAATTAGCGGAACAATTAGCAGAACCGCTAATGCAAGCTTCCAATTAATTGAAAGCAGTAAACC
>Ga0208646_1000190_pt1 | contig 42935 bp, 34 predicted proteins | sample AntAceMetag02UK8_FD_184762 | JGI IMG/M metagenome (GOLD analysis project Ga0208646, IMG submission 184762) | Saline lake microbial communities from Ace Lake, Antarctica - Antarctic Ace Lake Metagenome 02UK8 (SPAdes) (version 2) | ecosystem: Environmental > Aquatic > Non-marine Saline and... | reverse complement strand
GGTATGCAGACACAGATCTCGCACAGATCTACGGTAGCTTTTCCCCGTACTACTGCCGGAGTTGCTCACTTCAATACGCTTCAATAATCGATCAAGAACAGTTTGTAGTCCTTCAACTGTTGGAATATCAGCATCACGGTAGCCAGTGTTTTTCATTTCATTCATAACTTTATGTTTTTTAGTTATAAATGGTTTATTATTTTTATGCCGTTTTGATACTACCTCGAGAGCGGTTTAGTGCAACAATACCTATGTTTTATAGGGCTGATAGTCGTAATTTGAAACTAAAAAGGAATTAGTAAACTCCGCCAAAACTTGGTTTTGACGTTTTAGCAGAAACAAGTTAAATCTCAAAGCCAAAGCTTTGGATAATTAAGTAAACCAAAATAAGTACTTTTAAATCGCCTTACAAAAACATAGATTAGGTTTTACAATTAATTTAAATAAAAATAATGAAATACATTTTAGGAGTAGCAATTTTAGTGGCTTTTACGTCATGTGGAAAAGACGACAATGGAAATGAAAATATGTTTGAATTCAATCTCAATAATAGTTACAGAATTGAAAGCACAGGAATGGGATTTGAAACATTTAATGCTTTTGAACCAGAAAATATTCCTGAATTTAATATTATTCTCACTGACTCTGAGATTGGAAATGAATTAACGCAATCCTGCTGTGATTCGTCTTGGGATTACATAATTAATCCTACAACCGAAGTACTGATTTCTTTTGTGAAAAATAAAAGTGAGTTAAGTTCAGGAGTATATACTTACAACAGAAATGTAGAAGACAATGATTTTGTGATTTCAATAAGAAATCAAATGATGTTCGATTTTAATAATAATAATTTGACATCTTTAAGCAGTGTAGCTAATTCATATTCATCAAATAGTGACATTAGAATTGACAATGCTCAAATAGAATTATTACTCGGTCAAGTGACATTAGAATTAAATTATATTATTGAAACCGCGGCAAATAACAGAATTGTAGGATCCTATATCGGTAGTTTAGAGAGTTTTAACTATAACTTCTGTTATGCAGATTGTGATTAAAAACTATTTGTAACACTGTAGATAGCAAATAGGGCGTTCGGTGGTTTACGAAAGTTGAGTGCTATTAACGAAAACTGCCAAATCGTTGATTTGGCTTTTAAAAATGAATAAATTAAAACAAGATATAATGTTTTGGCTCAGAGCGAATTTGAAAGTTTAACGCTTTCTACTGCCCTACTTACCACATTAAACGTTGTATTTAATGTGGTAATCATTTCTTCTTCATAAATTTAGATTAGGGTGTAATAAATTTTGTTTTCAGCCACTAACCGAGAAAACATTAAAATATTATGACATTACAAGAAGCACATAACTTTTTTGAAAGTTTAAAAACCAAAACAACTAAAAAATATGAAATTAGGGTTTACGAAAGATTCTTTCGTATTCTAACCAACTTGAAAAATAGAGAGTTCTCAAAAGATGAAATTCATTCCATAGAAACGGAATTGGATCGTTTAAATTTAAAATCAAACCCTAATAATAGAAAAAAATACTTTGAGAAAGGACTAAGTACATTTGAAAAATATTTACAGAAGACCTTTTCACTAACAACTAAAGAGTATTATCAAAAATTATATGGTGGTTTAGGATTAGTATTCGGTATGCTATTTGGAGTTGTTTTTTTATCGAACCTAGATCGCTCGATAGGTATTTCTCTAGGTTTAATTGGTGGAACGGTAGTCGGCGCACTTATCGGTCGTCATATGGATGCTCAGGCTAAAATTGCTGGAAACATGCTCTAATTAAAACACGAATTAAACCCGAAAAATTTAACAAGAATAAAAATACTAAGTACACACAATGTATATGAAAAATAGCTGATCAAGCGTAAGTCATTAAAGCTTGCGCTTTTTTAATACATGTATACTCACCGAAAAGATTGCGACAATATAAACGCTGCTTTTGATATACGGAGACGTTGTTCCTCCTTTTTATAAAAGCTATGTTAATCAAGAAATATACGTCAAATTGGATTACAAATTTCACGGATTTGAAGCGTGAAATTGAAAGCGGTTTAATCGGAGTTAAATACCAAATTGAACACGTTGGAAGTACTTCTGTCCCAAAGTTGGACTCAAAACCAATAATTGACATTGATCTTATTTACAACAATGAATATGAGTTTAAAAAAATAAAATCTGAACTAATAAAAATCGGATATTATCATAACGGAAATCAAGGTATTGAAAACCGAGAAGTTTTTAAACGAAACGGAGAATCATCGTACGGATTTTTAGACAATATCACTCATCATCTTTATGCTTGCTTAAAAAATAGTGAACCATTAGAAAGACATATTTTGATGCGAAATTTTTTACGTAACAATGATTCGGCTAGATTGAAATATCAAGAAATGAAATATGAATTAGCCGAAAAAGCAAATCAGAATAAAAAACTGTACGCTGAATTGAAAGAATTAAATATCAATCAATTTATTGACGAAATCATAGAAATGGAAAGAACGAACGCACAACATTCTATAACAAAATTATGCAGAAGGGCGGTTTAAGAAAACTTTTCTTTATGCTGAAGTCCTCCTCTGCGCGACTCCTTCCCTTTGATCTATAGCACAAATAAAAACAGTGACTTCTCATCTGTTTAGCGCCTGTAAAACACAAAGCTTGTTAAAACACACAAAATATCTGACTTACAGTGTGCGGTTTTTGTTGTATGCTTAGTTGCTATGCTGCATAAAACCGAACCAAAAAGTAAATGATAAAAACCCTTCTACTTACACCCTTTCAAAAATTCTATAAATCTGAGAGTTTCGCTGGAATATTACTTTTTGGAGCGACAATTATTGCGCTAATTTGGGCGAACTCTCCATATGGCGCATATTATGAAAGTTTATGGCAATACAAAATTGGAATATCGTTTCAAGATTTTGAATTAAAAAAACCATTAATCCTCTGGATAAATGATGGCTTAATGTCTGTCTTCTTCTTTTTAATTGGCTTAGAACTAAAAAGAGAATTACTTATCGGAGAAATAAACACGGTAAAAAAAGCAGCTTTTCCCCTTATTGCTGCTTTAGGTGGAGTTTTAGTGCCTATTGGTCTGTACTTATTTTTAAATCAAAACCCTGATACGACAAAAGGTTGGGGAATTCCAATGGCAACAGATATTGCTTTTGCATTGGCCATTCTAAGTACATTAGGAAAAAGAGTTCCTCTAAGCCTTAAAATATTTCTGACCGCATTTGCTATTATCGACGATATCGCAGCGGTTCTCGTCATTGCTATATTCTATAGTGTAAGTATAAATTGGAGTTATATGCTGTATGCAGGTATGCTTATTTCCTTTTTAGCATTGCTCTATTACAAAAAGAAATACTCATTCACACTAGGTATTATTTTAGCCATCATTATTTGGTTCTTATTTTTAAAATCTGGGGTGCACCCTACCATTGCAGGTGTACTTTTAGCATTTACAATTCCAATAAAAAGAAGACTTAACATAAAATCATTTTCAACACAACTTAGCGCTATTGCTAATAAAATTGTGACTGTATCTGATGATGAAAAACATTTACTCACCAACAGTGAATTAAAAAACATAGATAATTTGAAAGATTTAACTTTTGAAGTCAGCTCACCTTTACAACACCTCGAACATAAACTTCATGGGTTAATTGCTTACTTCGTCTTGCCTGTATTTGCCTTTGCAAATGCTGGAGTTGTCATTGGCTTAGATCATGATTTTGATTTTTCATTAATGGCGAACATTGCCATTAGTTTATTCATCGGAAAATTTGTTGGCGTTGCATTATTTTCTTACCTAGGAATTAAGGCTAAAATCACTGAATTACCACGAGGTGTAAGATTTAAGCAAATATTAGGAATTTCAGCCATTGCTGGGGTGGGTTTTACAATGTCAATTTTTATAGACAATCTGGCCTTTTATGGTGATATAGTAAGCATCGATTCAGCAAAAGTTGGCATTATTATAGGCTCCCTAATTTCAGGAGTTGTTGGCTATCTAATTATAAGGTTACCAAGTAAATAAAGATTGATTGTTATCCTACAACATAAGGATAACGCCACATCGTATGGTGTCTAAAACACCTAGACAGTCTGGGTAAATTGCTTATTCAAAGTGCACTTAATCATCTATCCACTTTTTTGGAGCAGATCGAGAACTTGTTAAAAGAATACAAAATTTAAGACGCAAAAACACTCTTTATATGCTATCCTTTATTTTCTAAATAATCATGGAAATTATTTCAAATAGCGCTTTAATCAGTCAACTATATAGTTTCACCGACCAGCAATTGGAGGATGCTAATTTTGATAGTGGAAATTGACTCCAATGGTATCAAGCTGTTCAAAGGCTGGCTATTGCTGAAAAGATGGTTTATGTAATCGTGAAATTAAATCAAACAGTATCAAATGATGTTTTGCAGAATTTCACGTGACCTCATTTGGGATATTTGCTCCAAAATTATTCCTATGCTGAATGAAGTTAAGACAGTCGCTTCTCCATACCATTAAACCTGCAACATTTGCGTTTTGCAAATTTCAATCCTAAACATTATCTTTCGACGATCTTACGATATATACAGGAAGGATGTGTATGCACTAAAAAATAAATATGGACTTAACTATTTGGATTTCATTTGTCGGAACTGTTCTTATCATTGGAATAACGCCAGGACCCAGTGTCCTACTTGCTACAGCAAATAGTATGAATCACGGTATTAAGAAAACAACTGGAACCATTTTAGGCGATTTGTCAGCAAATACGCTGCAAATTATTTTGTCCTCCCTTGGTCTAGCATCAATTGTTATCTCTTCCGGAGAAGTTTTTAATCTCATAAAATGGGTTGGTGTTGGCTACCTGGTTTATATGGGAACAATGAAATTTATCTCAAACCCCAAAGCTGGTCAATTCGATAAAACGGATAAAGAAAAGAGTTTTCTTAAACTTTATAGTGAGGGCTTTTTTATGTCTGCATCTAATCCTAAGCCAATTGTTTTTTTTGCTGCACTTTTCCCATTATTTATTGATCCAACTTCAGCATTTATCCCGCAAGTAGTAATACTTGGGATTACCTATTTAGCCATCGATGGAATTTGCCTCTTGTTTTACGTCAATTTTGCTTCCCAACTGAAAAAATATCTTGAAAATCAACAAAAAATTCATCTACAAAATAGAATAATTGGCGCGCTATTAATTCTTAGTGGTCTTATGTTATCGACAGTAAAACGTACAAATAATTAAAGCCACACCTTCAAAAACTTCCACTTGGTGTAACTAGGTTTCGTCTATTTAAGACGTGTGAAACAGATTTTATCACATAAGATATAAGGCGTATGTGGTGTGTTTTGCGATCTATATTAGGTTGTAGCCTATTCAAGAAATGATTGAATTAAAACAGATAATTGAACCATACAAACTAGCGTATCAAGAACATGAAAAACTTGATGGTTATGCTAGTATTAATTACCGAGTGAAAAGTAGTGGTGAGAATTACTTATTGAAGTATTATTCGAACCCAGAAGAATTCAAACTAATCAATCAAGAAGAAAAAATACTTAGCCATTTAGCAAAAGAAAACTTACCTTTTCAAATACCTCATTGCATCTTTAGGATGCATCAGTATGAGAACAATTCATTTTCCAGAGTACTCTCTTTTATCGAAGGAAATCTTCTTTCTGAAAATAGACCGTCAGATAAACTTCTAAGTAATTTTGGGACTGCCATAGGGTTGCTGAATAAAAGCACACTGAATATAAAAAACGATACTATTCAGGCTAGACAGCTGTTCTGGGATATGAAATACAGCTTACTAAATACAGAAAAACTAGCATTTATTTCAAATCCCAGTGACAAAAAAATAGCGGCCTATTATTTTGATTTATTCGAGCATCACATTCAACCTATTCAAAATAACTTGAGATGGAATATTATCCATTCTGATTTAAATGATAATAACATCATTGTGGAAAAGGATGCTATTAAAGGCATCATTGATTTTGGCGATATTACCTATAGTCCTCTGATTTATGAAGTGGCTATCGCGCTTACCTACATTATGCTAGCTAATGAAGATAACCCATTTGAAAAAGCTAAAGCATTCATAAAAGGGTACCACACAGTTCTCCCGTTAGAAAAGAAAGAAATCGAATTACTTTATTTGCTAATCCCTTCAAGGTTGTGTGTTTCTCTTGTAAACTCAGCTAAAGAGAAGGCAAAAGGAGCGGATACGGAATATGTTTTAATAAGTGAAAAACCGGCCTGGAAACTATTACATAAATGGGTTTCTATAAACCCAATATGGATCACTGATTACTTTCTTGAAGCACTTGATTTTCCGATATTCACATTAGATATTGATAATTTAAAAAAGCAAAGACAAAAATCTACTGGTAAATCTTTAAGCACAAGCTACAATCAACCTATCTACATGACTGGTGGAGCTTTCCAATATATGTACGACCAAGCTGGAAATACTTATTTGGACGATTATAACAACATTGCTCATGTAGGACATTGTCACCCAAGTATTTCAAAAGTTATCTCCAAGCAAGTCCGAAAACTTAACACCAATACAAGATATCTTTATCCTGAACTTGTAGCTTATACTGAAGCATTACAAAATACATTTCCAGCATCATTAATTAAAACATTTTTTGTTAATTCTGGTAGTGCTGCTTCAGACTTAGCTATACGCATGGCTCGCACACATACCAATAGAGAAACTATAGCTGTGTTAGAACATGGGTATCATGGGAACACCATTTTAGGCATCTCTATTAGCGATTACAAACACAATGGAAAAGGAGGAAAAGGAAAGCCATCCGATATAATTACATTGCCATTACCCAACGTATATAACGGAAAACATAACACAGCGCAGGAATATGCTGATGATGCAATAAAAACACTTACTACTGAAGTTGAAATAGGCAACATACCCGCCGCACTTATTGTAGAACCTATTTCTGGGTGTGGCGGGCAAGTTCCATTAGCAAAGGAGTATCTAAAACTCCTAAAGCCTTTCCTCAATCAGCATCATATTTTACTCATTGTAGATGAAGTACAAACAGGATTTGGCCGATTAGGAAGTCATTTTTGGGGATATCAAATGCACAAAATAGTTCCCGATATCATCATTCTTGGAAAACCTATGGGGAATGGTCATCCCGTAGCTGCCGTGCAGACCACCGAGGAGATTTCAAATAGTTTTGCTAATGGTATGGAATTTTTCACATCTTTTGGTGGCAACCCAATTTCTTGTGCTGTTGGATATACTGTAATGAAGGTAATCCAAGAAGAAAAACTACAGGTAAATGCTGACAATATTGGGAAGTTGTTAAAAGAAGGATTAGAAGAATTAAAAAAACAATACAATTGTATTGGTGATGTTAGAGGTCAAGGTCTTTTCCTTGGCGTTGAATTTATAACCAAAGAAGGAAAACCAGACGAGCGTACCGCGCTATTCGTAAAAGAATATCTTAAAGAGCGCTTTATTCTGGTTGGGACAGATGGCCCTTCCAATAATGTTATTAAGATAAAACCACCTCTGTCTTTTAACTCAGAAAACGCCAAACATCTTTTGAAAAAGGTAAATGATGCATTAGCACTGCCTACATCAATGCATTCAGACATAGCTAACAGCACCCTTCCTTTCCCCTGATATGTACAACACAAAATAGAAGTGAGCATTAAATTAATTATGGTCTGTGATACACATATCTTATTGTCGCCAATTGGTACTTGTTAAACATCAAAACATGAGACGCACATAAGGTCCCTCGTATTCTACAATAGATTTTTTGTATGTAAAAAAAATAATTGGCCATATGAATCATGTGAATTTTGAAAAACTGAGATTTGAACATTTTGTACAGAAAAGGATAATTTGGAAAATCTATCTAATTGGAAGTTTATAGGCGACTATTGGATATGGTGAATCTATTGGTTATACTGAATGGCTTAGATTAGCGCATAGACATGGAGAGACACAGTCCATATCCATTGATCTTGAAGACTTTGGTAAAGATAATTTAACAAAAAATTTGAACCCTTAAAATTTTCCTTAGGTGCGGGAATGACATCTGAAGAAATCGAAAAGAGTTTAGACCCATCATTAAAAACTCATTCCTTTATTGCTGATCAAAAATCATATGAATTCATTTCAGGAAACACAGAAGAGTATTATATTTCGTCTACAGTAGCGGACAAAATTGGATTGACCTATTTTATGATGATCAATCACCAAAAAAATCAATAAGTTAAAAAAGTCAGGTTATAAAAAGACTTAAAATGGATTGAGGTACGGTTTATACAGCGTGCTAGAAGTAATAAAAAAATAAAATGGAATTTACAATTGATAATGAAGAACCCTCAGCACCCTCGCGAGGTATACATGCGAATAATTACTTTTTTCCGATGCGAGCGTTAAGACACAAACCCTTAATGTGGGATTTAATTCCTCTTAAATGATCCTGCTTGCAATAATTAGTATCGCCTCATTTTTCGGGCCAATACAAGAACCCTCTCCTCCGTCTGTCGCTATAGCATACCGCACAGCAATTCAGCTAATCTATTTCGATTCCATAATATGCAGCAATTGATGAAGGAATTAAATCACTTTAACATCCTAGAAACAACACGTAAACAGACCTCTAAGTGTCGTATATTGGAACCTTAGCCTTTATTAAATGAAACTCTCTCGACAATTAAAAATGAATATCCGCAAAGTAGTGGTCATCACTATCGGCTATACAATTATAAATTTTTTCTTCTTTTTTTATATCTATGCGCTCCTCAATTCAAGATATTCCCTCGGTCCATCATCACAGTTTAATATAGAAAGTAGCTTACTTACCAATATATTAGTCGGCCTTATTGCTGGTGTGCTTGGCGGGTCAATGCTTGTTTCAGTCAATGGCAAATTGTTTCGTAAGAGATCTTTTAAATTTGCCATGCTAACAACGCTTCTATCTTATATATTGATTTTTACTGTCGTCTTTTTGCTGGCCGTATTTGCCAACCTATTGACAAAACATGGACCTGAAGCAATCTCCTATGACGTAATACAAAAGGCTTTTGGATTCGCATTTGATCTAACATTAGTTACCAATTTTATCTTATGGGGAACCATTACACTTTTCACCCTTTTCTTATTACAAGTCAATGATAAATTTGGCCCTGGTATATTATTAAAATTCCTTGCTGGAAATTACTATCGACCAAAAAAAGAGGACAGAATTTTCATGTTCATGGACATGCGCTCTTCGACTTCTATTGCTGAAAAACTAAGTAATGAAAAATACTTTAATTTATTAAATGATCTTTTTTCCGATCTCACCGATACCATTCTGAACAATGAGGGTGAAATATACCAATATGTTGGAGATGAAATTGTCATCTCTTGGCCTATAGAGAAGGGCATTAAAAATGCGAATTGCCTTCGATGTTTTACCCAGGTTCAGGAAAAACTTATTGATTTAAGACCGATCTACGAAAAGAAATATCAAGTTATACCAGAATTCAAGGCAGGTTTTCACCATGGCCCTGTCATGGCAGGTGAAATTGGTATTATCAAAAAAGATATCATTTATTCCGGAGATGTACTTAATACTACAGCACGAATCCAGGAACAATGCAACCAATACAACGTAGACATCTTGATATCAATGGAGACTTTTGATCTTATTACTGACACTGATGGATACAAACTAATTCCCTTGGGAAGTATTGAACTCAGAGGTAAGAAAAGAAAAATAGCAATAAACACGATTAGCAAATGCTAATGGTTCCATGAGGAAAAGCCAAATTACAGTCATAAACGCAATTAAAACAGTCCCTTATTAGCAGTCATCGCTCCATAAAAATAACAATAGTCTAAGACGAACCTTAGCAGCGGCTGCCTTTTTCACTTGATCCGTAAAACACAGCAATGAGGTTAGGTTGATTTGGGGTTAGATGCATACTCTGGAAAAAAAGCATCTCTAAAGCGGATACCGTGTACTTAGTCTCTTATATTAGCCTCAAATGGGGCAATCTATGCTTCGGAAATTAATCTCAATGAACAGAATATTTGCTTTAACCTTACTCATTCTGACACTCATTGCCTGTGAGGGAACTTATGTCAAATTCGAAGAGCCCCAACCAAAGAGTCAGAAAAACCTTAAACAAATACCTAAACAATTACGAGGCTCCTACTATTCAACTACAGATAGCACATATCTAACAATCAATGACCGAATGATCATTGATTGGACTGAAATTGAATACAGAACGCTAAAGGATTCTCTTGATTTAGACATTGATTCAACAAAAATATCGAACCAAACTAACCATTCTATTAGCGTCATAGGTGGGAAATATAATCTTGACTTTCAATTCTATGGAGATTCAGTATTGGTTCGTTACGCCTATAAAGACACTCTTTTTCAAATTTCGGACAGACACATCTTAAGACGGTTCAAGGGTCATTACTTTCTCAACTATAAAAGAAGCGAAACGAACTGGAAAGTAAGGAGACTAACTTTGAATAAGGAGGAACTTTCATTTTCCAAAGTACGACTACCAGAAGACATTGCCACTATCCGGCAAATAACAGAAATACAGGAAGTAAAATCGGACAGTGGAAAAGTGGTCGACTACAAACTCAACCCTACAAGAAAGGAACTTAAACAACTCATGAAACATAGCTTCAGTGAAACTAATATGTATCGGAGAACGAAATAGAAAACATAAATCTTATCTGCAAACCGAAAGTTCATCAAATCCTAGAGGTTCAGCATAGCAATGAGGTTAAGTCTATTTGGGACCATTGAAACCCTTATTGTGGTAAAGAAAATATAAAGAGGAATAGTGAACGTAGCGTTATATATCGATTACTGTAGGCAAATAGACGTAGAAAATTCATTCTTTAAAATATGACCGACGGACAGTAAATGCATTTTTATGATTTTGATAACGAAAGAGTTGAAGTCCTACTTAAATCAACAAATGTAGGGGATGATTTGAACGCGCTATTACACTCTTGGGAACTTCATCGAAACGAACAACTCTCAAGCAAGGAATTTATGAACTTGGAGCAGAATACCTAAAACACCTTGAAAGGTATCAACACCAAGATAGCATCTTCAACCAACTAAAATTATTGTGACTTGCTACTTGCGAATTCCCCTATGATTATGTCCTAGTAACCCGTAACACCCAGGCACTAGTTGGCCAAATCGAGATTGAATGCAATTCAACAGTTGAGGAAAACTGGAGAGGCTCATACTTTGTTTTTGTGAACACAACTAAACAGAGCACCGTGCTAATCAAATGGACAAATCCAGATCCAGAATACATTGGGAAATACTATATTCTCGTTGAGGACATTTTTGAAGATTATCGAGAACTTCGAGAAACTCAGTTGAACCAATATAACTTCGACTTAACTACCTACATATCCTAACAGTCAACACCACTCTTACTTTTCCCCATAATTGCCGAGGACTGTAGAGAAAGTGCTCAGACCGCAGTTGGGCTAAGAACAGAATAAACGATCTCTAACAAACACTAACCGTTATATGCCTAGCCTGCACCAAAGTGCACTCTAGCTATCTTCCTTACAACTCGACTGTGAATCTGCCTCTGGGAAATTCTAGTGCTTTTGCCGAGTTATGTTGAAACAACAGAATATGTAGCGAACGAAGATTCAACAGAGGTAGGAGTCTTAATGGACACACTTGAAATAACTCTAAATAACACTGCATAGAGACGAATGGCCTACAGCATTTCTTAGCCAATTCTCTATGAACCTCACCGCCAAATCTACCCTGAGAACAACTAACCTCTTTCTCCTTTGATCAGGTTAGGAGCATTCATCGACAGAACGCAGTAGAATGTACCCATTGTAGCTGAATGTAGATTTAATCAGTCAATTTTTTCATAGTCTGGGCAGGGGCACTAGCGCTATTCTGGTGTCACAAACAATTACCCCTCAGATCCAAAAGTATTTCATGAAGCAAGACAATCTTAATTTTGAAGAAGCCTGTAAAGTGGCGAACAGCGCATAAATTGCTACTATCATTGTTTTATAGCTTGTATTGGCATACGGTTTTTATACAGGCCTTTTATGCTATAAGAACGGAGAAATACCCATCGTACATTTCAGTAAAATTGGTTTTGCAATTGCACCAACACTCCAAAAGAGCTAAGATATTCTCACACTCTCCAAACTAAAATAATAGTACAGTTGAAATGCAAAATCCCCTCATTTCAATTGAAATGAGGGGATGATTCTTTTATTGAATATTTAGAACAAACTTCAATTCGAAATCTGTATCACCATCACTTGCTCCTGATGTAGCCGACTTAACATCTGGCTGGTGCTGTAAGCGAATGGTAAATGTTCCATCTGCCAAATTGTTGCTGCCAGTTGTCCATGATGTAGACAGTCCCAATGGATTTCCATTGCCATCCATGTCATTATACTTCATTGGATCAGAAGAGTTGTCAATGTTACCATTGCCTGCAGGATTGGTAAATGCATCCGCACTGAAACTAAAAAAGAACTGATGTTCCTTGTCTTCTTCTTCAATTTCCTCGGCAACATCCTCACCTGGGCTGTCGAGGTTGTTCTCTATTTCAATTGTAAGCGTGTAACTTTTGTCAATACCCAAGGTGATTTCATCCAACAATTCCAACTCCTGAACACCTACACCATCAGGGTCTTGAGCCCTTGCCGTTACCAAGTCTGCTGCATCGGCATCATTAGTAAAAATCAATTTTACGTCAGTAATAACTTCTTCTTCGTTTTCAGGTTCGGGTGCTTCATCATCTTCGCTACACCCTGTCAATATCACGCCCATTGCCATCAGGACGTAAAAACTGTACATTTTTAACTCATTTACTTTTTTCATTTTAATCTGATTTAGAATTGAATATATAATTAATAGTGAATAGAAAATTTCGACCAAGCTCATCCGCGAAGTATCTCATCTCATTGAGATAGTCCCTGTATCTGGAGTTCAATGAATTCTTTATTTCAATACTTGCATGGAAATCTCCAGCTTTGAATGCCCATCCAATATCCAATAGAAAGTAGCCATTAGGGGGATCCCGAAAGTCGAATATTTCCGACTGGGTGGTTACTATCACAGAACCATCAATAAGCGCATCGGGCGCTACTGTTCGAGGCGCTTGATATTGCCTAGATGTATAGCTGGGTTTTAGTTTGAACTGGGAAAATTCGATTTTCCAAATGTCAGGAAGATTACAGGTTAATTGATAGTTGATATTTAGGGGGGGTTGGTTTATCAGCGGTTCATTTTTCTTTATGTTTCTAGACCAGAGGTAGCTCAAACCAAGTCTACCATTAACTTTATCTGACCAGTTTTTTTTCCATGTAAAATCAGCTCCGATTAATAAAGCATTGGCCTGATCAATAATAAAAACAGGCATAGGCCCGCGAATAGTACCAATAACTGCCACAGGCCGATCAAAGATATAGTTCTCTATATACTGTGTGTAACCAGTTACAGTGAAGAAACTTTTTAGCTTGGTAGTGGTCCATTCATTGATCCATTTGTACCCTTTTTCAGGAGAAATATTACTATCATCCATCTGAATAACTCTGTCAGTTCTAAGTTCCCCACCTGCATTGGTGTAGTAGCGAAGCAAACCGAAGGACGTTTTAAAGCCGTGCTGCCCAAAACTGTACAGCTCCGCCATGTTTGGAGTTCGCCATGATGTACCCAGATTGCTTCTAAATGTACTGTTGTTGGATATCTCTCGTACCAGACCAACAGAAGATGTAATATTGTTGAAGCTGTATTCATCTGTGAACAGCTCTTGATTTGTTTCCCTTCCCCTCACATTGTTATACTCACTATCAATCCTTAGCCCGGCTTCATAAGTGTGCTTGCCCTTCCTTATACTTTCCATAATAAACCCACTGTACCGTAGTGTATTGTAATTGGGAATGAAAGGGGTTGTTCCTGTTCCTGGGTTGTTATCGTTGTTCTGAGTAAATAGCTGAAAGCCGATAATTCCTTCCAGTTTTTTCCAGTCAGAATGTTTCCACTCCAATTGAAAATCATGAGTATTTAGCTCCAGATCAATGATGGGTTTTTCAGCATTTCTTCGTACATCAAACTCTTGTCTTTTGTTAAGCTGCAACCCTACATGCAACGTAAGCATGGCATCACTTGAGTACGACCAGTTTATTTCCGCTTTGCCAAGCTGATGCTGCATAAGCTGATTGGGTTCATTAATGGCGTAGGAAAATGGACGAACTATAATTGGCTCATCAGAATTAATAGCTCTGATAAGAGAATTGCCACTTTCGGCTATGGATGATCTTAAGAGCGCTAAATTCTGATCTACAAAACTGTAGTGAGCCTTAAAACCCAAGTTCTCGTGTCGGTACCTGATACCGCCAGAAAATGCTTTTTCCTCTTTTCCTGAATTAGTTAAGGAATAATCAGGTGAATACCTGTCTCCAATCTTGGTGAATATTCCCCCTGCGAAGTAGCTCCATTTCCGATAGCCTCGACCAACTTCTATGGTAGTAAAAGCCCCATTGCCATTAGTTTGAAAGCCACTACTTGCGGTACCATAGAAAGGTTTATTCAAATACAATGGATTAGGGTCTACCACAATAGCACCTCCAAGGGCTTCCGGGCCGAAACGAACTCCCGCAGTTCCTTTGTAAACGGTAATATTATGTGCCGCCGATATGTCGATTTCAGGTGCATGATCTGTACCCCAATTTTGGAAGCCATGTTTAAGACCATTGTTCAGGATCAGTATACGATTGCCATACAAGCCATGGATAATTGGTATCTGCACATTAGACCCTGCTGACGCCATGTTTATACCGTCTACCTCAGAAAGGGCGGCTGCCAATGATTGTGTGGGGTTGCTTGCCAAATCTTTTCTTTTGAGCCTCTTTTGTGATAAAGATTGAGTTCCCTCTTTCTTCTTCTGACCAGCCATGATGATGACCTCTCCCAATTCCAGTACTCTTTCTTTGAGATAGATATGAGGCCTTTTTCCATGGTCATGGTGCCGCTCATATGTAGAATCAGAGTAGCCAAAACAAGAAATGATAAGTGTGTTTTGTGGATTATAAAGCCCACCAATTACAAACTCTCCATTTAATCCAGTCACACTAAATGCGTCAACGTCCTTTACTTTTACGGTGACATATGGTATAGGGTCATTGGTTTCGACATCCAGTACCTTTCCACTTACGGTATATCTGATAGTATCCATTTGGGCCTGCAGATCAAGGGGGATTACCGACAGCAGTAAGACTGAAATAGGGTAAATAAACTTCACTACAGTTCTCAATGACTTTGACTTTGTTTGTATAGAAAGATTGCCCACTCTACCTGCTGATATTTTTCAAGCCTATTGAACATGTCCATTGCTCTTATTCACCGGATAATATATTCTACAGAGCTTCCAATTCTTGAGATGGGAAAATGCAATACAACTCCCACCAATCATAGACAAGGAAACTTCCAAGAAATGGGTATCGACCAAGTAAGTAGAGGCCAAAAGAATAGCTCCTAAAAAAGCTAGAATAAGCGGAAATCTCTTTTTATGATTTTGAATGTATGATTTTATCAATGAGCTAAAAACAAGTAAGATGCTCATCCCAATAATCAATGATTCGAAAGCTTCACTCGTTAAGAAAGAATTACCAATCAGTGGGAGTATAATGATCAGTAAAGGTGTTAAAATGCAATGAACAGCACACAGAAGGGATGTGAAGAAGCCCAAGCTGTCAAGATGAATTGAGAAAAATGATTTCAATGTTATTCTGTTAAGTGAGTAAACGCAACTGTGTTGCAAATATAGAGGAGAATATATAAAACGCAACTTAGTTGCTATAATAATTCAAGTACCTTTGAGTTGATCAAATGGTTTAACAAAAAACAAGACAAATGGCTGCATTAGATGAAATACTTCATGCTCATGGATTGAGTAAAACCAATTTCAGAATTGAGCTCTTGGCCTTATTTATAGGTTCGAATTCATCGCTCTCTGTTGAGGAGATCAAAAGTAGGATAGGATCAACAAATGATAAAGTGACCATCTACAGAGCTTTGACCTCTTTTGAAAAAAATGGGTTAATCCACAAAGTTCCAGACAAAAGCAACCTGAATCGATATGCTTTATGTCAGTCGGAATGTTCTAATCAAGGGCATAACCACAATCACGCTCATTTTATTTGCGTGAGCTGTGAAGAGACTTTTTGTATTGACGAAACTGAAATCCCACAAATAAGTATCCCACAGGGATATCATGTCAATCATGCCAACTTAACATTGGAAGGCGAATGCGCAAAGTGTCATAAAACGTAATAATCGATTGGTCTGCATAAATAGATACATGCGCACACTTCACATCCATACACATTATCAAGTGGCAGAAAGTCATATGCACAAGCCAAAACTTGGCAAAGAGCATGGCTGCCCAACCGCACGGTGGTAAACCGAAACATTCTAGTACAAAAGGAAAAATGGCACAAGCATACAGTCGAGTAGGTCGATTTATTCATAACAACTCAGGTTAAGGCTCTGGAACGCCAGCCCGACACCACGTAGTGCAGACTAGGCACCCTATCTCGTACCCAAATCCAACGGTTGGCAACCTTGCCACTTTCTTAGCTTCTAGGCACAGCCTACCCGTAATCGATGCGAGGACCTCAGCGCTTAAGCTGTTCTATGCCGGTTTCACCCTTGGGAAGGTCAAACTTCATGGACTATATTCACCACTCAAGGCACGCACAAACAGTATCATCCATAAGATTGCTCGGCTTTTTGCAAAGGCTACTGTTATCAGCTACTGTTATGGATGCTTAAAAATACCAGCTTACGGATGGTAGTTGAACATTAGCTCCTATTAAAACAAGAGACAATGAGTAGCAAAATTATAGCAATCATATCGTGTGTATTTTGTTTCACAATGTTAGCATCTGCTCAAGAGTTTCTATTTGAAACAAATAATTATGTTGAGTATCAAGTTGGAACACTTTCGTTTGTCATTTCAGTAGCATATGGAGCCCGTTTAGAACCGTCATTAATACCTAATAGGACATGTAATAGTCCAGTTTATACCTCTGATGCTTTTACCATTGAAACCATCTTGGAAATTAAAAATCATCTTTTTGCTACCTCCGGTTGTTACCCTCACTTGAAACGCAATAAACTTAACCCTAATCGAAATGTAGCAGATGGAGCATGTGAAAACGCGAAAGCAGAAACAGCCTGGAATGAATTCCATAATTTTATTAATGGTGCACTCAGCTAAACAATAGTTTAATAATCAAACTTTTTTTATGGATTTGCATGGACACGACAACCCAATTCAAAGAATTGAATTAGGCTACCTGCTGTAAGATGATGAACTTGAGCTATCGGACAACATCTTAAACACAACACAGTACATCAACTATAGCACCATGCAGAATTTAGTTTCTAGCAATTCAAACAACTCTACACACAGCTAACTTTTAAGAGGTCAAAATTCATTTGGAACTCTCTTGACAAACCGTAATTATCAATCATTATCTGGTAAAATCATCCCTTTTCCGGGAACTACCACCAATTATTTTAGCGGAGGATATACCACCGTAAACCACACTTGTTATTCTTCAGGTGTTGATATAAACGGATTACAAATGGAATTAAATTTTTCAGGAATACGGGACCCATTCAATAGAACAGAGTTTGGAGTAGCTTCTTCGGAAGCGATCATTGAATTTATGAATACACATTTTAATATGGCACGGAATACTTGTGCGCCTACACTTTCTGTAAATGAAAATACTTTGAATGTCTTCCCTGAATTTTATCAAAATCCAGTTAAAAAAGGAGGTCTATTTTATATCAATAATTTGGCGAATAAAACACGACTCTACTATTTAGGATAATTATTTAGGACAAGCTTTAAAAATCGAACATCTCACAAAATCAGAAAACTCAATTGACATAAAAAATCTTGAATCTGGCGTTTATTTAATTTCTATGTCAAATATGCAAAGCGGGGAGAAAGTGATTAAAAGCTGATTGTTAATTAAAAACAAACATTTAGAACCCAAAATTGATAAGCGTAGGGCGCACCCATGATTTTATCGTAACTGTTGCACTGAGCCGCGGTATCAGATGGAAGGCCATGTATTTTCAATCTATCCGTCTGCTTTCCTAATCCATCAATTACAGGTTGATTCTCTCTTTAAGGATAGATTTCGATTTTCTTTTCGATGCAACCCCTCTTGATCCGAATAGATTTTTCTTTGTGAATCCCAAATTGTGGAGGCTATGCCCCGATGCTTGCATCTAATAAAAAGAAATTCTCCAACTGCATACCTTGCTTGCTCCGAGGTTCTTGATTGATTCCTTTTAGTTTTCATAAGCCAAAGCTTTCCTGAGTGCTTTTTTTTTGATAAAAGGAAGCCTTTTTAAATCACGATAAGAAGTATTTTATGTGAGCATTCGATGCTCGGGCGAGCCTCTTGCCGGTGGCATGACCGGTATACCTATTGGGACTTGTCCTCTCCCATTTTGTGAAATTCAACGCTAAGCGTCGATTGTATTAGCAAAACGATAAACTCCCAGAAGTTCACCCACTAAAGCGGAAAATTAAGTGATCATAACCGTGTTTTGTCGACTCCTTTCGACTGTGCTAAAGCATCAGAATCGCAATACTAGCAACCTCGAAATGTCCGCAAATACAGATTGACTTGATGGTTAAAATCAATTTTCAATAATCAAATTCATCATGATTTTTTAGTCAAAATCTGCTTAAACTCACTTGGAGTAATGAGCTCATACTCTTTAAATTTCTTATTGAAGTAGCTTGGATTATTAAAGCCTGACTGGTAAGCAATTTCCGAGATCTGTTGATTTGTATTTTTAATCAGACGCTTAGAAAGCTTAATCCGTTCGCAAGTGATATAATCTATTGGTGAGATCCCTAGGGTATTTTTAAAAATCTTGAAAAAATGAGACTTACTCATGCAAGCCTTATCAACCAATTTGTCAATAGATATATTGTCGGTAAGGTGTTCTTTGATATAACTGATGGCGAAAGCAATCCTATGATCGCTCAAAAAATGGCCTGTATTTTCTAACAAAGAATTTCTTGCCTTAGATTGAAGCAGTCTAATGATTAGTTCTTTGATGATACCATCTATGAAGATGTCCTTAGAGACATGATCTTCGGTAAAGGTGTAAACCAACCTATCTATTAGCTGCTGTATGCCCTTGTGATTGTCTAAATGAAAGGAGTGCTCATCCAACTTCCAATTTCCATTCTCATTAAAGTCAATAATTGTCATTTCGTTAAATGAATCTACAACCTCTCTTATTTTATTGGGATCGATAGTCAGCGCCAAACACTGCGTGGGTGTTTCTATTGATGCTTCTGGAAAATCTATCAGCATTTTTTTGCCACTAGGAATCACCACAGACTCTCCAGGATAAAAATCAAAGGAAGTCATGTCCTCCAACTGCATCGTCTTTTTGCCAGTAAGCATACTAGCCAAAACGGGATAATCAAATTGCAAACTTACCTTTTCAGCTTTCTCATAGGTTTCGAAAATATTGAGTTCTGAATAGGTGGACCCATACACAGTATAGTTTTCGACCAAGGTCGTTAACTTTCTTTCCTGCTTATGCTTTTGGAGTAGTTTTTCCATGATACATATAAAAATCAGATTTTTATTTTATGATCCAATATTATCGTTCTATTTATTAATATTTCTTTTCTAGAGCTTGTGATTGAAAATATTGTTATAAATCTAAAGAAATTTATATGAGTTACAGCAAGCCTAACTTCAAGGAAAAATATGGAAATTTCATCAATGGCGAATTCGTAGATCCCATGGATGGAACCTATTTTGAAAATACATCTCCAATTGATAATACTTTGATCGCACATTACCCAAGATCTAAGCAGGCCGATGTAGACCATGCAGTGGCAGCTGCCAATGCAGCTAAAGACGCATGGGGAAACACTTCAGCAGCAGCTAGAGCAGCATTGCTCAATAAAGTAGCAGATATTATTGAAGCTAATCTTGAAGAATTTGCTTTGGTGGAAACCTGCGATAATGGCAAGCCAATCAGAGAAACGATGAATGCTGATATCCCTTTAGCCATTGACCATTGGCGATATTTTGCGGCTGTCATCAGAGCGGAGGAGGGGTCGGCTACTGAGCTAGACGAGCATACCCTATCTATGAATATAAAAGAACCACTAGGCGTTATAGCGCAAATCATTCCATGGAATTTTCCACTACTCATGTTGTCTTGGAAACTCCCTCCTGCACTTGCTGCGGGTAACTGCGTCATATTAAAACCAGCGGAGCAAACGCCTTCATCAGCCACGCTATTGATGGAGAAAATTGCCGAAGTATTTCCTCCCGGCGTAGTGAATATCATTCATGGATTTGGGCCAGAAGCAGGCAAGCCATTGGCTTCTCATACAGGTGTAAACAAGGTAGCCTTTACCGGAGAGACTACCACTGGTCAATTGATCATGCAGTATGCGTCCAAAAACCTGAATCCCGTCACCATGGAATTGGGAGGTAAGTCACCCAACATATTCTTTAACAGCGTGATGGATGAAGACGATGCTTTCTTAGACAAAGCCATTGAGGGAGCGGTGTTGTTTGCCTTCAATCAAGGGGAAGTTTGTACTTGTCCTTCTCGGCTATTGGTACAAGAAGACATCTACGATGAATTTATGGAACGCGTGATCGCTAGGACAAAAGCGATTGTACAAAATAACCCATACGACTCCTCATGTATGGTGGGTGCCCAAGCTTCTAATGATCAATACGAGAAAATATTATCCTATATCAAAATCGGAAAAGAGGAAGGTGCAAAAGTATTGATTGGTGGCCAAGCCTCTAAGTTAGAGGGAGCTTTTGCTAATGGCTTCTACATTCAGCCGACTATTTTGGAAGGTCATAATAAGATGCGGGTATTCCAAGAAGAAATTTTTGGCCCTGTAGTTTGTGTCACTAAGTTTAAAGATGAAGCGGAGGCTTTAGAAATAGCCAATGACACCTTATATGGTTTAGGGGCAGGTGTTTGGACCAGAGACGCACATCAGCTGTATCAAATTCCTAGAGCAATCAAAGCCGGTAGAGTTTGGGTAAATTGTTACCATGCTTATCCAGCACATGCCCCATTTGGCGGATATAAGAAATCAGGTTTTGGTAGAGAAAACCATCTCATGATGATGAACTACTACCGTCAGACTAAGAATATGTTGATTTCCTATGACAAAAATAAATTAGGCTTTTTTTAGCAGATATTACGATTGATAACCGGTGGCAAGCCCTACATGTGGCTTGCCACTTTATTAAAAAATGAAACTTATGAAAATGGAGAGAGTAGCAATAACAGAGGAGGCCGTGGCGCTGGTAAGGCAACTACAAGAACAGCATGGTGAGCTCATTTTTCATCAAAGTGGCGGTTGTTGTGATGGTTCATCTCCTATGATATTTGAAAAGGGAGATATGTATTTGGATGATAGCGACATCTTACTGGGACAGATCGCCGGAGTAAATTATTACATGAACCAAGACCAGTTTGAATATTGGAAACATACGCATCTCACGGTAGCGATTACCAAAGGAAGAGGTTCAAGTTTTTCATTAGAAATTCCATTGGGCTATCGGTTTATGATCCATTCGAGACTGCTCAACGACGAAGAAAATGCAGCATTGAATAAATAGCAAAATATCAACTAAGCGACTTCTCTATTTCTGAATTTTGACTCTTAGCCCGTACTTCTTCTTAGTGGCTATTGTGGTCTTGGGTCCGCTAGCTTTATGCGAATTTGACAAGCTTAGGGGACATACAATAGCGCTCGTCGCTATCAAAAAACACTCATGCGTGAAGTATTACACCAACATCGTTATGCTGGTTTTCTCACTTTTGCTTCTAAACTGCCAACCGACTTCACGAAAATCAGTATTTGAAGAATCTAGAGAGCCATCACATGTCTTCCGTCTTGATTCAGGTAGGTTTTATGTCTTAGATTATGATTCCAGCTACGATTGGACTTTCCCTAAAAGTTCGATTAATGCTACACTTACTACAGAGGATTTGATTATAAGCGAACAGCTTTTAGATGATAAAATCAAAACATTCGATGTGGAGGGTCAAATAAAAAGAGATTCACTCGATAAGAAATACCCCAATTATCAATTCTATGAAAAGCAGTTCTCCATCAACTTAAATGATTATCGAAAATAATATATTGTGATAACGGCTCCAACAGGCGAAAAACTCCTTCATATAAATTTCTTCCGTGAAACTGACGGTTTCGAATACTGGAAAGAGGACTATGCTCTAGTTGAAGACGGAGGAAACTACTTTTTTCAAGTAATAATCAATATTAGCAGTAAGGAGTTGCTAACATTCGCTGTTAATGGCGTTGCTTAAAAATTCTTCTCCTCGGTATGTGGCACACAGCACTGAGGTTAAGTCTATTTGAGGTCTGCGAGATATAGATCTTGTTGGAAACCTGAAATAATGAAGAGACTCTAAAACGATAAAGCGCACCAATATGTTGGATGAGATCATCCATAGCGACTCCTAGACGAAAAGTTTAGGAACCCAGTAAACCTCGCCAAAGCTGCACCTTATTCGAGCCGCCCAGACCTATTAATCCAAAAAAATCCACTCAAACCACCTCCTCTTTTCTTGTCAAGTTTGGCGTCTTCTCCACGTATGCTTCTAGTACCTTGAAGAAATTCAGAATGTCTAGTTTCTCATTGTTCGCATTGACGGTTACCAATCGAACAAAAGTCTCGTTTTCAAAAGCCCCAAATCCTACCACCGTAATCTGATTTTCATACAACAGTGTGCAAAGGGTTGAAGGATCAATGTCTTGATAATTGAAACAGATAGAGATAGAATCATCATAACTGTACAACGTATAATCTGGGTGCTTGCGCACGTACTCACGAGCAACATCCGCCAAGTCAAATTGTTGATCTACAATCTGCTCCAATCCATTTGTCCCCACAGATTTCCAAAGCGTCCAGAATTTCAAGGCATCATTTCTTCTTCCACATTGGAACGAAGTTTTACCTAAGTTGAAATCGTCACCATCTGTTTGATACAGATAATCCGCCTCATTACTAAACGAATCGTGCAACCGCTTTTTATCGTTGACCAGTATGATCGAACACGTCAAAGGTGTACCTAACATCTTGTGAGCATTATAAGAAAACGAATTAGATCGTTCTATGCCTTTGACAAGGTATTTGTACTTCTCGCTGAAAATCACACTCCCGCAATACGCTCCATCTACATGCAGCCAAATTTTGTATTTTTCGGTAATGTCAGCAATGCTGTCGATTGGATCAAAGGCGCCAAGCACCGTAGTTCCAGCAGTGGCATTCACATAAGCCGGGACTAATCCTTCACGTAAGTCGATAACGATTTGTTCTTCCAGTTTCTCTGGAATCATTCGCCCGGTGGAATCTGCGTCAATGTATCGAATATTGTTTTTTCCAATTCCCGCAAAACTGGCATTCTTCGCATTTGAATAATGTGATTCTTTGGACGTGTAAATAACCATTGGCTTAGACATCCCTTCAGATCTGCAATTCGGATCTTTGGCATCACGCGCCATTATCAAAGCCATGTAATTACTCATGGAACCACCTGTTGGAAACGTCCCATTACTCTGATCGCCATAACCGATAATGTTGCAAGACTGTCTGATGATTTCTTGTTCAATCCCAACTTGAGGGCCCGCTACCTTGTAGGTATACATACTGTTATTGAGGAGCACGGCAAGAAGATCTCCTAATACGGCTTTGCTTTGTCTACCGCCAAAGAGTTGATTGAAGAATAAGTTTGTGGCCGTTTTTGGTGTCGAAACCAGTACTTCTTTCAGTACCGCCTTAAACTCTTCATCGACCATCGCCGTTGAATTAAGGGAAAGATCTACCGCATCATAAAGCTTATTGGAATCTATTCGATCAGCGACAGGATGTTGCTCTTCTTCATTTAATAACATTTCCGCTAGTTCATTGAATAACGCTAGATCACTACTAATATCGGACATTTGAGTTTGATTATTTTGAGTTCGTCATCAGTTCTGAGACGGTGTGATACGCTAATTCTTTGCGTACAAATTTTTTTGAATGTTCGTCAAATAATTGACAATTGTAAATTGGCTTTGCATACAAATGAAGAGACATACTTCTTTTGTCATGTGAATTCTCTAAACGATGAAAACCCATAAAGTCTATCATATAAGAGATATCGCCAGTCTTATAAATGGAAGATTTAACAGTATGGAGTTGCCTACCTTCATCCACCTTATAAATCGTTTCTTTCAATTCACCTTGGATAACTTTTACCCAGCACTCTTCACCAGCATGGTCATGAATTGGCGTAATATGTTCTTGCTCCCAGCAAATGAGGATCAATTCGAATTTCTCATTTCCAACAATACAATTTCTTGTGTAAGACTCACTAGACCAAGAACGGAAGGAATCAAACGCACCAATTGGCAGGTCAAAAGAGCGAAAGATTTCTGGGTACGCTGTACTTTCCGCTTCCGCGAGGGCGGTGATTAAATCATTTACAGGTTGCATTTTTATGGGGTTCTTCTCATTAGTATTTACCCTGATTTATCTACTTTTTCTATTCATTAAATGAACAAATACAGTCAAATACCTTTATGCAATATTCAACTATTTTAGTGAGCCAAAGGTTTTTATTCCATGTTTTTTGAGGATTTCTCTATAAAACGGCAACCTTCCTTCTTCTTTTTTTTGCATCTTGGGTTTCCTAACCAATTCATTAAACTGTGATTTTTTAGAGTTTCGACTTCCAAATTAGTCACTTGAATCACCATTTACCTTTCCTATGATAGACCAAGAATTAGTAGTCAAAATAGCTGTTTTAGCCCTTTATGTGGGCGTCTTATTTCTCATTGGAATTCTCGCGTCTCGTAGAATTAAAGGCATGAGCGATTACTATGTCGGCGGAAAAAACATGGGATTTTGGGCTGTCGCCTTTTCGGCAAGAGCTACTGGCGAATCTGGATGGCTTTTAATTGGTTTAACCGGAATGGGCGCAATGGCCGGCTATTCTGGATATTGGGTGGTTGCGGGGGAACTCCTCGGTGTTTTTATTTCGTGGCAGTTTATGGCCAAGCGATTCAAAAGGTTGTCAGATGGATATAAGTCCATCACCATTCCAGACTATCTTCAAAGTCATTTCAAATCATCCACAAACACGCTTCGAATCATCACTGCTTCGGTGTTGGTTATTTTCGTCGTGATTTATGTCGCCTCCCAAATGGATGTCACGGGAATCGCCTTCCAATCCATGCTTAATATCGACTATCGTGTGGGTGCGCTCACTGGTTTCGCCATTGTACTGGTCTATATCTTCTTCGGTGGATTTGTCGCTGCGGTATGGTCCGATTTATTCCAAGGAGTTTTAATGTTTTTTGGATTGGCTTTACTCCCTATTGTTGTGTGGTTTTCCATGGACCATGGCGCGGGAGTTACTGCAGGATTAAATGCCATTGACCCGACGCTTACACAGATAATGGGGCGCAGTGATGACGGATGGATGAACTTGTTTACGATCATTGGTTTCTCCATGATTGGCTTGGGCTTCTTAGGATCACCACAAGTGTATGTTCGTTTTATGTCCATCAAGAGCGAGAAAGAGATTGATAAAGGAAAATGGATTGCGCTCCTATTTACGCTCATAACAGATGCTGCCGCCGTAACGATTGGTATTCTTGCGCGAATCTACTTCACAAAAGAAGGACAAGACCCTGAAGTAGTACTCGGTACTGGCGGGGAAAATGTACTCAGCATGCTCACCCATGAGTTCTTACCAACTATCGTTGTGGCCATCTTCATTGCTATTGTGCTTTCAGCGATTATGTCCACCATTGATTCGCTGCTCATTCTTGCTTCTAGTGCTGTTACACGAGACTTCTATCAGAAAATATTAAGACCTGATTTAAAAGATGAAGACTTAACGAAAATTTCAAGACTTGTTACTGTTGGGATGGCAATCGTCGCTCTTGGTATTGCCATCCTACTATACAATCTATATCCCGACAGACAGGTCTTTTGGATTATGATTTTTGGCTGGTCTGGCATTGCCGCCACTTTCTGCCCTGTGATTATTCTCTCTCTTTTTTGGAAAGGTTACTCTGAAAAAGGGGCTATTGCTTCCATGATTACCGGCTTTACATCCGTAATATTATTCAAATTTGTGTTTTCCAATATGGAGGGAATAGGTGCCTATTTGAAAGAATTAGATGTGCTCGCGCCTTCTTTCGCCTTAGCGATGATTGTCGGGTTTATCTTCTCAAAAATATTCCCACCAAAGGATATCGAAAGTAAATAATAGAGTACCCTAAAATAGGAAAAAATTGAAGTTAATACGAATAGTAAGTATCATTTGTCAGGTAGGTATTGTGTCGATGGTGCTTACACGCGTCATCTTCACCGAGATGAATTCCATGTGGGATCAAATAACACTTTATACTCTTGGTGGGATGGTTCTAATTGGCATGATTTCAAAGATTTTTATAAAAAGAAATGAAGGAAAGTATTCTTGAATTTCTCTGCTATAATTCTTACGAAATCGTCCAATGGATGCCCTCCATTTCCTTCATGGGGCTCGTTGGGCTTTAAATAATATATGGAACTGCCCCGGCGGGGATCTTGTATTATTTTTTCCTTAGTTACAGGAATAACTATTGAATACGAAACAGCGTTGGAGTCGATTAAATATTTACAACGGAAGCCAAGGTAGTAGTGAAAATATAGCCGCGGATTAAAAAAAGTACTTTCTCCTTGATCTGTTGTGAAGGGATAATCGTGAGGCTCTGTCTATTCAAGACCTATAAAGCGCAGAACTTGGCGAGAAGGTTTAACAATCTGTTTCAGTTCGTAAGTCAAAACATAATTTTCTATTTCCTCTATAATTGTTACTCAGGCGCAACTCTTCAAATTATTTCCCACATACTTAAAGCCAGCCTACTTCCATCATTGGTTTCAAAATTAAATCAGTATCTTAAGCTAGAATAAAAATGTACTTTTGTATTGAATGATTCAAACAACGATAGATAGCGTTTTAGAAACGTTAGAGTTTAACCAAAACGCTAGCGAATCCTCTCTATTTTTCACTTCAAAAAAGTACAATGCTAACCAGTTGTTTTTTGAAGAACGATTGGTTATTGATGTTGCAAAAAAGCTCAAAGCCACTGCCGTCTTTTTTAGAAGATTTGCTAACAATCAATCATCTAAACCTCAGCTTTTCATATTTGACAACACTAGAGGTACTTTTTCTGCTGAAGAGATTGCCGAGTTACACAAGAAAATATGGAGTAATGGTATTGTGCCTTTGTATTATGTGTTTGACAATACAAACATTAATATCTTTGATGCTCGAAAACATGTCGAATACGACAAAGTTCTAAAGACGATTAGTGTTGATCCTTTTGAATGTCTTCCGATAATTGCAAAATCATACGAACATCAAAAATATTCAGCAAAGCTATTTTTAAATGGCACTTTTTGGGAACAAAAAGAATTTGAAACTCATTTTTTAAGTAAAGGTAGCTCTGAAAATAAGCTGATTGAAGGATTAAAAGGTATTCGTACTTACTTTATTGCATTAAGCGGCCTTGAGTCTAAACTAGCCCATCAATTACTTGTTCTTTCAATTCTGGTCAAATATTTAGAAGAGCGAAAGGATGAACATGGAAATCATGTGTTTCCGAATGATTATTTCAATAGATATCAAAATTCGGAATCATTTTGTGATGTTCTCAGAAATGGAAAAGTTGTTGATTTATTTAATGACTTAAGTACTCACTTCAATGGGAAAGTATTTGAGCTACCCGAAAGTGATATAAAGATTTTAGCCAACACCGATTTAAACAAACTAGCTCAATACCTTGATGCTAATTCTGATAAGGATCAATTAGTCTTATGGCCACTTTATTCATTTGAATATCTTCCAGTTGAGTTGATTAGTAGAATCTATGAAGAGTTTGTAGATCAACGGAAGGATGCCGTTTACACTCCGATTCATCTTGCTCGTTTGATGGTTGATGAATGCATGCCAATTGCAGCACCAAAACAAAAATTTCAAATAATTGACGTCAGTTGTGGATCTGGTGTTTTTCTGGTTGCCGTATATAAGCGCCTTGTTCAATGGTGGCAAAAAGAACGTTTCGAAGAAACAGGTAAGCTTGAATATCCCACGGTAAATGATCTAAAAACAATTTTAAAAGACTCGGTTCATGGAGTTGATATCGAAGAAGCATCTGTAAGACTTTCGGTATTTAGTTTAAGTATTGCCTTGTGCGATATGCTTACACCTACTGAGATCTGGATGGATTTGCGTTTCGATGATCTACGCGAAAAAAACATTTACCAAGGTGATTTCTTTGAATATCTCGGCAAAACGGAGAAAGGACAATTTGATTTAGTCATTGGTAACCCTCCTTTCGAGGATAAAAAGAAAGACTATAAAAAACTTATTGCTGAGTTTTCTATAGTTAGCGATTATCATATTCCGAGAAATCAGATTGCAATGCTGTTTTTACAACAGGCAATGCAACTATTAAAAACAGGCGGTTTGCTTTCTTTCGTAATGCCATCTGGTCCCTTACTTTATAACAATACAATAGAATTCAGAAAGGCATTTTTTTCTCGTTATAAAGTACCTCAAATTATTGATTTATCTGAGTTGCGAGACGCTTCCGTTCTTTTTGAAAAAACAATAGCAACGGCTGTCATATTTGCATATAATACAATTCCAGAGAGGAGTCATGTTATAACTCATATTGGCGTAAAGAGAACGAAGACCACTAAAGAACGCTTATTCTTTGAAATAGATCATTATGATATGCATCCTGTTTCTCAAGACGTAGCTGAAAATGATCTAGCTGTTTGGAAATCAAACTTGATGGGTGGAAACCAATTGTACTACTTGGTTAATCGACTAGCGCAATTGAGAACGCTAGGTGATTTCTTGAAAGAGAAGAAAAAGAAAAGTGGTTGGTTTTTTGGGGAGGGGTATAATTACGGAAACCGGAAAAAAGAGGCCGATCATATTACAGATCAATTAATGGTTGAGACCTCTGATTTTACAGAAAATGGAATTATAAAGACTCGAGATGAAAAGGAAAAGTTATTTGAGGGAATTAGAAAGAGCAATAAATTAATTTTCAAAGCTCCTCACCTATTGTTTAAAGAAAGGCTCGGTAAAAATAGCTTTATCCTTCAGTACATTGATTATGATTTAGTTTTTAAACATGAAATTTTAGGTATTCACGCACCTTACGGGCAAGAAAACAATTTAATTCAAATATCTACCTATTTACAGAAGAATTACGGTTTACTTAAAACATTTGTTTTGGCGTGTAGTGGTAGGGCTGGAGTAGGAAGGTCAGGTGGGTATATATTACTAAATAAGGATATAATGTCTTTTCCCTTTCCAGAAAATGAGAGTGACCTAAAGCTTTCTTATAGCGAAGAAATAATAAAAGATGATGTTCTTAATTACAAACTAGAAGAGCTAACAAAAGGAGAAAAAGCGAAAATTAATATTCAGTCAGTTACCGAGCCCGAGCTAGAGCAATTCGGAGAGGTCTTCTGTAATAGCTTAAATCCGATATATCAAAAAAACAATAAGAGTTTTAAAGCACTCAAGCCGATACAAACACCATCCTATACTTGTTTTCCATTTGTATATGGCGATGATGATTTTAGTCCTCCAATATCGACCAAAATACAAGATGGCGATCTTTCTGAATTGATGGAAAATCAACAGGAATCAGTGCATTATAGAAGAGTATTAAGGCTGTATCAGAAAGACATAGTTTTTCTAGTAAAACCCAAGACGCTTAAATACTGGTTAAAATCTATTGCCCTTAGAGATGCCAGTGATGTAATAAATGATCTCATAAAAAGTGGTTATTAATGATAGGTAATCAGTCAAATAACCATTCTGTGCCAATAAGCGATTTCTCTTTTGAACAGAATCAAACCGTCAACCGAATACTCATTTTCATAAAGAACTCACTACCTGAGTTTCAATCTGTATTTGTAAACTCCAATAGCAATTTTCGAATAGAAGATGATATCTCAAAAGAATTGTTCCGATACTTCAACGACAAGTCAAGGTCTGAGAATTTATTGATTCATTTTAATGAGAAAAAGGGTATTGATTTTACTGTCTTTGCTCAACCATTTGTAATGGGTGCTCCTCCCATATTTATGATTGAGGCTAAAAGACTCTCTAAGAAGCATTATGATTACGTTTCGGGTAGAACTGGAGGCATTGAAAGAATCAAAAGAGAGCAAGAAGAGTTTGGATCACATTTGAACAACGGTGCTATGATCGCTTATATTCAAGATCATGATACTGTGTACTGGGAAGATCGCATCAATACTTGGATTGATGACTTGATCCATAAAGAGACTGATATTGAGTGGAATGAACAGGATAAACTCGTGGTAAATAATGGGTTTTCAGACTTTATTTCAACCCATAAAAGAGTTTCTAAGGCTCAAATCACTCTATTTCATTATTGGATTGCGCTCCATTAGACCATGCACTAAGCTTGGAAATTACTACGCTTCCCCTTAGAACGGAAGCCACTTTCGTGCTCCCATTCCAAGGATTTCACATCATAAAAGTACTTTCTCCTTGATCTGTTGTGCAGGGATAATCGTGAGGCTCTGTCTATTCAAGACCTATAAAGCGCAGAACTTGGCGAGAAGGAAATCTTTAAATGTAGGTCTAGACAAAGCATATATCCATTGCACAACTAAAAAAAGACAAATTGACGTATGCCTTTATTACGGTCCTTAGACTTTTAGGTCATATAGGAAATATAGTACTTCATTACATTCTAGGTGAAGAAGCTTTCGGACTGAGGAATACTTAAGTAATAAAGCAATAAATCAAATGTTTAATAGCAATGCTTTGATTTGATGCAGATTGTTTTGCATTTACCACAGAATCATAATATCAGTATTTGTAAAATAGTATTATATCAAAGTTCCTAGATGTAATAAAAATAACTCATGAGACAAAAATTAGTGATTTTCTCAGCTCTGGTAATTTTCATTTGTACCAATATACTCGCACAAGTTGGTGTCACTTTTCATCAATCAAATATTCCCTTTATTGGAATAAACAAACAGATTGGCGCAAGATTTTACCTGAATTCAGAATAGGAACTGATAATTTCTTTGAGGACACTGCCTTTGAATTGAATATCAACTACCTATTCATTAAAAAAGAAGATTTAGAAATTTATTCTGGTCTAGTTGGAAGAGTTCTGATTTTTGAAGGACTAGTTATTCCCTTAGGAGTTATATACTATCTCTTTGAAAACAAGAACTTTGGTTTCCATATTGATATGGCAGGAATTATCGCGTAGAATAGTTTACTCAGAGGCAGCTGGGGAATAAGATTCAAACTAGAATAAATCCATTTAACATTGTGCCATGGCACATATGCAAACTGAGTATTATGCCTTCTTCTGAATAACTCGACCGTGTATCAGCCGCTGAGGAAATCGTATTGCTTTTGCTGACTTCCGTTCGCAGGAGCTTTCATCATCAGAACGTAATGATATTTATAAACTCTGCAAATACCAGTAATGCGATCACTCAGTAGCGAGAAAGCCACTCCCGCTTCTCATCTAAGATATCTCTTTAGTTACTTTTTCCTTGGTCTGTAGCTTCCAGAACAGTCGTGAGACTTTGTATATCTAAGGGCGGTCAGACACAGAACTTGGTGAAAAAATAAAACAGATTAACATCGTCACGGAAGTAACACTTCCGCGCTAGGTAGAACGACAAAAGAAAGTAACATTGAACAAAAAATTGCCCCCTCAGGTATTGCAAATTAAATGCAACAGGTACGATGAGTTGTTGCTTTATAGCTCTTCCTCGCTGTTCTCCTGGAGTCCAATCTGGACAGATATTCATCAACCTGACTACTTCCTCATCACAGCCAGCGCCAATTCCTTTTCGCACCATCACATCTGATACTGATCCGTCAGCATTTACAATAAACGCTACATAAACCTTTCCCATGACCCCCATCGTTCTCGCTTTCTCCGGATATATCAAATTTGCTCCAAGCCATCGCCCGAATGCGGCCATCCCTCCTGGGAATTCCGCAGATTTCTCTACGATGGTGAAGATTTCCATGTCTTCATTTTCTTGTTCTTTAATCTCCGCCAATCGTTCTCTTTCTTCCATCTCCTTGGCTTTACTTGTTGTTTGTGCCAATAAAGAAACCATTTTCATATAATCGCTATGGTCATCAGACGCCTTTTCAAAATACAGCGACATATGCTCTTTTGCTTTTATATACTCTTTTTGAGCTAAAGATATCTCTACATACAAGGCTTCAATTTTCGCATTGGATTCAACTTCCAGATATTCGACACAAGATTTCAGACTAGTCAAGGCTTTAATATTTTCTCCATTCCCATAAGCGTTTTGCGCTTCCAAAAAGTAGGACTTTGCCATTAATTCAAGGCTTTGCGCGCTGATATTAAAATGTATCTATCCGAGGAGTAAGAGTAATATTTTTGTTCATATCAAATTTTAATTATTATCAACCGTAAATGGGGATTAACTTTTAATGATAAACCATCATTTTTTAATTTAAATCAATACCCCAAGAGCGAGCTCACGAAATATGGAATCAAATCCTTTTTTTTGTTCGGTGAAAGCATTGCGGAATAAGGCACACAAGGTGGAATTGAAAAGTAATGCATAATTGCCAAGGATTAAAGTTGAAGATTTCCCTATTTTGCGATCGGAATAAAATACGTGTCAAGTGCGCTCCGTGTGATCACTAAGGATTGGCAATAACATAAAATGCACCACAAGTACTACTCGAAATCTGCGAAAGAACAAAAACGAATTCAATTGAAAATAGGGACGGCTGCCCTAACGTTTAATTTGATCGTTTTAGTATTGTCGATCTTGAGTGGACTTTACTTTTTTATCATTCTATCAATAACTATAACACTTTCTATAATTGCCCCTTTTCTTGATATCCCCACTCTTAAAAAAACAGGTAAATTGATCTACTACTCTTCTCTGTTCATTGCAGAAAAAGAAGAAAAAGGAATCATTATAATCCACGGAGGCTCATTATTTGATTATGTCTTTGCTATAGATAAAAGATTCAGTGGAAAGCAACGAACCAATTTTATTCTTCAACAGTATCTCGAAGGTATTTTGAATTTAATGGACACCTGTGACAAAAATCATAATACTTCAGCCAAAATACGCGGAACTACTTATGTGCTCAATGACAGAACAGCTGAAAAAATTGGATTGAAGGTTGTTCAGACTGACTTCATTCAAAAACTTATTTTGACCTATAATTATGTGAATCTTCTTATCTCCAATTCGATTGCAAAAAGAAAAATATCATTTCCAAAAATGAGCAATATCAAAACATTTGAAAGCACAATAGACGAGCTAATGAAACGAAGAGATTTTATTGGCGCATTGAATGACAAATTAAAAAGCACCCTTGCCAAGTGATTGTAAACGGCCCCACCGACATTAACGGACCAAGTGCCTTGAGAAAATGATTGACCAGAATCTAAAGAGGCAATTTTAGCCACTTTAGATGGAATTCCTTTTGCGCGAAATAATGAATATGGATGCGGAAGTTTGCAGAAACCGCAGCAAAGCAAATTAGCCACTCACGCGAATAAGCCGAAAAGCAAATCCCAATAATTATTCCTATGCCCTATTTCCCTAACAATGCTGGCTGGCTTATATTAATCAGGACTATGGCGCACAATAGGAGACGATAGTTACTGGAAACCTCATCGGATCCGTTCAGTTTTCCAATAACCAAATGACCTTTTAATAGACAGCTCTGTTTGGATGAAATTAGTAATAAAGTTCGTAGGATGAGCAGTCTAAAATTGAATCCTAAAAACGATATTTGGCGTAATTCCTAAGGAGGCCGTGCTTGTTTTTAAGATCGAAGTAGTATTATCCTCGCTATATTTAATTCGTGATGTTCGACGTAAGGTGTTTTTTCGATTATAAACATTCAGTAATGAGAAACCTATTATACCATTTAATCCAGTTTTTTTAGCTATTTCAAATTTATAGGTTGTTGAAAAATCTAGTCGATGATAGATCGGCAATCGTTCAGCATTTATAGGTTCATACCTAATAATATCCTCTTGCCGATTGATATCAATTGCGTTGGTATAGGGAATTCCCGTTCTAATATTCCAACCTAAATACAACTTAAATTTGCCAAGTAATACATTGTTCGTAAGCTGTACTTGATGCCTAATATCATAATTCCCGTCAAACACTTGCCCATTGTTTAACCCATCAAACTTAAACGTAGTTTTCCCCAAGCTGTAACTTGCCCAAGCACTATATTTTTTCCATCCTTTTTTAAACAAAATATCTAAACCATAGCTGGTGCTTCCCCCTTTCGAAAAATCATCTGCACCCTGCACGAGCACCTCACGTGAAAGTGATGTTAACCCATTAATTTCTTTACGATACGCATCAATATCAACAGTCCACCCTTTCTTTTTGTATAGAAAACCTAAAGAAAATTGATTGCTTTTTAAAACAGGAATATCAACAGTATTCGCCAATGCCCAAACTTGATTTTCTAATCCAAAATCATTGGTTGCTAACTCGATAAACTGACTTACATTTTGCTGTTTTATTTCACCAGCGGCTTTCCACCATAGATTAGACATAATTTGTGTTTGAAAGTAAATACGTGGTGATAGAAAAACACTTTCGAATAACGAAAAGTAATTCATCCGCAACCCCAAATTCAGACTTGTTTTAGCGCCGTTTCCATATACATATTCGCCAAATAAGGCATGTGTGGTATTCTTATTACTCTCACCGAAATCAAACGTATCATCAACAGCCACTCCTTTTAAATTGAAATCGATAGCATTACGTGTAAGTTCATAACCAAAATTATAGTGAGTATTCGCATTGATTATTAAGTTAAAGGCAGATTGCAACTGAAACTCTTTTATGTTATTGAATTTCTGAATCGTTTGAATTTCCGAATTGTTTTGGTTTTCCGTAAAACGATATTTAAGATCAAACTCTGAATAATATGCTTGCGTTTCTTGGCTTAAATTCTCCTTCCAATGATGTCTCCAATTCCCGCTGATACCATCATTAAAGAATTGTAAGAAATATTCTAAATTATCAACAGGACTTTCCTCAATATCGTAACCAAGTTTATTGCGATTATGCAGATAACTTATCGAAAACCTATCCGATTCATTTGGCTCAACAAGTAATTTGGCATTCATATCTGTATAGAAAAATTCGTTGAAATTTTGTAGAACGCTTGTGGTAGTTTCTTCAAGATTCTCACCGGATATTCCCGTGTTTTGAAATGTCTTGTCAGTCAATTGATTAAAAGTAATGGTAGTAAACAAATCTGCAAAAGAACGCCTACCAGAGACAATTAAAGCTACTTTATTACTCATTGGAATTTTTACAAACGCATCAGCATGTGTTAGGTTGGCACCCAAACCAGCTGACATTTTTTCTGGCACCTCGGTATCTGAACTCATGTCGATAACACCAGCGGTATGATTGCCATACTTTGCACTTGCTCCATTTCTAAATACCTTAATTTTTTTAGTAACATAAGGATTAATAGCCGATACCATTCCAAAAAAATGCGCTGAATTGTACATTCTAATACCGTCAAAAAGAATTAAATTTTGGTCTGGGGTTCCACCCCTAACATGCAACCCAGAAGCCGTTTCATTTGGGCTTTGTATACCTGGTAATAGTTGCAAGCTTTGTAAAACATCTGGTTCTGTTAATCCGGGTAGAATACCCAAGACATCTGGTTGTATAAGGTCAGATCCATCCGCTTGTTTTTGTATAACAGTAATTAAAGTATTTTGAATAATTACCTCGCCTAAATTGGTCAATTCTGTAAGTAAAGCAAGTGTGGGACAAGATTTTTTCTGAAGCTCAACAGCAGCTATTACAATACTTTGATAACCTATAAATGTAACAGTGAGTATGTCATTTTTAGGAATGTTGTTTAAGAAAAAGTATCCATTTTCATCAGTTACTGTACCTTTTGTTTTTAGAGAGGTTGCGATGGTAGCACCCGATAAAGGCATTGTAGAATTTTTGGCTGTTATAAATCCGCAAACAGTTCCTTTTTCAATGCTATTTAATATAGAAATATACCGGTCGGTAATAGTTTTAAACTGTAAGTTGGTTTGCGAATTTAGTTGCTTTAACACAGTTGTTAAATCGTAATCCGATAATGAAACCGTCACCTTTTTATCATGTACATCAACTTCTGCAAAGGTAAACTTTACGTCAAATTGTTGCTCAAGTGCAAAAAGAACCTCTTTTAAAGGCACTCTGGTAAACGGTGTTTTTTGAGCCTGAATACACTGTATGGAGAACAAAAAAAAGGAAGAGAAGACCAAGGTTTTATAGCTCATTTATTGCCTATTTCTTTTCAAGCAACACGTTTTTCTCATCAATTAAAGTCGCCTTTATTTTTAAACTTATAAAAACCGTTTGTAAAGCCACCTGTAAATCGCTGTGCGTAAAACTTCCGGTAATTTTTTGATTGCTGTCAATCTGCGAAGCTTCGAAGCTCATGCCGTATTGATCCTCCATGGCCCGTATAACTTGGCGCAATGGTGCGTTGCTAAAAGCTGTTTCCCCTGTGGTCCAAGATAATTTTTGTTGTGTAATTACAAAGTCTTCTGTAGTATCATCTGTCAATTGTCTAAACGCCTGTCCCTCCGTTAAAATACGCTCGCTAACAGCATTTTTTAACTTAACTTTTCCTTCAAAGCACATCACTTCAAAAATATCCGCTTTGGTATTTATATTAAATTGTGTTCCCAAAACTTCAACCGTTCCTAAAATACTGTTCACTATAAATGTGCTGCCCTCTTTAACCTTAAAATAAGCCTCCCCTTCAAATTCAATATTTCTGTTTGTATCCCAATTACGTTTTTTAAAGCTCAGGTCTGAATTTGCATTTAACGTGACCTCACTTAGGTCAGGAAGGATAACAACCATTTGCTCACCGTAGCTTGTGGAGTAGCCGGTACTGCGATTGGCAAAAAAGAATATCCCTATTAAAATAGCCACCGATGCTGCTACACCGTATAGTATTTTTGGGAATATGGGTCGAACGTTAGAAGTCTGTCCTGTTTTGGTTGCGATGATATTTTTAATATTACTTAAGATCTTATCCTCCTCTAAACCCGGGGCATAAAGTTCGCTGGAGGTTTGGGCAATCTTTTGGTACAAAGGAAACTGGGGGGATTTTTTAAATTCAATAAGCTCTTCTGTGCTTAAATCATTGTTAAGCCAGTTGACAAAATGTTTGTTCGTATAATTTTTTTTCAAAATGCGTCGTTTTACTACTTTTAGAACAGCTATTCAGTATTTTCCCCTACACCTTATATTCGTTCCCTAACTTTTCTTCTAAAAACCGCAAGGCTAAACTCATTCGTTTTTCAACTGTCTTTATAGAAATATCAAGTAGTTCTGCTATTTCTCGGTATTTCTTTTTGTCAATACGATTCATTAAAAAAACAGTCCTCTGGTTGTCTGGCAAATTGGCAATAGCACTTTGAAGTTTGTTTAAAAATTCCTTCTCCTCTAATAAAAACTCTGGATTTTCATTCGTAAGATCTAATTCAACCCAGTGCTTTTGGTGTTTTAATACGACTTTTTGCTTTTCCACAGCATTTAAAAACAGATTGTTGGCAACAGTAAACAAAAAAGCCTTGGACTTTTCTACAACAACTTTAGCGCAATTGTTCCAAAGGCGAATAAAGCTTTCTTGCACAAAATCTTCGGACTTGGCAACATCCCCACATTTGTAATACATGAAATTGTAAAGGGATTTTATTTGCGCAGTATAAATGCGGTTAAAAACAAGTTCTTCACAAACGGATTCTATTTTTTTCAAATATCTACGAATTAGATTTATAAATTTATTTAAAGTAAAACGAAAAAATCGTAGGGAAAAATTAGCGCATCTGTTTCTAAGGTCAGAAGTATGAAAATTTTCAATTTATGATAAGCGTATCCTTAAGAGTATTATTGATTCCAGTAACCATTTCGCCGGTAGCACAGCAAAATATTAGCGGTGTATTAACAGACCTAGATTCTAAAACACTCATTCCATATTTGAATAATATTCTAGAAAAATCAATGCTTCTACTTGGAATAACCGCTGGCGTATTGCTACACACAATATAAAAAATCGTTCAAATGTATTTGATAAAAGTACTGCTTCTACTCCAAAAACGAATACCGTTTTTAAAGCTTCAAAAAAACGAAACAGAATTATTCACATTTTGAAATATGCCTTCCATTTTTATATAAAAACAAAAAAAAGTGTAGGGAAAAATTGAGGTTGCATGTTTTATTATCGATGAATCAAGTCATCAATGAAAAGACATTAATTTGACACTAAATTATGAAAACTATGAAAATCTTAAGTTTAATAGTCGCTGTTGGACTCCTTTTCTCTTGTGAAGAAAATGAAGTCTCTACTAAACCGGAATCAAGTGAATTATCCGTACTAGGCTCGCTAGTAGGTCAAAATGGCACACCTTATTCAGAAAGTATTGACAACTGGAGTGAATTGAAAAGCACCAATGGAAACTCCTATATTTATCAAACCTCTTTTTATTCATGGATCGGTGAAGGTAGTATTACTGAAATATTAGTCATCGAGGGAATTGTTACATCAAGGAGCTATGAACATTTTAGAATAAATGAAGCAAATGATGAGCGTGAAATAATTGACACCTATGCTGAAACAATAGAGAACTTAGGAGTCAATGAAGAGGGTGCGCGACCAATAACCATCGATGAGCTATACAACACTTGTGCTCGTGAGTATTTGACTGTCGATACCGGTAATAACACCATTTATTTTGAGACTGCATTAAATGGCTTGATGACTTTATGTGGATATGTTCCAACCGAATGTTTGGACGATTGCTTTACTGGTGTGAGCATCAATCATTTTGACTGGGTTAGAATCTAACAACACAAAACACTAACACCGCGTAAAAAAACTACTCATACAAGACTCTACAAATATAGTACTTGAGGATATTTTATGCGGTTTACATTAGTAAAATATCAGTGTTGAATACTCGAAAAAAATAATGACATTGACAATTTTTCAAATTCAAACGATCAATAAAATGAAGACTACATTAAATAGTTTAGCAATAGGACTGGCATTGCTGACCTTCACTTCTTGCGACAAAAATGATTCAACACCTGAACCCGCAATAGTGACAGTAGGCAATTCAATAAATAAAATAATGCCTTTGGGAGCATCGCGAGTAGAAGGTGATAGACCAGAATATGAAAGTTTTAGATACGAGCTTTGGAAAGACTTGACAGAGAATAATTGGACATTTGACTATGTAGGAACTCAATCAGATGGAGCCTTTTACCCTATGTTTAACAGTAGTGCTTTCGATATTGACCATGAAGGAAGAGCCGGTTGGACGTCAGGAGAAATTCTAGGTGAGATTACAAATTCGCTTAATTCGCTTGCAGAAAAAGGAGTGCCAGACATTGTGCTTTACAGCACGCCAGGTGGAAATGACGCCTTACAAAACTTACCGTATGACCAAGCACTAACAAACATAAAAGCAATAATTGATGCTTTGCAAAATGCGAATCCTAATGTGACAATAATCATTGAAAAATTAGCCCCTGGAAGGTCTGAAATAATGACTCCTGAATTGACCAGCTATTTCAATCAACTGATACAAGATATATCTACTATTGCCTCAGAGAAGTCTACAACTTCATCACAAATTATTGCTGTCGATATGTTCACAGGCTTTACAGATAGTCTATTGGCAGATGATGTACACTACAATGAAGCGGGTGCCGATTTTATAGCCAGTCGATATTATACGGTACTTGAATCAGTTTTGGAAAAATAAAGAATCTCTCAAAAACCAACTACCCTGTAGCAGAGCGCCTCGTGGAATTCTCTGCGATTAAAAGTTGGAAAATCTGCTGGGCTAAAACCCTATGTCAAAAGTTCAAATTATGAAAGCAACTCAAAGACTGGCTATCAGTAAAAAAACCGTTCAATCTATTGTCTTTATGCTCAGCTTAATCTTTTGCCAAAATATTTATGCCCAAAATATTTATGTGTCTCCAACAGGAAATGATGCCAATAGTGGTTCTTTCGAAAATCCGGTAAAAACGTTCCAGAAAGGTGCCGATTTGGCAAAAAAACAAAGATCAGGTACTGTTGAATTTGCCGATGGTGAATACGTATTCCGCCAAACAGTAGTCTTAGATGCAAGCTATAGTGGAATAACTTTTAAGGCCACATCTGGAGCAACACCAATATTTACGTCTTTAGTACAAGTTACTGGTTGGAGTACGCATAGTGGAAGCATTATGAAAGCAAACCTTCCTTCGGGAATAAGTCATGTAAGATATTTACAGGACAAAAGTGAAAACTGGATGGAACGTTCAGCCACCAATAGTTTTACGACCAAAGAAGCGGCTGGTGGCGATGATGACGGCTGCATTGAGTGTAATAACTACACGCCAGCCACTCAATCCGATATGTCAAACATACAATATCCGAGTAGTTTTTCTACACCAGATTGGAGCAAAGTTGCACAGTATGACCTTCGCTCCTATACCCTCCCTTGGGGAATCGATGTTCTTCCATTAGTTTCTGTAAATACGAGCCAAAGAAGAATTTCTACAGCTGTTCCTGCATTATACGATCTTAGGGTTGATGGTTCAGGAGAAAGCACACCAAAAGCATGGATATTAAATAGTATAGCTGGTATCACTTCGCCTAGCGAATGGGCGTCTATTGATGGTGTTCTTTATCTATATCCATCAAGTGGAACTTCCGATATTTATGTACCACAACTTACCGAACTTATCAGTGTAGATGCAGGTGGGGATGGAAACTCATGGTCAGGCACTCCTGTTCAGAATATCGTATTTGATGGAATTACTTTCACAGGAGGTGATTTTAGGCCTTTTGAATCAACAGATGTAACAGCCCAGCACGACTGGATGGGTGTTGATGTGCCAGACGGACTATTGCAAATTAGAAATTCTTCCAATATAACGGTACAAAATTGTACTTTCAGTAAAAGTGGTGGTACCGGGTTACGAATTGACAGATATGCACAAAACCACCTTATTACCAACAATACATTGACCTATTTAGGCCGAGGCGGTATCAATATAGCTGGTAGAGGTCCTGGATATGGAGATGTCAGCACCAACAATGAAATTTCATTGAACCACTTAGAATATATTGGTATGGAATACTGGGCTAGTATAGCCATCATTTTGGATAATAGTTCAAACAACGATGTACATCAAAATTACATTGCTAACACCTACTTTACTGGAATAGCAATTATAGGACCCAGGCAACTCATGTTCGCTTCCCTGAATGAAGGTGCCGCTGCATTTTATGTAGGTCGTGAATTTCACTTTCGTGAAGTGGAACCTTCCGTCGTGTCATTCATTGCTGCAAATGGAGGCACCTTAGATGGTTCAGAAGCAGCCATGAAATTTGTGTATAACTATGGCAATAGTATTAAAGAAAATTACTTTGTTGATGTCTGTACAGGTCTGGGCATGTTTACCAACGGACAATTTTATTTGTCTGGAACTCAAAAAGGAATTACTCCCGAAATAAAGACCAATTATATAGAGCGAAATTATTTTTATGACTCTTACGAGCATTCCTTCAACGACTATGTCCTGTATAGTGACAGTGATCAGGAAGATTGCAACTATATCGGCAATATGATTCAGGGCGTTCAAAATGCAGGCAATGATCCCGAGCCTTTGCCACTATTGGCCGTGTTTGGCCAATGGGCCGAAACAGAGAATCTCGGAGCTGGGCAAATTAGGGTGAGCGCCAATGTTACAGAAAGTTCCACTTTTTGTAATGATGAGTGTGGCCATACTATTGGGATTGATTTTGTAGAAGAAGGAGCTGTCATCAATGGCGTTGGTGGAGACGCTAAGTTTCTTTCAATATACAGGAGTATGTATACTGCTATTTGTGAAGAAAATCTCACTCATTTGTCAAGTCCTCTGGCAGGAGCGCAGACTATGAGGGATCGGTTAAGCGCTGTAATTACAAACTTAGGAGGTACGTTATCTTCTGAGAAGCTGATTATAACTTCAGCAACTACAATAACTACAGATGATAAAATTGCAGTGTATCCCAATCCTGCAAGTTGGAATGTTACCGCTAAAAGAAAACTTAACACACCAACTAATTACACAGTGCACAATGCTTCAGGTCAAATCATTATACAAAAAGAGGTTTATTCAAGTGATTTAAATATTGATTTAACATCTATAGTCAATGGTTTACATATTCTTAGAATTGACAATCAAATATGGAGGTTTGTTAAGGTAAATTAAAATAGTTTCAACCAATATAAACGATCGTTGAACATCCATTCAGCGTATCGAAGTATAAGCTTAAACGAATATTATATGAGTACTAAGAAATTAAAAATAATTACTGTCGTCCGACTAAAATAAAAATCGGTTAAAAAAGTGGTAATATGACCTAATTACACCCTTTTTTAAGAATTCCCCAAAAGACCCCCTATCCAGACCATTGAAATTCCAATTGAACTTTTCCAAGTTCTGATTTAAACCAATCACGACAATATTCAGCAGTGTTGGTTAAAAAAGTCTGCAAGTTCACATACGAGCAAAGATTTTTGGCAGCAACCATCACCATGGTAGAGAAGTCTTCAGCCTCCTTAATTCTGCGATGCAATATTGTG
>Ga0208646_1000184_pt1 | contig 44104 bp, 21 predicted proteins | sample AntAceMetag02UK8_FD_184762 | JGI IMG/M metagenome (GOLD analysis project Ga0208646, IMG submission 184762) | Saline lake microbial communities from Ace Lake, Antarctica - Antarctic Ace Lake Metagenome 02UK8 (SPAdes) (version 2) | ecosystem: Environmental > Aquatic > Non-marine Saline and... | reverse complement strand
TGAATCAGCAGAGCAGACAGATAGATTGAAAATACACAGCCTCTAATCTGATACCGCGGCTCAGTGCAACAGTTACGATAAAATCATGGGAGCGCCCTGCGCCCATAGATTTTGGATCCTAAATGTTGTGGTATGGTTTTACGCGCACAAATGAGGCTCAAAAGCAAGTAATAAGTCTGTGAATAAATAAAGGATTTCTCAAAATCAACTATCCCCGAGGCAGAGTCATCGGGGAGTTTTTTCCGATTAAAGAAAGAGCTCAGCTTGAAGGATTATCCATTGAGGTAAAATATCAAGGCCCTTCGAGTAAAACTCGAAGGGCCTTTAGTTATACTTAAGGGGATAATCCTATTCTTGATAATTAGAAAGTTGTATGCTTTGTAAAAAACGTTTTCAATCAACATAATTCCTTTCTAGGCAAACGTTACCTCAAAGGAGAAAGCAAGTACGAGAAGACAATTTCAGTAGGTTTGATCTGATATTTATCCATGGGTAGATATCCCCAACTGTTGTCTCCACCAACACCCATTTGATCATAATCAATATTCACATTAACCAGGTCTTGTGATACTATATCCACGGTGTGTCTATTGGTTTTTTGTACTCCTTCATCAAAATCCTGAATTGTATTATTCAATGCGCTCCATCCCAACAGCTGACCAGTGTTTTGGATCATTATTCCTTGACCTTTGTCATCCGTTAGAGAAAGCCATCGAGCTTCTGTACGGTACCCGTTTTCCTGCGGTCGGATATAAGGAAAATATAGCTTCTCTGTCGTTGAGGAATATTCAGCTACAAAAGCAGATGTGCTCCTATCTTGGTAATTTTCATGTGGCCCTCGACCTAACCAGTTCACTTGGTTAAATGCGCTTTTTAGAGAAAAATTAGTTCCGAATCGAGGTAGTGGTTTTGAATCCTCAGAAAGACCTTTCACCATAGCCTCTACTTTCAAACTACCCCTAACATTCACTGTATAGGTAATTTGACTTTGCCCCCCTTGAGGTAACGAGTAAACGGCTTTGACAATAACGTCATTATTTTTTACTTTACCCTTGACCAATTCCTTGCTAGGCTTTGAAGAACTTGTTATGGAAAGACTACTTAAAATCTGATTCGTTGATGCCTCTTTCCATTCTAGCCAATCGCTCTGCATATTAAACCCAAAGTCATTGTCAGTGGGTGCTCTCCAAAAATTTATGGAGATCGGACTTATGACTACATTCCCAAAACCATAATCTAGCCTACTCATACCTCCACTAGTCTTATCAAATTCTGTCGTGAAGTTTTCTCCTGAAATGGCCACTTTATTATCAAGGGTCTCAATTCTCAAAATGCCATCCAAACTACTATCAAAGGAATAAGCCACTGGCTGAGTCAATGAAAACTCTTCCTCTGCCAAGACATATCCCTTTGAGATCAATGGCATGTCTGTCGCTGACTTGGCTGAAACATTGAGATAATATTCCTCCGTGTCATCAAAGGCTGGTAAATCCAAGGTATAAGTCGCCTCCTTATGGGCAGCCAATTCAATATCAGGTAATTTTCCAGATGCCACTTCCTGACCATTTTTCAGCAAAGTCCATTCAAAATCAAATTGATCCAGATTGATAAAGTCGTACCCATTATGAATGCGCAATTGACCGTTTTCAAAGCTTTTGAACTTCACATATTGATACACCTTCTTTACTTCAAGCAAAGCTGGATGTGGACTTCTATCAGGATTTACCAATCCATTCAAGCAGAAGTTTTGATCGTTTTGGAGGTTTTCTCCACCAAGATCTCCTCCGTAAGCCCAATAAGCTGTTCCATCTTCATTCTGAGTTAGCAAGCCTTGATCTACCCAATCCCAGATAAAACCTCCTTGAAAAATATCATGAGCTTCCATTACATCCCAGTACTCCTTCAAGTTCCCAACACTATTACCCATGGCATGAGCATATTCGCATTGAATATAAGGTCTTGATATTCCTGAATTGAGATACGCTAACATCCGCTCAGGTGTCTCATACATTGGCGCCTGGATGTCCGTATTATCGTACTTAGTGGCTCCTTCATATTGCACTGGACGAGTGGAATCAACACTTTTTAAATAATCATAGGTGGCAAATAAGTTTTCTCCATTGCCTACCTCATTGCCAAGAGACCAAATAATAATGGAAGGATGGTTTTTATCTCTTTCGAACATTCGTTTGGTGCGACTCAGAAATGCTTCTTTCCATTCAGGTCTGTAAGCAGGGTGAATGGCTTTTGCTTCTTCATCATTATCTAATCCCTGATTAGTGGTACCCATTCCATGTGTTTCGATATTCACTTCATCGATCACATAAAAACCCATTTCATCAGCTAACTCATAAAAGTTTTCATCCTTTGGATAATGACTGCAGCGTATCGCATTGATGTTATTTTCTTTCATGACTTTCATGTCGAGCAAGGTGAGTTCCTTATCAATTACATGACCCGAAGTATCGCTATGTTCATGAAGGTTGACTCCTTTTAGATAAATAGCCACGCCATTTACCAAGAGTTGACTGTTGCTAATTTCAACTTCTCTAAAGCCAAATTTTCGACTGGTTGCGTCAATGACTTTCCCTTTGCTATCCGTAGCTACTAAGACCAAAGTATACAAATTAGGTGTTTCAGCAGTCCATTGTTTTACTTGCTCAAGTGTAGTCTTGATCACATTTTCAGTTTGTCCAACTGAAATTTTCAAGGATTTAGATTGTGAAAAAATAGACCGCATGTTGGCGTCTAAAATCTGGATGTCATAGTCAATGGACTTAGTGCGAGCGTCAGTGTTGATAAATTTAGTTTTGAGCTCAAATTCTCCATTTGTATAAGTTGCATCTAATCCCGACTGAATCCGGAAATCAGCTATGAATTGTTTTGGGGTACTGTAGAGATAGACATCCCTATCCATCCCACTGAGGCGCCAGAAATCCTGATCTTCCAGATAGCTAGCATCTGACCATCGATACACCTCTACCGCTACTTGGTTCTCCCCTGGACCGACAAAGTCGGTAATATCAAACTCAGCAGGGAGCTTGCTCCCTTCACTATAACCCACGCGCTCCCCATTTACCCATACATACATGGCGCTACGAACTGCGCCAAAGTGTAATGTGATCTTCTTATCCGTCCAGTTCTCCGGCAATTCAAAGCCTCGCTTATAGCTTCCAACTGGGTTGTAGTCTTCAGGGATATGTGGCACGTTTTTAGGAAATGGATATTTCACATTGGTATAGATAGGTATACCAAACCCTTGCAATTCCCAGTTACCCGGAACTTTGATTTCGTCCCAATCTTTTGATGCAAAGTCATTTTCAAAGAAATTGATTGGTCGCAAAGCAGGGCTCTTAGCCCAGTTGAATTTCCAGATACCATTCAAGGACTGGTAATTATCGGATTGGTTCCAGTCATTAGTCATCGCTTTGTCAACATCAGAGAAATGATAAAAAGTAGCTCTTGCTTCCAACTTGTTCACTTCAAACACTTCAGGGTTCTGCCATGCTAACTTGGCTTGGCTTAGACCAACTTGTACCATAATTATAGCGGCAATGAAGAGCTTAATTTTATTTTTCATATCTATTGGGTTAGCCTAAACGACTGAGCTTTAATTGGTATCACGCGCTTAGCCGGATAAAAAATTATTTCTAATTACTTACGAAACATAGTCCTCTACTGAACTAATGTTGTGATGGATCTTGAAGGCACTTCTAGAATATTCTTAGAATTGTAGTTCTCTAATTTTTTCAAATTCTCATCACTTATTGCGGAAGTCCTGTATTGGCTCCAATTACTTGAATCCTGTTCGGAGGTATTTATTCTCACCGGAATATCAATGTCAGAGTAATTGATAATTACCGCTACTTTCTCACCACTAGGGTTGATAAAACCGATGGTCATTAATCCTCCAAGAGTTTGCTCTACGGATCTTAAATCCGATCGGGATACCGCCACTCTAGTTGCTCCAGGTTTTACAAATCGGGAGAAGTTACCTAATGCCCAAAGGGTTTTGGAATCATAGATCTCGCCATCATTTGTGTTATTATCAATATATACTAATCCATCCTTGTAATCATAAGGACTTACAGCCAGCCACCATTGCCAAGCGTTAGCGTTAGCCACTACTAGATCTGAATAGATAACTCTCGCCGTATATAGCGCCAAATTCATCCCTAAGTCTCGACCGTTTCCCTCGATTTCAGCATTATTTTCAAGTGCGCAATATTCTGTCATCCAAAATTCTAAGTCATTTTGAGAACTTACGGCTGCACGGAGCTTTCTCCTGACGTCAATCATATCAGTAAGTTCCCATGTCGTGTAATAACTATGGCCAGCCACCTTATTAGCCACATGACTAAGGTTACCAATATAATTACTCGATCCCGCGTCGAAAAAAGCTTCGATCTGATTGTCTCTCCCAGATGAGGCATTTCGCTGATACAGAAAGTTGAGCTGACCAGCTTCGGGTATTTCTATTTTCGTGTTTAAATTAGCCCCTTGTAATTTTGAATTAAGCTGTTTGGTCACCGCAGCTATTTCTTCATTTTGCCAAGGACTACCTTCCTGTCCAGAATTATCCCAGCTCCACTGAGGTTCATTAAACGGGCTTATATAATCCAGCATCACTCCATCCTCCTCTGCTAAAATATTGATAGACTCGACCAAAAAATCCGCATAATCATCATGGTTTCCGGAAGGTAAATTGGCCCGAGACCCTCCAGAAGAATAGGCCTTACCATTCTTCGTCAGCGCTATGGGCGGACTGTTAGAAAAACCAATCAGTGTTTCCACACCGTATGCTCTGGCTTCACGCAAAAACCATCGTTGACCTTGATGTGCCGCTTTGTTATATTCGCCCGATTCAAGCATAAAGCTTTCAGCCCTCCGCCATTCATCGTTAATGCCGCTATTTCCTCCTTGGTATGCACTACCTGCTCCGATGTTGAATCTCCAAGCAGATAAAGCGATACCTTTTGGACTTCCATCAGCATTTAATTCATCACTAAAAAGCCACTCAGCGATTTGCTTCTTCTTGGTGTCTGGCCAATTAGCTCCAACAAACTGTGTACTCCAAGCATCAGAAGCTCCGAAATTATGGATCGTTTGTTCAGTAAGGCTAAGCTCAAGAGAAATAGCTAAGTGGTCACTAGATTGCTCAGGGTTAGTTTTATCCTGACACTGAATAAAGAGTATTGCAACCAAAATGCTCAATTTCAACTGTAACGTTCTTCGAAACGCACTTACTAGATATTTCATAAATTCTGTTAGTATCAATTGAATCTGTTAATAACTTGGATTTTGCTGGATTCTACCTTGAGACAAGTCGACTTCTGTTTGTGGTATTGGAAAGAGGTAGTGTTTCGAAGCATCAAAGAGTTCTCCGCTTTGATCTCCTGAATCATACTGATCGCTACTTCTATTAAGGTTATAGTCCACAAAATCCGTAATCGCCTCTTCAAGAATTCCCCACCTCTTGAGATCATAATAACGGTGACCTTCTAATGCCAATTCTTTTCGTCGCTCACCGCGCACAGCAGTTAACAAATCCTCACCAGATGGAGTAATCGCAGCAAGACCAACTCTAGCTCTTACCCTATTCAGAGATGATTGTGCCGAACCTTCTTGACTATTTCGATAAGCCGCCTCTGCGTGGATCAATAGTAAATCTGCATATCTCATCAATATATGATTGAGTCCATTAGTTACATGCTCGTCCAACGGTGAACGGTCTGCTACTGATAAATAATATTTCCTATTGTTTCTGCCAGATTCGTTCTCAGCAAGGTTAGTATCATAAGAAGGATGATCAGCATCTATACTATCTCCTTGAGTGATAATGGTATGCGCAAGTCTTGCATCTCCAGCCATAAATACCGCTAGGTTACTTGAGGGCGTTGCAAATCCCCAGCCTCCATCTGATCTACTTCTGGTCACTGCGGGTAGTGCATTTCCAACATAAAAAACGTCATCGTAATTATGCTGAATCTCAAAAACTGACTCCACCCCGTTGGGGTTGGTTAAACTCCAAACATCTCCAAAATCGGGTTCCAGATCGTATTGACCAGATTGCACCACCATCTCGGCATACTCTTGTGCTTTCGCCCAATTTTCGGCGAATAAATTAGCTTTAGCCAAGTAAGCCCAAGCAGCTTGTTGTGTCGCTCTACCTATATAATTGGCCGGCTGATCTGCACGTGAAGGCAAATCTGTTGAAGCAGACTCGAGATCCTCAATGATTTGGTTCCAAACCTGTTCCTCCGTAGCTCTTTCCAGTTGCGCCTCATTAGGACTCAGCTGCTCCAATGCCAGTGGTACTCCTCCAAAATTCTTAACCAATTCAAAATAAGTGAATGCGCGCAGGAACTTAGCCTCTGCTATAAACTGCTTTGCACGGTCTTCGTCCATCTCTGAAGGAGATACATTTTCTATGATAAGATTAACTCTTGAGATAGTGATATAGCTATACCTCCACTTCACGTCTAACCATTCATTATTCGGGTTAATATTGAAGTCGGCCATATTACCAAAATCAAGCTGATCACCAACTATGGTGTTGCCTTTAAAGGCGTCATCTGAACAAACATCACCTATCAACCAGAAAAAATCCATTTCCCACCAGTCTTCAGGGCTAAGGGACGCATATGCGCCTACAACCGCGTATTCGGCTTCAGTTGCATTAGAGTAATAGTTATCAATGGTCTGAACACCGAGTACCGGCTCATCTAATAAATCAGAAGAACAACCAGTAAATAATATTGTCAATAATATAAGTACGCTATTTCTCATTTTTTCAATTCTTAGAATGAAACATTAATACCTGTAGAAACTATTCTTGGTAGAGGGTAATTACCCCAATCAACACCACGTAGTGTTGCGTAACCTCCAATGTCTGGATCCATCCCATCGTAACCAGTAAGGGTCAGTAGGTTTTCAGCATTCACGAAAATAGATGCTGTAGTCAGTCTTGCTTTTTTTAATAATCCCTTTGGCAACTGATAGCCTATTTGAATATTCTTAAGTCTAACGTAGCTACCATCCTGAACGTAATAATCTGAATATCTAAAGTTCTGATTGCGATCATTATCTACGATTCGAGGTTGTGAATTCGTTGAACCGTCTCCATTCCAAGAGTCGTTAATAAGTCCTTCGTATGAGTTGTATCCACCTGCACCACTATGCGTATACGCTTTGATGGGAGTGAGAATATCTCCTCCAATTTTTCCTGTAAAGAGACCGCTTAAAGTAAACGATTTGTAGTTGACATTAAAATTAACCCCCCATGTCAACATCGCTTCTGGATTTCCAATCACCTTCCGGTCTTGGTCGTCGACTACACCATCTCCATTTAAATCTTTAAACTTAAAGTCTCCTGGTTCTGCCAATGGCTGGATTTGATTACCTGAATTATCTGTATAATTGGCGATTTCCGATTGGTTTTGGAAGATTCCGTCGGTTACCCAACCATAAAATTCACTGGGCGTGCCTCCTTCAGTAGTATAACCCAACAAATTTAATCGCTGGTCATTCCCCTCCCAATAAACATCATCTTGACCGTTTAATTGAGTCATTGTACTACGAGAATTCGTCCCAGTGAACCCTACCCTGTAAGAGAGATCCCGGTTCACTACATTTTTATAGCTCACCTGAAACTCAAAACCTTTAGTTTCCATGGTTCCGACATTGGCCCATTGCTCATCAAAACCAAGACCTAAATAAGCTGGAAGTGGCTTTGTGAGGAGCATATCCTTAATATTTCTTTGATATGCATCAAATGATAAATCAATCTTTCCTCTGAATAGGGACATATCAACCCCGACATTAATATCTTCTATGGTTTCCCATATTAACTGATCGTTTCCAATAGAACCAGGAGCAACTCCAACTCGTACAGACTGATCAGGGCCGGTCACGTAGTAGACGTTATCGAGATTTGATTGCCTAGCATCAAGTGGAATATTTTGATTTCCAATCTGCCCCCATGCTCCACGAATTTTAAGGAATTCTATCCAAGAGATATTATCCTTGATGAATGGTTCTTCTGAGATTAACCAACCGGCAGAAAGTGATGGAAAGAATGCCCATTGATTTTCAGTTGGAAACTTACTCGAACCATCAGCCCGAAAGTTTGATGTGATGAAATATTTCTCTTTAAATGAATAATTGACTCTACCCAGATATGATAATAGACCCCAGTTCTCATCTGTACCTCCTGCCAAATATCCCTGAACAGCTGCGTTGAGATACCTAAGGTCTGGATGATTGCTGGGCAAATTATTACCAAAACCACTTAATGTATGATGGGACTCTGTTTCAAAAGTAATTCCACCCATTACCTTGATTTTATGATTCCCGAAAGTCTTATCGTAGGTTAATATATTATTGGATACGTGCCTGTACCTGTTGTTATGATTACGAGAAACTGTATTCAAATCTGAAAAATCGTTTGGTTCGATATTGTATGTAGGTGAAAAATCATTGTTCTCCCATGTGCTATTATAAAAGCCATAAGTGAGATTTAATGAGAGTGATTCAGCAATCTGAATATTGGCTTTAACATTACCTACTATGCGCATATGATCCGTTGTTGAGAAGTTTCTCTTCAACACGCCCATTGCATTGGGTACATCTGTAATAGTTGGAGAGAAAATACTAAATTCATTACGATCTCCTCGTTCAAAATCCGGCAAATAAATCGGTGTTACTGGTTCTAAACGCTGTAAATCCCAAGCTAAATCAGGGCCGTTCGTGTTTGAGGAATTCGTCACATTTAATGACATTCCTAGATTGAACCATTTACTTAGATCATAATCAGCATTTACCCTGAAAGCTAGTCTTTTATAATCTCCACCTTTCACTATACCATCTTGAGAGAAGTAAGAAAGGCTACTGGCTATTCTTAGATCTTCAGAACCCTTACTCGCACTAATCATTATATCGGTGATTGGTGCTACTTGAGTCAATTCATTCCACCAATCAGTGCCTTCTCCAAGTGCCTCTGGATTGTCGTATGGTTGAGTTCTTCCTTCAAACTCTGCTGCTCTATTTCTTATTTGTGCATATTCCGTAGCATTGGCCGTCTCAGGCCTTCTTGCTACAGATTGTAAACCATATTTAGCACTGACATTCACTGATGTCTTATTCGTTTTTCCCGTTTTGGTAGTGATAATAATTACCCCATTGGACCCTCTAGAACCATAGATTGAAGCGGCTGAGGCATCCTTCAATACCTGTACAGATTCGATATCCCTCGGATTCAAAAACTCTATATCATCAAGTGGAGTCCCATCAACCACATAGATTGGGCTATTATTGGTACTGATTGTTGAAATACCACGCACAAGTATGTTAGCTCCGGAACCGGGAGCTCCACCATTGGAACTTACGGATACCCCAGGTATAATTCCGGCAAGTGATTCCTGAACACTTCCTACTGTTCGCTGCTGAAAGTCATCTCCTTTGATTCTGGAAACTGCCCCAGTTATATCTTTACGTGTGGATGTACCATACCCTACTACTACTATCTCATCGAGCTCTGAAACATTGTTTTCCAAACTCAAACTAATATCTGTTTGAGCATTCACTGAGACCGATATAGACTCAAATCCGATAAAAGAAAAGATCAACTCTTGTCCTTGATCTACTACAATGGAATACTTACCATCTATATCAGTGATCGTTCCACTGGATGTCCCTTTAATCTGGATAGTAACTCCTGGCAATGTCTCACCTGAGGTATCGGAAATTACTCCTGTAACTCTTTGGCTTTGAGCCAATGCTCCTGACCAGAAGGTCAGAAGCAAGGCAAAGCAAAGCAACTTAAGTTTGTTGAAACTCATCTTAATTGTTTTTGGGTTAATGGTCATTTGAAAGATTCTAGCGTGGGTTATTCTCCATCATACCAAATAACAGCTCTCTTCAAAAAGTAATCCAGATAGATCGTGTAGGTACCCGCCTGATCTTTGAATTTCAAATCGGAAGTACCATCTCCTTCTACAAGCACAACCCAATTCTGTGGAGCTAATACTTCTCTTGATTCACCAGCAAATCCCATATCTATTGGTCCCCAACCATCGTTTTGACCAAGAAATTTTAGTGATACGTCATCAGAAAAAACAAGTCCCTCAACCAAAAATTGATAATCTCCATATTCAAAAGGATTACGCGTCATTTCAATTGCTTGCTCAGGATTCCAGTCCAAATCAGGGTAATCTGTAAAACCAGAACCAACAATGTACATCGTTTCCTGAATTTCCATTTCAGGAATCAACTCTACTGCAGTGTACGCTAAAGTATTAGGATTGAATCTTACTGTATAATATACAGGGTTCTTTCCATTTACTGGAAGTAGTATTGTCTGACTTTCTTCACTATTCTGCATATCAGAATTTGGATTGGTATTATCTTCAAGTCCCCAATTATTTGGCGCGAATGCATTCTGACCTAAAAACTTGAGTTCGTTAAAACCTTCCCATGCTGGAACTACAATCTCAAACCAACCTTCATTTTCAGCGTCTTTTTGCATCTCATAGAAGTTACCTTCTGGCGTACTCCACTCCCACCAGAGAACGCCTCCTGCTACCCAAATAGCATCGTACGCATCAGCAATAATTACTTCAGGTGTTTCCACTACGACGTTGACCTCTGCTGAGAATGTCTTATTCGCTGTATTAGTCACTACTATGGCCACTGGGTACGTGCCATCCGCAATTGTTTCTTGAATCTTAAAGTTGTAAGAAACAGTAAATGAAGTAGGGTTATCTGTTAAATTGATATTACCCTCTAGCGCTAAGTCTGTATTGGTCATAGTGATTGATGCCAAGCCAAGCTCATCAGTAACTGTGCCTGTGAACGTAATATCCTGACCAGGTTCAGCATTGATAGTAACCATAAACTCTCCTGCTGGTGGTGGACCCTCTGGTATTTCATCTTCTTCGCTACAGCTTACTAAAAGAGCTACGAATGCTATTGATAAAATGAACCATGTACTTTTAAAAATTTTGTTCTTGAGTCTCATTTTCTGTCAAAGTTAAAGTTGTAATTATTTGTAAAATTAGTGTCCAATCCAGATCTTAAGAGGGATAAAATTGTCCGTAAGGGAGGGCGAAAACGTGCAAAAAAGCTATTATTTAAAACTGATGGCTTTTTTTAATGTTTCAATTTCTATTTCATCATGCGCATTACTCTTCTGGTATTCTGAAGGTAGTTTGTGGTAGTGCTCTTTGAAACAAGATCTAAAGTATTTCAGGTCTGTAAATCCCATTGAAAAAGCGACTTCCGAGACTGAAACATTTCGTGAAGTCAGTATTTCTGCAGATTTTTTCATCTTAACGAAACGAATAAACTGATTAATGGACTGATCAGTTAAGGCCTTCATTTTTCGATATAAAGATGTTCTAGAATAGCCTAGCTCCCGTGCGAGTGTTAAGACAGAGAAATCTGGTTTGTCAAGATTACTTAAGATCAAATCCTCCACTTTCTTAAGGAACTTAAACTCTTCTGAGCTTTCGATTTCCTCATCTTTTTTACCTTCAAGTATATTATTAAAATGCTTTTTTAAGTTACTCCTGTTTTCAATGAGGTTATTAACCCTAGAGATGACTACATCTGCAATAAAAGGCTTGGTGATATAAGCATCCGCACCACTATCATACCCTTCTACTTTAGCTTCGTTTCCATCTTTTGCTGTAACCAAAATGAGTGGGATATGGTTGGTCTGTTCACTACTTCGAATGACTTTACAAAGCTCAGTACCTAACATTTTAGGCATCATAACATCAGCTATAACAATATCTGGTATTACTTTATTAATCATTGATAAAGCCTCTGCACCATCGTTCGCTACTAACACGTTAAAATCTTGTTGAAAAATTGAGCAGAGGTACTCCGCAATTCCATGATGATCATCTGCAATGACCATAATTTTTTCATTAATATCTGCAACTATTACATTGTTTTGGTCTGTGCTTTCAATGTAGGCGAGATGATCTTCCTCTTGATCGGTTTGATTTTTCAGAAATCTCACATCCATCCGATTCTCGTAAGCACTTTTCAAAATCGGCAATGTAACAGAAAACTTAATTCCCCTTTCTTTCTTTTCGGCCTCAATAGTACCTCCATGTGCCTTCACCAAACTTGAACAAAGCGAAAGCCCAATTCCTGTCCCGCCAACTTCTGAAGAATTTTTACCTTGAAAAAATGGCTCGAATATTTTATTCAAATCATCACTATCAATACCAACACCATCATCTCCAACTAATAGTTTCAACTGGGAATCTTCTTTTTTAAGTTCAATCCATATATTTCCCTGCTCTCCCGCATACTTCAAACTATTGGAAAGTAGATTATTCAAAACAATGTGAAGCTTTTCAATATCTAACCAGCCTTGCAGCTGCATACTTGTTGCGTAATGAATCTCAATCTTTTTATGTCTTGCATGATACTGGAATGATTCAATTTCCTCTTGTACAAGGATATTAATATCATGGTGACCAATGTTTAAGATAGTGTTCTCCGTTTCTAATTTTCTGAATTCAAGAAGCCTGTTTACCAACTTAGTGAGTTCTCTACCGTTTCTACGAATTATGCTGAGAAGTGCCAATTGACTTTTATCATTTTTAAATTTAGTAATGAGGTCTTCAATTGGACTTGTAATCAGCGTGAGGGGCGTTCTCATCTCGTGTGAGAAATTGGTAAAGAAGCGTATGCGCTGCTCCATTTCCTCCTGATCTCTGGCCCGTGATTTTTTTTCAAAAACAAGTTTTTCACTTAGCGCTACTTGTCGATTGTTATATCTCATTACCAGCCAGAGGACTCCTAACAGAAGCATTACATATATTACGTAAGCAAACTTGGTCAGATACCATGGTGCCGCAATTACCAATTCTAGGCTCTTTACTTTTCCATAACGAATACCATCTGTAATTCGGTATTTCAACTTATGCTGGCCAACTGGCAAACCTCTAAATACCATAGAATGATTATCAGATGTAAGTTGCCATCCATCGTTGTATCCAGAAAATGCTACTTCAACAGCATATCTGTCATTAAATGGATAAGAAATAGGTGCAAATTCGAGTTCCAAAAATTGTTCGTCATGATTCAAGAGAATACGCTCAATTATTGGACTATTACTATAATTACGACTTGCTTGAGTCTCGGCTTGTACAATCGTGGCATTCTTTAAGATCAGTTCGGGCAACACCTCTTGACCAATAAGCTCCCTCGGAGAAAAAAGATTTAATCCGTATACTCCTCCTAATGCAATTCGCCCATTACTTAGCAAGCACCCAGAGTTATCATTAAACCGCCCACTTTGAAAGTCTGTAGAAGTGCTGAAATTAACAAAGTCTCTTTGGGCAATACTGTACACGGATACACCAACATTGGTACTTAACCATAGATAACCACTCGCATCGGAGACAATTGATCTCACAGAGCTATTGGACAATCCTTCCAACTCACCATAAGCTGTAAACTGCTGCGAATGCATATCAAAATGAACGAGTCCAGCTTGTTTAGTGCCTAACCAAATATGATTTTCTGATTTATAAATAGTGTGAGCAATGGGTGTGTACGCGAAATCAGTCTTTTTCCACCAATCAAACATATCTATTTGCTGTGTTTTCTTATTGAGCCTTACTAGACCATTCCCGAAAGTAGCTAACCATAGTATATCATTATCTCCTTCTACAACATCTCGAACATCCATATACTTAGTCGCTTCTAAAAGAGAAAAGCTACGACTTTCGTGATTATAGATATAAGCCCCTCCGCCATTGGTACCAACGATGATTTCACCAAATTTAGTTTCTTTAACACATCGGATATCGGTACTTCCTAGCTCCTCAAAATAGGTACTATTATTCTCAGAATCCATACTCAGCAAACCTCCTTTATAAGTTCCTACCCAAGTATTATCATGTGAATCCACCAAAATCGTAAGCACAGAATTATCTCTTAGTAAATCATTGTGCTTCCAACGGCTCATGCTGTGGCTATTAAAGTCATACACGTCAATACCGTTCCCATCTGTACCAATAAGCAAGCGATTGTTGGTCGTCTCAGCAAGACCCCAGACGTTTGAATAACTTAATGAAGATTGGCTGAAGTTCTTATCAAGATGCAGAATGGCCTCTTTTTCGTTTTGAACAAAGTTGATTCCACCATTGTGAGTTCCCAACCAAAGATTACCCTTGCTGTCATTATACATGGCACTTATGGTATTGCTGGATGGCCCACTTTTGTCCTGCGACAGACGGTAAAATCTAGGTACTATTGCATATGGATCTTGAAAATCAGCAAGCTTGATGCTCATTAGCCCATTGAATCGTGTACCAATTAATATTTCCTTTTGAAGGAAACGTATACTGAGGTAGTCGTCTTTAGGAACATCAGCATTGAGGCGATTATTAAGCAGCATAATATCAGAGAGCCTTTCTCCAATTGAAATAAGTCCATCGTTGGTGCCCACCCAAACTCTCCCATCAGGACCAGCCTGAATATCAAATACCCTACTGTGTGAATCGTCTAGTACAACTTGCCCGAGCTTTTTATTAATCAAGTTATAATACAGCAGACCGCTTTCCCAAGTACCGACAAGAAGTTCATGCTCGGAAAATTGATAAAGTACAGAGACGGCTTCATTTCCCAAGTAAAAAGAGGAAGAGTCATCCGCACTAAGTACTTCAAAAAAACCATTTACATATTTGCTAATCCCTCCTCCAAAGGTTCCAAAGAAAATCCCATCTGGAGTTTCAATCATGCTAGTTACACTTTTGTAATTAATGGAGAGCGAATCGGATCCTTGAAGGATTGGTTTTAGAAATCCTTTTTCATAGCTGAATCGTCCAATACCATAATCTGTGAGAATCCAAAGCGTATTGGCACTATCGATAAATAAATCTTGAATGACATTATTAGGGATAGCATTGTCTGCCACCGATTGTGTTCGGAACGATTCGAATTCTTTTCCATCGTACCTGAACAGTCCATCGTCCGTAGCGACCCAAATAAAACCGTGAGAATCCTGCTGAATATCATTGATTACATTATTGGTGAGTCCATGACTTTCGTTGAGACTTATGAAATAATAGTCGGTTGAACTTGGCTGACCAGCACAGATTAATACCAAAACTAACGAGCTCAGCATTAGGATTAGCTTTTGTAAAAGAACGGTAAACTGTGTCATTCTTCAATCTAATTGATAAAGACACGTATTCCAATGAGTGGATAATTTGACCCCTAATTGTGGTCTATTTGTTTGACCTATTGATGCATGTCCCCTTTTCAGAAAAAAGAAACAAACACTTTCGTTACCCATTCAATTTCATAAATATGTATTTAGGACTCGAAAATAATTCTTTAACAAACTTTAAGCAGTGAATACATCCATTCTAAGGGGACAAAACATCCAAGACTTTGCAGATCAAAATACTCTAGATACATTTGAGAATTGTGTGAAACACTTGATAAAACTAATGAAAACATTTCTTCAATTAATCGCCACGCCCTTCTTAGCGCTCGTGCTATTGGTCTCCAATCATCACTTATTATCTCAAAGCTTTAGTATAGAAGTTGATGGAATCAATAGAGCCTACCGAATGTATATACCAACAGGTTTGCCTCCTCAATCTCCCTTGGTTTTTGTGTTTCATGGTTATTCTGGAAACGCCGCGTCTATCGAAAACTATTCTGAAATGAACAGAATAGCCGATGAAAATCAATTTGTGGTCTGCTACCCTCAAGGATTAAAAGATCAATGGAATAATCCATTTTGGAATGTCAGATATTCATTTCATGACACACAAACTGTCGATGACGTAAAATTCATCACAACCCTTGCCTCCAGTTTACAATCAACTTATAATTTGAATCCTAGTCAAACATTCAGTACTGGCATGTCTAATGGTGGGGATATGTCTTACTTATTGGCCTGTGAGGCACCTGAAATATTTGCGGCAATCGCCCCAGTGGCAGGAACGATGATGGAGGAGACTTTTTTACTCTGCCAAGGATCAAACCCTATGCCCGTTTTTAAGATCCATGGCACCAATGATGATATCACATTTTGGGAAGGAGATATCGAAGATAATCAGGGTTATGGGCCATATCTGGGTGTGATGACATCCTTTCAATTTTGGGCAGATCAGAACAATTGCAAGGATTACGAGACACAGGAATTGCCCAATACAAACTCAAGTGATGGCAGTACGGTAACGAGTCTAAAATACTCAAATGGGACCAATAGAAATCAAGTTTGGCTATATCAAATTAACAATGGAGGACATGATTGGCCTGGTAGCTCTGGCAACATGGATATAAATGCAAGTGAAGAAATATGGAATTTTTTCCAGCTCCAACTCTCCGAAAGAGTGATAACCTCTACTGATGATGAAAACAAATCGCACACGATAGAAGCTTACCCTAATCCATTCTCTTCATCAATCAGGATAAATTACCATGTTATTGACAAGGCATTTGTATCCGTAACTATCCATGATACGACGGGCAAAGAAATCATTACATTGGTAAACCAAGCAGAGTTACCAGGCGACAAATCCGTAATGTGGAATGTCAAAAACGTTGATGGATTTAAAATGAAATCTGGTGTCTATTTTGTGCGAGTGGAATCGGGCTCTAAGGTGTATTCACAAAGGATTATCTATACCATTGATTGAAAATTGCCTGATGAAGCATTCCTATTGATTGAATTATGTGTAATGGAAATGAGTAATTAATACAGTATCCAGATTCACCCTCATAAATTCGACTAATCTATCGATAACCTTTTAGCCCAATTTACAAAAAGGTCAACCCACTGATCTGTACCATCTTCCTTACGACCCATTCCAAAACCATGACCACCTTTTAGGAAAAGATGCGTTTCTACTGGTACTAGATTTTCGAACAGTTTCTGTGCATAAAGCGTAGTTTCCCTCACATGGCAAACATCATCATCATAAGCATGTACTAAAAATGCAGGAGGTGTCTCTTCATTTACAAGGTTCAATAGCGTGTTCTGTTCAACCTCCTTTTCACTCAATTTTCTATGATAAAGCGACTCTTCCAACCATTTTAAATTGGCCTCTGAGCCATCGGTGACACCATAAATCAACGCTGAGAAGTTTGGATTCTCATTTTCATCTTCACTTTTCCAAAGACCCAAAATAGTAGCCAGATGGCTACCTGCCGAGAAACCAATCAGGCCAACATTTGATCGATCAAAACCATACTTATCAGCTCTTTGCCTAAGCAGTTTGAGTGCCCGACGAGCATCTGACAATGGCACTAAATGTGGTCGATCGGAAGATTCTGTCTTAGGAATTCTATATTTTAAAACAGCAGCTGTGATGCCCTGATTCGCTAAATACTTTGCAAGATCATGCCCTTCGTGCTTGATCGCTACCATTTCATATCCACCACCTGGGATAATCATCACTGCGTGCGCCGAGTTTCTATTGACAGAAGGGTATATCGTCAGTGTCGGTTCGGTAATATCAAAGAGGCATCTGGTTCCCCACATTTCTTTTTCATACTCTTTTAGCGCATTCTCCTTGTAATAAGGTTTTTCTTCTCCTTCCCAAAGTACCACTACTTCTTGTGCTTCAATATTCAATGAAGCAAAGATCAGATAAAGGAGAATCACTCTGAATGTAAGACGACTTGGAGAACGTTTTTTCATATTCATTAAATCAACTACTTCAATACGCTATTTTTTATTTTTTAAATATGCTCTTAACTCCTTCATACGGTTCTCATAGTGCTCATCTGGTTGGCTATGGTAATCGTTTTTATAAACAACATAACTCTTTTCAGATTCGATATAATTATAAGTAACAAAGCTGGTAGCTGGCGGGCATACATCATCCTGCAAACCAATACCCATCCAGACAGGACATTTGATCTTATGGGCCAAATTTTTGGTGTCATAGTAGGCTAGTGTGTTCAAAATGGATTCCCAGTTTTCCTTTGGATGCTCTGAAAACCAAGTATCTAATTCTTTCCAGTGCGTGATCTCAAAATACTTTGGAAACTCACACATGAATGGAATGTCAGCAATACATAAATCCACTCTATCATCTAAGGCAGCCGTTGCAAAGCTTAATCCACCTCCCTGACTGCCTCCCCACACCGCAATGCGGTCTTGATCCACATCTTTTCTAGTTTCAAGAAAATCCATAGCCCTAATACAATCAAGAAATAATCCTTTGTAATAATAGTTGTCAATAGACTCAAGGCCTCTCACCCACATATCCCAACTTCTGGTTTCCTTGCCATCAGAATCATCACTCTCTCCATGATCTCGTGTGTTAAATGAAAAGACTATTAAGTCATCTGCAGCATCGATAGGTTCGATATTCTCCTGATAACCAGGAACGCGTAATAATGCAGGATAGACCCCTTTTTTCTTGGGCACCTCAAGCCAGCCACGAACAGTTGATCCATTGTAGCTCTTCATCTCTACTTCGAAAAGATTTGTTTTCGAGTTTTTACGCTTGATTGGAGTTAGCTTATAGTTTGGAGGTATTTCGGCCAGACCAGCAATCTCTCTTGTCCAGAATTCCTCTAAGTCTTGTAGTCCGTCTTTGGGTGCCATGATTTTTTCAGGATCAACGCCAATTACATGTTCGAAATTCTGGGGTTCAAACCCTACTTGTTTAACAATAGCCCGGATCCTGTAAAAACCGGGTGCTGGAAATCGAAACAGCGGACAATCCATTCTCAGCGGACTCCCGGCTTCAACTGTTTCCGAAAGCGTGACGAGTTTCAATGGTTGCCAATCATCGGTAAGAATAGTCCACTCAGCGCTAAATTGAACTTCTTGCACCCCGCTGTTCTTGACTGTGAGGTATGCCTGAATGGTGTTTTTATTGATTATTACTCCATCTTCATCGTTGACCTCCAAACTAATGTTCAAAGGTAAATCCTGCGCTTGAACACAGAGAATGAAACAGCAGAGAATGATACTAGCCATTATTCTTTTTATCAAATCCATTATTCTTTAAAGTGTTAAAATTACAGAACCATTATTACCCCCTTTTTCTATTGCTAAATGTGCTTGGGCTACTTCGTCTAAAGGATAAGTCGCAGCAATTCGATTATGGAGACGATTCATGGACAAAAATTCTGTGATATCAGCCATTGCTTTTTTCTTAGCTTCATTAGGCATTGCATAAACAAGAACTAACCGGAGCGTAAGGTCCAAAAACATCATTCTAACAAACGGAATCGAAGGATTCATGTCTGTCATCGATGAATAGCTAGCAATCACTCCACTGGTTTTTATAATATCTAGGACAGGTAAAAAATTTGCTCCAAAATCACCTTCTACCACCCGGTCGATTTTATTTCCTTTGGTAAATTCCATGATTTCTTTGTTGACCATTTCTGAAGGATGACCTACGATTAGATCTGCTCCGGCTCTTGCGCATTCAGCTCGACTCGACTCACTTGATGCAGTAGCAATCACTTGAGCACCGAAATATTTTGCCCATTGGATCGCGTAGTATCCCACGCGACCTGCTCCACCAGTAATTAAAATATTTTTTCCAGTAATATTACCATCAGCAAATACGGCGCGGTGGGCAGTCATTGCCGGAATAGCCATCATCGCCCCAGCTTCGTACGATGCATTGTCAGGCATCCGTGCTGCCTGATCGCTTGGTAGACAAATGTATTCCGCAGCTGTGCCTTCCTGACGCCCATATTGAGCATTCCAAACCCAAACACGTTCGCCGATTCGGGAGCTAGGAACACCCTTCCCTACTGCTTCAATGATTCCAGCTCCATCACTATGTGGAATCACTGGACCTAAATCAAGTAAGGCAGGATTTGCCCCAGCTCTTTTTTTTGTATCTGAGGGGTTTACCCCTGAGGCATGTATTCTAATTTTAACTTCGCCATGGACCGGTTCAGGCGTTTTCCAGTTCCCAACTTCCAATACTTCATTGGCTGTCCCAAATGTCTTATACCAAGCTGCTTTCATTGTATTCATAATTTAAATTTCTGTAGATAATCCTTCTGTATGGCCATCAAGTCCCAATGCCTGTCCTGATATAAATCGCCCCATATTAGATGATAAATACAAACACATATTTGCAACATCTTCAGGGTCAACAAATGTTTTGAGAGAGACTTGTTTCACGTATGAAGCCTTAATCTCGTCAATAGATTTTCCTTGCTCATGTGCGTCCGCTTCAATCACCCGATCTATTCTATCCCCAGAAACACTTCCTGGGCAAATGGCATTAACCCGAATATTGTCCTTACCCAATTCCATAGCTAGCGTTTTTGTCATCCCAATAGTCGCCCATTTGGCTGTGGTATATGCAGAGCGAAATGGAAAACCAAAAAACGCGGCATTAGATGCTAAATTGATAATTGAAGCTGCAGGCGATTTCTTTAATAAAGGTATTGCCTCTTTACAGCAATAAAACATCCCATTGATATTGACATTTATGGTTTTATCCCATGCTAATGGATTTACATTTTCCAATAGAGCGGTTGGCCCTGCGATTCCTGCTCCGTTGATAAGAATATCCAAGTGATCAACTTTTGTTGATATGTTTTCAAAAAACAATTTGACTTGTTGGTAATCTGACACATCAGTTTGTTCAACATAAACTGATGGAAATTCGGATAAGAAGCTAGCTATTAGTTCAGGAGACACATCACAAATGAACACATTCGCGTCTTCATTTAAATAAGCTCTGGCAATCTCTTTACCTATTCCTGAAGCACCAGCTATGATCGCTACGTTTACTTTGCGTTTGAAGAAGTTCATTGTTCGTTTTTATTATTTCAAAAGTAAATGACTACTCTCCTTAGATCTGGCTCTTTTTGTTCATTGAAGGTGGTCAAATCAACTTTTACCCGTATTGTTCTCCTCTGAATCTTCTCTTAACAACTTCATCAGCGAAGAAGCCATAAAACCTCCAAGAAACATCAACGGCAATGAAACCACAATAGTGGTGGATAGAATCACCTTCAATCCTCCGTCAACGAATAAAAGAGCAACTGGCAAGATTCCAAGTGTTAATGCCCAGAAAAGCCGGTTCCAACGGGCCGGATTTTCTCCGGCCTTTAGCTCTTTTGTGCTCACAGATGCTAAACTGAAAGAGGCAGAATCGTAGGTTGTAGCTAGAAATATTAAGGAGACTAAAATGAAGGCGGCCAAGGCCACCTTACCAAATGGCAATGAAACAATTATTTGACTTATGGCAGCAGCTGTTTCTGTACTGCCTTGCTTCATCAACTCCGTAATATTTAGCAGATTATGTAGCTCTAAGTGCAATGCATAATTACCAAATACGATAAAAAAGATCCACGCTCCAAGACTACCGAAAATCAGCATCCCACCGATGACCTGACGGATTGTTCGACCCTTAGAAATTCGGGTTACAAAAATCCCTACGAATGGCGCATAAGCTATCCACCACGCCCAATAGAATACTGTCCAATTCTCAACAAATCCTGAGTTGGCTATGGGATCAGTCCAAAGGTTCATTCTTATGAAATTTTGAAGAACTAATCCAATACTATTGGTTCCTACTTTCAAGATAAACATGGTTGGGCCTACGGCCAAAACGAAAAAAAGAAGTGCAAAAGCCAAGTACACATTAAGGTCAGAAAGTCTCTTAAAACCCTTTTTGAGTCCTAAAAATGCTGTAGTTCCAAAAACACATACAGATAAAATCACAACAGCAACCTCCAATACAAAATCGTGTTCTATATTAAACAGCATAGCGAATCCTCCCGCAATCATTGGCGCAGACAGCCCCAAAGAGGTACCTGTACCGCCTATCAGGTTAATCATGAAAAGAAAATCAACAAAACGACCTCTTGGGCTATTTACTCCTCTTGGAAGGTACTTAATCACCGCAGAGCTTAGCCTTAGATAAGGCACTTTGCGTACATAATAAGGATAAGCAATAGCAATGGTGGGCAGACAATAAATAGCCCAAGCAGTTGGTCCCCAGTGAAATAGCCCGTAAGCAGAAGCCCATTCAGTAGCTTTTATGCTTCTAGGTTCTAACCCGTAAGGAGGCGCTTCGAGATAGTAGCCCCATTCCAAAACAGCCCAATAAAGTAATCCAGCTCCTACGCCAGAACAAAAAAGCATTCCAACCCAACTGAGCGTTTTGAACTCTGGCTGACTATCCGTCTCTCCTAGTCTCTTGTTTCCATATTTGCTAAAAGCTAACCAAACCAAAAAGACAAGCACTCCTGCTCCATACCAGAGATACACAACACCAAAAGTTTGGGTAATGAAATCGTATATTTCTTTCACAACAATAGCTGCCTGATTGTGAAATCCAATAATCGGAATGGAAATAAGGAGGACAACACCAACCGTAGTAGCGAACATCTTCCAGTCTATTTGTAGATTATTTTTAGGTTGGGTACTCTGGGTCATAAAGTTAAATTTCTTACTTAAGGAATTAAAACAAGGGATACTACTGACCAGAATAGGTGGGCAAAACGATCATTCATAGCACCTTCCCTAAATAAACAACTGTCAGACTATTGAGTCATGCGCCTATCAACCTCCATCCTTATGGGAAGATTCTCCGATAAATCAATAATCTTAAAGTCTAGATTAACGAAATCTATCATTCGGGCTTATGGCATGCAATGAACCTCTCATGCCTATATCTTTTGAAGATATAGACACCAGTCTCAATAAAGAGAGTGGATTGAAAGGAATGGAATCCATGAGATTACTCCACAAATAAGTGCCTTGAAAAGCATCAGAGTTAGGAAAGTGTGGCGTCTCCAAATTAGACTTCATGTAAATAGCACATTATCTAAGTCCATTGACACTCATTAGATCTTTTCACTCATTTGAGACTCCTTTAAACAACTTCTGCCTTTTTGAATTATATATCTAGGCGTTTAAATAAAAAAGCTATGTCGGGTACTGTTTCTTCTAAAATCGGGTTAATCGGTTTTGTACTGTTTGGTCTATTGAACTATTCTGTAAAGGCTCAAGATGATAATCTTGATGACTTTGACGATTTCGACCCATCCATGTTTGAGGAAGTCGGCGCGGCTACCAAGTCATTTTGTACCAATAAGGTGCTAGGCCAGCAGCCCACGCCGTTGATATCTGTAGGGTTTGACTATCAAGGATCTTCTACTATCAGCTCGGATGTATTCAGTGCTTATCCAGCGGGAGATGCTGAGGTAGGTTTCAACAGTGGCTTTCGCTTGGTTACCAACATTCCAATTTTATCTAGAAACAACATTTTGATTAACTGGGGAGTGAGTTATATTCAAATGGGATATTCTCTAAATAATAACACTCAGGTCAATCCATTCTCGGAAACACTCAGGAATCATTCTCTAAAATGGCTCAATACCAATCTGACTATTTTTAAGCCCTTGAATGAAAATAGATTTTTACTCTTTCAGTTGGGAGGAGAGTTAAATGGTGATTATTCCTTTAATAACATGCCCTCGCTCGGTCAAATTCGATTACCCGCTGCTGCGATTTATGGCTTTAAACCAAACGATAACTTAATGTGGGGCGTTGGCGTCTCTCATACTTATCTAGGTGGAGCCCGCAACTTACTTCCTGTCATCTATTATTATAAAACGTTTGACAATCCCAAATGGGGCGTGGAAGCTTTGTTCCCAGCACGAGTTCAGGCGAGATACCGGTGGAATAGTCGCTCTTTATTAATGATGGGCTATCAAGTAGAAGGAGCCTCTTACAGGTTAAGTAATTTCAATCAATACGATTTCAACAACACAATAGGGACAGATCACTTTGAAGATGTTGAATTGAGACGATCTGAGATTCGTCTGGGATTATCTTATAATCATGGGATAAATGATTTTATTTGGGTCGGTGTGCAAGCGGGTTATCGAATTAACTATCAATTCAATCTGGATGAAAGAGAATTTTATAGGGGATTTGATGACACTGACTATTTAGTCGAAAATGAACTGAGCAATACATTGTTCGCTCAGTTCACGATCAGTCTGGTTAGCCCCTAATGCTTATTTGAGCTTCATGCGCTTCCAGACGTCTGTTCTTCCAAATATAGCAGTCCCGATATAACCTCTTACTTCTATTGTGCTATCATCTTTAATTTCGATGGTGCAGTTGTAGGTACTTCCGTTATTGGGGTCATAGATGGTGCCTCCAGTCCATACTTTTTCCTTCTCATCGAGCGTAAGGTCTTTCATCAGTCGATATCCTTTTAGCGGAGTAGTTCTCATAGATTCATCTGGGTTATTGATGTCTGTTCTTACTGTGCCATCTTCATTGTTCGGTTCGGATAGCCAAACAACACGACCATAATATTTATTACCAATTTTTTCAATTTTCACCAAAGATCTGCCGTTACTTGGTTTCCATATTCCGATTAATTCATCGTCATTGACAGTCGCTTGGGCTATCATCAGTATACTGAACAGGAAGGAGAATAATGTTGTCTTTTTCATGCTTGTTATGGGATAGAAAATTGGATATTTAATATTTGACTGACAATTGAAAAACCATGGAGACACTAAGCTCATCCATATCATTTTTGAGATTGGCATCTACAATAAGTTGTGATGACGGATCCTTGATGTAAGCGAGAATATCAAAATCCTTGTTTACATTTAACAGGTTTTCTTCACCAGAAAACACACTTAAAGTTCCGGCTGATTGCAGCGGTAGTTCATTACTTACCAGTTGTATCAGAATACTCTCTACCACTCCTTCTGTCTCTTCATTTTCAAAAAATAACGTGATTGCTTCAATATTCACTGCGGATATCTGCTCGGGATCAACACCTATTTCCTCTGACAGAGACTTCATGTCAAGTAAAAAATTGCCCTGAAGCGTATTCGGGCCTTCAAAGAGAAATTCTCCTGAAGCGGTCATAGACTCAGTAGTAACCGGCCTGGCATCCCTCTCAGCGCAAGCGTACGTGCCTACCAAAACTGATAGTAAGGCAAATCGAAAAATGTAGTTTTTAACCATGAGATAAGGGAGTGATTTTAGATAAAATTGACAATTATAAAACATTGAAATCAATCGATTGTTTAAGGCGATTAAAAGCCCTTGAAATTGTGTCGCTCTGATAACTCTTTGGCTTAGGATTAAAAAGATGTAGCTCAATACCTACCATTAGAAAAAAAAATTCGATTCACGTTTATTTTATGGAGCATGAATAATTTGGTGAATGCAAAAGCGGTTTGGAATCAAGTCTTGAAAGTTGCGTTTTACGCTCACTGTTACATCATTTTGAAGTAAACTATAACCAGAAGCTTGAAAATGTAAGCGCAAAGAACCTGATCTTAGAGGTTCATTTAATAGAATGAATCTCCTTTCGGTTATCCAGCGAGTTTATATGAGTTAAAGGGTTTCTCAAAGCCATCAAGAATTCAGGAATTACCCATCCGTAACAAAGCTGTTTATTCGGTTACAAAAGGCGTAGCTGGCATTAAAAGCAAACAAGAGAAGAAATCTAGTGATTATACATTTATAGCCCAAGACGCACGGTTAGCCTATGAGCCTGCTGTCTTTAAAAAAACAGGTAATAACCCAAGAAAATACGTCAAATAATGTCAGTAATTGCTACAATATGACAGCCGACAAAGGCAGGCTTCATTACAAGAAATATAGCAATGGTTATAGAGATTAGGAGCAAAAGACTGATGCAGAAGACTATAATTATTTGCAAATATTATCTGAGTATAAATGAAGTGGATCTATACCAAGGAGCGATTTATAACCGTCTAACCAATAAAAATACCAAATGGACAAAAAGGAACACTCGTAGCTTCCATAAACGACATTTTTTAAAAGGACATTATTGAAGTGATAGAAAGCCGTCACTCACGTTCAGAGGGTAAAAATAAAAAATCACTCAAGAAGGAAACTACTATTGTTACCATATATGTGGTTTTAAAGATTTTCTTCTTGGGGGCGCTCAACTATTTTTCGTACTTTTATCAATCACCAAAAGCACAATAAACAGCAACGCTAAGCAGCAAGTTAAAAGGAAGATTAAATTAAAAAACACAAATGAGCGGCTAGCTCATTTGTGTTTTTATTCTTGCAAGACTTTACAATTCTTCAGATTTCCATGCTTGGTATGTACCAAGTCTAAATTTTGATTTGGCTGTTATCAAATCATACTCTTAAAGTGGAGCCGAAGCAACTTTATAACCTCTGATGCTATCTAATTCGATAGCTAATGCCAAATTCATGAGAGCCCTGTGTATTGCCGATTCCTATTCCATTGGCTGGAATTTCATAAGAGTACACCGTAGAAATCTTACTTGAAATATTGATCCCCATAATAAAGGAAACGGCATTGGCATGACGATAAAGAGCAGACATGTTAATAATATCCTTGTAACCAACCTGAACTCCATAGTCAAACTGTGCCTTGAGGCTTTGAACACTTTTTAGTACTCCGATCACTTTCACGTCAACGGAACCCTTCATTGGTAACCTGAAAAAAGACATCAATTGATAATGTCGAAATAATCCGTAAGAGCCTCGGCGTTGATCTCCTTGATCTTCGTAAATAAATCGTTGACCTAATAATTGCTGAGAGGAGAAAGCCACAGTTAACAAATCGCGCCAGCGGTAAGTCATACCAGCGGACATATCAAAAACTGTTTGGTTTTGATCGCTTTGCAATAATGCAGGATCGTCCAATCTCAGCGCCCTTACCTTACCATACTGAAGCACATTTTGAATAATTCCCGCTGACAACCCAAAGGAAAGCTTGTGCTGTGCAGCCAGTGAAACGGCATAAGATGAAGTTACATAACCAGCAGTAGAGGATCGAATATTTGTCGACTCATGAGACGCCTGTACGGCTATCCCCACTGGCTGATTCTCTAGTTTGCCCTGAAGCATAAAGAAAACACTTTGTGGAGCACCCTCTATGCCTGTCCATTGATTGCGATAAAGAAATAATGCAGAGGTAGCACTATCCAAACCTACAAATGCAGGATTTACTATTTCTGGATAGTTCACGTAGGCACTATACGGTGATATCTGTTGAGACCAGAGCTGATAACTAGCAGCCGCAAAGATCAAGGTGATGACGAATTTTTTCATTGTCTTAGAAGAGTAAGAGTTCCGCGATAAACTTTATTATGGTTAGGACTACTTATGGTGTAGAAATAATCCCCTTCGGGTAAAATATCAGTATTAAAAACTCCTTCCCAGTCGTTATTGTAAGCTGAAGTTCTAAATACACGCTGACCCCAAAGATTGAAAACACTGACCTCCGCCTCTGGATAAGCATACATATTTTCGACATACCAATTATCATTAATTTGATTGGCATCAGGTGTGATTATATTAGATGGCACCAGCACAAAATCATCTATTACAGTGACTCTGGTCTGGTCTGTACCTTCACAACCATTCATATCAATTCCTAAAACCTCATAAATGGTGGTTGAAAGTGGTGTCGCAATTGGATTGGCAATAAATTCATTATCCAAAAACTCCCCCGGTGACCAGAAGTAATCTACCCCTCCTTCTGCCATTAACGCTACGCTATAACCTTTGCTCGTACTTTGATCAATATTGGCTATGATGCTCGGTAGCGCAAAGACTTCAGCTGGTAACTTGATGGAGTCTTGACAACCAAAACTTGTAGTTACAAATAAGTCAACATCATATATACCAAAATTACCATAGATTTTATTTACGTCTGTCAATATGGAGCTCGTACTATCTCCTAGCTCCCATCTGTAAGAAGCCTGCCCTTCTCCTGCTATCGATCGGTTTACAAATTCGGAGGTCTCTTGAAAACAAACATCCTCTACTTCGAAAGCAGCAATAGGGTTAACCAAAACTTTGGCATTTTCTGTATAATCTCGGATGCAACCCAAGTCAGAGATAGTTGTCAGGGTAACAGGATAGAGCCCCGGATCCTCATATATTTTAGTTGGATTCTCTTCGATACTATTGGACCCATCCCCTAGTTTCCATGAATAACTATCAATTATCCCAGAGGAAATACTACTCAGATTAACAAATTCACTAGTAAACGTATGACAAATGGTGTCTACTGTAAACAGTGGAACAGGAGCTGGATAAACCGTAAATACCTGTGTAATACTATCTCTACATCCAAATGCCGTGGTGGTTTCTAGCAAGACATTAAAATCACCCTCACTCGGAAATGTATGGTAAGGGGTCTCAACCGTAGAAGTAGTTCCTTCTCCAAAATCCCAAAGCCATGTCATCCTTCCCTGAGAAACCGAACTCAGGTTCTGAAATCTCGCTGAATCTGCATCGCATACCGAAGCTGTTGTGTATACTGATTTCGGTTCAGGGTAGATGGTAATGAACTTACTGTATTGATCAGTACTTCCTAAATTAGCGGTAGCCTCGATTTTCACTGCATAAATCCCAGCTACATCATACTTATGTGATGGCGTTTCTTCTATTGATGTAGTCCCATCCCCAAAATCCCACAAATAAGTAATTGTACCATTATCGATAAAAGATTGATTGATAAATCTTGCAGAATCATCTGCACACACATTAGGAACATCAAAGCGTGCAACTACCTGATCATGAACTATATATTCTTGGATTAACGTATCGGTACATTGACCATAAGAGCCACGAGTAATCAATCGAACATTGAACGTATCAGCTACAGCATAAGTATATCTTGGTAAGAAATCCGTTGACGTATTTCCATCCCCAAAAGACCAGAGGTAAGAAAGGTTTCCCGTACTGATGTAGGAATTATTTTCGAAGCGAGTCTCCTGACCTTTATAAACCGAGTCTGCCATAAATAAAACGGTAGCACGTGGGAAAATAGTCACCTCACTTTTTTCTACGGTGATACACCCTCGATTACTGGTCACCGTAAGCTGCGTCTCGTAGATTCCCGTGGTATCATAGCGATATACAATATCATCTTGAACGGTAGTCGTGCTGTCATTCCCATCGGCAAAGTCCCAAGAATAAGTGGCAATACTGCCGAAAGCGATATTTACAGAAGGCTCAAAGGTGGTAGTGAACTCCTGACAAACATTGGCTACATCATAAATTACTTCCGGTAAAGCATCTACAAAAATTTGCTGAGTTAAACTATCCAGACATCCTTGTCGAGAGGTGACTTTTAATTGAATGGTATGAAATCCTGACCGAGAAAAGGTATGCTTGGGGTCTTTCAAAATAGAGCTACGTCCATCTCCAAAATCCCATAAATATTTTTCTAGTTGCCCCAAAGGAATGGTGGTAAGGTTGGTAAAAGAGGTCTCTAATCCCAAACAAACTGTATCTGATTCGAAACTTAACACTGGAAGTGGTGCTACAACAATCAATATAGAATCACTATTTACAGCGTCGCATACTCCACTTTTCACCACCGCTCGATAGTACGTGGAAGTCATGAGTCCTGAATAATTCAACGTATCACCCGTTGAAACTAGAGCAGTCCATGATGCTACCTCAACATCTCGCTGCTCCCATCTCTGAATGTCGCCATGAAAGTCATTCAAAATCAACTGCCCAGTATTCTCTTGAAAACATACCGTTTGCTGACCGATTATATTCCCTCCTACTGAAGTTGTTGAAACTTCAATGGCCACAGTATTCGATATCTCAAGGTTACAGGTTCCGTTTTTGACCAAAACACGATAATGAGTGGTTTCTCTTAGATCAGTATATGTTAAATTTTCTTGGGTAGAATTAATCTCTATCCAAGGTTCTACGCCATTGAGCGACTGCTGCCACATAACAATGTCACCTACATAGCCACTCAGTGACAAAGTCCCCGAATTAGTATCATCACATACCTGTGCAGCTCCTGTAAGTAGTCCTGCATCGGTATTTTCATCTACTTGAATATAAACGGAAGCCGAAATCGCGAGTACACAGGTATTATTCTGAACAACAGCGCGGTAATAAGTGTCACTCACCAAATTAGTATAAGCAAGTGTATCGTTGGTCTCTGCTATCGCCGTATATGTACCATTGTTACTTTGGGAAGATTCCCACCGAATGATCTCTCCAACAAAATTGGATAGCATTATTTTACCATCATTGTCTTTGGAACAAACCTCCGCAGCACCGGATATATCGCCAGCTAATGTAGTTTCATCTATCTTGATAAGTTGAGAATTAGATATCGCAGTATCACAAATACCACTCTTTACAATCACTCGAAAATAAGTAGAGGTTATCAGGTCTTTAAAAGATAAGGTTACTGTAGTGTTGCTAATGGTTGTCCACTGACCATCTGGTGTTGGCGCAGTTTCCCATCTTATCACTTCTCCTGTATTACCTGCTAAGGAAAGCGTTCCTGTGTTGGTCTGATAACACACCGTATCTGCCCCGCTCAAAGTTCCCGAAATTGTGGTAGGAGAAACTAAAACATCAATAGACTTGGTCACGGCATCACAACCTGGAGTCTCGCTTACGCTCACAGTATAGATGCCGGAAGCTGCAGGAAGTGCTGCGCTAATTAGTGGATTTTGATTAGTGGAAGTAAACCCATTGGGTCCTGTCCAAGCGTAGGTTGCTGATGCAACCGTCGTGGCAGTGAACGAAATATCGCTTCCTTCACATACCTCTTCTGGTGCTGTCACTTCTATAGGAACTACCTCGATAAAAGCGTAAGGCGTAACGAGCGTATCACAAACGCCACTTTTGATGATCGTTCTAAAATAAGTACTGGTGATCAAATCACTAAAAGAAATGGTCGTGGTTTGATTAGAAATATTAATCCATGGCCCTGCGTTCGTTTCTGCTGACTCCCATCTCACGATATCGCCAGTGTGACCACTCAAGGTGAGCGTTCCTGAATTACCACCGAAACACACATCATTGGCTCCAGCAATGCTCCCAGCCACAGTAGCAGGATTAATAGTTATGTCAATGGTGCGCTGAAGGTCATCACATCCTGTATTTTGGGTAGCCGTCACCGTATATATCCCGTCTGCCAAAGTGGTAGCATTGGCAATAGTTGGATTTTGCAATGCGGAAGTAAACCCATTAGGACCCGTCCATTGATAGGTTGCCCCAGCTATTGAGCTGGCAAATAGTTCTAGTGTGCTAGCTTCGCATAATTCAACTGCTGTTGCTGTCACCACTAACTCATTCATTCTGATCAAGGCTGGTACGGCAATTACTGTATCACACACCCCACTCTTCACAATCGTTCTAAAATAGGTAGACTCATTCAAATCTAGATAAGTTAGGTTGAGCGTTGCATTTGTAATCGTGCTCCAAGGTCCGTTATTGGTTGATGACGATTCCCATCGAATCACCGAACCTGTATTACCAGAAAGGGTAAGGGTACCCGAATTACTTCCGTTACAAACCTCTGCACCTCCACTTATAGTCCCTGATACAGAAGAGGGTGCTACCGTAATGGTAACTGAGGCAGTCGCTGCGTCACAGTCTGTTCCTAAGTCCGCCGTAACCGTGTAAGTACCTGAAGCCGCAGGAAGAGAAGCCGCAATTACAGGATTTTGATCTGTTGATGTAAAGCCATTGGGACCCGTCCAAGCATAGGTTGCTCCTGTCACAGAAATAGCAAATAAATTAAGATTATCGCCCTCACATACATCTGAAGAAGTAGCAGTCACTTGGTTAACATTGAGCAGTTGGCTATTTGAAATAGCTGCATCACAGCTACCATTCTGAACTATTGCTCGGTAATAAGTAGCGCTCGTAAGGTCATCGTAGGCTAGTGTGGTCGTTGTATTATTAATCGTAGTGTAAGGGCCATTTTCAGTCGGTGAAGATTCCCAACGAAGCACACTTCCTGTTTGACCACTCAAGGTCAAAGTACCTGAGTTTGTAGCACTACATAAAGTAGTTGCCCCTGCCAAAGTTCCAGCTACGGTTAGTGGATCGATTTGTACGGTGACCGTGCTAGAGACAGAAAAACATCCCGAAGGTACCGTAGCAGTGACAGTATAATCACCGTCGGCGGCCAGAGTAGCTGACGCAATGGTTGGGTTTTGATCCGTAGAAGTGAACCCGTTTGGTCCTGCCCAACTAAAAATTGCTCCTGAAAGCGCCTCAGCAAGTAAATTCAAGTCTGCATTTTGGCAAATTGGTTGATTGGATGAAGCCGTAACCTCATTGACCATGACCGCCTCCGTTCCACCATTCAGTGTTGGATCGGTCGTGGTGTATTTTCTCACCCTGATCCAATCCATCTTAATAGACCCAACAGTTGTAGCACCGTTCAAAGTGCCTTGATTGATATGACCAAACGTTGGTGTTACTGAAGCAGTTAGGTTGTGTTCATTATCCGTTCGCTCTTGCTTTCCGGCCAACCCTGGCCATTGGAAATACTGATTGGCTGAGCCATACCAACCAAGCGACCAAGTACCTGCAATACTGTTGGCGGTAAGCGAAATTTGATTTGCAGGTGTGGAAACATCACTCAATTCATAACAGCCTCCGCCATTACTATTGATTTCTCGTAGCAAAACTACTGGTAGACCGTTGACCTCATGGCTAATTCCATACCCATTGTTAGCATTGTCAATCAAACCAAAATAGCTCTGTCCGTTAGTTAATGAAATGACATCAGACTCCATGACGACTGGCGAAGAGACCGAACTGGTCGCCGTAAGTACAAAAGACTCATCAGCGATGGCCGCCGAACTTAACGTAAGCTCGCCACCAGCAACTACTGCGCTTCCTGCACCGCAAGTATTCCATTTGGCAGCATCAATAGCTACACCATCAAAATCATCAAAGTACTCAAATGTATCATCACCAGAGGCGATATCGGTGGCACCTGAATTACCATAAAAAAAATAGATATCATCCGAAGACGCAGCGGCTATATTGTCCAGTTTAACCCATAATATGGTGCTACTGGTGTTCATAGTACCCGTTTCTATCCAGTGAGGAAGCACACTGCCGGTCTCATTGGTAAAGCGGATGTCTCCCCCATCTATCTGCATTTTGTTATTAGCGACCAATACCTGAGTATTGACCGTGAAAGCTGCTTGGTGACCAGATAATAACAAGCCGGTAGTATTGTCTACCTCGATCGTTTGTCTATAGCTCCAACTATTGAGACAAGGCTGTGCCATAGCAGAAAGGGCGCCCATAAGGACTAGAAATGACAGTAAGTATTTGAATAAAATAGGCTTCATTGATTTAATATTTCAGGATACGTTTGATGGTTTTATCACCCTCAGTGAGCATATGTATAAAATAAACTCCAGATGGAAGGTTCATCAGGCTGTATTGGAGATGCATCTCACGAGCACCTTCAAAATACTGCTTGATTAAGACTTCACCAGATAGGCTAATAAGTCTAATGGCTATCGGCCCACTCTTAGATTTTTCTAGAGATATCGTTACTAGGTCAGCAGTAGGGTTTGGATACACATTGATCGAAGTAATTTCATCTTTCAGTAACTCCTCTTCAAGAATTTCCCCACCAAGTTCCGCCCTACCGGCACTTGGATCTAAGACTGTTATGATTTTACTAGATGTGTCAAAGCAAACATCAGTTGATGACTTTAGCATCGTCTGAAACACTCCTTCTCTAAGGTAAATGTGTGTCGGATCTATGGCGTTAGAGATAATTCCATCTCCAAAAATCCAGTCGAATTTGGCAGTTTGCGGATTAGAAAGATTAATAAAATATAGCGTATCTCCGATAAAAACCTCATTAGATACGGTGTATCGCGAGCTAACAGTGTCTTTGGAAATAAATACATTAATGGTGTCAATTCCCGTACAGCCTGATGGTAACTCCACTTTAAGACTGTAAACACCAGATCTTATAGCGCTTATAGATTGCGTTGTACTTTGAAATCCATTAGGGCCGTTCCAACTGTAAATGGCATCAGTAAACCCGGCATTCAAGACGATATCGTTACCGATACATGCATTTCGATCAGGCCCTAGTTTGACTTCCACTTTTGTATAAATCAATACCTCAGAAGACGCTATTATAGAACATCCTAAAGAGTTGGTAACTACCACTTGGTAACTGCCACTTGCCGTTACTTCCAGCGTTCGGGTAGTATCCCCGGTAGACCAGAGGTAAGTATTATCAGGATTCATCGCATCAAGTAGTACGGACTCACCGCTACATAATGAGAAATCATTTAAAACGAGCACAGGAGAAGGAACAACTTCTAACGTAATCGTATCACTGGCCGTGCAACCACTTGGCGTGGTAATTTCTACCCAATATGTCCCAGATGTCGTCGTGACCAATGTTTGATTGATCGAACCATCCGACCAGAGATAGGTACTTCCTGTATTACCTGCATCTAAAAAGATCTCATCACAGGCGATTGTCTCATTACCTAAATCTACAACAGGCAGTGGATTAACTATTACCTCCACTTGCGCAGACACCTCACACCCATTGAGTGATTTGATCATCGTATAAATACCAGGTGTCGAAACTTCCAATGTTTGTGCAACCGAGCCATCCGACCAAAGGTAACTGTCAGCACCAGTTCCGGCATCCAGTAAGGTCACTTCTCCTTCGCATATAGCTATATTTTCATCGAGCGAAATAATAGGTGTATTGGTAAGTGTCACCACAATTTCATCTGACCTGCTACAGCCATTTGCATCAGTAACTACTACCGAATAAACTCCAGACTCAAACACTTCTATAGTCTGACTTTCCGCTCCTGTTGACCAAATAAATGTACTTTCTGTGTTACCTGCGTCAAGGATATAGTTATCGCAAACAAACACATCTTCCCCTAAATCAAGCACTACCTGATTTTGAAACTTAATCTCGAAAGCCTGAGAAACAGTACATCCATTATCATTGGTGAGTGTGACACCATATCGGCCACCTTTATCGATGGTGAGCGTGTGATTGGTAGAATTATCAAACCACTCAACCTTAAGCGACTTATCTGCTATTTCAAGTAATATCTCATCATCACATGTCGTCATTACTGGGTCAAATGGAAGCTCTGGTATTCCAAAAACCTCAACAATATTGGTAAAACCAGTTACACACCCTTTATCCGACGTGACTTGTAAGGAGACTTCAAAAGTACCCGCCGAGGCATAACTATGATTTGGCGTACGGCTAGTGGTAGTGGTTCCATCTCCTAAGTTCCAAGCAAAAGTGGCTATTCCAGAACTCAGTGTGCTTCTATTTATAAAAGATGTTGCTTCTCCAAGACAGACTGGTTTCGTCTCGAAAAGTGCGACCGGTTGAGGGTCAAAAGTTACCCGCTTGTTGGCAGAGGATGAACACCCTTTTGGTGAAATCACTGTCACGCCATAGGTACCTGATTGCTCAACCGTGATTTCCTGTGTCGTAGCACCCGTTGACCACTTGTAACTCATTCCTTCAAGTACTGCGTCCAAAGTAATGGCTCCATCGGCGGAACATCTTGTCTCGTTTTCGCCTAATGCGATCACTGGAGATAAGTTGACGGTAGCTTCAAACGTATGATCCGCTATACAGCCATTTTGATCTGTGACTTCTACCGTATATGATCCTGAAGACGTCACCACAATTGATCTTGAGGTTGCGCCCGTTGACCAACTATACGTACTCCCAGCATTGAGCGCATCGAGCGTGACTTTATCACATCCTTCTGCTGTCGCTGGTAGGTTCGGATCAAACTCAGAATCAAAGGAAGCCTTAGTGGTAAATCTTGAAGAACAACCTCCTTCAGCCGTTATCAAAACTGCATAATCACCACTGGTACTTATAGTGATCAATCGATCAGTCGAACCATTTGACCATTCATAGGCTATGGCTCCTTCGCCTGCATCCAATGTCAACGATGAACCACACGTACTGACCGCTGCACCGAAAGGTTGAACTGGTAAGTCAAATACCGTCAAAGCCAAGGTTTGTGTAACATCACATCCTTGATCAGAATTGATTACAATGGTAATTTCATAATCTCCAGCATCACTGAAGTCTATCTCATTCGGGATGGCCGAAAAGAACTGCCCATCTGAGCTATTTACCTCGTAGCTCATCTCTCCTCTTGCAATAGTGCTATTGTTGACTATTATAGCAGGCGAGCCAAGACAAACATTTTTCACACTGAAAACGCCTACAGGCAAAGGATTGACCTCCACAAAAATGGCATCACTAGCTACACACCCATCAGGCGTGGTGAGGGTTACGTTATAATTACCTTCTTCACTTATCGTGATCGTCTTGGTCGTCGCACCTGTCGACCATAGATAGTCGCCACCGGTGACTCCTGCATCTAAAGTCGTTTCTTCATCAGCACAGATGGCTATGTTTTCACCCAAATCTGGAGTAATGATATCAAAAACAGTCACTTCTGCTTCGTCTCTGTGGGTACAACCATTCACACCAGTGATCTCTACAGAATAAGTTCCTGAGGCTGATACGGTCAACGTTTGACCGGAAGCACCCGTGGACCACACGAAAGTGGAGCCCTTATTACCAGCATCCATGACTACCTCGCCACAAGCCGAATAGGTTTCAGGCATCTGATCTGACAAAGTATTAATGAAAGTTACCGTACTAGACGATGAAATGCTACAACCGTCATTCGTCGTAATGGTAACATCATACGTTCCTGTCGTGGTTATTTCTAATGTCTGAGTGGTTGCTCCAGTACTCCAGAGGTACGTAGATCCGCTGTTGCCAGCGTCTAGCGTGTAAGTGTCTAGGCACTCACGAATGGATGCAGGCAGAACGTTCACAGGTACTTCAAAAACCTCGAGTGTTTTTGACTGGGTATCTTCGCAACCAGAGAAAGTGGTCGCTTTGAGTGTAACCGTATAAGTCCCTGCCGTTTCGTACGTATGTTGAGGGTTCAAGAAATCACTCGTATTTCCATCACCAAAATCCCATAAATAACCAACCTGACCAGCACTAATGACCGTTTGGTTAGTGAATGACGAAGCAGTCCCCAAACAAACATTCGATACAGAAAAATCAGCTACTGGTACTGGAAAAATATCTACAACAGTGGTATCACTATCAATACACCCATTGGTTGAAGTGATAACCAAAATAATCTCATAACTACCCGGACTGAGATAGTTTTTAGTAGGCACTACCTGATCACTGGTAGTACCATCTCCGAACGTCCAAGCATAATCTAGCGTGCTAGCGTCGGCTATTTCTGAGTCATTGATAAGTATGATAGTATTGTCTGCACACACATCTGTAGTGGTGATTTTCGCATTAGGTATGGGGAAAACATTGACTGTCTTGGTAATTGACCGTTCGCAATTCGCAGCGGATGTTACAGTCAAGATGACTTCATAGCTGCCATAAGCGTCATAAATCTTACTGGCATTGATATCCCCAGAGGTCGTGCCATCATCGAAATCCCAATTATAATCAAGATTCCCATACGCGATACTTGATAGGTTCTGAAAGGAAATAGCCTCTCCAAGACACTTATTGGTAAAACTAAAGTCAACCACTGGGATAGGAAAAATTTCCACCTTGTGGGTCACTGAATCCTTGCAGCCTGCGTTGCTTTCAGTCACCAGCTTCACATCATAAAGTCCCTCTTTTGTGTACTCAAATACCGGTGATTGATTTGTCGAAAAATCGTCAGTACGGTCTACTACGCCAAAGTCATATCGGTAAGACGCGATTGCATAATTAATCATGCCCTGATTAGCCAGGATGGTGGACGTATTGGTGAACGTCGATATATTCTCTAAACATACAGAATCAGACAAAAATGCTGGCTCTGGCAAAGGATGTACCACATAGACGGAATCTTTGGTCACCGAACAGCCAAAATCACTTGTGACCGTAAGCGAAACCGTATAAACTCCTTTGGTAGCGAAATCGTATTCGGGACTTTCCAAAATACTGGTATCAGACTTCAGATTAGCTACGCCAAAATCCCACTTGTAAGTCATGGTTCCTTCGGAGATCGTTGACAGGCTTTCAAAGCCTGAAGTAATCCCTTGACAAACAAATGATTGCTTAAAATTCACCACTGGATAAGGCTTGATAACCAAGCTGACGGTATCTCTACCAAAACACCCGTTGGAATCCCAAACTTGAACATAGTAAGCTCCTGGCAAACCAGCAGTAATAGTTTGAGAAGTCTCTCCCGTGCTCCACAGATAGAACATTCCCTCGTTCTGAGCATCCAAGACCACCGATTCTCCATCGCATAATGCAATTTCTTCGGTCTCGGAAAGAGTGACCTGCGGGCCACTATCACAGATACTATCTGCCGTGGTGAAGAGGTCTGTAGCGTTACCGAGCTGTAGGCTCTGACCTGACACAAGGTTAAGTGCGGTATTGATGGCATATTTCTGACGCTTCCATACCACGCCTCTATTGGTGGATTGCCAAAATGCCAGTCCTGATTCGTCGAGCCCTCGAAGCTGCGCATCGTAATATTCAAATTCCAGATTGGTCAGTTGTTCTCCTTTATTCTCCGGATTGATTTTATAAAAGCGCTGAATTCCTCCATCCGCGACACCTCCTTGATAGGCTGTTTGTCGCTCTATGGTGGTCTCCCCTAGTGAGCCCGCTGCTGAGACATCAATACCTAATCCTGCAATGTCATCATTATCTGCGCCACTTATAATCCTGTCTTCTGCGATGACTTTACCTACATCACCAAAAAAACGTCGGTTATTATTTTCGCCGTAGAGCCGTCCTGTTGTCTGCAGATTTACTCCCGAAACAATACTGTCTACATTAATGTAACCAGAGATAAGCTCCAATGAGTCGGAAACCAAAATAACTTGATAAGGAACAAGGCTTGTATCCTTATCTAATACCAAATTATGAAAAAGGATGGGTTTGCTACCGGTGATGGTCTGTATAGTATCTCCATTCAGCACGATCATGCCAAAGTCAGTAATATTTAGTTGGTTAGGACTGGTATTTACCATGTCTCCCCCAATGTATAGCGTATCTCCATTAGCCAATGACCCCATAGATGCCTGTCCGGTGAATAGCCTGCTACTCGTCCTATCTTCATATCCACCAAGGATATAGACATCACTACCTTCTGGCACAGTGATCTCATCGCCCGTGACCGAGACAGTTCCGGTGCTTTCTTGAGCACAGAGGACTGCCGTGGTAAACAGCAAAAGAAGCGATATGTAAATCTTATGCATCATATTTACTGAACTCTACGGATAAATGCGAGTGCGTAGTATTTAGGTCTGTTGTCGAAAGTTGCTCCGCTCCCCTCTGATCCTGTGTCTCCTGTTACATCAAGTATGTGCGTATGAGAACCTCCACTTCCAGTGTTCACAGACCCATTAATACTTTCTCCCTTGTACATAATAATATTATCATTGGAGCCTGATCCAGCATAGGATACACCATTAGCACCATAATAATTCACTGAGTGAGAATGACTACCAGCGCTTTCGGCTTTACCTCCTAAAGAACCACTTCCATGGTTATGACTAGGCATTTGCGCTTCGGTCAAAGTTTGCTGATCAACTCCTCCCCCAGTGCCAGCAGTATAAGAACTACCAGCCGCTACTATAAAACTGTTTGCTAAAGGTGTGTGCAAAGTCCATCCCTCGGGAATATTTGATGTAGAACCGGACCACATGATAATTCCGCCGATAGGCACTGTACCCTTGCCATAGAAAGTAGTCTGATAATACCCGTTAGAGCTTTGGGATACAGCAGTGTTTCGTCTACCTACTTCTCCAGCAATGTCTAGTCCTCCATCAATCTTGGCTTGGCCTTCTACATATAGGCCTTCTGTAGGCGCTGCGGTGGTATTATTGCCAATGGTCAAATTACCAAATATATGTAGCTTAGACTGGGGAGTCTGAGTGACCGTACCAATAGCAACATTGGTCACTTGCTCATGTAAAAACAAATCTGCAGCAATAGTGCTGGTTTCATCACTATCTATGTAAAAGAGAAAAGGACTAAGTCCCTGCCACTTGGGCGTAGATTGGCTTCTATCCAAAAAAAATGGCATACTATAACTCGTATTAAAATACATCAACCCCTCACTAGGCGCATTAATCTCACCGGCCTGAAGGGTGGTGAGACGTGGAGGTAAGAATCCCCGATCGATCGACTTGAGTTCAAGCACTGAAGATGCGTCTGGGTTGGGTTCATTTATCCCTACCTGCGCATAGGCCATTAAAGTGAAAACCATCAATACGCCCTGTAATGCTGCCTTCGCGATTATTGTAAAGTGTTTCATTTCTTTTGCTCTTTAATAGTAACTGAGATAATATCTGATTTATGCTTTGCACCATTTGATGCAAAAGTTCTTAACTGATAATAATAAGTGTTGCCGGGCTTGGCTCTCGTATCCTTGAAGCCTGCTTTGCGAGAGAGAGAATTTATTGTTGTGAGCGATTTTTCAGAAGTTCCTCTATATAAAACCACCCCAAGGCTCTGCTCATCAAAGACCTGCTCCCACGACAACTCTACATGTTTTTTAGATTTAATATACTTGCCATTTAAGCGGGAAGGCTTGATTTTGTCAAACATACTCATATCCTGCCCTTTAGCCGTGATCCGATAGACATTGGAAGTATCCGAAACATTTCCCTGCTCATCGATAGCCACAATGGAGTAATCGTAGGTTTTGCCCGGAACGATCTCCGTATCTGAATAGCTGACCTGACTAGGCTCAACAGCCATGTTTTTCATAATTCCATCCGTTTTTCTGATCACCTGATAAGTGGATACGTCATCATCTGGCGAGGCGAGCCACTGCACACTAAGCGCAGCGTCTCCATTGCCAATCTGCGTAATAACGGGAGCGCCAGGAGCTTCCACATCTGGTGCTGTGATACTCATATCTGTACTCGGCAAGCTTTTGTTATAGTTGGTATCTACTGCGATAATGTGGTACATAAAACTATTTCTTACTGCTGATCCAAGGGTGTCTCGGTAGGTGGTATTTAGGATGGGCTTTCCTGCCAAAGGCACATAGGAAACCGCATTATTCTCAGACAAACCTCTCATCAACCAATAGCCCATGAGGTCTGCTTCTTGGTTCGCTTCCCAAGTGAGGCTTACTACACCGGAATCTATACTTACTTCAAGTCCTTTAGGTTGGCTTGGTGCCCTACGATCGGCGACTTTGATGATCCTACTATCCGAGTAACTGGTGTTGTCGTTGTTATCAATTGCCACAACCGTAATTAGATAAGCAGCGGGTATATCCATGTTGATGGTATGCGCACGAAGCTTAGGGTCTATCAGATTAGTATGAGCTACGATGGCTGTGTCCATGTCACCTCGCTGCTTCATAAGCATAAATCCTTTCAGGTCATCTACCCCATCAGGATATTCCCAAGATGCCATGATGGTCATTGCCGAATCAGATTTTGCTAGTGTCAATGTGGTAGGACTCGCCGGAGGTTCAAGGTCTTCATAGGCCGCCTTTATAGGAGCAGAATAAGCACCTGACTGACCGAAATAGTCTATTCCCGCCAGTCGATACCAATAATCTTCCTTCTTTTTGATTTTACCATCGGTAAACAAAATTTCTGGATAAACTAACGCTCCCGTTTCGCTTTTGACGGGACTGATATAAATAGGCGCATCCGTGAGGTCAACAAAATCAACACCGTTGCTGCTTTTTTGAATGTTAACGAATGAAAATCGCTCTTCTGCAAGCATCCATTTGAATTGAACTACTTTTTTCTCCCTGTTGACCCAAAGACTGTCTGGTGGTGCTATTGGGGTATAAGGACCTACAATAATCTCGTTAGACACTCCAATCAACTGCGTTCCCATTGCTTTCTCTGCCTCCACTTTATACCGATAGGTCTTCCCTTTAGTCGCAGTTTCATCTTTGAAATAGACACCAATGACTTTGGCAAGTGGCTGACTTTTCATGGCCTCACTAAGAATCACTGCTCTTAGAAAAGCATTTTTGAAAAACTCATCATACGTCGGATTAATGGCGAGGTAGCCAAATACCTGTTCGTTCTGTGTGAGCATAAGCCCCGAAGTGGGCAATTCGGACATGGCTTTCACTGGCTCTTCCGTCAATTTTATCCAAGATGACGAGCCATTCTCCTGACGGTAGATATTTACACCTTTTGGAAAAAATACCGAATCAGTCATCCATTTAATAAGGACATTATTAGCGTCTAATTGCTCAAAGTCATTGGATACAAATACATAGGAAGGTATCTGCGCTTTGGCAGCTGCCACCATGGACATGACCATAATGAATAAGAAAGAGCGATATATATATTGTCTCATCATAGTCCTACTGATACACTTAATGTTTCTTCACCCGACGAAATACCAAACACGGTGATCTCTCCACTCACAGAACCTCTTACATACAACGAGGAAAAGTCTCCAGAGAGCTTGCCTTTATAACTCACCGCTGCTAGGGTAATGGATTTGGTACAACCTACTATTGGAGCGCAAAACTTTGCATCCACTCCGGCACTAAAGCTACTTTGGAAAGTGGCTTTAGTAATGGCGATTTCAGGAAAAGCGATACCGAAACTGGCGCTAAAAGAGTAGTCGGTATATGCTCTTGCTTCTACTACACCAAAATCAAATCCATCTTCCCAGCTGAATTCCGAACCGAAAGCTATCGTACCAGAACTAGGCGTGAGATGCAACCACCCCTCAATTCCGTTATCTCCACAGCCTGGTTTGAAACTCAGAAGCTTTGCTGGTGTTCCTATTTTAAGATCAAAATCATCGTCCATTAGTTTCAACGCAAAGGCTCCTTCAAAGCAAGCCACACCACCACCTGTAGCGGCTCCTTGGACAAAGAATTTATCTTTATCCCACTCTACTTCTACCGTGCCTTTGGCAAAACCATCGGCATCTTCTGTGATACTTCCAATGTACTTGGGACCATCTAGGTTGACTTTAGTATCGTCTAGATATTCCGGCTCTGGAGGTGTTCCAAGATTGAAAGGATCAAAATTTCCTTTAATATCAAATCCTGATGGCTTCTTCAATGCGGCCCAGCCCCAGCGCCCATCTGGCAGTTCTATTCTTGCGCCAAACTTTCCAGGCTTATCAAATGCTATATCCATATCAACCATGCCGCTGATATCCAACCCGGCGATATAATCTCCAGCGATCATGTAGTCATTCAGCTTGCCGTTGAGCTTGCCAAAGGTCATATCATAATCTCCCCTGAGGAAGCCCATATTGTATTCATACTTGTCTGGCATACCCAATGTTAACTGAAAGTCATCAAACTCCTTTTCCCAGTAAGTCAATTGATAATCTGGTGAAAGCCTGAGTCTTCTTAGAAAATCCAGTGAACCTGGGTATTGGCTAAACTGAAGACCTTCCAAAGTCAAGCCCAATTCATAATCATACTTGTAGCTCACAAATAATCCTGGCTCTGGAATGGCTTTCATAAAGAATCTCCAATCGTCATAGTTGAATTGGAAAATAGTATCCAACCCAATTTTCAAATCAATGAATTCGTAATCCAACTTCATGAATTCATAGCTACCGAAAAGGCTCAGTTTATTATCGTAATCAAAATCCAGTAATAAATCTGGAGACATACTCAAATCAAATTCTTTGTATTTGAATCTGCCAAGCAAATCCATATTGAGGCTCATATCCATGGTGAAATCAGACAACTGAAGAGATGGAATGCCGTTGATGAGGGTGAGACCAAACCGATAATCTCCAATATCAAACATGAGATCAGCCGTAGAAAACGATAGCGAAGGACTTGCGAAAGACAAGATTTTAGTATCAAAACCCAAGCTATAATCAGGCATTTTGAAATCAATAAGTATCGGGCTTAAGGACAAACTGATATCAGGTCCTTTGAAAAAGCTCAGGTTATTGTCTAACCCTATGCCTAAACTCAAGTCGTCAAAAGACAAGGATAAATCTAAAGTGGTAAGCTCAAAGCTATAAGGCGCCATATCAAACCATAAATTTTTATCAATCCCGAATCCCAAATTGATATCACCGAAAGTCAGATCAAGCAGGTTCGGATTGATCGACAACAATTTGCCGATACCAAACGATAAGTCAAGGGTGTTGTCCAATCCAATATCTAATCCATAATCACCAAAACCGACGCTCAAGCCTTCAAGAGGGTTGAGACCAGGGCAAACGCATTTAAAGATTGAGTACTTTTTCTCGAAATTTCTGATCAAATCCCGCTTTGAATCTTCTTTGTCTTTTTGATCTTTTTAGTGGTACTCTTTCGATTAATGCTAGCGCTATTTTTG
>Ga0208646_1000182_pt1 | contig 44443 bp, 47 predicted proteins | sample AntAceMetag02UK8_FD_184762 | JGI IMG/M metagenome (GOLD analysis project Ga0208646, IMG submission 184762) | Saline lake microbial communities from Ace Lake, Antarctica - Antarctic Ace Lake Metagenome 02UK8 (SPAdes) (version 2) | ecosystem: Environmental > Aquatic > Non-marine Saline and... | reverse complement strand
TGTGGTGAGGTTAATTGATTGTAATTTTTCATGCTAAGACAAATATGATCTTTTGATCTTAATGCCATTGGGGGCTAGCCCCCAATGGCATTAAACTGTCTTGCACTTATTAGTTGAATCTAAGCATTTCTTGGCCTTTGTGTATGCACGTGATACCAATAATAGTGCAGGATACGCCCCCTGATTATTATTTTGCTACGCCTCTCGGAGTTATACTATATTCAATCTTAGTTCAAGCATTATTTAGTTTCAAGAAAAATAGAAAGATTTTTCTTTCACTTTTTGGACTTAATATTCTGATGTTAATCTATTTCATTCCCTTTTTGAAAATGAATGATCCGGAATCAGGTCGACATTTAGCGAGTCTGGTAAATGAATATTGGTATTTTTTGGACGTCTTCATTTACTGGCTTCTATTTGGCTTGGTCACGCAATTTTTGATAGTTATTATAGAAAAGAACATGCTAGAGATAACCGCTGCTAAAGAGGTTATAAGCAGGCAATCACATGACTTGGCAAAAAGTCTGTCTGATTTAAAGCAAACACAGGCAAGGCTTATTCAATCTGAGAAAATGGCGTCTATTGGTGTTTTTACTTCTGGTATTGCGCATGAAATAAATAATCCATTAAATATTATTAACTCAGGGAGAGAAGCACTTTGGCAATCCTTAAAGCGCAATTCCATACCCAATGAAGCGGATATACAGAGTGCCATTGTTAAAATTGACGAGGGTCTAAGAAGATCAGATAAAATTATCAAATCCTTGCTTAACCTTTCTTACCCCAATCAAGGTAAAGCCTCAAGGCTTCAGTGGACCGACGTAAATGAGGCGGTTAAGTCGACGTTGTTATTGATGAATACGCGCATAAAATCATCACTTCAAATAGTGACAGACTTTTGCGATAATGGAGCATTATTGATGTATCCAGATAAACTTCACCAAGTACTTTATAATATTATTTCAAATGCAGTGGATGAAGTTCACCGTGAGGATAGTATTAAAACCAATGAAACAATCAAAATATCAACTTCACGAGAAGAAAAGTACGAGGCTAACTATTTCTTAATTGAAATATTTAATTCAGGAAGTTTCATAGATGAGGAACATTTGAGTAAGATTTATGATCCTTTCTTTACGACCAAACAAGTAGGAAAGGGTACAGGATTGGGACTTTGGATTGCCTACTCTTTGATGCAAGAACATAATGGAAGAATAGAGGTCCTGAACATAAACAATGGAGTGTTATTTAAATTGTATTTCCCTATAGAAGAAGACGTGTAGAAGACAGGGTGAGTTCCAACCTCAATTGACTAAAACAGACAATAATACCAGGTCAAATGCCATCTTCACGTTCTCAGTTTTAGCCTGATAACTATAAGTCTCTTTCAACTTTATGCTGATAAATACCATAAATGGGGTATTGCTATCAAGACGTTATTCACGTAGTTTTATAAACAGTTATTCACATTACTATAACCAAAATGTAAAACTATGAGTACAGAAAATGCAATTTCAATCGAAATCCCACAAGCTGACCTAGATGCAGTGAAGGCCGCCTTGACCACCATCCAAACTACAATGGCGCCTTATGTGCTGGCACTTACGCCCTTACAGCGCAAGCAATTGCCCAAGATGAGTGATGGAACAGAACCATTCGTAGCTAAAGTGATGGACTATGCTACGAGCGATCCACAGTTTACCCCGCCATATATGGATGTGCCGGAGATGAAGAAAGACTTTGATGCTGTGCAAGCCTTACTGCCAATCTTGCGCACCATAGATCAGCTAGAGGACAACATCAGCGATACCACCATGATGGCCGGATCGGAAGCCTACATAGCCGCACTTAGCTATTATAACTCGGTGAAGATGGCTACCAAAAGGAACATCCCCGGTGCAAAGGCGATCTTTGATGACCTCAAAAAGCGGTTTGAGAAGAAGAGTTCGGCTAGTCCGCCAGCGGTCTATTAGCGCGCCTTCATGCGGAAGATGTCGAAGCATGAAGTGATTGGTATAAATGATAGAGGTTAATATTCATTGGGTAGAAAATGAATGTTGACCTCTTTTTTTGTGGGCTCTTCGCTACTACTTGCAAACCACTTATCGGGGGCTACCTACTTCATCACTGGTCTATTTCAGCTTATAGCTTCGTCGTTGAGGCTTTTAGGTGGGTGGCCAAGCCTATTTGCTCCACGGTTGTACCTTTTTACACTTTGGTTGCATCTTTTAGATGCTCGGCCGAGCCTTTTAGCTCCGACCGAAGACCTTTTAGTACCAAGCTTGCACCTTTTAGCTCCGGCGTTGCACCTTTTAAGTGGGTACCCCCACTTCCGATGGGGGTTAGAGCGGTTTCAAGTTGCTTTTTGGAATATTTGATTGGAGCTTAAAATCATTTAAAAGGCTAAATTCTCCTCAGCTCGCCGTGCGTCTTTTCGAACCTGATCACAAATCCATTCCTCTCCAATATGACATCAACTCTTTCTAAAACCTGTGAAGTGTCCTCAACGATATTTATTTGAACTTTAACGACTCAGTATGAGGCGTGGGGATTAGAAAGCACTAACCTTTCCAGCTGATTATAGCCACGCCTACGCGGCTCGACCTTGATTTAAATTTAAGACTTGCGGCCGGCTAGGTGTGACGGACTTTCCAATTCCCACGACAATATCCTGACAGATGAAACCCCATTCATTCATCAGCGTTTGTTAGGTTGAGTTTAGTATTCTTTAGAAGTTAGAATTCCGTTCGTAAATGTTAACACTTTCTCATCTTCAGGCCTTGGTTCTCGCCATTCCACAGAACATAGGTAATATTTAGATTCTTCCTTACCTAAAAATGGGTTCTGATATCGGATAAGATCCGCAGAGTACCAGTGAGCAAATAGCTCGTTATTTTCTAAGTCTATTTGAGGTTCCCGAGAGTTGAAGAAATCCCTTAGTTTAATGTTTTGTCGCTCGCAATCTGTCATACTAATTAAAAAAAGGCTGTCGTTTCTAACATTCCAAGTCGCAAGGTATCCTCTCCAACAACCTGTATCAAAATGATAGATATCAGTTGAGTCAGTAGGCTGTAACTTCAGTTGGTTCAATGGGAAGGATGTTAGATAATATTTAGTATCTCCAATATTAAGAATATCAGGATCTTGTTCAGTCAAATATGAAAGTTGTAAAAATGGAATTAACAGATATAATAAGATCATGGCACAGAATTATTCAACCTAACGCCAAGTCAGCAGGAGTGCGCCCCTAACTTGGCAAGTTCCGATTAAAACTAATAAATCTGCCGGTGCTTGCAAAGTTTGTAGAAAGCACTGCGTTCCAAAAGTAAAAAAATCCCGCGCACCCAAGTCTCCAAACAGCACAAACCTATCTCGGCGGCATACTCACGGTCGCGATCTGATACAGTTTGTAGAAAGTACTTAAGCACATGCCTTCATACAGTCTGTTGGGAGGGGTTTAGTCGTTCCCACTTTCTCTTGCCTCTTCGGCTTTTAGTTGCAAATCCCTATCGTCTGGGTTCATTGCGGCTTGTTCGTATGCCTTGATATATTCGGGGTTATCTCGATAAAAAACTTTAACAAGAGTTAGCCCAGGTGTTACTACTAAAATTCCAGATAGACCAACGATTATGACTGATCGGATAATCATGTTCTTATGAAATGAGCTATCTCTGTTTATGAAATATTTGACAAGGGTTACAACGAAAAACAACGTTCCAGCGGTTAGACCGATAGTTAGCATGACACCTGCTCCAGGGAGTTGTAACAATTTAAAAAGCATTCCAATTGTCAAGATTGAAAAAATTAATCCGCCTCCAAAAGTTCCTAAACCTCGCATGAAAGTCATCTCCTTGTATGATTCCTTTTTGAAAATTTTACCAAATGGGATTGAGTTGAAATAGAAAAAACCAATGGGGTAATAGATAGTTGCCAAGACGGTTAGGGAGATCCCAAGAACAATCGCTCCACCAGAAATTAGGAGAAGTTTCATAAGAATTCCAATAATGGTTAAAACTGCGGCAATTTGTTCGATTCTTTTCATTTGAGTTGAATTTGTTCTACGGTGGCCCAATGCCTCCTAACGTTTAGTTTAAAATGTGTTTCAATGCGTTTTTACACAGTGTTAGGCATATTTTTTAATAATTCATTCTTAATATTCTCAAATTCATTTCGTTTCTCTTTTGTATTAAAGTATGAGTTCACTTTTCTTAATTTTCTCATGTCTTTTAAGAAGTCAAACTGAACAGGATTAATTTCTTTATTCAACCCGTGAAATGACAGTTCTTCAAGATTTAGAAGATTGGATAAGGTTGAAATATCCTTTAGGTTTTTGAGAGTACTCAAAGTAATAATTTTCAATTTAGATAACCTCTTAAGGTCTGGAAGTCCGATAATTTGTGCCTGATTATTTATGTCAAGTGATTCAAGATTTATCAACTGTGAGATAAATGAAATATCACTTAGGCCTCTTATTCGTCCTATCTCTAAATGTTCAAGTTGCTTAAGGTTCGCCAAAAAATTTAATTCATTGACATTTCCATTTATTAAAGCGAGACTCCTTAATTGAGTGAGTTTTTCTAATGTTTCTTTTTCTTTGAATTTGACCTGATTTAGATCTAGAATTTTCACATTAGACATTTTGCCTAAAAAGATGAAATCTGATTTAATTGTATCTGCCCAAATATGAAGTTTTGTGTCTGGATGTTTAGTAAATATTTTCTCATTTATTTCCATCCATGTTTCTTCAGATGGCATAAACTTCCACGGTTGGATTACTCTTATTTTATCTAATTTTGAAATTTTAGACAAATCTCTTGAAGTCAAATCACCAATCAGATTTAAACAGTCTCCATTCAGAATCCAATTTTCTTTTTCAATTTTATTTATACCAGTTTGATTCATCTAATTATGCCTAACGTTTAGTATATGGCAAGTAGGGCAGTAGAAAGCGATAAACTTTCAGATTTGCACTGAGCCATATTTTTATATTTTGTTTTTAATTTATTCATCTTAAAAGCCAAATTAAAAATTTGGCGGTGTTTGTAAATAGCACTAAACTTTCGTAAATCACAGAACGCCCTATTTGCTATATACAGTGTTAGCCACATTTTTCATTTTGCTTGCAATTTATGATTTGATATCATTACAAACCCTTTGGCAGGATGTATTGTTGAATCTCTCTTCTTAAAAACTGCATTGTTAATTCCAAAATTCATCCATAATTCAAAGTAGAAAGTTGTGTCTTCAGGCGTTAATCCAAAAATGCCATCAGTCGAATCTGAACTTATTAATTCCACATTCTTCAAATTTCTTAGTTCAATTGGATATCGATTTAGTCTATTAAATTTGATTTGCAAATTGGATTTTTCGCCAACTGTGAATTCAGTTGCGGATGAAGTATCTGGTTCTGAGAGAAAAATTGTTATTGGGGAATAGTTAGGAGTGTTTTTTAATTGAGCAGAATACAGCGTGTCAATTTCAGCTTTCGTTTGTTCAGTTGTGGATTGCTTCTTTGAACAACTAACCAAAATTAGAATGCAAGTCAAAAAGGAGATTGGCTTCATAAATTATGTAGTTAAGAATATAGATAACTGAAGGGTTGAAAAGATCACCTAAGCCCCGAATACAAACATTCTATAATTGTCCATATTCATATATCGTTCGTCAAATCTGGATAAAGTATCTATTGGGTTCGAGGCATCAATTTTCTTTGTTCTCCCGTCAATAAAAACCTCTCTGACTTTCGAGTATAGAAATATCCAAATGCCTCCTGTTAAGTAAGGGAACATAATTTCTGATATTGTAATTCTAACCGTATCAGACAGAGTCATTGAATTGATGAAATAGTTCAAGAATACACTAAGCATCAGAGTTGAACCGGGAATGATAAACATGAAGAATAGCTTAAAGTCAATTCTATTCAGATAATTAATGAGTTGATACATTATTAAGTTGTGGCTAACGTGTTGTGTATGGTTAGTTGCGTTGGCAAGCAACTAATTTAGTAAATAAATCACGGATAGAATATTCCGCAGGAATGTTCGTAAGTCGGCAGTGACCCAGCAATTAATTATACACGGTGTTGCCCACAGTTAATTTCCATTCTCAATTCCGTAACTTTCCTTAAATGCTATATTTTTGATATGATCAGGTAAATCAGATTCAGTTCTTTCTATTGAAATGATTTTTAATTTTTTCTCGTCAATAATTGCTTTTGTTGTTCTGTAAATAGTTTCTTTTTTCGGGTTTTCAACAATTGTTACTTCTATGAAATTCGGTAATTTTTTTTCTTTAACATTAACAGTATTGTTCTCTGTAATATAACCATACCTTTTATCTCCATTAGTTAATTCGTATTCGTAGCGAAATGAGGCTAATTCCTCTCGGTTTGGAATATTTTCGAAGGGAATTTTTAAACTGATTTTGTTATCTAATTCCAGATTCAGTTTAGTACTTTTTAGTCCAGATTCAAAGTCGTAAACTAATTCAATTATAATGGATTTATTGCCTAAAATAGAGCTCCTGTCCGTATTAAATTTTAGCAAATAATTATTTTCATTTGCGTTACTTGAAAATTTAAGTCGAGTATCATTTTCAATTATGTCATACTGGTCAGAAAAGATGAGAGTGTCGTTTTTCCTTTTCCAAGTTCCATTGTATTCTCTCCAAGTTAAGCAACTAGATGTCATTGGGAAACTCCGAAATTCAAATTCGGTTTGTGATGTAAGAGTAATTTCACTAATCCGTTCATCCCAATCAATTCCTATTGCAGAACTATCTTTTGCTCTTTCATTATTCACGTAAGATTTTGGTGCTTTCTGTCCAAAAACAGAATGTCCAATCATTAGAGAAATTATTATTGCAAAGATGTTTTTCATAATTGTGGGCAACAACCGGATAGGTGACATTTTGTCACCTATCCGCATTGTATGTTTTTTAACTTTATTTTATATTTAAAATGCTAACTAGCTGATATTCAAAGATAAACCCAAGGACAACCGTTTATAAACGACTAATAACGGGTATTTCTCTATCAAATTCACTGTACCACAGTTAAGCATTAACATTCAACCAAGATAAACGTTTTTCTTAATATCCCCTGCCTTGGTTCGTGTCCTCACGAACGCATGTTAAAAAATACCCTTGCTGCAAGAGACATTTCTTATGGAGATTTATGATGGAATCCGCTGAGTCTTCAAAAAACCCAAGAAAGCAGCATATACAACCTAATTTGCATTAGAAGTCATTTTTAATTTGCTCCTCAGTAAACACCATTATATTATTGTTTGGATCTTGGTTTTTTAATATGTCAAAAACTATGTCCCTTTTGCTTATTGAATCGACAATTATGTACCTAATATCGTTCGTGTTGAACTTCAGCGGAAGATCTCTCAAATGTGGTTTTATAGCGACATCCCATTTTTCACATCTCTCAGGCTCGCTTGATATTATAAAAGGGGTTGGGTCTTCGACTGATTCTTTTTCAACCAAACTTTCAAATGCTGGCAAAAACCCTCCGAGGATTTAAAACCCTTGGAGGGCTGCATAATAAGAGCTGTATGAATCGAGAGGTTCAGGACTAGAGTTTCTGCGAACGATTCCGTGAGAGGTTTTGGGGCGCCCCTAGCCTGGCGCCCGGTTAGGGGTGTGATTCCCCTTTACCTACTCGACTGTTGGGAGTTTCTTTAGTCTTTTAAAGAACTAATTGTAAATCTCCAGAAACTAAACTTACATGGCAGCAATCTGCACTCACAGTATAATTACTATTAATAACTTCCTGGTTATTAATAAATCCTTTAAACTGGAGTTGTAGTTCTTGGTTTATTTCAACACCTCCATCAGAGACTAATGGATATTGTCCAGATTGTTGTGCCTCCATCAGTTCTGATGGGGAAAGTGATATAGTCACTTCGGATTCATTCTCTATATTTATTACCTCAAAAGAATCTAAAGCAAGAGGATTTTGATTTTGATCTTCTATGGATACTATGATTGTCACAAATATTTCAGTACATCCTATATTTCCACAGCCTGAATTCGGATCGTCATCGCTAGTACATGATATTTGACAAATTCCTAAAAGGAAAGATATTGTTAGCATAAATAATTTAGGTAATCTTTTCATGTTCATTTATGTTTTATTCTAATCACCTAGATACTTGTTTCGTTTAAATGGTTGGAAGATTCCCACAACGATTTGCTATGATGAGTGGGGATTAGAAAGCACTATCCTTTCTCCAGCCTTGATTTCGTTCCCAGTTCCAAAATGAAGTCATTCCTTTTCCCAAGTGATTTTGGTGTATAAATGTTCTGCTGCGTTATAGCGTTCACGTGAGTCCATGTAGCCAAGGTTTACAGCTTATAACCGATGATGAAAGTTGAAATTAACGTAAGGATCGCAAGGTAGAAGAGTCCAGAAATCAGGTTAGATATTGTCTTCATAGCTCGGAATTCATCTCCCTTCCACCAGCCATTTAAGAAGCTAATGGCCAAATGTCGTGTTGACAATATTAGATCAATAGGTTTTGCATTAAAGATTTTCGGATGAGTTGTGCCATTAACTTGGTTGAGTAGAATCCAGTTGAATACTCCCCTAAACATATAGAGGCCAACAACGATTAAAAATAACAGAGAGAGAAAGTTATCCAGATTCATTTTAGTTCCGGTAATGTCGCTAACGATCAGCTAAAATTCGTAGGCTGACCGTTTGTTTATTTCTTCCGACTTGAAGCTTTCATCTGTAAACAATTCAATTACATAATTCTCGGAATTTAATTTCATACTATTTCAAGATCTGTTCGATTGATTTTTGATCTACTTTAAGTGCTGTTAAGATGTATTGAGCAGTACCTCTATCGTTTATCTTTGTTCGATCGAATAACTCCATTAAACTACTCAAAACCAAACGCTCATTAACTGTCATTCCTCCTAAACCTTTTACAGCCTCTGCCTTTTCCGTAATTTCTTTATGATTCATGTGTGCAATTGGCTACAACGCCACTGTATGTAGCGTCCGTTTTGGTGAAGATAAAGTATCGTCTGCTAAATAGCCAAAGCTGTGCTTTGGACTATTACTTTTTTGATTTGCAATAGGTTTGCGCGGCTCGACCAAAACACAGTTTTGGCGGGGCTTCCAGAAACCTCAAAAGTTTCCTCCAGCAGCTCCCACGGATGATATCATACAAAATGTTACATTTCTTTTTTATACGTCAATACCGATCGTTACTTTACCGCCAAGACCTTTTTCAACGATATGGTAGAGAGTCTTGAGTGTTAAGTTACTTCCGTCGTTTTCAACTCTTGAAATGTAAGTTCTTTTCTTGTCAACCAGTTCACCTAGTTGTTCCTGAGTTAGGTGTTTATCTTCTCGGGCTTTTCTTAATAGCAGACCAACTGAGAAACTTGAGGCTTCTCGTTCCAATTGGTCACGTCTTTCAGTTCCTTCAACTCCATAGACGTCATCTTTGATTGCTTTCCACGATTTAGTTTGCATGTTTTTTCGGTTTATCGTTGTAATAGTCTGATTTCAATTTGAGTGCTTTTTGTATTTCCTTCTTAGGTGTCTTTTGGGTCTTCCCCTGCCTTGGTTCGTGTCCTCACGAACGCATCTTAAAAAATCCCCTTGCTGTAGAAACTCCGTTTCTGCGGATTTCTGTCAGATTCTTTTTAAACGGCAAAAAATCCCTCCGAGGGTTTCAAACCCTTGGAGGGCTGCTAAAAGATGCTTTTCACACTTTTATTTCAAGGAGTTATCGTGTAAAAAAAGCCAATTCATAAATTTATGGTTTCAGTGTTCTAGCCAAAGGCCACTTCCATCCGAGAGGTTGCGAGTACGCTTTTTTTGGAGGATTCTTTGAGTTTCTCAATAATACTGAGTTTCATCGCAGGCGTCAACCCCTCTAGAAGTCCGAGGTAGTTATTCAAAATCTTATGCGGTACCCATGTAATAAAGTTGCGAAATTTTGGTTTTGGGGTTATTCGTTATCGATCGTTCCAAGTCTAACCACAATCATTGAGGTACAATTCACCCACCCTATTTTATACCGCAAATCTTTTTTACCTTGGGAAAAATTAACCCAATATGGAATCTAATATTTCTACAGCGCTTACACTTTTAGTGATTGGCATGCTTACCGTCTTTGTTGTGCTCACCTTGGTGGTCTTCACAGGCAAGCTCCTGATCGCTCTTGTTAATAGGTTTTCGGTGGAGGCTATTGTACCAATAACCGTCAATAAGAAAGTAATTGGAAGTAGTAAAATTGCTGCGATAACGGCAGCAGTGGAGGGTTTTACCCAAGGGAAAGCAAGGATTCAAAAAATCGAAAAACTTTAATTATGGCTAAAGAAATTGGACTCGGTTTAATCTATCGAGATATGTGGCAATCCTCTGGCAAGTACATGCCAAGAGTCGATCAGCTCGTGCGCGTGGCAGCACCGATTATAGATATGGGCTGCTTCCAGCGCGTAGAAACGAATGGCGGAGGCTTTGAGCAAATAAACCTACTGTACGGAGAAAACCCCAACACTTCCGTACGCCAATGGACCCAGCCGTTCAACGATGCGGGTATTCAAACACATATGCTAGAGCGTGGTTTGAATGGCATTAGAATGTATCCTGTGCCGAAGGATGTGAGGAAGTTGATGTTTGCTTTGAAGAAAAAGCAAGGCACAGATATTTCCCGATCGTTTGACGGCTTGAACGATACACGAAACTTGCAGCTCTCCATCGACTATGCGAAAGAAGGCGGCATGATTGCGCAAGCTTGCTTGTGCATCACGCATTCTGAGCTTCACACGGTCGCCTATTATTTAAAAATGGCGGAAACGCTCATTGATATGGGTGCGGAGGAAATCTGCATCAAGGACATGGCCGGTATCGGTCGACCGGCTTCTATGGGCAAGTTGGTCAAAGGCATTAAAGATATTAACAAAGATATTCTCGTTACTTATCATGGTCATTCTGGGCCAGGTTTCTCTGTGACTTCTTCCCTAGAGGCCGCCCGAGGAGGTGCCGATTTTATTGATGTCGGTATGGAGCCACTTTCTTTTGGTACAGGTCACGCTGATCTATTGACTGTGCACGCCATGTTGCGAGATGCTGGTTTTAGCCTGCCTGATATCAACATGAAGGCCTACATGCAAGCCCGATCGCTGACGCAGGAGTTTATCGATGATTTTCTCGGTTATTATATCAATCCGAAAAACCGCCTGATGAACGCGCTTTTGATTGGTCCGGGTTTGCCTGGTGGTATGATGGGCAGTCTCATGTCCGACTTGGAAAATAATCTGAAAAGCTTGAACAAGTGGAAGGAGAAAAACGGTAAACCATTATTGACGCAAGATGATTTGTTGATCAAGCTTTTTGACGAAGTAGAACTGGTTTGGCCGATGCTAGGGTATCCACCATTGGTCACGCCATTTAGCCAATATGTAAAAAATGCGGCATTGACGAATGTCATGCAAATGGAGAAAGGCAAGGAAAGATGGTCGCTGCTTGACGATAATACCTGGGATATGGTGCTCGGCAAATCAGGTCGCGTACCAGGTAAGATCTCCGATGAATTAAAGGCTTTGGCCAAAGATCAAAATCGAGACTTTTTTACGGGTGATCCACAAGATTTGGTCGCAGATGCACTCGATGGTGCAAGAAAGGAAATGGAGGACAAAGGCTGGGAAACTGGACAAGACGAGGAGGAATTGTTTGAGTACGCCATGCATCCACAGCAATATGAAGCCTATAAAAGCGGAAAAGCGAAAGCTGATTTTGAGGCTGACTTAGCGAAGAAAAAGGCACCTAAACAAGCAGAAGTGACGGTTGCTGCACCAATGATGGCACAGCCAAAAACATTAAATGTAGACGTGAACGGCGAGAAATTTCGTGTATCGATCTCCTATGATGGACAAGAGAAGGCTCCAGCCTCTGCGACGCAAAACGTGTCACCATCGGTAGCGCCACGAGCAGCATCTGGCCCGGCCAATAATATTTTAGCGCCTTTGGAAGGAAAGGTTTACATGACCAAAGATGCTGGGGAAAAGGAAATCAAAGTAGGGGATAAAATCAGCAAGGGCGATATCGTTCTGTATATAGAAGCGATGAAGGTCACCAATGCGATAAAGTCTGAGTTTGACGGAGTGATTACCGAAATTCTCGTCAAGGAAGGTGATGATGTGTATGATGACGATGTAATTGTAAAGCTGTCTTAACGTGGAATTATTAGAAAAACTGTACCAAATGACGGCCATCCAGGATATCGTGGATCAGCCGCAAACGCTCTTGATGATTGCCATTGCTTTTTTCTTGTTGTACTTAGGGATAAAAAAGCAATACGAGCCATTATTACTTGTTCCCATTGCTTTTGGCATGTTGCTCGCCAACTTTCCTGGCGGACAAATGGGTGTAGTGAAAATCGACGAGACTTTGACGCTTTATCAAATAGCGAAGGAGCACGGCATCATGAATTTTCTCTATTACTCCTTGATCAAAACAGGTTTTCTGCCACCAATCATATTTTTGGGTGTAGGTGCTTTGACGGACTTTGGTCCAATGCTCAGAAACTTGAGATTGGCCTTTTTTGGAGCAGCCGCTCAAATAGGCATTTTTACCGTTTTGATTTCTGCAGTTGCTTTTGGTTTTACCTTAAAAGAGGCAGCAGCCTTGGGTATCATTGGTGGAGCAGATGGCCCGACGGCTATTTATACTACAATTAAGCTCGCACCACATTTACTTGGTCCGATCGCTATTGCTGCTTATTCTTATATGGCGCTAGTACCGGTAATTATTCCTTTTATTGTCAAACTGACCATGACCAAAAAGGAATTGCAAATAAACATGAAGAAGCAAGACAAGCTCTTTCCTTCGGCAAAACCGATCAAGAACTTACAGACTTTGAAAATCATATTTCCCATTGCCGTAGGTACGGTTGTTTCCTTGTTGGTGCCGAGCTCTGTGCCATTGTTGGGACTTTTGATGTTTGGAAATTTGATCAAAGAAATTGGCGTTTCCACGGGAAGACTACACAAAGCTGCTTCTGACACAATCTTGAATACAGCCACAATTTTCCTTGGTTTGACGGTAGGCGGCACCATGACGGTCAAAGCTTTTCTCAATATGGAAACCATAATGATTATCGTCGGTGGGTTCATCGCTTTTGCTATTTCTATTGCTGGTGGAATATTTGCTGTGAAAGTTTTCAACCTTTTTGCGAAAAAGAAAATCAATCCTCTGATAGGAGCGACTGGACTAAGCGCTGTACCGATGGCCTCCAGAGTAGCAAATGAGATTGCTTTGAAACATGATCCAAGTAATCACTTGCTACAATACGCCATGGCCAGTAACATTTCAGGGGTGATCGGATCGGCAGTAGCGGCAGGCGTATTGATTTCGTTCTTGGGAGGAAATTAATCAAGGCTATTGGATGGTATGCTAAACGGGAAGGCTATTTTGGTTGAGTCTGCAGGAGATGTCATGGCACTCAGGAGATAAGGGCATAAATAATTGGCTTGAAAAGGGTTGGAGATATAGCATTTGGCGGTTTCCCACTTAGTGTCTGTCCACAATACTCGAGTGCTGCGTTACGCTTGTTTTCAAATAAATCATTTACTTGATGTAAACTGTTCCATAGCAGCTTCATCTTTACCAAGCTACGCATGCGTCGGTTTAGGACATTTTGAATTAAATCCATGCTTTATGGACAGACTCTCATGACTAAACGATTATTGGATTCAAGCAAAGAGCTCTACCTTGTGGAATATTGGAGGATTATCCAGCGCTTTATACTTGTGTAATTCTCTAAGTGACTGGATATAATATTTGCTTAAAAAAGCTCTTTTTTAAATCAGAATGGATAAACAGAAACTTATCCTGTTCTTGATTCATGAGACCAATTTATTCTATGAAAACTATTGTCATTACAGGAGGGACTTCCGGAATCGGGGAAGTAGTAGTAAAAACATTGCTGGATGCCGGTTGGGAAGTATATATGCTTGCCAGAAATGAAAAAAAGGCTATTGCGCTTCAGAAAAGACCTAAAGGGGAAAACCTACATTTTTATGCCTGTGATGTCTCTGATTTGACTCAAGTTCAAATGGTTTCTAAGCAGTTATTAAATCGAATTGATCACCTAGATGTGTTGATGAATAATGCTGGGGCGATCATTCAGAGCAGAGAATTGTCTGCTCAAGGTCATGAAATGTCGTTTGCTTTGAATCATTTAGGTCATTTTTTACTCACTCAAAGTTTATTATCGAGTTTAATTAAATCAAAAACGCGTGTGATTAATGTAAGTTCCGAGGCACATCGTGCAGCGGAAATCAACTTTGACGATCTAAACTGGAAAAAAAGAAAGTACAGTGCGATTAAGACCTATGGTTTTGGCAAGCTGTGTAATATTTACTTTGCTCAGCAGCTCCACGAAAGATATAATAACGAGGGGTTAACGGCATTTTCCTTACATCCAGGAGTGGTTAATACTAACTTTGCAGGTAACACGAGCGGCGTTTTTAAATTTATGAAAAACATCATGTCACCTTTTATGATTACGCCAGAGCAAGGCGCCCAAACCCAAATGCATTTAGCGACTGCTCCATATATCGAAAAGCATTCTGGAAGGTACTTTGATAAGAGGAGGCCTAAACACCCAGCCCCAATTGGCTTGGACAAAAAAGCGGCTAAGAAACTTTGGGAAATAAGTGAGGAATTGGTGAAGGATTTTTATTAGCGGTTTCTTGGGCGGCTGGATTGAACCTTAATTTGGCATTCTAAAGACGTGTTCGTGTTGGCTGTTTTGCAATTAACCCTTCCAAAGTAGATTTGAGAGATGATAAATAAAGGGTCACTTTTTGTTGTGAAAAAAACTTTTGGAGGACTTTACTCAGAACTCAGCATGCTAACTTAATAAAATCCTTTATAATGACATATTGATAGTCATCAATATCCCAATCAATGGCCATTCCTTTTCCGACTCCTTTGGCAACATCATTACCGTAGAGTAAAGAAACGAGGTACATGGCAGGGTCAAAGGATTTTGCTGCTCCAGCTGAGGTCATCAATTTTCTTTCATGAACAAAACTAACACCTTCATGAACCGTCAAATTCGGGAATTTCATTTTGTACAATTCAATGTCTGAAGGAAACGTGGTGGATTGATAACCTTCAACCAGCCCAGCTTTCGCCAAAACAAATGCTACGTCACACAAGGATATTACGTATTTTGCTTGATATCTTTTTCCTCTGACAAAACGGATCAAGCGTTCATTTTCAAGATCTGAATCTAAGCTATGCTCCGCGCTAGGAACGATGAGAATATCTATCTCTGGTAAGTCAGCTCTTTCAAACCCTAATCTGGCAATATCCGAATGCCTTCAAAAGTGGTAATTACATCTTTTATTGGAGCAATGGTAAATACTTAGATTCCCTTTTCCGCATGGAAGATAGTATGATGAAGAATGTCAAAAGGAGCGGTTAATTCTGATTCATAGACACCATCAACAACTAAAAAAGCAGCACGATAGTCGTACTGCTTTTCAATTTTATTATTCACTTCAGTCTTTTCATATCCACATCCAAAAAAGAATAGAATAGAAACGATGATTAATGGGTATTTCATGTGTTCAAGTTTGCCAATTTAAATGTTATGTCACCAAAATGTGATCACGACATTCAGCATTCCTTCATAATTTTTGGGAGCATAAGGCTCATTTTACAAGCTAAATGCGGCTTTTACTTGATCTTGAAAATCTAGCTTTTCCCAAGTAAAGGTTTCAAATTCCATTGTTTTGCTAGTTCCAGAACCATCTTTAAAAGTTCGTGTTACTTTTTCGGAGGTGCGACCCATATGTCCATAAGCAGCGGCATCTTGGTACATTGGCATTCTTAAATTGAGCCTTGTTTCGATACCATAGGGCGTCATATCAAAAATGGATTCTACTTTTTTAGCAATCTCTCCGTCCGTGAAATTCACTTTGGAGGTGCCATAGGTGCTGATATAAATACCCATAGGTTCAACCACGCCAATGGCGTAAGAAACTTGCACGAGCACTTCAGAGCAAACTCCAGCAGCAACCAAGTTTTTGGCAATATGTCGAGTAGCATAAGCTGCAGATCTATCCACTTTTGAAGGATCTTTTCCAGAAAATGCACCTCCACCATGCGCACCTTTACCACCATAAGTATCTACTATAATCTTTCTTCCTGTGAGTCCAGCATCTCCATGTGGCCCGCCAATGACGAATTTTCCTGTTGGGTTAATATGATATTTGATATCATCATTGAAAAGTAATTGTAACTCGTCCTTTAACTGCGTTTTTACTCTTGGAATTAAGATTGCAACAATGTCTTTTTTGATTTTGTCGAGCATCACGCGCTCCTCGTCAAAGTCATCATGTTGGGTTGAAACGACAATACTATCTATTCTAACTGGCTTGTTGTCATCAGAATATTCGATAGTTACTTGTGACTTTGCGTCAGGTCTCAAATAAGTAATATCTGCATTTTCTCTCCTCAGCGCCGCTAGCTCAATCAAAATTTTATGTGAAAGATCAAGCGCCAAAGGCATATAATTATCGGTTTCATTGGTCGCATAACCGAACATCATTCCTTGATCACCTGCGCCCTGTAGTTTTGGGTCTTGACGATCTACACCTTGATTGATGTCAGGAGATTGTTCGTGTATCGCTGAAAGTATTCCACACGATTTCGCCTCAAACATATATTCGGACTTGGTATAGCCAATTCTCTCTATTACATCTCTGGCGAGTTGCTGAACATCCAAATACGTATTTGATTTGACTTCTCCGGCTAATACAACTTGACCAGTGGTCACAAGCGTTTCGCAGGCCACTTTTGATTGTGGATCAAATGCTAGAAAATGATCGACAAGACTGTCTGAGATCTGATCTGCAATTTTATCTGGATGTCCTTCTGATACTGACTCAGAAGTAAATAAATATGACATATTAACTCGGAGATTTTAAATGAGTGGCAAATTTATGATTTTAAGTCAAAGGGAAAAGTCTATGATACAAATTGACCAATACAAAAGACTGCTGGAATTTTATGAATTTCAGGGAGCTTCTTAGACCATTCGGTAATGGTTTTGGTGGCTGTGAGCTCTTTAGAGCCAAAACAATCCGCACATACATGCAATAATGTATCTCCCGGAGTGTGATCAACCAATGATTTGAGTAAAGATAAATTTCTGAAAGGTGTCTCCATGAAGACTTGTGTATAACCTGTGCTTTTCAATTGTGCGTGTAATTCGATGATTGTTTTTCGCCTTTCTGTACCATCTATGGGTAGATAACCATGAAATGTAAATTGCTGTCCGTTAAACCCGGAAGTAGTTATAGCTGTCTGAATGGCGGAAGCTCCCGGTAGTGGGATGACTTTTATTCCATCCCTATGTGCTTTTGCTACAGCAAGTCCTCCAGGATCTGCAAGTCCTGGTAGTCCCGCCTCGGATATTACGCCAATATCTTTCCCTTTCTGTATCAAATCAAAAGATTCGTCCAAAGATTGCTCTGACGATTTTTTATCAAGCACCGAAAATTGTAACGTTGATATGTCAAGGCCAAGCTTGAGATCACTTATGAACCTCCTAGCTGTGCGAACATTCTCAACAAGAAAATGGTCTGTGTTGGATACTATATCTTTCACCAACGGTGAAATAAAGGATTGATCGTTGCTTTCTGATAAAAAGCTCGGTATCAGATATAAATTACCTTTCACGACAAAAAGCTTAACACACTATTCATAAGTTCTTTTGGTTTTTCTGCGTGCACCCAATGTCCAGCACCTTCAATCATTTCAACATGACTTTCAGGAAAATGATGTCTTATTAAGGGATGATCTTCAATATCAATATAGTCACTTTTCTTTCCTCCAATAAAAAGTGCTTCTCCTTCAAAAAGAGCATCCTTATCAAGGGGTTTCCCAATTTCCGAGACATTTTTCTCAATGTAATCGAGGTTTATTCTCCATTCAAAGCTATCACCATTTCTGTTCAAGTTTTTTAGCATGAACTGGCGAATACCAAAATCGGATACTTCTTTTGATAGCTGCTCATCTGCTTCTTTTCTGCTTTTAACGCTAAGCAAGTCTACAGAGCGGAATCCTTTGAAAATCTGGCCGTGATGGGGTGGGTACGATTTGGGACCTATGTCGACAATTATTAGTTTCTTCACAAGATGAGGAAAACTTGCAGCAAAAGTCATCGCTGTTTTGCCTCCCATGCTATGACCTAGAATATGCACTGTGTTTAAATGCTGGTCTTCTACAAACTCTTTCAAGTCATTAGACATGGCATTATAGTCCATGGAGTCATCGTGTGGCGACAAACCATGATTCCGTTGATCAATCAAATAACAAGAGTACTTATCCGCGAGTCCCCTAGCGACGGTTTGCCAATTATCAGATGACCCAAAAAGGCCATGTAAAATTAGCAAGGGTTCTCCTGTTCCTACTTTGCGAAAGTTTAGCTTCATAATTTATTTAATTGACTTTTATACATCTGAATTGTTCTTTCAAGACCATAACACAATGCATCTGTTATAAGTGCATGTCCAATGGAAACTTCTGCAAGTCGCGTAACGGAAGCTTTGAAAAATGCCAAATTGTGAAGGTCAAGATCGTGTCCTGCATTGATACCAAGTCCAAGCTCTGATGCAACTATTGCAGATTCGACGTATCCTTTTACAGCAGCTTCTTTATTGAGACCATACATTTTGGCATAAGGCTCGGTGAAAAGCTCAATCCTATCGGCACCAATTCTTTTGGCTCCCTCGACCATTTTCGGATCGGGATCAACAAAAACCGAGACTCTCGTGCCTTGTTTTTTTAATTCGGTAATTATTTCCGTCAACATCGTCTCGTGAGTGAGCGTGTCCCAACCAGCATTTGACGTGATGGCATCCGGAGCATCTGGCACAAGTGTGGCTTGGGTGGGGTTAATATCCGCAATAATTTTCATAAATCTTTCATCGGGATATCCTTCGATATTAAACTCTGTTTTAACTACGTTCTTTAAATCGTAGACATCCTTTAGCGTGATATGACGCTCATCAGGTCTCGGATGGACAGTAATTCCCTCGGCCCCAAACTTTTCACAATCAATGGCTGTTCTAACCACATTTGGGTTGTCGGCTCCTCGAGCATTTCGAAGAGTTGCAATTTTGTTGATGTTTACACTAAGTTTGGTCATTACAAACAAGATTAACTTTGATAATAATTAAGAAATTATGAGCCTTAAGACGGATATAGAAGCGCAAATAAAGCAAGCAATGTTGAAAAAAGAAAAAACAAGGCTTACAGCTCTGAGAGCAATTAAAGCTTTGATATTGCTAGCGGAGACAGAAAAAGGTGCGAAAGAGGAGCTTACGAAAGAGCTAGAATTAAAGCTTTTGACGAAGGCAGCTAAGCAAAGAAAAGACTCTTTCCAGATTTATAAAGAACAAAACAGAGAGGATCTGGCGGTGGTGGAAAGTGCCGAATTAATAGTTATAGAAGAATTTTTACCAAAGCAATTGAGTTACGATGAAGTCATGGCTGAGGTAAAAAAAATTATTGAAGAAACAGGAGCATCTGGTCCTCAGGACATGGGTAAGGTCATGGGCATGGCGACTAAAAAGCTATCAGGAATGGCTGACGGTAAGTTGATTTCACAATTGGCTCGACAATTGCTAAATTAATTGGCGTGAGTTATTTCGATATATTTCTGGGAATTATATTTCTGCTAGGGGCGGTAAAAGGCTATATCAAAGGCCTTGTCGTTGAAATATTTTCTTTTCTGGCCTTTTTTGTTGGGTTGTTTGTTTCAATTGAGTTGACCATTCCGATCTCAAAAATAATTTTTGAGGGCACGGCCTACTCACAAGTATTAACAGTCGGGGTATTTATTGCCCTTTTTATTGTTGTTATTGTCATTATAAACCTTGTAGCAAAGATTTTAAAAAAAGCATTAGATCTAACATTTATTGGCTTTTTTGACAATATACTTGGATCGATAGCTGCTATATTCAAATGGGCCTTTATGGTTAGTATGGTAATTTGGGTAATGGATTCTGTTGGTTTTAGTTTGCCACAAAACTGGATTCAGGGCTCAATTTTTTATGCTCACGTGCAGGGTATCGGGCCTGTTGTATTTAATTGGTTAGCAGAGATGCTGCCTTTTATTAAAGATATGATAGACTCGCTTGAAAATATTGGCGATAACAAAATTGAGTCTTACACCTTTTTAAACTAGATTTTAGTTTCTTTGAATAATATGGAAGTTAAACAGTCAGGAGAGTTTTCGTACATAGATGAGGGTGAAGGCGAAATACTGCTATTGCTTCATGGATTGTTTGGTGCATTGAGTAATTGGGATAGAGTGGTGAGTAAGTTCTCGCAAAACTACAGAGTCGTCATTCCTCTTCTTCCAATTTATAGCATGCCTGTAAAGACTGCAGGGCTGGACTCACTAAATAAGTTTGTTGAAGAATTTTTGAACCACATGAGAATGAATAAATTTCACCTTATTGGTAATTCACTTGGAGGACATGTAGGCCTAATATATACTTTAAAAAATCCGTCAAATGTAAGGTCGCTTATATTGACTGGAAGTAGTGGACTATTTGAAAATGCTATGGGAGGTTCGTTTCCTAGAAGAGGAAGCTATGAATATGTTTCAGAAAGAGTCGCTTATACATTTTATGATCCAAAAACAGCCACTAAAGATCTGATTGATGAGGTTTTCGAAACGACCAAATCGATACCAAAAGCATTAAGAATTGTTGCAATAGCCAAGTCTGCTCAGAGACACAACATGACGGAGGATGTGAAAGAGATAAAAGTGCCAACATTGTTAATATGGGGGCTTAATGATACGATTACCCCGCCTAGGGTGGCTCATGAATTCGATGCGTTAATCCCAAATACAACATTAAGGTTTATCGATCATTGCGGTCATGCCCCTATGATGGAGCGACCAGATGAATTTAATCTTTTGGTTGAAGAATTCTTAATTAAAACTGTTCCTGGATGATAGCTAAAGACATTATCAATTACATGATTCCCCCATTGAAGCCTTCAGATAAGGCTAAAAAAGCCAGAGAGTGGATGTCAGAACTGAGAGTTACGGAACTTCCTGTAATTGCTGATGGTCAATTTTTGGGCTTTATTGATGAAGAGATGTTGCTTGAAGATGGTATCACTTGGGAAAATGTTGGAGACTTTCCTCTATTAGGGCAGCAATGCTTCATTGATGAGAGAATGCATTATTATGATGTGTTAAAAGTGGCCAACGCCGAAGGATACAAGGTTATTGCCGTTTTAGATAGTGAGAATAAGTATATCGGCGCAATCTCTATTCAGGATATCGTTGAGGTTTTTGCCAAAAGTTCTTCGGTTAATCTCCCAGGAGCAATTTTAGGAATTGCATTAACAATAAGTGACTATTCACTGGCTGAGATAAGTTACATAGTTGAATCAAATGATGCTAAAATCTTAAGTAGTTTTTTGAGTCCTGAAAGTAATAACCCGAGTAATTATTTTTTAACATTAAAAGTCAATGTTGAAGATGTCACTCATATTGTTGCCTCATTGCAAAATAGAGGATTTAACGTCGAGACCTCATTTAATACTGCGGATGATCAGCAAAGTGACTTAGATAGGATAGATATGCTCATGAAGTATATTAAAATCTAATGGAATCCATTGCAATACATGGCAGAGGTTTAACCGCGACCTCACTTCCTTATATAAAAAAGATCACTTCAATTATTGATCAAAGGGGACTAAATGTGTTTGTCTCGGAGACGCTAAAAAAGGACTTACCAGAAATTTTCGATCATTACGGATCCTTCCGTCATGCAGATGAAATTAAAAACTGCATGGCCATTCTAAGTCTTGGCGGGGATGGCACGCTATTAGACACGCTTACCCTCGTTGGGGTCTTACAACTACCTATTTTAGGAATTAATCTTGGTCGACTTGGTTTTTTAGCAACTATTTCTAAAGAGCAAGTTGAACAAGCGCTGATTTGTTTTTTTAATGGAGACTTTGAAATAGAAAAGAGAAGTCTGGTGCAGGTAGTTGGTTCAGATGATCTACTCATCGAAAAAAACTATGCGTTAAACGAGTTTGCCATACTTCGAAAGGATACATCCTCTATGATTGTGGTGAAATCATATCTCAATGGTGAATTTTTGAACACTTATTGGGCAGATGGCTTGATGGTTGCGACACCAACAGGGTCTACAGGTTATAGTCTGAGCTGCGGAGGCCCTGTTTTAATGCCAAACACATCGAACCTCGTAATAACCCCGGTTAGCCCGCATAATCTTAATGTGAGACCCCTTGTTATACCCGATAACGCGAAATTAAAATTTGAAGTTGAGACAAGAGATTTATCTTTTCTCATATCGTTGGATTCAAGGTCACATAGCATCGACAATCAAATTCACAGTTTTGAGATTCAGAAAGCCGATTTTTTTGCCAATTTGGTGAAAATAAAAGGAGATACTTTTATTGATACGCTCAGGACGAAATTGACCTGGGGGTTGGATAAAAGAAATTATTTTTAGAAGCACGGTTGCTTTACTATATTTACATTTTACAATACAATGAAATTCAAGGCCCTACTATCATTTTCCTTAATACTATTCATTTTGGCAACCGCTTTCGATGCAGATGCCCAAAGAAGAAGAAAAAAGAAGTATAAAAAAAGGCGAAGTAATAGTCGTAGTTTTTCGAATTACAAGGGAGGCTCAAGAGGAGGTCGTTTTAGAGCATACAATTATGTCAACTTCAGTGTAAACGCACTAAATTATTACGGCGATTTGGCGCCTGTAAACAAAGCAGCTAGTACTGATGTATCCTTTACTAGGCCTGGCTTTGGTATAGATTTTGGTCACAAATTCAACGCGTATTCGGCCATTCGGCTTGGTTTTAACTACGGTAGGTTAATAGGTGATGATGCGTCTTCCTATGAGTCGGGTGAAACGCCAGCGAAATGGCAACCGAGATACGCTAGAGGTCTCAATGTTCGCAATGATATCAAAGAATTGAGTTTAGGTTTTGAATTTCAATTTTTACCAAACTATGGAGGGCCTACTTCTCGCCAATTTTTAAATGCTTATTTATTTGTGGGAGGGGCTATTTTTCACCACGAACCCAAAGGTTTAGTGCCTGAGTTTGATTACCAAATAGATGGCACTACTCCGGTGGCAGAAGCTGGTAAATGGGTGAAATTACGACCATTGGGGACTGAAGGTCAGAAACTAGAAGATCCACAAGGGGAAGTCTATTTGCCTATTTCTTTTTCCATACCGATAGCCTTAGGGATTCGAATGCGTCTTCCAGGACCTTTCGAAGCAGCGCTCGAGCTTGGATATAGGTTTGTGTTCACAGATTATTTAGATGACGTAAGTACAAATTATGTGGGCCTGGATCGTTTTGAAGATGATCTTAGCAGAATCATGTCGGATAGAAGTGCTGAGCCAATTTCGGCTTGGACAGGTGAAGAAAGGGATTTATCTATTGGACAGGTTGGGCAAAGAAAGCTAAACGGACAAACCTACAATACTTCATATTTGGTTGGTGCTGGTAGTGAAGGATCTATTAGAGGAAATCCTAATAATAATGATATGTATTTCGTTACATCCATAAAGCTTCGAATGATTTTGACAGGAAAAACTCGAAGTACGGCTAAATTTAGATAAACAGATTTGCGACAATTCATATTTGTCATTCTTTTTTCACCATTTTTATTAATGGCCCAATTTATTGAATTTGGAGGTGGAATTGGTATATCCAATTACACTGGAGACCTTAATAGAGTGCCTATTTTCTCTAAATCCAAGCCCGCAGTACAGGCAATATATAGAATGAACTTTTCGGAGTTTATTAGTTTAAAATTCACAGGAACCTTTGCCAAATTATCAGGGGATGACACTAAGCCAATAGACGCACTAGGTGTAGCTCGTGATTATTCTTTTGATCATAATATTATCGAGCTTGGGACTTCCTTCGAGTATCATTTTTTGAATTATCGAACGCAGGGCGCTCAGCATAGATGGTCTCCGTTTATAACCTTAGGTTTCGCGTTCACCAAGATCAGTAATGTAGATCCTACTTTCGAAGAGTTCAATCCCATTCAGACGGTGATTCCTATGGGAGGAGGCGCAAAATTCTTGTTAGGAAAAAGGTTTAGCCTTTCGGTAGAGTCGGGTGCTCGGAAAACCTTTTTTGATTATTTAGACGGAGTTTCTGACGGAGATATCTTTATAAAAGACTATCAGTTTGGAAACCCAAATGATAACGACTGGTATTTTTATACCGGCGTGAGCCTTACATATATCATTTATAAAATCCCTTGCCCTTTCCCGTATGTTCCCAATAAATCCATTTTCAATAGAATAAAGTCGTACTAGCGTTAAAAAATGTTTAAAAATTTCCCATGTGGCAAAAAAGACACAACTTTGTGATCCTTGCTTAAAAATGGAAGGATTCAAGAATGGAGCTAATCAATAAAGAGAATTTGCCTAGGCATATTGCCGTAATCATGGACGGGAATGGACGTTGGGCAAAAACGAAAGGTGCTGCTCGTATTTTTGGACATAGAAATGCGATTAAGGCAGTAAGAGAAGTAACCGAAACTTGTGCTGAAATTGGAATACAGTATTTAACATTGTATGCATTCTCAACGGAAAACTGGAATAGACCGAAGATTGAGGTGCAGGCGCTGATGGCTCTTTTGGTATCTACGATAAAAAATGAGATCAAGACGTTGATGGATAATAATGTGAAACTTGAGGCTATTGGTGACATATCTAAGTTGCCAAAGGACGCAAGAGGAAATCTTGAAGAGGCAAAATTGAAAACCAGAGAGAATACTGGCTTAACGTTGGTTTTGGCTTTGAACTACAGTGGGAGATGGGACATTACTCAAGCAGTTAAAAAAATCATTGAAGATCATTCAGAAGAGGAAGTTACCAACGAGCTCGTTGATAAATTTCTATCAACTGCGGGGATACCTGATCCAGAACTGTTAATAAGGACAAGCGGAGAGATGCGCATTAGTAACTTTTTACTTTGGCAAATGGCTTATACAGAATTGTTTTTTACTGACGTGCTATGGCCTGATTTCAGAAAAGAGCATCTAAATGAAGCCATTTTAGCTTACCAAAGAAGAGAAAGAAGGTTCGGTAAAACAAGTGAACAAATAATAGAAGAGAAATAGTGTTGATAAGGAATTTGTTGGTGGCAGTTGTACTGCTTTATTCATTTGGTTCACAAGCTCAAATCGTTTTTGGTAAAAACAAATCTGATCAAGCGGGACTAAATATAAATTATTCAAGCCCACAAGAGTTTGAAATTGCGGAAATCACAGTTGAGGGGGTAGAATTCTTAGACAATAATGCTTTGATCTCTTTATCAGGCTTACGAGTTGGTGACAAAATTAAAATCCCAGGAGACGAAATTTCATCGGCGATAAAAAAGCTATGGAAGCAAGGAATAATTGGAGACATTTCAATTTTTGCCAACAAAGTTGAAAATGGACAGGTCTTTTTAACTATTAATTTGAGTGAAAGACCTAGACTCACCAAGTATAAGTTCAAAGGAGTGAACAGAACCTTCGAAGGTGAATTAAAAGATAAAGTTGAGTTAGTTCGCGGAAAGGTATTGACCAATACAGTGATCAAGAATACCGAATTGGCTGTGAAAAGATTCATGGAGGGCAAGGGTTATTTAAATGCAGAAGTAAATGTTCTGCAGTTGAAGGATACCTTGGTTGGTAATAGCGTCGAAATTATTATTGACATTGAAAAGAATCAAAAAGTAAAAGTGAAGAATATCAATTTTATTGATAGGGAGCATTTTACATCGGCCAAACTAAGGAGTAAAATTAAAGATGTGGGAGAGACACCACGAATTAGACTGCCAAAAGACATCCTAGCCAAGACAATCAACCTTTTGAATCCTGCAAATTTTTATCATTTTTTAACTCATAGAGATAGCACCTCTGCATTAGAAATGCGCGAGTATCTTGGAGAAATGGTCAAGGTGAACGTATTCAAATCCGCGAAATTTGTTCGTGAAGATTACGAAGAGGGCAAAAAAAATATTATATCCTTCTACAATTCGAAAGGATTTCGTGATGCGGAAATATCATACGATTCGGTTTACAACTTAAATAATAAATACCTCAATATTGATGTTAAAGTTGATAACGGAAAAAAATATTATTTTAAAGACATCATTTGGACAGGGAATTACATTTATACTGCTGCGCAATTGGATAAGATTCTCGGGATTGCAAAAGGAGATGTTTACGATTTAGAACTAGTGAACAAAAAGCTTAATTATAACCCAACGGGTACTGACATCAGCTCTTTGTATATGGATGATGGATATTTGTTTTTTACTGTAAGTCCAGTTGAAGTGGGTGTAGAGGATGATAGTATAAGTTTGGAGATGAGAATTTTCGAAGGTGTACAAGCGACAATCAATGAAATTACGATTAGTGGGAATGACAAGACTAATGATCATGTTATACTTAGAGAGCTTAGAACCCTTCCTGGACAGAAGTTTAGCCGAGCTGACTTGATACGTACACAGCGTGAGCTATCTCAACTAGGTTATTTTGACCCGGAGCAGGTCAACCCTATTCCAAAGCCAAACCCTGTTGATGAAACGGTGGATATTGAGTGGCAGCTAGTCGAAAGACCAAATGATCAGGTAGAACTTTCTGGTGGTTGGGGTGGCGCTTTTGGTTTTGTGGGAACTCTAGGTGTTAGTTTCAACAATTTTTCTCTAAAAAACATACCCCATCTAGATAAATGGAGACCTTTACCGATGGGTGATGGACAAAGATTTTCAGTAAGGTTACAGGCTAATGGGCGAAGATTCCAAAGCTATACAGTGAGCTTTTCAGAACCTTGGTTGGGAGGAAGAAAGCCGAATAATTTTGGTGTCAACTTCAGTCACTCTGTACAAAGACAAATCAATAGGTTTACAAATGAAACGCTTGGTTCATTAAAGGTTACAGGAATTACTATATCACTTGGGCGTAGACTACAATGGCCTGATGATTACTTCACTCTTAGCAATTCTATCGGATTTCAAAAGTACGATTTGTTCCAGTTTGGCAACTCTTTAGGGTTTTCAACAGGAGACGCAAATAGCTTCACTTTTAATACTACTCTAGCAAGAAGCTCTGTAGATAACCCGATGTATCCTAGAACAGGGTCTTCTGTTTCATTAAGTGCTTCCATAACACCTCCATATTCGTTATGGAGTGATCTTGATTATGATAATGTGGATAATGCGACAAAGTATCAATGGTTGGAGTATCACAAATGGAATCTTGATTTAAATTATTATCTAAAATTAGTTGGGAACCTTGTGTTAGCTCCTCGATTCCACTTTGGATATATTGGTACCTACACAGATCGCGTTGGCGTTGGTCCTTTTGAAAGATTTCAACTTGGTGGTGATGGTTTGACTGGACAGAATTTCCTTCTAGGAACAGATGTAATTGGTTTAAGGGGGTATGAAAATAATATCATTTCTCCGGAAGATCCAGTTAACAATATTCGTGGGGGTACGATGTTTACAAAGTTTGTTATGGAGTTACGATATCCAATTTCGTTGAATCCATCAGCAACTATTTATTTCCTAACATTTTTTGACGGAGGAAATAATTGGGATGATTTTGAGGATTTTAATCCTTACAATTTATATAGATCTGCTGGTATAGGCGTAAGACTATTTATGCCTGCTTTCGGATTACTTGGATTAGACTGGGGTTACGGATTAGATCCCGCACCAGGTCAATTGGAAGTGAGTGGGCCTCAATTTCACTTCTCTATTGGACAACAAATAAGATAAATATGACTAAGCTGTATGTTTTATTTGGGCTTTTATTACTGATAAATATCTCTACTTTTGCGCAGAAGTTTGGCTATGTTGATACGCAATATGTGCTTGGACGAATGTCAGAGTATAGTGAAGCACAAGGCGAGATACAAAAGCTGGCACAATCTTGGGAGAAAGAGATCCAAACGAAGTATCAAGTTTTGGAAGAAATGGAAGCTTCATTAAAAGCGGAGGAGGTTCTTTTGACAGAGGAGTTGAAGGATGAAAGGAGAACAGAAATAGATAGGAATTGGAAAGAGGTTAAGGAATACCAAAAGCAGGTATTCGGCTTTGAAGGTTTGTATTTTTTGAAGAAAAAAGAATTGATTAAACCTGTTCAAGATCAAGTATTTGAAGCTGTGGAGAGAGTGGCTAAGAATAACAGGCTACAAATAGTATTTGATAAGTCCGGTGATTTGGTAATGATTTACACTGATCCAATTCATGATTATACAGATTTTGTTCTCGATGAGTTAGGACTTGGCGAGAATGAAGAAGAAGAGAACTAATAGTGAAATTAACTTAATATGAAAGCGAAAATTATAGTACTAGCATTGACGATAACAGCTATGTCATTCATGGCCAATGCACAAGCAGGATTGAAAATCGGATATACGAACGCAGATTATGTGTTAAGCTTATTACCGGAAGCTAAGCAAATCGATGCTGAACTTAAAGCTTATGAAAAGCAATTGCAAAATCAGCTTCAGGCGAAATATAAAGATTTACAGGCTAAGGTGGCGGATTATGAAACTAATGTAAACTCATATGATGAGTTGATTAGAGCGGATAAAGAACAGGAGATTACTACTTTACAGCAAAATATTCAAAAATTTAGTCAAGATGCGGAGACCTCTATGGGAAATAAAAGGAATCAACTTTTAGCTCCTGCTTATGAGAAAATTGGTACAGCGATTGAAACAACAGCGAAGGAAAACGGATATTCACATGTTTTCAGTGCTGGAGCACCTGGATTTGATGTCTTATTATATGCACGAGAAGAAGATAATATTTCCAACCTTGTATTAAAGCAATTAGGTATTACTCCTCCAATTGCTGAATAAGCAACGGAAGTTAAGTGAATAAAAAAGGCTCGAATATCGAGCCTTTTTTATTGTAATATAATCCCAACTAGAAGTCCGCCAAGTATTATAAAAGGCGTGGGTATTTTAGTAAAAAAGAGTAAAAAAGCCGTTCCAATCATAAGGACATAATTAATTGTTATTGGTTCTATAGGCTCAAGCAAGAGAAATGTCGCAGCGATCACCATTCCCGAGCTAACCGCATTTATTCCTTCCAAAGAAGCTTTTACCATTCTATATTTCTTAAGGTCTTCCCAAAATCGTATTACAAAAAAAATGAGAAATGTACCCGGAAGGAATACACCTGCTGCTGCCATAAAGCCTCCGAAGATCTGACTCAGAATATTGCCGTCTCGCATGCTTATGGTGCCAACAAAAGCACTGAAAGAGAAGACTGGTCCTGGTAATGCCTGCACGAGCCCATATCCTGATAGAAATTCATCCGAAGTTAAATATTCCTTGAATTCGACAAATTCTGTATGTAGTAAAGGAACTAAGACCTGCCCACCACCGAAAATCAGACTTCCATTACGATAAAAATTTTCAAACAATAAAATCGGTCTATACTGCGTAAAATGACCAAGAATGGCGGCAAAAAGTAAGACACCTAACCAAAGTAAGAAATTAGACCAGTTTATCTTAATTCGATTCTTTTCTTCTACTTCTAACTGTTTAAACTTAAAGGCTGTTGCAAAGCCTCCAACCAGCAACATTATGGGAAACGCCCAAGGTGTTCTAAATAGAAAGGCGGTAAAAGTCGATATGATCATAAGAAAGAAGCCTGTTCGAGTCGAAACAACACTACTTGAGATTCGATAGGCTGAATACGCAACTACACCAATGGCAATAGGCTGAACAAATTTCAGGAACTCCAATGAGATGTTCATTTCCTGGAAGATAATCATAAAGATTCCACAAATGATCATAATTGAAACCGCTGGTAGCATCCATACCAAGAGGGTTAGGTAAGCCAAGTTGGGTCCACCAATCCTAAACCCTATAGACGTTATGGTTTGAGTGGAAGTCGGACCTGGTAAGATTTGGCAAAGCGCGTGTAGCTCGATGAGATCCGACTCACTTAGATAAGACCTTCGCTTAACTAACATGTCGAGAAATAAAGCAAAGTGAGCCTGAGGGCCACCAAAAGCGGTCAGGGACAAGAGAAGAACATCTCTTAAGAAAAATAGATATCTGACCCGCTTAAAGGACATTACGCTTTAAGTCCGATCTCTTTTAATCTTTGATCAAGAAAGTCACCAGCATAAATATCGTCGTATTGCTTAGGGCGCTTATCAGTAACACATGAGCTTAGGCAAGTTAGATCCATTGAAGACATGGGATGCATGAAGAATGGGATGCTAAAACGCGAAGTGCCCATAAGCTCCTTTGGAGGATTGACTACTCTGTGAATAGTGGATTTTAGTTTGTTGTTAGTGAGTCTTGAGAGCATATCTCCAACGTTCACGATGATTTGATCAGGTAGTGCTGTGATCGGAATCCATCTTCCGTCTCTCCTTAGTACCTGGAGTCCATCAGCACTCGCACCCATGAGTAGTGTAATAAGATTAATATCACCGTGTTCGGCAGCACGAACTGCATCATCAGGTATTTCCTCAGGATTCGTGATTGGGAAGTAATGTATTTGTCTCAATATGCTATTTCCCTTTCCTACTTTTTCATCAAAGTAGTTTTCATTTAACCCTAAGTGGATGGCTATTGCGCGAAGCATCTGTATGCCTGCTTTCTCTAAGGTGTAGAATGCTTCTTGAGTGTATTCTTGGAAATTTAGTACTTCGCTAGGCCAAATATTACTTGGATACTCATCAGTTTTGTTTGTGTCTGGCTGACCTACATGATAAAATTCTTTTAAGTCGCCAGTATTTCTACCTTTTGCTTTTTCTTTTCCCTTGCTTATATATCCTCTTTGACCTGCTATTTCGGGAACTTCATATTTTCTTTTAGTATCGTCATTCAAGGAGAAAAAATCTTTGACGCTATCATAAAGTTTAGTGGTCAGATTATCTGGAAGCCCGTGATTTTTAATCGCAACAAAACCTATGTTCTCGTAAGCCTTGCCAAGGTCGCTAACAAACTGTTGTTTGGCTTTTACATCACCTAGTGTAAAGTCATTTAGATCCAGAGAGGGTATTTCTTCGTATAGTTTGTCGCTCATCATTTTTTAGATTAAGTGTATTCAAAAATAATCATGAATTATTAATTAATTGAAGACCTGCTTAAGGACCTTCAAAGATTTGACTTCACCCACATTTATTCCGTGATGTTTATAATAAGTTAGGAGTAGTTGAATAGACTCGCTTCTTATTGTACCACTGTATAAATTTAATGATTCAAAATCTTCTCTAAATATACAGTCAAGATAATTGGATACGTCCTTTTGATGTTCCAAAGGCTCAATTTCCATGCTTGTTAATAAATCTGCTGTTGTTTCCATTCCAAAACCGAGATAGGCACAAAGTTGGAGTAATACTTCAATATGAAAATTTTCAATATCTTTTTTAATTATGTTCAGCCGAATGACTGATTTTACTAGGAAATCATAAAGGTTGTCTTGTTGATTTTCTTCCCCAATTAGCACCTTGCTTAGCACTTCAGAAAGAAACAGTGCTATTGTTGTTTTATAAATATCAACAGAGATATTATGGGTGTGATACGCAAATTGGTATTCGGAAAGCCGCTGAATAGCCCTGTCTGATTTGTAATACAGGACTATATCTAGAATTGAAAATGGTTGGAAAAAACCGATACTTCGCTTCGATTTTGCACTTCTTATTCCATTGACAATAACGGATATAAGTCCATAGTCTCTTGTGTAAATCTTTACTATGATGCTACTATCATGATATTTGAAGTAATTGATAACAATACCTTGGGTTTTCTTGAGCATTAATTGACCACAGCGACTTTACCGACTAAAGATTCAGAGCCATCAAGGTTTGATAGAAATACTAGATAAACACCTGTTGTAATTTTATTTCCATTTAAGTCGCGAAGATCCCATGACGCTGTTCCTCCATCAGAAATTAATTTAGAAATCAATTTACCATTTATATTGGTGATTTTAACTGCGGTGTTTTTGATCAAGTTTTTAAAACCAACCAATCCGTCATAGCCAGGTAGAATGGGATTTGGGAAAATTTCAACATCATTGAATAAAGGTCGACTGGATGACGATGAACTTCTAAAAGACACTAGTCCTTGATCTGTAGAAATAAATAACTCCCCATTGCTTGGGTTGTAAGTCAAATGTTGAATGTTGTTAGAGGGAAGTGGGCTATTCGAAGTGTTAAACTGATGAATAAGTGTGGAAATACTTTTGTCGAATAGCCAAAGCCCAAGCGAAGTGGCTGCCCAAATTCTGTTCCCTCCATCACTTATTACGGAGGTAACTTCTGTATTATCAAAGAGTAATTGACCTCCAAATACAGGAACGATGACTTGAAAGGGATCAAATGCAAAAGAAGCTTCAGGGAAATTTCCAATTCCTCGGCTAGTTCCCATCCAAGCTTCGTCATCGCTATTTATCTCAAACGCATTCACACTGTTAGACGGTAGCCCATCCCCCGTGTCAATTCTAGTAGTTAGTTTTTGTTCCGCATCGAAAACGATTAGTCCATTTTGATTATTTCCTTTAATCCAAACTAAACCTCGATCGCTTAATTGAAGTTTTGTAGGAAGTGAGGTGCTGATCTCGAAATCCGTGTATGTAAGCCATTGCTCACCATCGAATTGAAGTAATGGAAGGTCATTGTCATAATTGGCAACCCAAAGGTTTTTTTTTGTTCCCACAATAGAAGAGATTTCAAAGATTCCTTTCGTGTTGCTGGGTAGAAATTGAGCCTCTTGATCTGAAATGTTTAAACTATCTGAAACTCGAAAAATACCTAACGTAGCAGAAGCTAAAAATTGTTCATTATCAAAATAGGCAATATCTGAAATTCGAGGAAACTGGATTATATCTTTATAACTCCAGCTATAGCCATCAAAGAAGCTAAAGCCATTCAATGTTGAATCTGACTGTTCTACGGAATTATAGAATCCGTAAACTTGACTTTTGAGAATTTTGATATTTAGAAAAGAGTCACTCATTGGTCCATTCAGAATAATTGATTCATCATTCGGGTTAATTACACCTCGAAAATCATCTGCAATCCAAAGGCCATCCTTAAACAAGATATCATTGGTATGACGACCTTCAATATTTTGATATAGTGTGCTTAGACTATTTTCTAAACTAAAAATGTCATTTGATTCTTGGAAATAAAGAATGCCATTGTTGGATGTCAACTGAGATAAAGGACCGGTAGATTGATAGATGTTATTTATGTCACCAAGTTTTATTTCTACTATTGCTTCGTCATTTGAGAGGGCGAAAAGTCCTCTATCGTTCGATTTTAATTCAGAATATTGATTGATCTCATTATTTTGAAAAAAGGACCATTGGGTAAAATCGAGTAGGTTATTGGATAGACTTCCTTTCTGGACACCTTCCTCTGTTATAACATATAATTCGTCATTTAAAATTTCTATTTCCTTAATCGTGACGTTCGCCCCCCCAGCGCCTATTGATCTGTAATTTTCCTTGATGGTTCCATCCATAAGGTTAACCACAATTACACCAAAATTAGTCGCGAAATAGGTGAGTTCTCCATCACGAACGACATCATTAATACGTTTATTTCCTACCAGATTAGATTCTTTCAACTCTAAAATATTGATGATTTGATCTTCGGTAACAATATCTATTTCACCTGTCTCATAGCCAATAAATAGGTACTCTTCATCACCTCCAAGACATGTGATTTGTGCTCCACTAAGCCCATTTGCTTTGGAGAGTGCACTCATACCGTGATCGTTTAATATTTGAATGATGCCATGATTGGATGCACCAAAAACACCCCAGCTGGTTGCTGATAAAAAATTAATCTTGCTATAATTGAAGTGAGAGCGCCAAGTTCCAAGAGGAATATCCTGAGCAAAGCTTACACCTCCCGATAAGATTAACAGAAAACTAATGGTCCATTTTCTCATAAAAGCATGATCTACATAAAGCTTCATAAATATCCTTTTCTCCAATAACTACCGTTTGATTGGACTTAGTTCTCCTATGTGAATAAGAGGCTATATTTCCACAATCCATGCAGATGGCATGTACCTTAGTAATGTATTCGGCGATCGACATTATTTCGTCCATGGGTTTGAATGGCCTACCCATGAAATCCATATCTAACCCAGCAACGATTACTCTTTTGCCATTATTGGCTAATTTATTCACTACTGAAACGATTTCGTGATCGAAAAACTGCGCCTCATCCAAACCTATTACATCACAATTGCCCACTTGGAGTAAAATATCATTAGCAAAGTTTACTGGCTTACTGTTTATGGCGTTTTCATTATGTGAGACCACTTTTTCTTTTGAGTATCGCTGATCCACTTTTGGTTTGAAAATTTCCACTTTTAACTGTGCAATAGATGCACGCCTCAATCTTCTTATAAGCTCCTCGGTTTTACCTGAAAACATGGAACCACATATCACCTCGATCCAGCCTGATCGCTTAATGTTTCTGCTTCTATTCGGTTCAACAAACATATTTTAAGAATATTTTAAATGGGGTAGCTGATATGTTTTGGGTGTTTTAATTTCAACATCTCCTTCAACCAAACATTGGCAGCTAAGCCTCATATTAACGGTAATTTTACCTAGTTTTTGGTACTTCAATTCAACGTCCGTCAAGGTACTTAAATTCTCTTGGCCAGTGATAATAACAGCAGAACACGTTGTACATCTACCCTTGCCACCGCAACTATGCATCCAATCAGTTTCTGAAAGCAGAATATCCAGAAGCTTTTTCGTTTTAAGATGACAATCAATAGTTTTACTATGAAGGTTTAGTACTGTAACTTTCGGCATAGATCTCATTAATTAGTTATGCAAAGAAAATCAAACGATCAATTTATTCAGGCATATAGTGAGGAGTTTTCTGAGAAAGTAACTTTGGACTTTTTCGACGAACATGACGAAATAACTGGGAAAGATTTACTCACGATAACCCCATCGAAGCAAATTAACTTTTTCATTCTTAAAATTTTGTTTAAAAAATGGCAAGAGGAAATAAAGCATTTAGAAAGTCCATATTTTGATTATAAAAATAATGATGTGCGGAGAGCAATGGTTCAGTTCATGAACACGCTTTCACAGCATATTGTGATGGGTGAAGCGGAACTTCAGCAATTAATGAGTGAAGCAGTTCAAGAAACATTTCGATTGTCTATTTCTGCTTCAGAATATTTAATAAATGAATTTGAAGAGAAAAGGTTTGAATCGCTCTCGGATAAAGTGTCAAAGCCTTTTTTGAAGTATTTGAAAATCAGAAAGGAAGAATTTTCTGATTTTTTAGAACTAATGAACGGTGCGTCTTTGGAAGAGGTCTTATCAAGTGCTGCGGACAACCTATCCAATGACTTGATAGATTCTGAAATAGACATAATGAATGAGGTGATTCCAATTTCATGGGAAGAGGTATTCTATGAAGAACAAGAAGAGGACATTATTCAACCAATTATTAAAGAAGAGGATCTTCGAAATGAGATCGTAGATTTAGAGGGTCAAGATGATTCTCGACGACTAGACCCGCTTTATGCGGAAGCATCGGGTCAAAATTCAGAGATCTCCGAAATGGGTGATTCTGTAGATCAAGATGCGGAAATTTATGCGGATAATCCGATGGAACCGGAAGCAGCAGCAGAAATCTCTGAACCAAAAATCAGAAAACCCGTCTTAACAGAACCAACTGAGGCGCACGAGAAGGAGCCAGACAGCTCGTTTTTTGACACCAAAGAGCCAGAGCGTACAAGTTTTAAGTCAACTCAAATTCAAGACCTCAAAGTCGATAAAAGCGGCTCTGATGATTTGCTTAAAGGAAAGGGTGGCAACATTGATGACGAGCCCAAAACGAAGCAAGATGATATTCCGGAACCAAAGATAGAGCGGACACAACAAAAAGAGGAAAGAAAGATAAATATGAATACCGAAGTTGCTGAAGCCTCAGATAGGCCCACGCTTAACGATAGATTTCAAAAGGAGGAAAGCTCTTCCTTGGTTGAAAAGCATAACCAAAATAGAGTAGACTCTATCCTCAACGCAATTTCTGTAAACCACCGATATATGTTTACCAAAGAGCTTTTCGATGGAGATAGAGACGCTTTCCATGAGGCAATCTCTAAAATTGAAAAACGTAATTCCTTTGATGATGCTGTGGAGATGATTGTGCAATCTTATGCTCAAGACTTGTCTTGGGACATGAATAGTGAAGAAGTAAAAGAACTTTTAAAGGTCGTTTTTCGAAAATTTAGATAAAAGAATGTCGACTATTCACACCAAATTAAAGTAATAAGAGAGTACTTTCCAGCTATGCCCTTTGTAATACTTGCATTCTATGGGCGTCTAGTTTTAGAAAAATAAATAGTAAAACGGTAAAGCCCCAAAGTGAGGATCCACCATAGCTAAAAAAGGGAAGAGGAATGCCGATTACAGGAAATAATCCGATCGTCATCGCTATGTTTACCGTAAAGTGAAAAAACAAGATGCAGGTAACGCCATAGCCATATATTCTTGTAAAAATTGATTTTTGTCTTTCTGCAAGAAAGATTAAACGTAAAAATAAAGTCGTAAAAAGCACGACTAATAGTAAGCTTCCAATCCAGCCCTGTTCTTCACCGATAGTACAAAAGATAAAATCGGTAGTTTGTTCTGGAACGAAATCAAACTTGGTTTGCGTCCCTTCTAGATAGCCTTTTCCCGAAAATCCCCCTGAGCCAATAGCAATTTTCGACTGCATTACATTCCAACCTATTCCAAGAGGATCGGCATTTGGGTTGATCAAAGAATAAACTCTTTTTTGCTGATGGGGCTTAAGGACTTCATTTAAAATGAAGTCAACATTTAGCACGAAAGCAATGGCAATTATTGTAGACGTAATGGCTAAGGTGATTTTGGAAACATTTTTAGCAAAAAGACCAACCAAAACGAGCCCAATTGCGGAGATTGAGATGAGTAGGATTGTTTGATTAATAAGTAGGGTTGAAAAAAACAGGATTATGGCGCCTAGACCGATAAAAAAGATCACAGGGTGCATGCCTTCTCTAAACATGACCAATATCAAACTGCCAAAAACCATGGCTGAGCCAAGGTCTCCTTGAAGGATTATTAATAACATAGGTAAAAGAAAAATCAACGAGCCAATGATTTGCGCATTCAAGGATTCCGTGGTTTTATTCGTTCCACTTAAGTATTTCGCTAACCCTAAAGCGGCGGCAAATTTGGTGAACTCTGATGGTTGCAATTTGAAACTGCCAAGTTCAAACCATGATCGTGAACCAGCTACTTCACGTCCAAATAATAAGACAGCAATAAGCATCAGAATCAATGTGCCATACACCGGATAGGCCAGTACACTGTACGCTTTAAAGTCGACCAACATAATTACACCTATTAAAATCAAAGAAGTACCTATCCAGACTAACTGTCGTCCAGCGCTAGTGCTCATACTAAACATGCTAGCGTCCAATTCAGCATTATATTCAGCGGCATAAATATTTAGCCAACCTGCGAAAATAAGAACGAAGTAAATCAATATGGCAAGCCAATCGAGTCGGTATACCAGTAAATTATTCCGCATTTATTCCAACGTCTACAGGTTCTTTTACAAGAGATTTAGGCTTAGGTTTAGGCTTTGGATCTGTGAAATCTCCTTTTAACACGTAGTTTTCGATCCAAGTACGTTTAGAATAACCTCTCAGGTATTTTTCAATCACCAAACTACCAGTACTTGCTGCAGCTCTGGCACCCCATCCAGCGTTTTCTACATACACGGCGACAGCAATTTTGGGATTGCTTCGAGGGGCAAAGGCCATGAAGCCTGAATGATCTTCTCCATGTGGGTTTTCAACAGTACTTGTTTTTCCACAAACGTCTATATCTGGAATTCTAGCTCTAAAAGCTGATTTTTTTACCATCAATTCCATTCCATCTAACACACTTTTAAAATGGGAAGTATCAATGCCTGTCTCGACTTTTTCAAATGAAACATCATAATTTTCTCCTATTGATTTTATGATATGAGGAGTATAATAATAACCTTTATTCGCTAATAATGCACCTAAGTTGGCCATTTGAAGGGGGGTGACTAAAAGTTCACCTTGACCGATACTAAGAGAGTAGATATTAGAAAACTTCCAGCGGTTTTTACCATAAACCCTATCATAAAAACCTATATCGGGAACATGGCCTTTTTTTTCTCCTATGAGGTCAACGCCCAACCTCCTACCTAGTCCGAATCTTGCGATATAGTCGTTCCAAGTAGATAGACCGATCCTAGAATCCAAATATGCACTCTCATTCTCGCCTTGTTGGATGATTCGTTTAAAGACTTTATAAAAGTAATTATTAGATGAAAATTGAATGGCACGTTCCACATTATATATTCCAGGTGGAGCGTGATCTCCAATCAAATTCCCTTTACACCGAATCTTTTCTGTAGAGTATATAACCTCTTCTTGCATTGCAATTAGAGATTGTACTGTTTTAAACATGGAACCAGGAGGATACATTGCTTGAATGGGCCGGTTAAAGATAGGTTTCAAACTATCTTGCAACATCTTCTGAAAGTTGGTACCCAAATCTCTTCCTGAAAGTAAATTGGGATCATATGATGGAGCACTTACGAAAGCTAAAATCTCTCCGGTAGATGGCTCTATAGCGACGAGACTCCCAACTTTTCCTTCCATTAGTTTTTCAGCATACTCCTGAAGGTCATGGTCTATCGTTAGTTGGATGCTCTGGCCCGGAATGGACACAGTATCGTAGTTGCCTTCATTAAAAGCGCCTTTTACGACTCCTTGAACGTCAACTAATTTATATCTTATTCCCCTTTTTCCACGTAAATAGTGCTCGTATGTCTTTTCTACGCCGGTTATACCGACATAATCGCCCGATCTGTAATAATTTGTTGTGTCTCTTCTCAACTGGCGACCGTTTATTTCACCAACATACCCAAGTGCATTTGAAAGCGACTTATTAGGATATTCTCTTACGGTCCGTGGCAGTACATAAACACCGTCAATAGAAACTAGGATGTCTTGTAACATTGCGAATTCTTTATTAGGAATTTGCTCTGTAAACTTGGAAGCGAGTATTCGAGAGTACCGTTTCGCCTTTGTGTATTTGGTTTCAAACTCAGAGTGACTGAAACCTAGTAAAGACATTAATTTGGAAGAGTCGCTCAGATTAAACTCTTTTGGCACCATCATCAAATCAAATACTGGAGTATTTGCGACGAGTAACTTTTTATCTCGGTCATATATTAGCCCTCGATAAGGATACTCTATAATCTTTTGGATGATATTGTTTTGGGCAGCTTTCTTATATTCATCATTGATCACTTGAATTGAAAAGAGTCTTATAGAAAAGATCAATGCAACCAAGATGATAAAAAATTGGATAATAAGACTTCTGCTCATTTTCTCTGTGTTTTTGGCGCCACCAAGTAGGAGATGCTAATAATTAAGACTAATGAGTAGAGTGCACTCAAAGTACTTTTTATAAACACAGAGCCGAACGAAATAAATCCACCATTCTCAATAATAAATAACATGATGTGATGAACCCATATGAGTGGGAGGGCATATTTCAAGAGACCCCAAAGACTAACATTATCGAACCCAAGATTAATTTCATCCTCAGGATCACCGACGCTTGCTAAAAACCAATAATCTTTTATAAAAACAGTGAGCACACAGGCACTTGCGTGTATACCAGGTGTGCTCGAAAAAATGTCAATAATCAACCCTACAAAAAAGGCGATTATCATCGAGAAACTACGGCTCACTCCAAAGGGTATAAAGAGTAAAAACCCAACATAAAAGAAGGCAAAGGCTTGATTGAACAATACCGATTTATTCAGAAAAGCTATTTGAATGAGCACAAATACTGTGAAATTTATCGCTTGTCGTAGGTAGTTGATTCTTACCATTCAAAAATTACTTGCTACAGTTAAACTATCTATTTCAATTTCCGAGGTGTTGTCGATAACATAAACAAAATTAAGAGATGAAAAATCTGTTGCTAATTTTATTGTAGCAGCGTAGAAGGGGTCTTGTACTTCGAGGCTAACAAAATTAACTACACCAACAGAGATGTCAGGAGGAAAAACAGCGTTGTAACCTGAAGTGACGATGGTATCTCCTATGTTCAACTCAATATGTCTTGGAATGTATTTAAGATCAGCTTCGTTGAAAGATTTGGAGCCCCATTGTACCGTACATAATGCGCCTGATGTCTTCAAGGAGCTTGATATGAGCAGCTTTGGATGCAGTATAGATGTAATCGTAGCAAAATTATTTGATACTGCTTTAACCTGACCAACTACTCCAAAGTCAGAAATAACTCCCATGCCTGGCTTAAGGCCATCTGAAATTCCTGCATCTAGTGTAATGTAATTTGCTGCTTTAAGAAATGTTGAATTTAGAACAGAAGCTTCGATTACTCGATATCTGTTTTCAAATGAATCAAGTGCTACTTTCTTAAGATTTGTGTTTGCAAGTTGGGCACGCAGTAAGCTGTTTTCCTTCATCAAAGCATCATTTACCGCTCTTAGATCAATGAAGCGTGAGGTATTTGTAGAAAGCCGCGTAATGTTACCAGCTAGAGTATTAGAAGAATTAAGAAAAGAGGCGTTGTAATATTGATTGTAACTAACAATTAGCCACGCACAGATTACCTCCAAAATAAGAAAAAGACCAAATGTTCGAAACCTGTATAGGAAGTCAAGTAAGTTCTGCATTCAACTTTTAAGTCATCAATACGGGCTTATAGCTATCTAAGTTTTTGAGCGCAAGGCCTGTTCCTCTTACCACAGCTCTTAAAGGATCCTCTGCAATGTGGATCGGTAACTTGGTTTTTATAGCTAGTCGCTTGTCTAGTCCTCTTAGCAAAGCGCCACCACCTGTAAGGTAAATCCCATTATCATAAATATCAGCGGATAATTCGGGTGGTGATATTTCAAGTGCTTTTAAAACAGCTTCCTCTATTTTGGATACGGACTTGTCGATAGCAAATGCTATTTCCGAATACGAAATTTTGATAACCTTAGGAATACCTGTCATCAAGTCTCTTCCCCTGATTTCAAAGTCATCGGGCGCATCTTCTAACTCCGTTTGTGCTGAACCAACTTCTATCTTAACCTTTTCAGCAGTCCTTTCGCCAATAAGTAAGTTATGTTGACGTCTCATATAGTCAAGAATATCTTTGTTAAAAGAATCTCCTGCAACTCTAATAGACTGATCACATACGATACCACTCAATGCGATAACGGCAATTTCGGTAGTCCCACCTCCTATATCAACAATCATGGATCCTATAGGCTGTTGGATTTTAATACCAATACCAATTGCTGCAGCTATTGGTTCGTGAATCATGTAAACTTCTTTTGCTCCGGCATGTTCGGCGGAATCACGCACAGCTCTTTTTTCTACTTCCGTAATTCCTGAAGGAATACAAATGACCATTCTATGGGATGATGGTAGGAATCTACCTTTTCCCGTATCGATCATTTTTATCATACCTCTGATCATGTGTTCAGCAGCGTGGAAATCGGCAATAACACCATCTTTCAATGGTCGAATTGTTTTTATATTTTCGTGGGTTTTTTCATGCATTTGCATTGCTTCACGTCCAATGGCCAACACTTTGTTGGTGCTTTTATCAATAGCGATGATAGACGGCTCATCGACCACTATTTTATCCTTGCTAATGATCAGCGTGTTTGCAGTACCCAAGTCAATGGCAATATCACTGTTGAAAAAATCGAAAAAACCCATTTTAAGCTTGCTGGTTTAAATTTGTTTAGAACGTTTGATCATTTATAAATACTGTTTTCCGGGCGGAGCAGAAGGTTAAATTTATTAGAGTGATCTTATTTCTTTGAAAGTTGTAAAGATGCTCACTAATTGCTTGGTAAGCTAATGTTTAAAATGCCTTGTTCCCGTGAAAACCATAGACATTTCATTTTCATTACAATAATCAATAGAAAGTTGATCTTTTACTGAGCCGCCTGGCTGGATAACAGTGCTAACGCCGGCTTTTTTAGCGATTTCCACACAATCTGGGAAAGGAAAAAATGCATCTGAGGCCATCGCTGCATTATTTAAATCAAACCCGAATTTTTTTGCTTTGTCAATAGCCTGTTCCAAAGAATCAACACGCGAAGTTTGGCCTACACCACTAGAAAATAACTGACCGTTCTTGGCTAGCACGATAGTGTTTGATTTGGAGTGCTTGCAGACTTTCGAAGCAAAAAGCAGGTTTTCAACTTCTTCCTCACTTGGTGAAATTTTGGTCACTACTTGAAGGTCGGCTTTGGCATCTGTTTTACTATCGTAATCCTGAACCAAGGTGCCATTAAGCATGCTTTTGAAAACTTTACCATGATCCCAATTTCTTATTTGAGTTAATAAAATTCTATTCTTTTTAGTCCGTAAAATTTCTAAAGCAGCATCTTCAAATGAAGGAGCAATCAGGATTTCAAAGAAGAGACTATGCATTTCTTCTGCAGCTATTTTATCAATAGGCTTATTGCATATTAGCACACCACCGAAAGCGGAAACAGTGTCAGCAGCGAATGCTCTTAAATAGGCTTCTTTTACATTCTCACCTGTAGCAATTCCACATGCATTATTATGTTTCAGAATAGCGAATGCAGTACCCTCAAATTCACCAATCAATTGTATAGCAGCTTCGATATCTACAAGATTATTGTAAGAAATTTCCTTTCCATGTATTTGCATAAAATACGGGTCAGATTGTTCGAAAAATTCTCCTTTTTGATGAGGATTTTCACCATATCTTAAGGTGCGTCCATTTTGGGCGGAGACCTTAAACGCGGTAACGTCAGACTCTTGGTTCAGGTAGTCAAATATTGCTGAATCGTAGTGTGAGCTGGTATCGAACGCTTTTGTGGCGAAAAGTTTCCTTTCTACAAGGGAAGTCATTCCATCATTGGTGTTAAGCAAATCAAGAAACTGTGAATAATCGTTACGAGAACTAACAATAGCGACATCTTTAAAGTTTTTGGCTGCTGCCCGGATAAGGGAAATGCCTCCAATATCAATTTTCTCAATGATATCAGCTTCACTGGCGCCACTAGCGACGGTCTCTTCAAACGGATATAAATCAACAATCACTAAATCAATAGCAGGAATTTCGAATAAGTCTTTTTCTTTTTCGTCTCCTTCATGTCCTCTTCTGTGAAGGATTCCTCCAAAAACTTTTGGATGGAGGGTTTTTACTCTCCCACCAAAAATGGAGGGATAGTCAGTGACATCTTCTACCGCAGTAACGGGAATATTTAAATCTTCAATGAAGGACTGTGTACCACCTGTAGAGTAAAGTTTAACACCAAGGTCGTGAAGTTTTTCTACGATTGGCTTTAAGCCATCCTTGGAGAAAACAGAAATTAATGCTGACTGTATTTTGATTTCGCTCATTCTTGGAAAAATAAGCTGCAAAGCTAACCATTAATACTATTTTAGAGAAGTGTATCTCTCATGTAATCTTCGACTACTTTAGGGAAATATTTTTGTTCTAATAGGTGAATTTTAGATGCTAGGATCGAGGCATCATCTTTATTTTCAATGTCACAACTGGCTTGGAATAAGATTTTTCCTTCGTCATAATATTCATTTACTAAATGAATAGATATTCCTGAATTCTTTTCGCCATTCGCGATGACTGCTTGGTGTACATGTTCACCATACATGCCCTTTCCTCCATATTTTGGAAGTAATGATGGGTGAATGTTGATAATCCTGTTTGGGAATAAAGAAATTAGGTCGCTTGGAATTTTAGCGAGAAAGCCTGCTAAAATGATCAGATCTACTCCCGCTAATTCAAGGTGAAAATCAGGGCTTGACAGATCTTTATTTCCAATCGTCTTAGATTTTATATGGAGGTCTTTTGCTCTTTGTAAAACAAAAGCATCTTTCTTGTTACTGTAAACAATGGATATCTGGGCAGTAGCGCTTTTTGAGAAATGTCTGATCAGGTTCTCGGCGTTTGATCCGCTTCCTGAGGCAAAGATTGCAATTTTCACCATTGCCTTATCATTAGCATACTTATTAAACCAGTCAAAATAATCACATTTGTAAAGTTGTGAAGTAAAGTAAAATGAGCCTTTCTATCGGCATGATAAAGTTTAAATATAAACCATATAAATAGTGGGAATAAACCAATAAAATAATACCTGACTTGCCAATTGTCTATTCTTACTTGAATTCAAGTAATAAGTGCGAGACATAAGTATTTCTCTTGGAGGCTAGCCTCCAAGAGAAAAATCTAACCTATAGATTTGTCTTGCATGAAAAAATACAACCAATTAGATCTTGAACAAAGGTA